>Ga0315279_10000138_pt1 | contig 157338 bp, 163 predicted proteins | sample YL17G06_20_MG_FD_203694 | JGI IMG/M metagenome (GOLD analysis project Ga0315279, IMG submission 203694) | Sediment microbial communities from Yellowstone Lake, YNP, Wyoming, USA - YL17G06_20 | ecosystem: Environmental > Aquatic > Freshwater > Lake > Sediment | place: USA: Wyoming | collected... | reverse complement strand
CGTCTCTTCACCTATCTCTTCTCCAGGCTCAAGGCTCATGAGTACGAGCTGACTATGCTTCCCCGTGTACAGCACACGCCGGAAATCTGCATTCTTCCTGGTATCTCGCTCAATTTGGATTACGTATCCCTTCATGTTTCCCACACTCATTTGCAAAGCCACTCCGCCTTCATCAATTTTATCGTATACGATTACTTCTGATAAAATCGTGTTCGCCACTCAAATTCGCACCTTAAACCGTACATTGATTGTACATTGTGTCCTTCAGCATGTTCGACTATTCGTGGTCACCGATTACGGAAAGAAATCTCGAATTGTTGGTGCTGATCGGGCATATCAGGCATTTCAGGATCCTTAAGCTGGGGAATACGCCAATAAGAAGGAAATATCGTGAACCAGCAAGACTGTCTATTTCGATGCACTTATTCGAAGTGAGCTGGCCATTGGATTTACTTTGGACATACTTGCTTCTAGTTGGCGCTCTTGGCTTGGTTCTTATGGGTTTCGATAAGCTAAGTGCCAAGATAGATTCTGAGAGGGTGCCGGAGTTGTGGTTTGTCTTAATCTCTCTCGCGGGAGGCTTCTCAGGGGTTGTGCTGGGTATGTTGGTTTTCCATCATAAGATCAGCAAACGGAGTTTTCAGCTCAAGATAGTCGCATCGACTGTCGTTCCGTTCATAGTCTTACTCATTTTGGTAAGGGGAAAATGATTGAATCTTGTGTGACTCTTGAACCTAGAAGTAACTCCTTCGGCGGCGCGGTGGAGGGCCGACGAGTGCTCCGAAGAGGCCACGGACGACAGTTGTCGCAACGGCTTTCGTCGCGGGGGATTTGAGTATCTGTTCCATGGTACTCGGTGGAGCTCTAGTCCCTTGCGCAGAGGACTGCGCCCTTAGTTCCTCTTGAGGGGGAGCGTCCTCAAACCCTAATAGTTTTTATGACGTAAGTTATCGCAACGATTAAGACCGTTGCATAATCTACGTAGGTTGGATTCATATGTCGCAGTTAACACCAGACCTTACCAAACTATTCGGCGTTGCCCTCAACGCAGTTAGCAGCAATCGAGATCAACTCAACAGCATGGATGAAACTAACCATCCCGACCATGGAGACAACGTAGCCCACAACCTAGGCGTCATCAAATCCGCATTAGAATCTCAGCAATCACAGAATCCGTCCGACGCACTCCGCCTCGCAGCTCAAAGATTGAGCGAGCAAGGACGTGGCAGCACTGCTCCGCAATATTCACAAGGCCTTCAGCAGGCTGCCACCCACTTCCAAGGGCAACAGAGTCTGAGCAACGATGATATGGGATTATTGTTGCACAGTATGCTGGGAGCAGGTACGGGAAGGCAAGCGACAGCACAGCCAGGCAGAATGCCAGGGATGCTTGGTATGCTCTCTGGGCAAACCCAGCAAGCTGCTCCGGGAGGTAGCGGTCTCGTCAGCAAGCTCGCGCCAGCAGCGATGGAATTCATGCGCGCCAAAGCGTCGGGTTCAGACACGAAATCCGCTGCTATGCAAGCTGCCATGCGAGCTATGATGGGAGGCAATCCACTCCAAGCATCCACGCCTGGCGGAGCTTCAGGCGGCATTATCGCCCAGAGTATAATGAAATCCCTTATGGGTTAATAGAAGACAATACTGCTAGAATTAAGACTGAAGTGGATAATCACGTTTGGAGGTGAGCTGTTATGCCAGGAAAGTTTGAGATCAAGAAAGACAAGGCGGGAAAATTCAGGTTTAATCTAGTAGCTGCAAACGGTGAAATAATTGCGTCAAGCGAGGCTTACGAAACAAAAGAAGCATGCAAGAACGGAATTCAGTCCGTTAAGACAAACGCCGCCTCCGCAGAAATAGTTGACAAATCGATGTAACCCGTAGACATCTCTACTAGACAACCCTTTTTCTTCTTTTGTAGTTCCCCGCTAGCGTTGAATTTCATCAGGGGTGGAGCTGAAAGCGCCGGGGGTGGGATTTGAACCCCACGCAGTTCCTGTGCTTGACTCCGCGAACACCGGATGTTTGTCGGGCTGCGAGTTTTCCTCGCCGGACAATTGCTTCACAGCCTACCTTAGCGTCTATCTGACTCTAAACCGTTTGGCTGTCCCTGGATAGTTGTGGGGCCAGTGGGATCCGAACCCACTAAATCGTGGGTTCAGAAATATTCCTCTCACAGAACTATTCTACATTTTCATATGGTTGCTGGAGAGCTTTGATTTTTCTGTCTTTGCGTCAAGTGCCGTTACTCAGTCTCGGATACTGTCTAACATAGATCGTTGCTCTAAGAATACGCTTCCCATTTCTCAGAACTCTAAGGGATATTCGCCTTTCCGTTGGTTTCTGGAATGATATCCATCCAAACTGGACGATGTCATGCGGTCGCAGGCCGAGTTCCTTCATTAGTTGTCTAGGAATCGTGATCTGGCCATTGGCGCTGATTTTCGTAGGTCGGCCTATGTATTTGCGTTCTTTGTCCATACTCATATGACGTGTCCATGCTCTTTTTGGTTGTTTAAGTAGTATCGCATTGCTTCCATGCGCGGTCAATTGGGAATTCAAACCTCTTAAGTTTCTTGCAAACTCCCTATAAGACATTGATATGCCTATTATAAAACAGTGGTGTACCGAAGCTGCAGCTCAGTCCCACACAAGCGCCGAGGAGGGGCGCAATGACAAGAAATACCCAAAACGAAAGGAGAGTAAATATGAGCATCATTCGTCGTCAACCAGAACTCTTCCTGATTCTGCTCTTGGCACCGATAACTATAGCAGCAATTGCTCCAATTACCAATGCAAACAGCCAAGCACAAACTTGTGGAGTCGCCATCAATAGCCAGATCAGAATCAAAACTGCCTCTCAGAATATTGCAGGAGCGATCGCGATAGCAATGACGTCGCCTGAGCTCGCAGAAAAGAGCCAAGGGTATGGCATGGTTTTCAGCAGCGTCTTCAACACGTGGTCCTTTGATACTGTTCATTGCTCCGTCACAGCTTGGAAAGATGTCAATGTGGTCTTTGCACTCAATAGCACAGGAGGAGCGTTTGCTGGCTATATCGTGGTCACGGTAAACCCTCCGTTGACTAATATCTTGAGCGTAACCTTCCAGGAACCTCAACCACCATTCACCAATAGCCCTACATGGTCAGGGTACGAATTCCATAGAGGGACCATTCTCTCTCCGGCCTTGGTTTCACTTGCAACCTGGACGGTATACCCCGCCTCTATACCATCGGGTGTAACATGCGCCAATGGACAATGCGAAATCGCACCCTGGACCGGATTAGTCAACGCTCCTGGTGGAACAACCGGCATTGCACAGGGCGGCACCCTTTCCTCCATAAAGAACGGCGGTTCTAGGTCTTACACCACATGGTACGAATTTTATCCACACAACCCTGTATTCTGCACGATACCTGTCAAAGCCTATGACAGCATTAGCGCAGAGGTCTACGATCACGCGGCTGACGGTGGCCCCTGGTATCTCTACGACATTTACGTTGATGACTACAACAGTAACCAAGTCTGCCAAGTTGTAAGTTACAACTTTAGCGGAATGGGCCAGCCTTGGTTCAGCGAATTCATTGCAGAAAGACGCGCGGCATACACACTAGCCCAATTTCCAAACTTCGGAATCTGGGGCGAGACGGATTTTCAGGGTACATACTACACGAACTACCAGAGCTATACTACGGGCTGGTGGACCGAGTACATTATGTACAACGGCTGTGGAAACAATATTGCGGTCAGTTCTGTTGACTCCACTTCAACCTTCTCTGAGAGCTGGCAAACAAGCTGCGGAACCTACTAACCTAGAACGCGACCTGCCCCCTCCCTTTTCTTATTTCTTACCTTCTTTACCTGCTACGTACGCGAGAGCGAAACCGGAAATGGTGAGACCGAAACCGGAAATAGCGCTCAGACCTGCCAGAAACATGAGCGGCTGATATGCCAGGAACATGAGAAGCCTGGATGTGCAGCCAAAGCTGTATATGCAGTCAGATGCGGCGCGTGCTAGGACAATAAGAAGCAAAGGCACAACCAACATGACGAAAAGTCCCACGTATATCAAACCGTGAACCTTCTTGAACGGCAAAGCCTTCACAAAGAGTCTTACTCCCCCTACCTCGTAATACGGGTATTGACAACATCTTGGCAGGTGCTCGTTAAGCCAAGGAAACAATCCGTAAGTGTTTCTGTTCCTTGACCCAGTCGAGGTACTTCAGGACGCCGTGTAGCGTGGTCTTGTCGCCCTCCTTCAGGGTCTCAGCCTACGCCCTAACGACCGGCTCGGTGATCTTCTCCTTGAGCTTATCCAGACCCTTGTACGGCAACTGGAAACCTGCGGTCTAAGACATCGCGGCGCCGGTTTAAAGACGCTCTGAACCCACAAAGTGGTGGGGCCGGTGGGATATGAACCCACGATTTGTGGGGCCAATCGTTTTCTTAAGAGACCGAAGCTTGCTCAAACCCACGTAGCAAATTGACCGCACTATCATTTAGCCTGTAGTATTTCCGTCCTGATGCCATATGCGATTCCACAGTCCTCCTTTTCCTCATGACTGCCAAGTGATGAGAGACTAGATTCTGTTTTCTTCTAGTGAGCTGAACAAGTTCACAGACACAGTGATCTCTTTTCAAAAGCAGCAATGCCATCTTCAAGCGAAGAGGATGGGACAGAGAACCCAGAACTCTGGCGCCCTCATTCAAGTTCACTTCGTTCGGTAAATTTCGTAGCTCTTCTTCCATCTGCTCATCCAACCTCAATTTCATGGCACGGTCTGTTGGGCAGCACTTGTGAAATCTCATAGCCCCAAATTCGCCTAGCGGCAAGAAATAGTTTTGTGTGCATTTTGATTTTCCGATATCAAAGTTCGTTGAACTCGGTCTTTGGGCATTAAATACCGTCCCAGCCTATTTCCTCACGGCGAACATGGATTGGATTCAAAGACGCACGAGATCATCCCAATAGAGAAAACCAGCAATGTATGCCCGTTCTGTGAGGATTACGCGAAGAAGCACGCATCGAAACCGATTGCGATAATGTCGTGTGAAGGAGCATGCCTAAGGGGCGAAATAGCAAGGCGTGCGGCTAACCTCTTGTCCTACTCGCTCGCGCCGGAAAAGACCGTTCGTATATGTTTGGGCGGTGCATTCACTAAGGATACCGGACAGAGAAGCCTAGTTAGAAACGCCAGCAAAGTCATTGCCATCGAAGGTTGCTTCATCAACTGTTCCTCACGCATGATGAAAGGCGCGATCCCAAGACTCGAAACCCAAGTAATTGTCGCCGACAAACTCTACGATTTTGACGCTAGTCTTTTCGGAATCGATGAGATGTCTGAAGAAGAAATCAAAGTCCATGCTCAAGAAGTGGCCCAGAAGGTCTACGAGAACTTCGACATTTCATTGCCGGTTGCTCTTGGAGGACGAAAGAAATGAAATTGGATACCAAAGCCGAGGAACTTGTCGCGATAGGAGCCTCGCTCGCGACAAATTGCAGGCCGTGCTTGAAGTACCACACTCGCAAGGCTCTAGAGAATGGGGCTAGCAATGAAGAAATCACGGAGGCCATCGAAGTCGGGAAAAGGGTAAGGACGGGGGCAGAGTCCAAGATGGACCAGTTTGCATCAAGCCTACTCAAGGAAACTTCTTCGAACTCAAGCGCCGCAAGCGAAGGGTGTGGCTGCGGGTAATTCAATTAAGCGCTGCGAGAAGTGTAAAAGAGATCTGCGAGCTGACAGAGAGCACCAACACCTTTAGACGGTTTAAGCATGGTTTCACTGATCTCGCAAGTGGTGGGGCCGGTAGGATTTGAACCCACCAATATCGTGGGTTCAATGCGGCCTCCCCAGGTTTCGCTATCAATCGTGGATCCACACACACATCGAGAAAGGTTGTGAAATTCGGCAGCTCTCAATCTATCCTGAAAGCCCGTGCGCTATAACACAATCATTAGCGCACGCATTATCTGATCTCAAACCTACTTCTTGTAGCTGACGGCATACAGCAAGCCTGACTTGCTCTTCACAACTGTGTCTTTGAACCCACTCTTTGACAGAGTGTTCTCCAGTTCCTCTCTTCTTAGTCCAGGCATTTCCCTCAATCCCATGATATCTTCGAAGAAGATTCGCGCGAACAGGTTGTCGGTCTGCTCCAGTTCAACTGCCAAAAGGGTTCCACCCTCCTTCAGGCTCCTGTAAAGACCGCTCAGATGCCTCGTTATGTTTTCAGTTCCTTTCCCAATGAGGCATCCAACCCCTAGGAAGCTCAATGCAAGATCGAATGTGTCGGGTGGAACATTCAAATCGTATGAGAAAGTGACGTCGGCGGCTCTGAGAAAGCGCTTGATCTCATCGAATTCCAATGTGGAGAGAACTTTCTGGTTGCGCTTAATCTCCACAATTCCATTCAAGTTCTCTAGGATCCTTCGCATGTGGAGCGAGGCGTCGCAACAGAATCTTCGAGCGGAGTCAACGAGTTGCTCTCGGAGTTGCTGTTCGCCAGCCTTCGTCAGGAAGTACCTCTTCTTCCGTACCGGGCCTTCTTGCTCAAGTTTGTAATCGATCACTCGCCTTTTCCGCATCGCCTCCAACACAGGATAGATCGTACCCGGGCTCCTAATGCGGAGTCTCTTCATCATGTCTTTCCCACACAGCGCTTCGTCTCTCAACAGTATCATTATCCTCGCCTGAAGAGGCCCGCCAATCGCCGATTCTACTACCTGGATCAGGAAACCTCGCTATCGGCTACCAATACGAAGGCTTATAACAATATCGGCTAATCCGATACTGTTGGTCTCAATATTATGATGTCAACAGAAGAAAACAGGACGATCGTCCGTCGTGTGACAAGCGAGGTCGTTTCCGATGGGAACCTCGCTGCGGCAGACGAACTGATCGCGCCTAATTATGTGTACCATGGGACTGGTGTCCCTGACATGCATGGAGTCGAGGGCTTCAAACAGGTCATAGCCATGTACCGTACGGCTCTTCCCGACCTCCAGCTCACGATTGAGGACATGATCGCGGAAGGCGATAAGGTCGCCACTCGTTTCGTAGTTCGAGGTACGCATCGCGGCCCCCTTCTGGACGTTGCCCCAACTGGCAAGCAAATCACTGTTGCCGGTATTTTCATCTCCCGCATCGTCGGGGGCAAAATTGCGGAGGAGTGGGAAAACCTGGACGCCTTAGGCATGATGCATCAACTCGGAGCTATCCCTGGACCGACAAGGTAGCCGCGAAGGACGAAGCAGGTTCTGTTAAGTTGACGGGTGACGGCCAATCTGTTAATTCTCGGGTGATGAGGTAGGTGAATCCTGTTCTATCCTGTGGACTTTTACGGCGGGAGGTCCCATACGCCTAACTGAAGATGTGAAAACTAATTGAGGACTCACTGGCTCCTAACAATACCTGTAAGTCTTACGCTTCTTCTCGTCTTTGTGATCTTTGTGCCTGTCAACTGCACATTCCCTATCCCCAGTTGCGCATGGTCTTCTGTTGCTCAATATGAGTCAATTTCGTATGTATACGGCGGTTGGGGAGCAGTCTTCCAAACGGGGCCGGACCACTACTATATCGGTGTCTGGACCCCGCCATCGGCACAGATATTTTGGGCTGTGATAGGATTAGCGGCTTTAGCAGACTTGCTCAGCACAGTTATCATCACCCGCAGATTAACGGGGAGAAAAGTCACCCGCTAAGTTAACGGAACCACGAAGCATGATCTGTTTCGGTCTGGAGTCCGACGGAATGGCCACTGATTCTCTGATTCTCCTACAGGTAGCTCGATTCTGCTGTCGGTCGCGGCACTTTTGTCGAGACGATCGATCTGAAATTCTGCGTCAGAGTCAATCTGTTGGCGCTATCGGATACCGATACGAACGTTTTTAGCGGTATCGGGTTAACCGATACCGATTGATGTCGACATGCAGACGAGCGGATTAAGAGAATTGGTGGAAAACCGTAAGTTTCTGTTCTTTGGTGGAAAAGGAGGCGTTGGAAAGACCACCATGGCGGCATCTACAGCCATATGGCTCGCCGACCAAGGCTACAATACCCTGATTGTGGCCACCGACCCAACCGTCAGCCTCTCAGCCATCTACGAGCAGAAGATCAGTGAAACCGAAATTACCAACATAACCATGGTCAAGAATCTCTGCGGCTTGAACATCAACCCAAGGAAGGCTACGGGCGTTTTCCAGAGAAGACTTGAGGGGATGATGCAGAGCTTCACCAGCCTCTTCGGAAACGAAGTCATAAGCACTCCATGCGCAGAAGAAATGGCCGCATTCGACCAGTTCGTAACCTTCCTACAAGACAAACAGCACGACCATGTCGTGTTCGACACGGCGCCAACAGGGCACACGTTGAGGGAACTTTCAATGCCATTCGATTGGTCGGGGTATATGGCGAATCAGATCAAGAATCGAAAGGAACTTTCAGCAGCACTGGGTTTGGTCGACGATGAGGGAATGCTTGAGAATCTTCGGAAGGAGAAGGAGAGATATGACGAGGCGGTAAAGAGCCTCTCGGACGAGAGACTGTCTTCGTTCAACCTCGTCCTTCTACCTGAAAGGCTGCCTATGGAGGAAACTGCGAGGGCGATTGATGACTTGTCTAAGTTCGGAATACGCACCAAGGTCTTAATTGTGAATGAAGTCATTCCGTCGGAAGTTCTGAAGGGCAACTGGTTCCTCGAAAGAAGGAGAGGAACACAAGACAAGTACCTCCAAGAGATTGAAACCAGGTTCAATGGCGTGCTAACGAAGGAAGTCCCACTCCTCGAAACCGACGTCTACGGCATCCAGAATCTCAGAAAGGTGGCGGGTTTCCTCTATGAGCAATAAAATGAAAATCACTGTACTTTCGGCAGCCTGCTGCAACCCAGTTTCCGCTCCATTCGATCAACAATACATCGCAAGAATCAAGGAAGCCCTCGATAAGACCAGCGTAGAAGCCCAAGTGGAACTGCTCCCTGCAACCGACGCCGTCTTCGGAATGAGAATTGGGTTCGTCAAGAAGCTGTGGCCTCTGTTCAACAAATATGGACTCGCTGTAGCACCAGCCTTGTTCATCGACGGAGAACTGGTCTCCTATGGCGGAGTGCCCACGGTTGAAAAACTCGTGCAAGTCATTGAGGTGAACAGCAAGAAGGACAATCCATGAGTCTGCACAAAACTGAGCTTGCGCTAGTATCCGAAGAGAACAATGTCGATCTGGAACGGTTCGACAGAACCAAGAAAACGAGCAACGAAGGAAGATGGGATTGGTGTGGACCGCGAGCCGTCGCAAATATCATCAATTACCATATCGGCAATGTTAGGGTAAGCTTGGAAGAAATCATGTCGGCTTTTGGTGGACCGCCGTATTGGCCGCGAAAAGTAGAGTCAGCGCTTAACCACTTCGCTAGAGAATATGGCTTGGACGAATGTGCCAAAGCCACATGGCATTTCGACATAAACACGGTGGTTGAGGAAATCGACGCCGGCAGACCGCTAGTGCTCTTTACATTCTTGGGCGGACCGTGGAGAATCCCTCACAACACTGTCCTAGTAGGCTACAAGGTATTGCGGTCAGATAAAGGGCGCATAACTAAGTCGGCAATAAGGACGTTTGATTACGGCTGGGTCGACTCCGACAATACGGGAATCCTGCGCGCCTTAACAATTTTCAATCGATTCACGAATCAACTCCAATTTGAGGAAGTGGCATAGACGAATTTCACCAAAACCTCTGTCGTGTTGCTTGAGTTGCTGCGACGAGGCTGGAAGGTTCTAGCGGTTGATAATGAGGCCGAAGCCATTAGGTGGGTCCGCTCGGCGACGGGAGGAATAATCGTGACCACGAACTTCGAACTTGGACAAACTAGAAAGTCATGTCAAGCTGATGGTGGCGTTCGTCCGATCCCGCCGGGATTTGAACCCTCTTTATGGCGGGGTTCAACTATCTGCAAGCTACCTGAACGAATTCGTGGGGCCAGTGGGATTTGAACCCACGAGACTCAGAGAGACCGAATTACCCCACACCGACATTACTTTATGGAGAATTGCGAAAGCAAACTTCTGGTCGGAAGCAACCTCATCACCAGATTTCCATATTAACCAGGAAAAATCGAGGTTCAAATTCACTAGGTTATCTACGGTTTCTAGGCAATCGAAGACATATCGAATGTAGGTCTAGGCGCCTACAAACTGCCTTGGTTTTGTTGTTGCGCCTTCGCTTGATGGCTTTCGTTTGATTTCTGGTTCGTGTAATTTAGGGCCGCAAGAAGAGCATCTTGCCCCTTCATGTGAAGAATAAGGCCTGACACCAAGAAGAACTCGTAGGTTGCATTTACCGAGGAATCGGCTGCGTACCTGCTGACGTTCGTGTCGAAGGATTTGGGTATGCGAATGCTCAGCACGGACGTGTCTCTGCTTTGCCTATTGGAATAGCCTCTCGGCGTAGGCTGTCCAAGCATAGCGTCAAAAGTCCTTACTGCTTTAGCCAAGTATGACTTGGTTTCGAACTTGCGTCTCCTTTCCGGGTTGTTTAGCGATAAAAATGAGGCGTCTGCTCCTAGGCAGATCAGGACACGTATGAGGTCGGAGAACTCCCATCCATCCTCGAGTGCGATTCGCCTAAGCATCTCTGCCTGAAAGGCCGAAATTCGGATCGACCGGCGTCGATACAACAGTTAAATCACGTCAGTCTTGTGGTACTCAGGATACGGGTCTCCTGAGGTCTTCAGGTGCTATATGACGTGCGAGTTGTTTGGGGTGAAGACAGTCAGCAAGAACTGATGTCTGCATAAGAAGAAATGTTGGCGCCGGGGGTGGGATTTGAACCCACGAGACTCAGAGAGTCATCGGCTTACGGCACTCGTTTTGCGGGTTTAGCAAGCCGACGCCATACCAGGTTGCCCGACCAGAAGCTGGTCTCTTGGCTACCCCGGCAAACCGGCCGCTAGACTCACTAGCCTACTTCTAGAATAGCATGTCGGAAGCAACGGATTTGATTCTTTTAGTATTCTTCTAACGTTCCTCTTCGTATCGCGAGGATTTCAAACCCTCTGAAGAGCAAGTAACCGACAAGTATGCTTGCGGCACCCGCCCCAATTTCCTGCAAAAGCACCGGTCCAAGTTGCACAATCCCCCAGCCCTGAACCGCCTCCCTTGCAGCCATTGTTCCGTATGTCATGGGAATGGCGTAGGAGACCGGTTGCAGCCAGGTGGGGAGGACTGTAACGGGGAAATTGACACCGCAGAGCAGTTGCCCGATGAAGAGGAATATGTTTGCGATTATCATGGCTGTCCGCATGAAGAGGCCGATACTCCCAAGCATCAACCCGAAGCCGGTCATGGCCAGTGATGTGATTAGAATGACTAGGGAGAGTGTTAGAAAGTTGGCCTGCGACATGTCGACGCCGAAGATGAATGTGGCGTAGATGAACCCCACAGCGATCGAGGCCATTCCGTTGAATATCTGGAATGTGGCGCGGCCTAAGAAGAGTGGGAACCGATTTGCAGGCGTCGCGATGAGCGGTATGAGCGTTCCTTGCCATTTCTCCTCCGAGGTGAGGTTGCAAACAGCGAAGATCGAGCTGAATGATGCCACTTGCATGGCATTACCCACTGCAATGAAAGCGATATTCGACGATGCCGGAGCCACGAAGCGGGCTAGGTAGACGAAGAAAGCCATCTCGAATAGGGGCAACGTAAGAACCTGCATTAGCCACATTTCCGGACGCAGCCAAGAAAACAGGGCCCTGAATGCGAAATTCGCGCTGCTGAAGAATATTCGGAGGGCAGGCCACTCTTGGAGGTTTGACGTCAAAGGCTAGTACTCCACCAGGCTAGCGTCCCGCCGCGCTTTCTTCTCTACGATAATGAAGAGCCAGAACCCTATGGCCAAGTAAATAATGGTTGAAGCGACCAAAACTAGGATGTCCGGCCAGAAACCGAAGCTCATCCCAGTGTAAGTGGCGTCGGCGGCGTGGCGCATTGCATCAATTCCCCACGTTGGTCCCAGCGATAATGAGAGGGGATGCGACCAGAATGGAAGTAATGCTATAGGAAACATTGAACCTGACGCGACATAGATTGGCATCTCCAACCCATTCGTCAGTACCGAAGCTGAGCGGGTTAGGAGGAAAGAGGAGCAGAATAGGACTCCTAGCGCAGAAAGTGATGCTAGGGTCAGAACCAAGGTTAACAGAAATGTGACTGGGTCGACGATGCCAAGCTGGGCTTTGAAACCGAGAACTGCAACAATGAGTACGGCCAGCGCATTTACGAGTCCCAGAACAGCACTGGAAGCGGAACGGCCTGCGACGATCCAGACTAGCCGAGACGGTGTCGCCAGAACATATTCTAAAGTGCCATTCCAGCGGTCGAATGACAAGGCAAACCCTGCTCCGTAAAGAGTGCTGCCCCACATGCCCATCATTCCACCACCCAAGACCGCATACAGGGCGAGGGAACCTGAGGCGTTTCTGAAGAATATCAGAGCTACGGCGGTGAATACGAAAGGCGCAATTATGTTCGGTATTATCCACTGTGGGTCGGAAAAGAAATTCAGCATGCTCATCCTGAAGGAACCCCAGAGGGTTTGCATTTCTGCCTTCAATTAGGCCACCAACTTCAGGTACGCATCTTCAAGTGTGGGTTCTTTTATTCTGACATCCATTATCTTCGCTTTGCTCAGCAGTTTAGTGACCGTAGCAATGAATTCTGACCCGCGGGCAGTTTGGACTCGAATGGTCTGCCGCTCCCCTTCAAGGTTCGCGTTGACAGCGGTGACATCAGGTTGCTGACGCAAAGCCATCAAATCTGCGTCAGCAACTCCGAAGGCCTCAACCTCAATGACTGTTACGTCTTTCACAAAGCGTTTCAAGGCCGACGGCGAATCCAAAGCAACAATCCTTCCGCCGCTAATGACGCCGATTCGGTGGCAGAGCTCATCCGCCTCATACATGTAATGCGTTGTGAGGAGTATCGTTTTTCCATTCTCAACCTGCCCCTTAATCATGGCCCGAGTTTCTCGAGCCGCCTCCGGGTCCAGGCCGATCGTGGGTTCATCCATGAAGATTAGTTTCGGGTCGTTGATCAGGCCTTTGGCTATGTGCAGCCTTTGCTTCATGCCCCGGGAGTATCCTTCAACCCGTTCCTCGGCTCGTTCCGCAAGCCCAACCATCTCGAGAAGCTCGTCAATCCTCTTCTCACGTTTCGAAAGTGGTACCCCGTATAGGTCAGCGAAATATCTGAGGTTCTCGCGGCCGCTTACCCTGTAATAGAGGCCTCTTTCTCCGCCGAAGATTATTCCGATCCCCCGTCTAATGGCGATGACATCTTTGACGATGTCAAAACCAAGAACTTTCGCGGTTCCAGAAGTCGGCGTTAACAGTGTCGTGAGCATTTTGATGGTGGTAGTTTTCCCAGCGCCGTTAGGCCCTACTAGGCCGAAAAGTTCGCCGTAATCCACGTCAAATGAGATGCCCTTTACCGCTTCGACAACGTTCCGAGTCTTCTTGAAGATCCCCTGAGAGCTATGGTATACCCTACGAAGATCTGAGACAGTAATTGCTTTCTCAGGGTTCGCGGGCAACTTCAAGGCTCCAATAGTTTCGGTGAAACGTGACCGCAATTTATCTACGTTAGGTCGGATTCGAACATGGTTGTTCAGTCGGGGCAAAGCGCACGCGGTTATAATGAATGCGTGGTGTCTTGGCCCCTGTCCGAGGCTATCAATACGGTGGCTTTGAATAAGTCACAATCCACTATTGCATGGACTCCGCATGCGACGTGGCCGGGCACTCAACCTTTCAGCATTTGTTTTCGTTGTTGCCCTTTTTTTGCTGGCGATACTTCAAGCAGCACCAATCCACGCAGCCTTGCCGCCGATAGCGAAGATAGTCGCTATCGGCCACCCCGACGAGGAGTTCCCCGGCGCGCACCTCCAAGTCGCAGTAACCATTGAATATTCAGATCGCTATCTTGCTGATGTTGGAATCTGGGACGATAACGCAGGTTTGATGTTGCAGAGCTTGACGTTTATCAGCCAATTTACGAGCCCAGGAAGAACGACCTTCACCTTCAACCTAACCGCTCCATCCACTGAAGGGGAATGGCATCTTATCGCGGTGAACAGAGTTTGGTGGCAGAACGCATGGTACCTAGACCCAAACGGTGGGGCAGTACCCTTCAACATTACAATTTCGAACGCCCTGACATTAACCTTGAGCGCTTTGGGAGCCAACGCGCCGATCAAACTCGACAGCTCAGAATATCCGCTAAATGACGGGTCCTCAGTTACCTTGGCAGTTCAGCCCGGCAGACACAACCTTAGCGCACCAAGCATCATCGAAGGGCCGCTAGGAGTGCGGTTTGTCTTTGTAGGTTGGAGTGATGGCTTGTCTTCCAGTTCACGGAATGTTCTCGTTCCCCAGGACTCGAGCCTTCAGGCCGTCTACCGGACGGAGTATTACCTATCCGAAAAATCCGACTTCGGCCAGACCTCGGGGGAGGGCTGGTATGAAAGTGGCAGAGAGGCCTCCTTCGCCGTAGGTCCCATCTACGTTGTCCCTGTTCAGTCCAGGTTTCTTGCGGAAGAGTACCGGTTTGCCGGCTGGTCAGGCGATAGTAATTCAACGAGCGAAGTTGCTTCGCTGATAATGAACGGGCCTAAGAGTGTCAAGGCCGTCTGGATGCATTCGGCAACCGTGGTAGACCTGACTCTACCAACTGACATATTCTTCGCGGGTTCTCTGTTACTGGCCGGTGCGGCCATCATTCGTTACTCCATCCGTCGTTCCAAGGGTCACCTTTCAGGTCGGGCATCAAGAACCACAATAAAATTGCTAGTTCTCATCATCATTGTTCTTGTCTCTTCAACGGTTCTTCCATCCTCGTCAGCCGCACCGATTCAACCGAAGGTTTCCATTGTGAACGTTGCAGGCGCCCAATGGTACTATTGGAATCAACCTAGGAGTGACACATGCATTTTGTGGCTTGGAGGCGGGATTTTTGACGAGTCCATTGAAGGATACTATTCGTACTGGATCAACCCATTTGACTACGAGTCCTTTGGAACGGTCAGGTTCATCCAAGACCTCGCTAGGTACTATTGCGTAGTTGCTTTGGAAGCGGGATCATCGCCGGTCTTCAACCCCGCGGCAAACCGAACAATCAACCAAGAACTCATACAATCCCAGTCCACAGTTCTAGGGCACGTCCACGATTGGATAAAGGAGCAGGGGTATCAGCACACATACCTCGTAGGGTATTCGGTGGGGGGGCAGGCCGCGGCCATGGAGGCAGCCCATTCCGATTCAGAAGGTTGGACAAGTCAGGACGGGGTGGTTCTTATCACGGTGCCACTCGCCATGACGATAATCGTAAGCGCACACGAGCTACGCGCAAACTTGATGTTTCTGTACGGCGGAAACCTACCCGACTATCAGGCGACTGGACAACAGTTCTACGATAGCGCAACCTCAGAGGGTTGGCACAGCACTTACTATTTCCACAAAGAGTTCCATGTCCTCGAGGATGTTGGACACGAAGTCTGGACGATACGCCAAACGGGCGAATACGACTCCACGGCCTTCAACCTAGTCACTAGTTTCATCGAGAATTCAAAAGCCCTGCAATACCAGCCCGCCAGCTTTGAGCCGGTCGAAAACTCTACCGCACCTGCAAATACAGCTGCCACAGTGATTTCTGTGCGAGCACCGAACAAGGTTCCAGTGGGCGAACCCTTTGTTGTGGACGTTAACGCTAGTTACAAATTATCAACGGGTCAGAACGCGACGGTAATCGCATATAATGCGGCTAACCACGCAGTCTTGAGCGCAGAAACAATTCCAACGGGCCAAGCTGACAGTCGATCTGTTCGGCTGGTAATGCCTCCGTTTTCAAATGCCTCGCAATTGCCGCTACTCTTCCTTGTACTTGTCAAGTCTGGCGAGACGTGGGTGCCATCATCCAAACCGTATCCAGCCAACATAACGGTAACAAATCTTGTGAAAGTAACCGTCGAAACTTCCTTTCCAAGTGTCGCGGTATTGTTTGACGGTGCCTCGTACCAGACTGATACGACCGGGAGGCTTCAGATAGAAACCGTGCGAGGGTTGCACACCTTCCAGGTGCCGACGTTCGCTTACTTGAACAACGTTTCTCGGGTACACTTCCTGGGGTGGGGGGATTCGACCAACGACCCCTCAAAGAAAGTGGAGTTGGACAACGATACCACTCTAACCGCCCTATATTCAAAGCAATACTTCGTGAGCGCAAACTCACCCTACGCTACGACGGAAGGAACCGGGTGGTATGATGAAAATTCCACAGCCACAGTAATTGTTTCTCCACCAATGATCAACCAACCTTCTCTAATCTTCGTGCACTGGATGGGCGATTCAAACGAGAATAATCCTAGAATCCTACTCACAGTGGACTCGCCAAAGGGGGTTACCGCGAGTTGGAGCCCATTGGGTGCGCCAAATTCGCCCGATTTGAATGGGGTCGGCTGGCTGGTAGTATCGATTACCCTCTTCTGCGTGCTCCTTGCGTTGAACCTGAGGTGGCCGGGCCGAAGGCAATCAGCCCATGAAGCCACCAACGAATAAGTCGGTCTGGACTCTCCAGTCCCAGTTCTTCTTCGCGGCCGTTCGGTTTCCGGCGGGAAACCTTACTAGGCATATTCTGTGGACTCTTGGGTTGGCGGGGTTCTGTGAAGAAACGCTCTCGGATGGACATCTACGCTGACATACTTGAGGTCATTAAACGCCGCCCCGAGGGCGCGCTTGTCACAAGAATCTCGTATGGCGCCGGCTTACCCATCGACAGGATCAAACCGATACTAGAAACTCTCTCGAACTTCGGCCTGCTCTCAATTCGAACCGCAGGTGAAAGCCGCTTCTATCACATAACCCGGCGGGGGTTAGAGTTCTTGGACGCGTACAGGAAGGTGCAAGGGTTCATGACGTTTCTAGGAAGCGAACCCTCCTAGTCACTTGTCGTACTCACCTTTGGTGACCACCGTCTGTCATTACGCAACGTGCCCTGCCCTTTAATTGGTCTGAGTCCAACTCGCCGTTCAGTGATTGAGATATGTTCCGAGAAAGAATCTTCGAATGGAGCCGAAACTTCGGCAGAATCCTTGACGCTGGCAACAAGCTCAACGCCCTAGCTATTGCAAGACGTGGCCTGCTGCCATCAAGTCGAAGCATTGTGTGGGCCGACATAGACATCAGCTCTGTAGAGATGACACGTGAAGTGAGCAGAGCATATATGTCGCCCATCCAAGGCAACCGATGATCATTAGAGGGACAAATCACGCCTGACGTAAGTGTCTCCCGACGTTCCAAGACCACGCTCGGCCACGTCGAGGGTGATTTAGAGGTTGAGAGGGACGCCGTAATCTCAGCTGAGGACAAGGTCATAGCCGTAGATGGCCGCGTCGAAACGGACGGGGACGTAGTCTTTGAGGGTAGCCTAACTGCGCTCGAGGTTGATGGTACTGGCGGAGATTTGGACATCCGGGGCGACCTTACGGTTCAGGACAATATCCGCATCGCCGATGGAAGCCTACACGTCTCCGGCTCATTGTCGGCGAGTGATGTCGATGTAGATAGGCACTTGGAAGCCTCGGGCAGCGTAAAGGTTGCTGACCTTGAGGTCGGAAGCCGAGCGGAGATCCACGGCGCGCTCAAAGCTGAATCAGTTGAAGTAGGCGGCTCTTTAGAGGTCCTAGACACTGCCGAAGTCGAGGAGATAGACGCGGGCGGCTCTGTACGCGTCGTGAAGAATGTAAACTGCAAAAGCATTGATGTCGGCGGTTCAGTAGTGGTCGGGGGAGGGAAAGTAACCGACCAGATTGATGTAGGCGGCTCATTCGATTCTACTGGCCCACTGGAGTTTAACGAATTAGACGTGGGCGGTTCAGTTCAACTCAAGGGGGGCAGTTCGGGCAAGCGGATCGATGTCGGTGGGATTCTCAAAGTCTCAGGGAACCTGCAGTTTGAGGACATAGACGTTGGGGGCACAGTCGAGATAGATGGAGACGCCGCGGGCAAGGACATTGACATTGGCGGTGTCTTGAGGGTGGGAAGTAACCTGAATTTGGCTGGTTCTCTTCAGGTCGGCGGGAAATGCAGAGTGCAACAGGCACTGAATGCCGGTCGGATAGAAGTTGGAGGATCTCTTGAGGCGCAGGAAATCAAGGTTGAAGACATTGAGATTGGCGGCTCGATAGTCACTAAGAAAGGAGTAAGAGCGGAGTCGATAACAATCGGGGACCGCGGCCGAGCCAGAGGGCCACTCTTCGGGAACAGCATAAGGGTCGGTGAAAAGGCCGATGTTGAAGCGCTCTACGGCAAGAACATAGTCATCGAAGAGAACGGCAAGGCTGGAATAGTGCATGGTGAAAGCGTTCGAATCGAATCTGGATGCCGAATTCTAGGCGAGGTCCTTTATTCGGGGTCCCTTGACGCTGACAAGGACGTTTCCTTCGCAGTCGAACCCAAGAAAGTGAGTTCGCTCCCACCAGCCTAATTCCTCAGCTCGTGGTCGTTTCTTTCTTCGGGCCGTCTGCCGCGGCGACCGTGGGCTTAGGTACTGTTCCAGATTGCTGGGTAGGCCCCGGTTGTGAAGGGGCGGGTTGTGACGGTTGACTAAGCGTCGGAGGTTTTGCTGTAGCAGGGGGTACTGGCGCCGCAGGTCGCGGAACTGCGGGAACTGGCTTGTTCGCAGCTGGTACAAGCGGTTTGGCTGGAACAACTGGCGGCGGCGCCGGTGGAACGTACTTCAACCCCAGGTACTCGTAGAGCAATTGAACGCCTTCCTCAGTGGTTGCTATGAATATCTGATACTGGCCGTGTAGGTCGTCAGCGATCTTTGCAATGCCTTCCGGCTCAAGTCCTAGGGATGAAGTGAACTTCGACCATCCGCTCATCTTCTTGGCAATCACATGGGTGACCCCATCCCAAAGCATCTCAGAGAGGCCACGGGGCAATTTCGAAGGTAGGGTTGCAAACCTAACCATGATGTAACCGTGCTTGTTGACGAGGTTCTCTAGCTTTCCCAAGTCCAAAGGACTGTTAAACCGAACCCAAAACTGGTCCCCCGTACGATAGGGTACATGCTCAACTTTCTCGATGCCTTCAATAAATCTCAGTTCAACCAGTCGCCGTTCAAGGTCGCCTACCATAGGGAAACACCACGAATTTGTCGGGGGCTCTGCAGGCTAGCCCTTAAAAATGGAGTGTTTTCAGGACATGCGAAGCCTCAACGTGCGCCAGAGTGCATTCTACTCGCGCGCAATTGTCTGAAAGTCGTTTTGCGCAGCCCGCAGTACACGCACTTCATTATGCCCAAGGGCATCGCGTGATGGAATTCGTGTTGGTGGAGATGGTACATCCCGATCACTCCAGAGTTGCTCCGGTCGTTGAGTAATTAAAGTAGCTTGGAACACTTGGAGTTAGGTTAGAAAAAAGAAAATGTTCTACTTTTCTACCTACGGCCTGTCCCAAAACGGTCGAGTCGTGATGAATCTGAGCTTGGCCTCCAAGAGGTCCTTGTAAAACGCTTTTTCGTCGTCATGCATTTTGGCGAGGATTCGGGCAGCTGTTTGCGGGCCGATGCCGTAAACGCATTGTGCTACGACGGCCCTGCGTCCGTATGATAAGACAAGGTCGGCTGATCGTCTTGCTCGGGCGAGAGTATCTCGTTCAGTCTCCTCAAGAGACTTGGCCTTGAGTTTCTTCTCCAAGATTCGGGAGAGATAGTCCGTGGACCAAGTGCACACAGCTAAGAGCCCTGAGCCGCAGGCTGCACATTTTGGTTTTTGACTGAGCGCTTTCACAACCTGAGCTTGCATTAGTTCTCCGCATTCGAAGCAGAGCAAGTCAACGGTCATATTGCCGAGGCTGTACCGAAGTCTGGCGATAGTATCCCTCTCGACAGTTTCGGGAGCAATCAGTTCCGGCACGTCGACGTGCTTGTTGAGAAGGTGAAACCCTAACGGGGTCGGTTTATCCTTCGCCCTGAAGATGGCAACTTCCATCTCACCTTCTCTGATCATTCTGTAGATTTCTCTAACACGGGGGTAATCTACATGAAGCATCAGAGCTTCGCGAATTGTTTCGTCGTAAATTGGAGTCATCCTGAAACGTAGCGCCAGTTCCTTTAGGTTGTCACCCGAGAACATCAGCCCACGCCTCAGAGCTCCAAAACGTTCAGCGATGAACTTCATGTAGTAGCCGAACGGAAAATGCCTGTGCAAAACCCCCTTGAACACACCTTCCAAAATGCCAGGATCAACGCCAAAGATGGCTGAACTAATTTCTTCCAATGAAAGGTCGTCAGTGGTGCTGGTCAATTCCAATAATATGCGGTAACCATCGGACCACCACTCCCTAACCAAGCCTTTCCTAGAGAGCAGCTCCTCGTATACCTCCCCAAGCGTATTGTTCACGGTTTCCCCAAAGGAAGCGTGGATTATCAGGAACCTATCGAACGCCTCGAGAACGATGCGTTTCTCCGTTGGGATCGGTGCGCCCATCTTTCTATGGTCGTCAATCTCCTCGACAACTTTGCGTATGGCAAAGCGCTCCGTAGGCCACCTGCCGCTGAGTTTTGTCACAACCGCCGGCGGCGTGTTTGTCTCGAGTAATTGTGCAACGTTCGCGCGTAGTTGGCCGACTTTCTGGGCTAGCTCAAATGGGATAGGCAACATTTCTCCGTCCCACCCTGGGACGGCCGCAGTGGGGTCCTCGACTGGTGTCACGTACACGCGGGCATCATCGGATATTTGCTCGATCTGCCAAACCTTGCCCTTCACAATGAAATGCAACCCCAACCTAACTTTGGTCATCATGAATTCTTCGCCTAGAATCCCAACGGACTGCTGGGTGGAAACATCAATGACTTGGTACCTTCGCTCATCGGGGATCATGGAGAGATTTTCAAAGTAATATTGACGAGTTCTACTTCCCCGGAACAGGACGCCTCTGTCATTTCTGAGGTGACGCATATTCTCCATGAAGGTTGTCACCTTGTCGAACTCTTCTCTCAACAAATCTCGGTAAGCAAATGCACGCCGTATTATCGCGTAGGTTTCGTCGGCCTTGATTCCATCTTCTGATTCTAGGACGATGCCCGCTATCTGATGTGATAATACGTCGAGCGCTTTTTCATGAATTCTCACCGGCTCAATCAATTTCTCCTGAGCTTTCTGAATTGCAGCTACTGACTCTAGGATGTCTTCTGTCGACACAGCGACAATTGCTCCTTCGGAAACCCTGTCTAGTCTGTGGCCTGAACGTCCCACCCGCTGGATGAGGCTTGACACCTGCCGAGGTGACATGTACTGAATTGTCAAGTCCACATTTCCAATATCAATTCCGAGTTCAAGCGTTGACGTGCAAACCAGCGCCCTGATTCGGCCGTTCTTGAAATCATTCTCAACCCGCACTCTTTCTTCCCTCGGGAGTGAGCCGTGGTGCACGGCAACGTTGCGTTTCAGTTGATGGAACTTTGAACCGAGAGTTTCCGCGTTCGTGCGGCTGTTGACGAAAATTAGAGTCGAATCATGATTCTCAACTAGTTCCCAGATCCTGTTCAATCGGGCGGCTGCTTCAGGCGCTGTATACAGGCTTTGGGCGACTATGTTATCTTCATCTGTTGGGTGTGGGAATTCAACGAAATACTTTGCTTCTTTAGGCGGTAAGACTTGGATTACCTCGCACGCTCTGTCACCCGCTATGAAGGCCGCGACTTCCGCGGGGTTTCCAACAGTGGCTGAGAGACCTACCCTCTGGAACTCGCGCTCCGTTACCTTTCTGAGCCTCTCAAGTCCAACCGTCAACTGAACCCCACGCCTATCTCCAGCGAGTTCGTGAACCTCATCGATGACAACCCACCGGACGCGACGCAAGTGGGTTCTCATCCTCTTGCCCGGGAGGATAGCTTGCAGAGTCTCGGGAGTGGTAACAAGAAAATCTGGCGGCTTGATTGCCTGTCTGCGTCGCTCCTTCTGCGGCGTATCTCCATGTCTCACCTCAACTGTAAATCCGAGTTTCGAGCGCCAGAAATCGAGGCGTTTCATCAGATCTCGGTTCAGCGCACGCAGCGGCGTAATGTAGATTATCGAAATCCCTTGTCGCTTCTCCACCTTGGTAAGCTGGTCTAGGATCGGGAGTAAAACCGCTTCAGTCTTTCCCGAAGCTGTCGGAGCAATCAGGAGAACATTCGTACCACCCATGATCTTGGGTATGGCAACCAATTGCGGAGGCGTCGGCGCCTTAAAGCCGGACTCCGCGAGGGCTTCCTGGATTGTCTTGGAAAGGCTTTCAAAGACTTGTTCTGTCAAATGGCCAACCAGCCCTCAGCCAAAGGTGTATTCCATAGAACTAGAAACACAAAAACATTGGAGGGATCCTTGTTGTTAACGCCTCGAACACAGAACTGTGCCCTTTTTAAATCGAAATAACGCGTAGTACCTTGGCGGTTGCAGAGATGTATGAGTACCAAAATGTCAAATTGACGTGGTTAGGGCACGACGGCTTCAGGATTCAGGATGGTCAAGTCGTATACATTGACCCATACCAGATCGAAGGCGGGCCAGAGGCGGATATAATTCTCGTCAGCCATGAGCATTCTGACCATTGCAGCGCTGATGATTTGAAGAAAATTACCAGCCCTAATACAACAATTGTCGCGCATGCCCAATCCAAGAACGAATTATCCAAGCTGAAAGCGAAAGAGATTAAGATCATGAAACCGGGCGACAAAATCAAGCTCGGCGATATTTCAATTGAAGCCGTTCCCGCGTACAATGTGAACAAGTTCCGCGAGCCAGGAAAGGTCTTCCACCCGAAGGAGGACGGAAAACTAGGATTTATTGTAACAGTGAAAGGCGTTCGCATCTACCACGCGGGTGACACAGACCATATCCCTGAGATGAAGAACATACGAGCTGACGTCGCTCTCCTTCCCGTCTCAGGTACATACGTGATGACTGCGCAAGAAGCAGCCGAAGCTGTGAAATCACTTAATCCTAAAGTCGTCATTCCTATGCATTTTGGTGCAATAGTTGGAAGCCGTCAAGACGCCGAGGCCCTCCAAGGGCTCGTGAAGTGTGAAGTCAAGATACTGGATAAAGAACGCTAACTTCCTTCCGTTAGACTCAGAAGGCCGCGTCACGTGAGCGTACTGACCTCCGCGATCAGGGCAGAGCTGGAGGCTGACTATAGGCCAACTCAGGAAGGATGCTATCTTCTTCAAGGATTCTGCCTTTCAATTCGAACAGGAGCGAAAACTGAAGCTCGCTCGAGAACTGCGTCAACTCGCTGCTGCCTGTTTAGAAAAGTCGTAATCAGAAAATCAGCTACTGCGCCCAGCAAAGGCGTTCGGTCCCGCTGAACTCACTTCGCGACTATTCTGACACCTGCCGCTCAGGTGGGCCCGTGTAGACTATCTCATCCCAAGGGGCAGACTTGTACGGTTTTTCGCTATACATCTGTTCATAGGCGTGCGCAATCAAACCTGGTGTGCGGCTTACGATGAAGAAGCCCTTTCCCAACCTCCAATCAAATCCCATATCCGAAATGATAGCCGCGATGGAGCCATCTACGTTCAGGATGAGGTGTTTGCGCAAGACCTTCTCTGTCAAGGACTCCATGGCCTGGGCAAGTTCCATGTGCGGCCCCAGTAGCTGAGTCTCTTTAGCGATTTCTAGCAGCCGTTTCGTTCTTGGGTCCCTGGTATGGGTTGGATGTCCAAATCCAGGAATTCTTTCCCTGCGATTGGTTAGTTCCCGTAGAATCTCCTCAGCAGTTTCTTTCGGGGATTGATGTGTGCTATTCATGCGGACGGCTGCTTCCTGGAGCATTTTGGCAGCCTGCTCTATGGCACCGCCATGCCAGTCTCCTATGGCGGCAACGCCAGCTGATACGGCAGACTGCAGCGGGACGCCGCATGAGGCCACGAAGCGCGCTGCGTCGACTGATGGAGCGTTGAGGCTGTGTTCGAGGCAGACAGTTAGCAAAGCATCCATCATGCGGGAATGGTTGTGGGATGGAAGTTCCCCGCGCCAAAGAAGGTAAGTCAGATCAGCGTAATTGTAGTTTCCAACAAGGTCCATCAGGTTGTAGCCGCGGACAAGTATCTTGTTTGGTTCGACTTTCGAGATTGAAGTTCTCCAGAACGGTTCAGACATTGCCCTTTCCCTACTTGTTAGGCGCTACACCTTTGAGAACTTCGGCGTATACTGGAATGTGCCGTCTGCGAGTTTCGTCTTCGAGAAGTCCTGGTAAAGGAGCGGGTAATCTCGCATGCAAATCTCCGCAACCTGACCGAAGACCTTTCGGATCTCTACTTCAGCGCTGGGGTCGGTGCGCATTTCTATCACCCATCGAATGGTCCGGTGGTTAGCTGTCCAGATTATGTTCGTCGCGATCCCGTCCGGCAAGATTCGCCGCAAGGCCGACGTCACTCGTTTTTTCTGTTCGAAGGTCATCTTATCCCAATCAAAACTTGATTCCAGATCGCGGTAACGCTCTTGAATGGCCTCGACCGTTTCGACAAACTTCTTTGACACTGGTTCCACGTCGGGTGGAACCCAGACGTTAACCTCTTGGGGGCGCACGTACCGGAGGCTCTCTTGACTCATCGCGGTTCCGGCGCGGTGTCTGACTAACTCGTGAGTGAAGATTCTGCTAACGTCAAGGAAGGCGAAGGTAACGGTTGCGTGCTCGAGAATGCTTCCGTCACCCTTCTCCAACACGTTTGCGAGGTAATCTTTGGGATTATCTCGAATCTTGGTTACGTTGGGGTTGAGACCGACGCCGAAACTTTTGTAGCAAGCGCGACCGGCAAGTTCGATAAGGAATTCGGATTCATTTGGTTGAAGCTTCTTGGCATTATCAAACCATTCCGTGGCCGCGTAATGTTCCGCTAACTGTTCAACACCCTTTTGGTCGAGCCGCGTTTCGGCGAGTTTAATGACTTTGGGCTCAGTATGAGTCATACTACAACCACCATCTTGCAGTGCTATATTGAGGATGAAAGGCTTCGCTGTTGAATTAGGTTTCGCCACACCACGAAAGCCAAGGGCTTCGGCGGTTCTCACCGAACCGTTTGGTTAAATGGCTGACACTTCTTTGCATTGTTCCGACTTTATTTCGGGAATAAGGCTAAATTACGGTTAGGGCAGAGGACGGGATTAGAAGGTGCCTCGAAGGGTTTGTCGTGGACTGAAGAACGATCAAAGGCTGTCGAAGACATTAAGAAGCTCGAGCCTGCCGACCGCTTAGGGCTGTACGCTTCCCTCATCCGGATGAATTCAGCGCTTTTTGAGAGTGTTCGCGGGTGGGACAGCTGGCTTAGAAATCCCTCTTTCATTGACACTTTCACCGAGGAAGAATTGAAGGATATCTTCAAACAGTTCAGAGAGGTCTGCCTGCGCTTCTTGGAAGAAGATGTGAAGTGGACGGGCAAGAAAGAAAAGAGCTTGCCCATGGGGTCGAAAACGCCTAAGGTTGAACGTCCCGATAGCGAGAGACGATACGCATAAATCACGCAGTCAAGGCGAAGTTCGGGAAGGCTGAAGTCATGAGTATTGCACCTTTTGTTCAAACCCCACTCGAGGTTGCAAAGAAGATGTTGGACTTATCGCAGGTCAAACCGGGCGAAATTCTTTACGACCTTGGCTGTGGTGACGGTCGGCTGATCATTCTGGCAGCGAAAGATATGGGTGCCAGCTCCACCGGCATTGAGCTGAGGGAAGACCTCGTGGAGCGGGCCAGAACCGAAATCAAGAGGTTTAACCTCGAAGACAAAGTGAAAGTGATTCAAGGGAACTTCTTTGACGTCAACATATCAGACGCAAACATAATCACCCTCTACCTCACTTCAAGTGCGAACGAGCGGCTTAGGCCCAAATTGGAGGCAGAGTTGAAGCCTGGTACACGCGTGGTGTCGCACGACTTCAAAGTACCCGGATGGAAGCCGGTGGGAGTTTACGATGAGTTGCTCGGGCACACAATCTACACGTACAAGATTGGCGAGCAGCTCTAGACAAAGAGCAAATCACCGATTGTAAATGACCTGATTGCAGTAAACCGGAACATCGTAGACGCGCTGTTCCTTTTCGAAATTAGCGGCTTGAAGCTGAAGTGTTTTATAGCAATACGAGAACCTAGCCAAAGACACAGGTATCAACAATGATGATGGGCAGGCAAGCGTACATAGCCGAATTCATCGGAACATTTGCGTTGGTGTTCTTCGGCTCCGTTTCGGTAACTATCTTCCTTCCGGTCCTGGGCGTCGCATCACCTGCTGCTTCCTTCATCGGAATCGCCCTTGCACACGGCCTCATACTAATGGCGATGGTCTACGCGATTGGTTCCATTTCAGGTTGCCACATTAACCCAGCCATTACGATTACGGCTGTCGCGCTAAGAAAATTAGATTTTGACGACGGAATCGGATATCTTGTCGCCCAAGTCTTAGGCGCAACCATTGCTGGTCTGGTTCATGAACTAATATTGCCCGGAAACGGTGCCCTAACCAAATTCGGTTTAACTGCGCCGACTCCTGCAATAGGACAAAGCGATGCTGTGGCAGTAGTCGTCGAGCTGATCATAACTTTCTTCCTGATGTTCTCAGTTTATGCGGTATTATACACCGATAAGGTTCCTGCGGGGGCGTCAGGATTGTTGATAGGGATGACGCTGACGGCTGATATTCTCATAGCAGGGCCTTTGACGGGGGGTGCGGCGAACCCTGCACGTGCCCTCGGCCCAGCGATTGCATCCGGAACGTTCGGCAGTCTGTGGGTGTACTGGGTTGGGCCCATTATCGGAGCCCTACTCGCTGGGTTCGTCTACCAATACCTACTAACCGCGAAGAAGAGAAAATAGGGCGAACCCCTGCCCTCGCCGTGGCTAATTCCTTCCATAAACCTCATTGACGTCTGGAATGCTGTGGATGATCTCGATCGCTATCCCTTCTCGTTGAAGAATTTTTGGCAAATTTCCTCTAGCTGACCGTCGAATTCCTGTTAGGGTTTTCATTATCGCAGATTTCGGCAAGTTCACGTGTTCGGAGCCGACGCGAATTAGGGCGGTTCCACCGTTGGTCAATGTGGCCCTGATGATCCTAGCCCAATGTTCTTCCCGACCCTTCTGGGCCTTCTCAGAAGTCATCTTTCCGTCCAGTAGTAATTTGTAAGGTTCGAAACCTTCGTCGAGAAATATCGTGCGCTTGACACTCGGCGGGCTGATGTCGGGCGGCCGAACGCCGACGAACCTGAAGGATTGTTGAAGATCGTTGGGTTCAAATGGAACGCCCTGAAGGAAGAGAACCTCTGGGGCAAGAGATTCAGCGTGCCGTTGGCCGCTATACGCGTTATACACGGCGTTCGCGATTAAACGAAAGCTCTCCCGTATTGTGCGCATCATCTCCTCATCGCCCTCTGAATAGACTTGAATTGTCCGCATTGCTTCGCGGTAATTTTTCTCGGAAGGTGAGAATTCGAACAGAAGCTCCAAGGCTTGCTTGATGACGTCCAAGGCCGAGTACTTTGCGAGCTGCTTCTGGGGGACCCTGAATCTTTTCAGGTTTAGTTGCAATAGGGCGTTAACGGCGAGTCTCATATCTCTAACGAGTAACGCGTCGAATGGGCAGCTCTCAGCGATTGCGTAGAGAGTCTTTGCTTCGCCCATCTATCCTAGCCCCCTTCCCTTCGTTTGGATAGCCCTTGCAGTAAAATCCTTCACCCAGACCTAGCCAGTTGCGAAGAACTAAAGGCTGAGTGTGCGCGTAGCACAGCCGCTGATTTCGCATTGACGACCTTAACAACAATCCAGGATGTCCCAGAAGGCGAGTTTGCCAAGCATGGACTAACAAAAGACAAGCTACTCCAGATGCTTCAGAAGATGCTCCTCCTGCGCCGTTTCGAAGAGAAAATCGAAGAACTCTTCCTCGTTAAAGGGGCGTTGATCGGCCCGTCCCACCTATACTTGGGTGAGGAAGCAATAGCTGTAGGCGCGATGGCAGCGCTGGAACCCGAAGACCTCACCGTTACAACATACCGCGGCCATGGCCACGCATTGGCAAAGAATGTTCCCACTAACCTCTGCATGGCCGAGCTGTTCGGCAAATCTACAGGCACCTGCAAGGGGCTCGGGGGCTCTATGCACGTCGCCATCTACCCGAAGACGGGCTCGCTCTATGCAACGGCGATCGTGGGCAGTGGCCTACCTATAGCCGCAGGGGTTGGGCTAGGGTTAAAGCAGAAGAAGAGCGGGCACGTAGCAGCATGTTTCTTCGGAGACGGTGCGGTTAACACAGGCGCCTTTCACGAGGCCCTCAATCTGATTGCATTATGGAAACTGCCTGTGTTGCTCTTCTGCGAGAACAATCAGTACGCCATGTCAACGCCAGTCAACCGCGCAGTTTCGAGTCCCTCAATAGCTGAAAGAGGAAAATCTTACGGGATGGAAACCGTCGTCGTAAACGGGAATGATGTCGTCTCTGTGTTTGTTGCAACAAAGGCGGCGGCGGAAAGGGCGAGGCGCGAACCGCAGCCAACCTTTCTAGAATGCGTTACATACAAAATGAAAGGCCACGGGGTATACGACAAGGGTGACTACCGGCCGAAGGACGAGGTTGCAAAATGGCTCGAACGAGACCCTATACTTACCTTTGAGAAACGCCTTCTCGAACGCAAGCTTGCAACTCAGGCAGAAATCGAGAAAGCCGACACAGCGGCGCGTCAGGAAGTGGAAGATGCTGTTGCCTTTGCTCAGCAGGGTTCTCCTTTGCCTTTCGATGACTTAGAAAATTACGTCTACGCGGGAGGGCAATGATGTTGCGTGAGATTACTTACGCAGACGCCTTACGGGAAGCAATGCGCGAAGAGATGCAGCGGGATCCAAACGTAATGCTTCTGGGCGAAGAAATCGGGGTTTTCGGCGGAGCATACAAGGTCACTCGGGGCTTACTCGATGAATTCGGGCCAGAGCGGGTAAGGGACACGCCTATCTCGGAAATAGCCATCGCCGGCGCAGCGGTCGGCTTGGCCTTAACAGGGCTGAAGCCCGTTGCGGAAATAATGTACATGGATTTTCTTCCCATCTGCCTAGATCAGCTAGCCACGCAAGCTGCGAAGATACGCTTCATGAGCGGGGGCCAGTTGAAGGTCCCGATGGTTCTGAGAACCCAGTACAGTCTCGGCCGACAACATGGTTCGCAGCATTCACAATTCTTCCCCTCATTCTTTTTCCAAGTTCCAGGCTTGAAGGTTGTACTCCCAGGAACGCCGTACGATGCGAAGGGACTTCTGAAGTCTGCGATCCGCGACGAGAACCCCGTGTTATTCATCGAATGTGGTGTTCTTTACCGAACCAAAGGCCCAGTTCCTGAAGAGGAGTATACGGTACCCCTTGGACAAGCGGAAGTCAAGAGAAAGGGAGACGACGTAACAATCATCGGTGTTTCAAGGCTTGTCGGCGAAGCGCTTTCGGCAGCAAAAAAGCTGGAAGAGAAAGGTGTTTCAGCAGAAGTCATCGACGTAAGGACTCTGCAACCACTTGACCTCAACACGATTGTTGAATCCGTCAAGCGTACCTCGAGATTGGTTATCGCATCTGACGATGTGAAGTCGGGGGGCGTTGGTTCTGAGATTTCGGCAGCGGTTATGGAGTCCGCATTCGATTACTTGGACGCACCCATAATGCGTGTTGGGTGCCCTGAGATTCCAGTTCCTTTCTCTCCTAGCCTAGAACAAATGTACATGCCCAACGCGGACAAAATTGTGCAAGCTGTAGACGGGATCATGGGACGGTGAGCGAGAATGACTGAGGTTGTTATGCCGCGGTTGGACCCGGGAATGCAAAGCGGAAAAATCGTCGAATGGCTCAAGAAAGAAGGGGATTCAGTTCGGAAAGGCGAGCCAATCCTCGTGGTGGAAGGTGAGAAGACCACTTTCGAAATAGAAGCTCCGGAGAGCGGTGTGCTAAGCAAGTTTCTGGTTGAAGTCGGAAGCGACGTTCAAGTCGCCGCGCCAGTTGCAATCATTAGCGAATCCAGCATAGGCTCTCAGCCATCGGTACAGGCAAGGGCACTTCAGCAGAAGGCCGTTCAGAATAGCATGCCCTCCCCGCAGAGCTACACAACCCCTCCACATCCAGCCAAGGCCCAAACCGCAGCTGACCGCATAGTAGCTTCCCCAGCAGCCAGGAGACTGGCACAAGAGCATCACGTAGACCTAACACGTTTGAGCGGCACAGGGCCCGGCGGCCGCATCTCGCGGGAAGATGTCCTCGCGGCAGTCGAGCAGGCTCCGACGGCTTCGCAGGCAGTCTCTAAGGTGCTTCAGCCGGCTGTTCTGAGAAAAGTCAAGCTTGAAGGGATCAGGAAAGCTGGAGCTGAAAGGCTGTCCTTCAGCGCGAGAACAGCTGTGCCCGTAACAATTACGATGGAGGCAGATGCAACAAGGCTTGTCGCAATGAAGGAGAAGGAAAGCCACATCTCCTTCACAGCTTTCGCGGTGAAAGCTGCCGCAAAAGCACTGAAGGAACACGCTGCGATCAACTCAACGATTGAGAGAGATGAAATTACAATTTACTCTGACGTAAACGTCGCAGTAGCCATCAACACTGTAGAAGGGCTCGTTGCTCCAGTCATTCAGAACGCGGATAAGAAACCCCTGAAGGAGGTCAACTCGGCAATCGATACGTTATCTCAAAGGGCCAACGAGAAACGGTTAACGATAGAAGAGTTGACTGGCGGAACTTTCACAGTGACGAACCTTGGCGCTTATGACATAGAATCCTTTGCACCAGTCATTAACCCACCACAATGCGCAATTCTAGGGCTGGGGCGAATCGTTTACAAGCCATTTGCCTTGGGCGGGCGTGTGTCAGCAAGGCCTTCCACTATGCTGACCTTAGTATTCGATCACCGCATCGTCGACGGCGTTCCTGCTGCGAGATTTCTGCAGGATTTGAAACGCTACCTCGAAGATCCGGAGTCTCTGCTCTAAGAACCTCAAGTCGGTGGGCGGAGGGCAATCTTCAACGCTTTGCCGTCCCCCATTAGGCGTAAAGCTTCCTCCGCTTCTTCCAGTGGCATTTCATGAGAAATCAGCGGCTTAATCGAAACCTGCCCAGAAACTATCAAGCGGAAGCCGCGTTCAACGGCTGCAGGAGTGTGGTGGAACGCTCCTTGAACGTGTAGTTCACCGTAATGGATTTTCTCTGCGCTGAAGGACACCGTGGTCCCGGACGGGCAGCCGCCGAAAAGAAGAACCGTTCCACCTTTCCTGACGAGGCCGACGGTTGATTCCCAAGTCTCACGCCGTCCCACGGCCTCGACTACAATATCGGCGCCTCTACCATCCGTTAGAGTGGATACGCGCTCGACTACGTTCTCGTTCGCGGAATCTATCGTCATGTCAACTCCGATTTTCTCGGCTTCCCGAAGCCTCTCCGGGACCACGTCGCATAATGCTACCTGGCGCGCGCCGTTAAGACGTGCGAGTTGCGCATGAAGTAATCCAATCGGCCCGCCGCCAATGATGATTGTTGTACCGCCCAGCACCTGTCCAGCCAAGTCCCACCCATGAACGACGCATGCCAACGGCTCAAGGCTGGCGACATTTTCCAATGGCACACCATCGGGAACCTGGAAGGTGTTCTGTCGAACAATTCTTTCAGGAATCCTGACATATTCCGCATACGAACCTGGCCAAGTGAAACCTACAAAGCTCTCATCCAAATGCTCACAGAGGTTGGGCTGATGCATTAAGCAGTAGAAGCATTTGTTGCAAGGCGCGGAATTCGCCGCAACAACCTTCATTCCCACCCTAAAGTTTCCAACATCGGGTCCAACTTCCGATACAGTCCCAGCAAATTCATGACCCATGATTTGAGGGGGCTTGGCCAACGGATGCCCGCGTTTGAACATCTTCACGTCCGTCCCACAAGTCAGGGCCACATGGTTTTTGACAATTAGTTCGCCGGGGCCTGCCTTTGGGATGGGGACCTGCTCTGCTTTCAATTTCCCGGGTTTGTAGAAGCGGACTGCGAGCATGGAGTTTCGCATGAGGGAACACAGTTTACGTAGTGTTATTAAATTGGTTTCTGAGCCGGCTCGTCACTTAGTCGTTTTCTACTACAACCTTGACGGCTCCCTCGCCCTTCTCAGCAAGTCTGAAAGCCTCTAGTGCTCTTGCCAGTGGCAATCGGTGCGTGATAAGTTTCGATGGGTTGATCCGCTTTTTCTCGATCAGGTCGAGTGCCATCCTCATTTCGGTCTCAGATGTTGAGTAACTTGATTCGAATTTGATTTCACACAGGAAAAGGCGGCTTACGTCTAGAGAAAGCTGTGCGCCTCGTAGTGGAGCGCCGAACAAAACAACTTTTCCGCCTTTGCGTACAGAGCTGAATGCTTGTTCGATAGCTCTCAAATTCCCGGTTGCAACGATGGCATAGTCTACGCCCAGGCCGTTGGTCATCGACGAAACCTCTGTCGGGATATCGTCGGTTGTGGGGTTGAGAGCCTCGTCTGCCCCAAGCTTAACCGCAATCTCTCTGCGGTTCTCAAGGACATCAATTGCGATAATCGGCGCAACCCCATACGTCTTAGCTAACTGCAGATGCATCAGGCCAACGGGGCCGACACCGAAGATGGCTACGCTGTTTCCGGCGTTCACTCCTGCCTTCCTGAGGGCCCTTATGCAGCAAGCGGTTGGTTCTACCTGTGAACCTTCGTCGTAGCTCATCGAGTCTGGTAGTCGATACACAGTGCCGCCTTCGACGAGTGTGGACGGTACGCGAAAGTAATCTGCGAAACCGCAGGGGTCGAGGTTACTCTTGGGGTAAGCTTCGCAGAGCGTCTCAAGCCCATTCTTGCAGTAGAAGCAGCTTCTGCAGGACACATGATGGTGAACTAGGACTCTGTCGCTCTTCTGGAATCCTTGCACTCCCCCACCCATCTCCATAATATCTCCGGCAACTTCATGCCCGAGGATCGGTGGCGTAATGTGTTCACCGTGTATTTTCTCAAGGTCAGTCCCACATACGCCACAGGCTCGCATGTGAACGAGAAGGTCGCCTGGGCCAATCTTAGGTGTGGGTGACTCTTTGAGTTCAACAGTCCCCTTGCCCGAAATTACCGCTGCCTTCACCGTTTTACCAACCCGTGTTCGTTCAAAAGCCTATAGCCCTGTCTTATCAACTAAAGCCATTCCCTCCGAAGGAGGGGCCCGGCCGTTGGCGTCGACAATTCGCGTTTACATTGAGAACACGCCGAAGTTACGCAACCCGATAATGGTTTGCGGGCTTCCTGATAGCGGTAACGTAGCGAAGCTGGTCATCGAGCAATTGGTGAAGCAGCTGAGGGCGGAGAAATTCGCCGAGATCTATTCAACCTCATTGCCTCCGCGCGTTAGGATACTAGAAGACGGCACTGCAGACGTGCCTAAGCATTCGATGTTTTTCTGGAAAGGTGGAAACGGGAGGGACATTCTTCTCTACACGGGGGACGCTCAACCGGCTAATCCGGAAGCTGCCTATGCCCTCGCCGATAAGGCGCTTGAGATCGGCCAATCCCTTGGAGTGGACACTGTTCTGACGGTTGGAGCTTACATAACGGGTGAATTCTCAGGCGAACCCAAGGTGTTCGGAACTGGAACCGACAAGGAACTGCTCGGAGAGTTGGACGCACTCGGCGTATCTCAAATCAGCGAAGGTAGCGTTACGTGGATGAATGGGTTACTCGTGGGTCTGTCAAAACTACGGAATATGAAAGCCATCTTCATTTCAGGGGAAACGTCCGGATACATTGTTGACGCAGGGGCAGCTCGTGCTGTCCTGCGAGTGCTGAGCAGAAAACTCGGCATTCCCTTAGACCTCACCGAACTAGATTTGAAGGCCAAGGAATCGGATGATCTTGTGAAATCGATAGGGGCAATGAAAGGGCGCGCAGAGAAGAACGAAAGAGGCTACATAGGCTAGTTTGTGGGGCTTCGCAAACGAATTTAGGCAGCTATTCTGATGAAGCATTGTGGGGCCCGTAGTCCAGCTGGTTAAGACGTCGCCCTCACATTAGCGATGATATGGGAACGGCGGAGATCCCCGGTTCGAACCCGGGCGGGCCCACCACGCAAACCCTGAAGATCATTTGAGCTTGAGTTCTGTGATGACGCTTTCCTGCTCTCTCTTTGTAGTGAAGCCGAGCTTTTCGCAGAGGCGTATCATCTTCAGGTTCTCCGCCATGATTATGCCATAAATGCTTTCCACGCCTTTCTCTTTGGCGACTTCGATTAGCATGTCAACTAGCTTGATTCCTAGGCCTTTTGCTTGGTATTTGTCAGCCACAACCACGGCGAATTCGCCTCGCTTCTTGTTGGGTTCTAGGATTAGTCGGCTTACGCCGATCTCGATCTTGCGTTCGCCCTCTCGTGTTTCGGCAATGAACGCCATCTCTCTGTCGTAGTCGATATTGCAGAAACGCACAAGGGCTTCATGCGGCAGGTCCTTGATTATTTGAAAGAACCTGAACCGACTTGTGTCAGTCGATAGGCCCCTGATGAACTCTAGTTCGATGGGCTCATCCTCAGGCCTGATGGGCCGAATGGTAATCTCAGTTCCGTCTTTTGTCCTCCATGGAGTGACCCACCTGGTCGGGTAGGGCATGATCACTAGGTGAGGATACGAGTCAGTTCGGTCAAGGGCATTCTTGTCCAGGATGATTCTCGCGTCTGCAACGCACAGTTTGCCTTCGGAGACCAGTAGCGGGTTGATGTCCATTTCGCCGATTTCGGGGAAATCAACTATTAGGTTTGAGAAGCGGACCATTATTTCTTCTAGCGAACGAAGGTCTATCGGTGGTTTGTTTCTGAGGCCCCTTGAGAGCGCTTGGTAGATTTTTGTTTCTTCAAGAACCCGCCGAGCTAAGACTTGGTTCAAGGGAGGGAGGCCGATTGAAACGTCGTGTAGGAGTTCGACGCCGATTCCCCCCATACCGAATAAGATGACTGACCCGAAATCTCGGTCTTTCTTTGACCCGAGTATCAATTCGTAGTCAATGTTCGGTATCATCTTCTGGACGTATACGCCGTCTATCTTGGCGTCGGGTTTCGCCTTTCGGGCCCGTTCTATAAGTGCCTTGTATGCGTCCTTAAGCGCTTCCACTGAGTCAATTCCCGGGATGACGCCTCCAACGTCCGTCTTGTGCAGTATGTCTTCGGATGCGATCTTCAGAACAACAGGGTAGCCGAGGCCTGATGCGACCATTGAGGCCTGCTCTGCGTTCTTCGCCAGCGAACCTTTTGCTCGTGGGATGTCGTAGGCGTCAAGGAATCTGTCGACCTCGGGTTGGGTCAGTGCTATTCTTTCCTTGGCGGCCTTACGGATCAGGACTTTGAGGTGACTCTTGGGAGGTGAAACGTCAACTGGGAGTTCCTCGGGGGTCTGGTACAGAAGATCGAGGTTCTGTCTGTAGCGGTACATGTACATGTAACTCTTGACCGCTTCTTCGGGAGTTGGGTAAGTGGGGATGTTGTTTCTGTAGAACACTTGTCTAGCCTCAACGACGCTTTTCTCTCCCATCCAGACGGTGAGCATTGGTTTTCGTCGGTCAGCGGCTATCTTCGCCACTGCTTCGGCGACAAGCGTCGGTTGCGTTGTCCCTTGTGGGGTGTAGATAACCAGCAGCTCGTCAACGTTAGGGTCGGCGATGCATGTTCTTACGGCCAGTTCGAATCGTTTGATGTCAGCGTCCCCCAGTATGTCCATGGGGTTTCCGTGGCTCCAGTAGGGTGGCAGTGCCGCGTCCATCGTTCGAAGAGTGCTATCCGAGAATTCAGCCAATTCACCCCCATGCGTAATGATCGAATCTGCAGCTAGCACAGCTGGTCCACCGGCATTCGTGACGATTGCCAACTTGGGACCTTGCGGCAGGAATCTGGAGTCTAGAACGGTTGCACAATCGAAGAGTTCTCCTATCTCGTCGACCATCACGACGCCGGCTCGCTTGAAGGCCGCGTCGTAAACGGCGTAGTCTCCTGCTAATGCGCCTGTGTGGGATGAAGCTGCTTTAGCGCCTGCTGCGTGCTTTCCCGCTTTGATGACGATAATCGGTTTGGTGCGTGCGAAGCCACGAGCAGCGCTCATGAACTTCTTGGCGTTTCCCACGCCCTCCATGTAGATGATTATGCTTCTGGTTTGTGGGTCTTCGCCCAAGTAGTCAATCATGTCTCCGTTGTCAATGTCCAATGTTGACCCAAGAGAGGCGAACATGCTAAAGCCAATCCCGGCACTGACGGCCCAATTGAGCATCGCGGAGCCAAGAGCTCCGCTCTGCGAAACGAATGCTATCTGGCCCGGCTGGGGGTTATCTCTTAAGAAAGTCGCATTCAACTCGACTTGAGGCCTTACGAAGCCGACGCAGTTGGGTCCCAAGACTCGGATGCCGTGCTTTGCCTGAATGCGTTTGATATCCTCCTCCAGTTTGACTCCCTCGGGGCCAATCTCACGAAATCCAGCCGAGATTATCACAACGCCTTCAACGCCAGCCTTGGCACACTCTTCGACGAGGCCAGGGACAGTCTTGGCCGGCGTAGCTATCACTGCTAGGTCAATTCGTTCTGGGATATCGGTAATTCTAGCGTAGCACTTCAGGCCCATTACGCTATTCCGTTTGATGTTCACAGGATAGATCTTTCTCCGAACCCTACCCAGGAGAAGATTCTTCATTAAGGTCTGGCCGACGGACCCTTCTTCTTCAGAGGCACCGATAGCAGCTACGGTTTTCGGATTGAACATCCTCTCTATGTTCGCCAATTTTCATTCGACCTCTTCAACCAAGCGGGCCAGATAAGCGAATTTGCTGGTTTTTGCCGGCGGCAACGTGTGAAACTTCGTTGGATCTTGCCGGTCCCCAGATAATGATAAATTCGCCAAGAAAGAGTGCGTGTGGAACTGGCTTTGGAAAGAATCGCCATAGGCTTTAATCCGACTATTTCAGGAAAAGAGGCAGTAGAGTACGCGCAAACTGCCGAGAAGGATGGTTACGAATCTTTTTGGGTGCATGAGCATCCCTTCATCAAAGACGCGATCACACTTCTCTCAAGTGCGTTGTCAGGAACAAGTAGGATCAAACTCGGTTCGGGTTGTGTAAGTGTAGTGACTCGTCATCCTCTCCTAGCGACTACGACGTTCCTGTCCCTGAACGAAATGTCAGCCGGGAGGGCAATCATGGGTATTGGCCTAGGCGGATTTCCTTGGTTACCCAAACTCGGCGTGAATGTCTTTCCCGTGAAAGAAACAAAGCCTCTGAAAAGAATCCAAGAATTCTTAACCATAACTAATGGCCTGCTCACCGGCGACGCAGTTTCCCTTAGCGGGGAATTTTTCAAGGTTGTAGACATCAAGCTGGAAACAAAACCATCCCGTAAGTTACCAATATACCTGGCAGCGTTTGGACCTCTCTCACTCAGAATGGCCCCAAAGTTTGTCGACGGAGTAATCATCTCACCTGCCCTAATGACCCCCGAAGTAACCGGGCAGAAGGTCGAGTCTGTCAGGCAAGGGGAAGTGGGCGGCAAGAGGGCCGATGTTGCCTCTTACATTCTCACAGCCGTATCAAGTGATGTGCAGCAAGCCCGCAACCTGATGAAATCGTACTACTTTCTGCTTTACCAAGTTGCTGAGGTTCTCAAGCCGGAGATATTCGAGCCCTATGGGTTGAAGGAGAAGGATCTTGAACCCATAAAGGAGGCTTGGCGCAAGAGAGATTTGGCTGCTGCTGCTAAGGCCATGCCAGATGTAGTCGTCGACGCCCTGACCTTGACTGGGAGTGCGGATCACTGCGTTGAGCGGCTAAGAGACTACAGAAAGGCTGGAGTGGAGCTGCCCATAATCATGCCCATCGGAGACGTTAACGCAGCGATGCGAGCATTCGCCGCAACCTGAATGACAACTTCAGAAGGATGACCGGGGCCAAGCTTTGCGCGCTAGTCCGTTTAAGTTGGCGGTTCTCTCGCTTGCTTTAGCTGCAAGCATGTGGATACTGGTATTTCTTGTTCGGCCGCTTGAATTCTGGATGATGTTAACTCTCTCCACGCTCGTTCTCCTACTTGTTGCGTTCGCGGTTAACGGGGTTGAGAAGTCAGTTCGCTTCAACAGCAGGCTAGTGCTTTTAGGCGTCGCAAGTGCTGCACTATTGTATTTGTTGTTCTATTTTGGTTTCCAAGCGACTAAGTCAAATCCGGTCTTCAGCGAAGGCGTCGGCCAAGTCTACGGACTCCGAACTGTGCCGAGCTACCTCATCGCGTTGGCGTTAGTATTCCCTATAGGTCCTGGAGAGGAAATCTATTGGCGTGGCTTAATTCAGCGCAGGTTCTCCGAGGAATTGGGGTCCGGCACAGGGCTCTTAACCGCAACTTGCGCTTATGCGTTGGTTCATCTACCCACGCTAAACCTGCCCCTTATCATGACCGCATTCATCGGAGGCCTTGTCTGGGGCTACATCTACAAGAGAACCGCGAGTTTACTTCCGGTTATCGTATCACATATCCTGTTCGACCTACTGATCTTCGTAATCGCTCCATTGGCCTAGCCAATGAGGAGGCCAACCGTGAGCAGCAGGCCGAAAATCACAGACAGCGCGAAAGTTGTCTGCGTTAGCTTAACGTAGTGCAAAGGAGACTCGACAGGCTTTCGGTACAAACGGATTTGAATCAGGTAGAGGGGGAGAGTTAGAAGAACCAAGGCCGCAAAACGTGGGAGAAGCCCCCAGACGACAGCGCCAACTATTATCGCGTATGAGACCAGAGCTAACGTGAAAGTTGTGGCGACGGCCATTTTGCGTCCCACAGTTACCGTGTAACTCTTCTTGCCCCTAGTCTTGTATGCATCAAAGAAGATTTGGTCGTGATTGACGAGGATGGTCGTGGTCAGGAATCCCAGCGGCAACCCCACAAGCGCCGGGAGGAAAGATATGTAGCCGGATTGCACGTAGAAGCATCCGACTACCGGGAGAATGCCGAACGATAGGAAAATTCCAAGCTCACTTACACCAAGCCCTCGATATCCAAGCCTAAGCGGCGGAGCGACGTGGAAGTATGCAAAGAAGAGCCCGACTGCGCCAAGCAATAGGACGGTCGGGCCTGTAAGGATGGTCAAGAAGAGGCCGACAATTATGGTTAGCATAAAGAAGAAGTAGGCGGTGAGTTTCGCCTGGCCGAACGTCATTAACCCTCGCGGCAGAATTTTCCAACCGCCAAAATCAGGTGGAAACATTCTGTTTGACACGATGTCAACTTGGCTCTCAAAATCGTAGACATCATCGATGGTGTTTGCCGCAAGGTGGAACGAAATGCTTCCCAACACAACTAAGCCAACGGGTTGAATATTCGGTTGGTCCACCATGCGAGGGCAGTGCCCACAAGAACTGGGGAGAGAATGACCGGAAGGAATTGGGCGCGGCTTAACCTGAATATCTTGGAAGCTGTCGCCACAATGAACCCTTCCTGCTGATGCTGGGTAACTCTAGGACTTAGTTATCACTGGGTGGATGTGACTTGGCCGTTACGAGGCAGTTTGATTTGCAGGATTCCAGAGTAGTTGACGGCCACGCCATTGTCGACCTTCACGTAATCGCCTTTCTGAACAGGCTTTACCAAGTTCCGGTAGTTGTATCTGACAAACATGCGGCCTGTCTCATCTTCAAGAACGAGCATGAATTGGTTCATGTCTACGATCTTGCCCTCGATGTGAATACTCCTCATGCCGTTGCGAATGTCTTCAATTCTCATCGAATCGAGCTCCAGGGATGCCGATTGGGAACCGCCAGACGCGGGCAAGAGGCCCTAGTTCTTCCGTTCCTTCTTTTCCTCCTTAGCTGGGTTGCCTTCTCGTCGCCAATACCAATAACTGCTTTTCAAAGTATTCACCACCGCAAGCCCGCTTACACGATGCAACGCGATACACGCTGATGGGGGATGTAATCTTCTCGGTTTTCACTAGAAATTGCCCCTTTTAGGGTCTAGTCCAAGCAAAAAACAGCCGTTTTCCGCGGAATAAGGGTGATTTCGCAGAGCTAAGCGTTGGCAAATGCTTGTGGTATAGCTTTAATTACGATTATGTGCACCCTAAAGCTCGGTACGCTGCGGATTTACTTCTGAGTATTATCTTGGGCGTAACTAACCTGTAAAGTGGTGTAAGTAGATTATGAGTCAAGAAGGATACGGCGGCCGAACTATGTACAAAGTTACCTGTTCTGACTGCGGCGCTGAAACTGAAGTGCCGTTCAAGCCAACACAAGGCCGACCAGTATATTGTAGGGCATGCTACCAGAAACACAGACGATACTAGGTTCTAAACCTGCGGTAATCGTCTTTCCCTTTCCTTTCTAATCTTTCCTTTGCATTTTTGCAATAGTTCAAATCACAACGTGAGCACTAGGTTACCGACTCGAAATGGAATTCGAGAAGGTAGTTCGAAAACGCAGAATGGTTCGCAATTTTCGCCCTGAACCTGTTCCAGCAGACGCCACGAACCAGTTACTCGAGTTGGCGCTTCATGCACCCAGTGCCGGTTTCAGCCAAGGCTGGGCCTTTATCGTCATCACCGAAGGGGAACTGAAGAAGAAGATTGGGGAACTCCAGGGTGAAAAGGACTACTATGCCTCTAGCCGCTTTCACAAGTTCGTATCGGAGGCCCCAACACTAATCGTCGCATGCGTCAGCGAGAAGATCTATCACGACCGTTACCAAGAGCCTGACAAGCTAAAGGAAGATGGAACCGAGATTGAATGGCCAACTCCGTACTGGTTTCTCGACATAGGGTGCGTGTGCATGCTGATCTTCCTGTCAGCCGTTAACCAAGGCTTGGCCTCAGCCTTTACCGGGGTCTTTCGCGTCCGTCAAATGAAGCAACTTCTGGGTATCCCAGACCATTTCCACCCCGTCGGGGTCATATCCATCGGCTACGGAGCAGAAGACACTAAGTCCCCATCACTCAAGCGGGGCCGAAGACCCATCAAAGAAGTCATCCACTATGAACACTGGTAGCTGATACACCTTCTTCCGGTCACACTAGAACAGTTCATAGACTGGTGAGCTGAGGCAAGTTACGCCACCATCGCCCTTCCGAAATTCTGAGACATCGATTTCGACCGGTGTGTAACCTGCGTCCTTGAGCTTCGAAACGGTTATCGAAAACCCGGATGGTATGAGGACTTTGTGTCCACCAAGGTATAACGCGTCGGCGGCATAGCCTTCAGCGTCAGGTATTTTGACAAACCTAAAACCCGGGAATGAATCGGGGTTTACAAGACCAGGCGCTATTATCATCATTCCATCGTTTAGGTACGAGCACCCGCACAGGAGATGCATAAGGTCCGTCCTTACCGCTTTCACGCTCTGATTGTCCAAGATAGTTTTCAGTTGTTTAATACCATCCGGGTTGGTTCGTTTGGATTCACCAACAAAGATGCCCCTGTCAGTAACTACTATGTCACCTCCTTCCAAGGTGCCAGGTGCGTTCACGACGCTTAGCGTACCAACTGGAGCCCTTTGACTTGTCAGATCGTCGATGAGTGCTTTCGCTTCACCTCTGCGGCTCTCTTCTCCAAACCGGCCTATTATCGAGCGACTTGCACCCAATAACGCAGGGTCTTGCATGAAGACCGAATCTGGACATGTTTCCAATGGCTGAAGTTCGATTACTTCAATGCCTGCTTCTTTCAGGATTGAGGCATATGTCCGATGTTGTTCTCTGGCCAGTGTCACATCGATGTCGGTTTTGTTTGGGTTTGTGGAAACGCAGTTAACGTAACTGTTTGACGGGGGGCGGACGAATGCGAGTTGAAATAGCCTATCAGACCCGTTCATCGCGTTCCACGCCACCCGGCCTTTTTACGCTGAGCTACTCCTGCATTCTGGGGAAGTTTGATAGATATTCGCTGCCTCTTTCTGTGTCGAGCACGTCATCTTCTATTCTGATTCCACCGATCTTTGGGCCGTAGATTCCAGGCTCGACGCTGTGTACCATTCCCGGTTTCAGAATGTCCTTTGACTCGACGTGCAATGCGGGAATTGGCTCGTGAACCCCAACTCCAATCCCGTGCCCAAGCCGATGCACCAAGTACTCCCCGAGCCCGTGGCGTTGTATGACCTCTATCGATATTTGGGCAATTTTCGCTGCTCTAACCTCAGGCTTTATCGATGCTATCGCTGTGCTCTCCGAATCGAGAACCGCCTCGAGAAGCGACGTCTGCTTTCTGTTAGGTTTGCCGACTACGAAGGTTCTTGTCGTGTCCGAGCTATAGCCGTCAGCTACCACGTCAAGTTCCAACATTACGAGGTCACCGCGCCTCATTTTACGCCGGCTATTCCCGACGACGTACTTGTAGGCTTCCGCGGTAGATGGTCCGGATGCTACGAAGGCGCATGCCACAACCCGGTTTGCATGCTGCTTCATTATCCCCTGCGTGATGATCTCATGCTCGATCTTGGTTGATAACTCAATTTCGGATAGGCCAGGTTTCAGGTTTCGCTCAAACGTCCCCAGTCCGATGCGTGCAATTCGATTCGCCTTTTTGAGCGCCTTTACTTCTTCACTGGTCTTTATCCCGCGTGCTTGAATCAGGAGCCCAGAAGCATCCTGCAAATCATACGCCCTGAGTTTTTCCTTTAGCACCATAAGCGTCTTCTGGCCGATCACATTCAGCTCGTACCTTAATGGCGATGAAAGTATGAGTTCCCATCCCTCCTCAACTCCGATGGCGCCGGAAGTGATTCCGATGTCCGACAATGCCTTGAGGACGTTCTCCGACCCAACGTTAACGGCATTGCCTAGATGCTCGAATGTCTCCCATTTGTACAACCTAACATCGGAGACCCAGGTAGGTGGCAACGTCTCTCCTGCGGGATGTATCAGGACTGGGTCTCTTTCCAACGGGAAAACCAAGTAAGTTAGGCCCCTGCCGCACCAAGCATCCGATAGGTACGTGACATTCTCCGGTAGGCGCAAAACTAAGGCGGCAAGGCCTCTGGAGCGCATAATTTCCCGAACACGTTCAAGCTTCGCTTCATCGCGAACCAAATCCGTTACACCCAAAACGGCTGTGATTGCAGTAGAGTTAAGAGGTTTCCCTAAACGGAAAGGAAAAATTCACGAGCACGGGAGAACTATGCAGGGACCACGTTTTGGAAGAGCACAAGATCGAGATGCCCCAAGAATGGGGAGGCATTATCCCAACCCAAGTCTTCATCGACGAAGGCAAGCGACTAGTTGGCGAAGCTGCGAAACGAGAGATACCGCTCCGACTTCTTGGAGGTGTGGCGATTCGCGTCCACTGTCTTGAGTTCCTGGATTTTGCACAGAAACTCATGCGGCTAGGAGAAGGCCAGCAGGAGTACACCGACCTGGACTTTATGACGTACATGAAATTCCGAAAGAACAAGATGAAGGAATTCTTTGACGAGATGGGTTACGAGAAAAGGCCGGTCACGATGTCGATGGCCGCCACTCAGCGGCATATCTTCTTCCATCCAAAAGGTTGGTTTTACGTTGACGTATTCTACGACAAGTTGCTCGCGGCCAACCACCCCTTGGACTTCAGGGGACGATTGGAGTTGGATTCGCCGACCATATCGCCCGCGGACTTGTTACTTGAAAAGCTGCAGATAGTATTCCCCGACGAGAAGGACGTCAAAGATCTGCTCTTGCTCCTTCGGGCACATGAGATTTCAGAGGGAGAGGAAAAGAATAAGATAAACGCCAAGTTCATCGCGGCGAAACTCGCTTCAGATTGGGGTTTTTGGTACACAGCAACTACAAACCTGAGTGGCCTGGGTCAGTACGTCGGAAGCGCTCAAAATCTCAGTGACGAGGAGAAAAAGGATCTGAACTCAAAGGTAGACCAACTCCTACAAGTTATAGAGGATGAGCCGAAGAGCACGGGCTGGAAGATGCGCGCAATCGTAGGCACCAAGAGGAAATGGTACAACCCCGTTGAAACCACCGAAACGATTGGTGAATTCGGGATTTGGAAGCTGCGGGAAACGAAATGATCTCCCCGGTTTCTTGACAAGGGTATATATTGCCGTCCTAGGGCGTTAACCGCTTCAAATCGGAAGGCGCCCGTCATGGATGACCTTTTGGAGTTCACACTCAACCGAGCACGTAACTTGGGAGCCCAATATGCGGACGCACGCTTTCAAGACCTGCGGCAGACACTCATCATCTGTGAGAATGGTTCTCTACGAAGCTACGAATCGGACCGCTCGACTGGGATAGGAATCAGGGTTCTGGCAGGAGGCTCTTGGGGACTCGCATCGTCAACCGTTCTCGATAAGACACATTTGCGGCAGATCGCGGCGGAAGCCGTCAGAATGGCGAAAGCCACTAGGAAACTGTCCACTCCCATACAACTCGCAAAAGTCAAGCCCGTAGAATCAACCGTGGAGATTCCTGTAAGAACCAACCCTGACGATGTCCCACCAGATGTGAAGATCAAGCTTCTCTTGGAGGCTAACAAAGCAGGTCTCACAGGAAGTGGCATCAAGAACTCATCTTCGCGACTAGGCTTCTTACACGACGTTAGAGTGTTCGTCTCGTCTGAGGGTACAAAGGTAAGAACCGATGTCACAACTTCCGGGTTCAGCCAGCTGAGCGTCGCGGCTGCAAACGGCTCTATGGAGCGCGTGCCCGAGCAGCGGTCCCAATGTTCGGGTTACGAGTTCATTGATGGTGGAGATTGGAATACTTTCGCCGCCGAAGTTTCACAGCTTGCTTCCAAGGTTGTTGTTGCACCTATGCCTCCGCCTGGAACCTACCCCGCGGTACTTGACCCTGAGCTCATAGGCCTCTTTCTTCACGAAGCGTTGGGGCATGCGTCCGAGGGAGACCTCGTTACCACCAAGGAATCCGTCCTAGAAGGAAGGCTTGGCTCCTCAATTGCAAACGAAACCGTTACCGTGTATGATGACGGTGGAATCGCAGGAGGGTACTTAGTTCCATTCGATGATGAAGGCGTCCCGAAGGGCAAAACAACTATCGTTGAGAAAGGCAAGCTGCAAGGTTTCCTTCTTTCGAGGGATACAGCAACCGAACTAGGGCTTGAACCAACAGGAAACGCAAGAGCCCAGAATTTCGAGCATAAACCCATAGTACGCATGACAAACGTGTACATGCAACCCCGTGAGCTTCCCTTCGACGAACTCATCAAAGGTATCGACTACGGGTTTTACATCCGAGGGAGAGGCAGCCTCGGCGGGCAGGTTGACGTTGGGGGAGGGACTTTCACGTTCCGAGCCGGCCCATCATACCTAGTCGAGAAAGGGGAGTTGAAGCACATAGTTCGAGGCGTGAACTTCGCAGGTAAGGTCCTGGAGACGCTGAAAACCATCGATGCAGTCGGCAAGGACTTTTCCATTTCAACCAGCGTGTTTGGCGGATGCGGAAAGGACGGACAGATGGCCAAGGTTGGAGATGGCGGCCCACACGTACGCCTCGGGAAGATCACCATAGGCGGAAGGACGGATTGACCGAAATTCTCTCAGCCGCCGACACCGCCGTAAGGCTCGCACTTAAGAAAGGCTTCAACGAAGCAGAAGCATTCGCAACTAGGATTGCAAGACGCGACCTCATCTTCCGCAACACGATCGAAGCAACAAAAACAAGTACGGCCGCCGGGCTCAGCGTTAGGGGCATTATCGACAGGCGAATTGGGTTTTTCTCCATATCCTCCCTCGAACGCTCGGACATTGAGAGGGCGGTCGAAGAATCCCTCCGAATCGCCAGAGCGAGCAGCGAAGACACCGAATGGAAGTCACTGCCACGGAAATATGGAAAAACTAGCGTTCAGAAAACCATGGACAAGAACGTTGAGCATGTCACAGCGAGGGGCCTTGTCGACGAAGTGCGGCTTGCGATCGATACTGTGCATAGCGTAGCTTCCGTGGATATTACGAGAGGTTTTCTCTTAACCAGCGTAATGTCGAACGCTATCGCAAATTCTCATGGTTGCAAACTGGAAAGAAAGGAAACAATCGCTGCACTGTCGCTTGCGGTGAAGGCCGGGACAGCGGACAAGAAGGGAGTTAGCAACGAAATCAGCGTATCACGGCTATGGAAAGGGCTTGAGACGAAGCAGGTGGCTCGAACAGTAGCCGAAAGGGCACTCAAAATGGTGAACGCGACCCAAGTTCCCAATGGAAAGCTGAACACTGTTTGGCGGAACGATGCATTCGCAGGGGTTGTCGACGCTATGCTAACCCGCACAATCACAGCCGACGCTATTCAGAAGAACCGGTCGCCCTGGGTTGGGAAAGTTGGCCAACCGGTAGCTAGCGAAGGGGTAACAATTGTCGACGATGGTAAAATGGAAGCTGGTAACGGGACGAGGCCATTTGACGACGACGGAATTCCGCAGAGACGAACTACGGTTATCGAGAAGGGGATTCTGCGAGGCTTCCTGTATGATAACTATACAGCAAGCAAAGAGAACCGTCTTTCTACGGGAAATGCCCACCGGGACATAGGGCTCTTCAGCTCATCACCGAACTACATGAAAACCCCAGCACCCTACCCGAACAACCTCGTGGTCGAACCTGGAGACGCCAGCCCCGGCGAAGTCATCAAGGAAACTAGGAATGGCCTGTACGTTGTGGAAACCATAGGAGAGTGGCTTTCAAACCCTATTAGCGGAGAGCTCAGCGCCACACTCACCAGCGGTTTCCTAATCGAGAACGGGGAGCTTACAAGAGCAGTCAAGGGCGTGATACTCACCTCGAACTTCTTTGATATTCTCAAGGACAAGATGGACCTCCGCGCAGGTGACCTTCACAACGTAGGGCCGGTGTATGCGCCGACCACTCAAGTCAATGACATGACGGTCGCGGGAGAATGAACACAACACCTTGCTAATGCTGACGCCAGAATTCCAAATCCCGGGTGCCCATGTGCGCGAACTAAAATAACTAAACAAACCTGCACAATGCGGAGAGAGGTCTGGGCTTGGTGGAATCGGTCAACCTGTATTGTTCAAAGTGCCGGGCTGAAACAAAGCATAACCTGAGCTGGGAGAGGAAAAAACAGATGGTCGGCAAACCATACCGAGACGCGACTTGCTCGCGTTGCGGGAACCGCAGCAAGTACTACAAAAGATGGTAAGCCGGGGGCCGGCCATTACTCGGTGTCTACTTTAGCCAAAACAAGGATTCCCACAGCGATTGGTAACCTAGTTGAGATAGCTGGCATACTCTTCGCTATGTACCTGATTCTGATGGCTCCCAAGGTTATTGCCCTTCCACTGAAGCTTATCCTGTACCTAGTTGCCTGGGTGTGCTTCCTCTTCTTCCCTCACTGCCTAACACACTACTTGGTAGGCAGGTTGGTAGGTGTGAAGTTTCGCTATTACTCACTCGGGAAATCTTCTGTATACAAACTAAGAATCCCGTTCCTAAGCATGGTCGCCTCAAGGTCACGAGTCTTGACATTGAATGTCGATCGAGAATCACTTCAATCAGCTGGACGTCGTGGACGCATTGCTATGTTTAGCTCCGGGGCCGTAGCGTCGATGATACTTCCATTCTTCGTTGCCTTGACTTCTATCAGGGATTTGCCGATGGTGCTTAGCGTTTTTCTCCTCTTGCTCTCCGCCGGTAGCTTTGCGTTCGATCTTTATTTTAGCCCGAAGGTTGGGGACATCTCGAAGGCGCTTTCTGCGGGTAAATGACGCCAATTGCGAAGGTTGCAGGGTATCTCAGATTGGCACCGCCTTAATATGGCGCCTTGAATTTGGGGAATGTGATGTGACTATGAATTACAGGCGCCTTGGTAGCGCAGGGTTGAAGGTTAGCGAGCTCTCGTTAGGGGCTTGGGTTACGTATGGTGGCCAAGTTGGCGAAGATGCCGCGCTGAAATGCATGTCAGCCGCATACGACGCTGGAGTAAACTTCTTCGATAATGCAGAAGCCTACGCGGCTGGAAATGCTGAGAAAGTCATGGGAAACGTCCTGAAGAAGACGGGCTGGCCACGGGAGAGCTTTATCGTATCTAGCAAGGTTTTCTGGGGTGGAGAAGGCCCTAACGATAAGGGGCTTTCCCGCAAACACATCTACGAAGCGTGCCGAAGGTCCCTCAAACGTTTGCAGCTTGATTACCTGGACCTATTTTTCTGCCACCGCCCTGACCCAAATACTCCAATTGAGGAGACAGTACGCGCTATGGATGATTTGGTCCATCAGGGTTTGATTTTGTATTGGGGAACTTCGGAGTGGAATGCAGCTGACATAATGCGCGCCTACGCAATCGCCCGAGAACAGCACTTAACCCCTCCCCAAATGGAACAGCCACAATACAACATGCTGCATCGTGACCGAGTAGAGAAAGAATACCTTCCCCTTTACCGTGAAATCGGTTTGGGCACAACGATCTGGAGCCCCTTGGCCTCAGGACTACTGACGGGCAAATACAACAAAGGTATTCCATCAGGGACTAGAGCTTCTGTCCCAGGTTATGAGTGGATACGCGAATACATTCTCACACCGCAGAACATTGAAAAAGTGAAACAACTGCAACCCGTTGCTACTGAACTGGATTGCACTATGGCACAGTTAGCGTTGGCGTGGTGCCTCAAGAACCCATTCGTGAGTACAGTCATTACGGGAGCAACCCGACCGGAACAAGTAGCGGAGAACATGAAGGCCTCAGAAGTTGCTTCAAAACTAAGTTCGGAAGTTATGGAGCGAATCGACAAGGTACTAGGGAATAAGCCAGTCTTCGAAGAAGATTAGTCTCCGGCCGAGTCTAGAAGCGCACGCAACTTCTTGAAATCATCCAACATTATGTTCCTCAAACTGAAAGTATAGAGGGCGGCGGCCGGGTGGTACATTGGGAAGTAAGTTATCGCCCCAACCTCGAAGGGGATACCGTGAAGCTCCGTGACAGAGCCTTCTGAATCCATCAACGCATGTATGGCTGAATTGCCCATTGGGCATATGACCTTTGGTTGAAGTGAGACGATCTGCCGGTCGAGGTAGGGCCTGCAAGCGGCCGCTTCATCTTTTCTGGGTGGCCTGTTGTTGGGCGGCCTGCACTTCGCAATATTAGTAATGTAAACGTCCTCCCGCCGCAAATTCACCGACGCGAGAAGCTCGGTCAGAAGTTTTCCAGCAGAGCCCACAAACGGGCGACCCTGAATGTCCTCTTGCTCTCCCGGAGCTTCCCCGACAAACATCACCTTTGCCGTTGTCGAGCCCTCACCTGGGACTGCATTCTTCCTTGTCTCGCAAAGGCGGCATTTCCTACAGGCTAAGACCTCGCGTACGATTTTGTCCAGCGAATCTCCAGTTTGCATCGGTATCGTCCCCAGTCTTGGATTAGAGTTGAGTTTTGCTTTTCGGGTTTTTGTCAACGCACGGTATATATGCCTCTTTTCGCTTCACGTAGCGAATTCGTTTCAAGGGAATCACCCATGCCTATCACTGATGTCGTGAAGAAACAGCTAGCGCAGAAGATCAGGTTGCACTACAAGATTTGCCGCGACTGCGGCGCACGCAACCCAGGCCCATCCAACCGCTGCAGGAAATGCCACGGCCACAACCTGCGCTGGAAGAAACGTGAGCTAGGCGCCAAGTAGAGTAGCTCGGCTACAAAGAAAAGTCCGATACGGAATACGGGCCTCGAGAAAGAGGGTCGAAAGAAAACGGGCTTGGCCCAGTTCGATTAAGCGATTCCCATCTGGGCCTTTGCTTCTTCACTCATCTTGTCTGGACTCCATGGAGGTTCCCAGACAAGTTCAACCTTCGCGTCCTTGACTCCGTTCATAGCCTTGATTTTCGTCTTAACTTCCTCGGCAATCATTCCGCCCATCATGCACCCAGGTGCAGTGAGCGTCATTTTGATTCCCACGTTGCCATCTTCTTGGAGGATGATGTCGTATACTAGCCCCAAGTCCCAGATGTTGATTGGGATTTCTGGGTCGTAACAATCTTTCAGAACAGTAATCACTTCTTCCTTAGTTACCATGCTTCAATTCACCTCTTCATTCCTGAACCTGCTATTCCCTTCGCTTCTGTAGCAATTCGGCATTTTGCTTACCTATTAATCTTAGTCTGTTCCCTTAAACTCGCTAGGCTGCTTTCTGTTCAGACCATGCTATTGGCATGGCGCCAGGAATCGGTTCTAGAAGCCTGTTCGCGTTCAATCTTACTGCCCTAGTGACCTCCTCGAACAGTGGGTTGGCGTAATCCTCTATTTTCCCTTCATCAGCCAACTTAGCAATCTCTGGGTCTATTGGGACAGCGCCTAAGAATGGTATTCCAGTCTTCTTGGCTACTTCCGGCGCTTTGCTCCTGCCGAATACTTCGATTTTTTCGCTGCAGTGTGGGCATATCAAGTAGCTCATGTTCTCAATTAGGCCAAGAATCTTCACGGATGCGAGTTGTTCGCTGAGGGTCTTCGCCATGTTGATCGCTTTGCTGACGACCATCAGGGCGAGGTCCTGAGGGGTCGTAACCACGACAACCCCCTGCAATGGAAGCGACTGGAAAACCGTCAACGGAGCATCCGAAGTGTTGTGAACGATAATTCCATCTGCGATGAAGTTCTCGTTATTCTCTACTTTCAGGTCGTAGACTTGCTGTCTTCCAAGTGGAGTGATTCTGGTTACTCGCTCGAAACCAACATTTTCGTCAATGAGTCCTTCCCCCGTTCCAACTCGGATCATGCCAGCTCCGTACTTATCTGAACGCGAACTAGCTGATGCCTCAAAGGACCAGAATCTGGTAGTGTAGGTTCCGCCTGACGGAGGTGTGAGCGACCTGACTCTTGAATTGAGGTTTGTTACTCTCAGACCGGCCATTATGCAGAGCGTCCTAAGGTCATCTAAGAGCAGCCTGTTAGGCGATTCAAAATTCATCCACCCCGCCCGCCTAAACAATGGCTGAGCCGATCTCCTATGGCCATCGGCATCGCAATATCCTTCGATAATCGCTAATTTCTGGGCTCTCGGGAGCTCAAAAGCCCATTCGGGTACCCTCTTGTCAAGAGCGTGTCGGTAAAGGCCGAGTTTTCTGAAGAGTTCGACAGCGGGTCTCGAAATCAGTCCGAACTGATTATCTTCCTCATAGATTGCTACGTCTCCGAAAATTCGTTTCAAGAGCTTGATGTAGTATCGCCTGTGTTTTCCTTGTCTTGGTTCAGCGAACAAGAGCTGATAGGTTCTAGTCTTGGGCGTTATTCTCAGGAAGCCATCTCCCAGGAAATAACCGACAAGGCGTGCGAACTCTTCACTTGAACGACGTGGTATTCTGATCGGCTTGGCTCCCTTGAATTCAGCTCTTGGCAAAACATACGAGGACGTTTGTCGGTTAGGAAGTTTCTTTACAACCGCGATTATGTCTCTACGTTTTAGGTCCGAAATGTTTCGCCATGTCAAAGTGTAGTCTTTGAACCGTGATCCTGGCACGGGCGTCTTATTCAGCGCGAGGACCGGATGGTTAAAGGTAGCCTTTAGCGTGCGAGAGTGTGTTCGAAGCTCGAATACTTCCGACTCACCTTGTGGAACAACCTCAATGACTCTCCTGCGTTCCAGGGAGACTTCCAATTTGTTGCTTTTTTTGGGGCGTGTAATCCGTGCGTTGACCGAGTACACGTAATCACCTGGCCTGATTTTTGAGATCTTCACCGGTCTACTATTGGCGTAGACAGTCGTGTCAGCAGAGAGACAGCCGGGCGGCAAATCTACGAGTAGGAAGTGGAGGTCTCCCCATTCGATGTCTTGGAACATTTGTCGTATGACGCTGTTGATGATTGGGCCTCGTACGATGACGGGCATTTGTGGTTCTTCGAGTATGAGGTTCATCGAAACGACTTTGATGCCGGTGCGAGTTGTTGCAGGGAGTACGTGTTTGTCGGCGGTTACGAAGAGTGGGCCTTTCAGGCCGAACATTTTCGCTATGCTTGGGCCTGTTATGTCTGCGTCGAGGATGCCCACCTTGTACCCTAGCTTTGTCAGCTGCACAGCCAGGAAACCTGTTACGAAGGATTTTCCAACTCCGCCTTTCCCGGACATTATTGCGATGACGTTTCGGATGCCCTTCCGTTCTAGGCGGTTTATTCCGGGGGGCATGGCGCCAGGAGTTGTCTTTGGAGCTTGGGCTGCAGCCATCTGGCCCTGGATCTTTTTGCGGAGGGCTTCGAGTTCTTGCTTCGTCATCACAGTTGTCTCAACGTCAACGGCCTTGACGCCAGGTAGCTTGGTTACTGCTTTCTCAATGTCGGTGGAAATTGTTTTGGAGAGTGGGCAACCACTTACGGTGAGGGCGACGAGCACTTTCACCTTGTCGCCGGTGATGTCAACGCTCTTGACCATTTGGAGGTTAACTATGGAGATGTGAAGCTCCGGGTCTATGACGTCTTTGAGTGCCGCCATGACCTCGTCCTTTGAAGCCATTCTTCTATTCCCTAGACTTATGTCGCGTTATCAGCAAACATCGGCTGATAATAACCGTTGTTAATTTTTCATGTTCCAAAACGTTGTCTGTTGCCAACGAACCCCGCAACGTCCGCGTAAGGGACGAACTTTTGGTGGGAAAAGAATGGCGTAGCCCCGCCGCGCGCACGCTTGGACGTACCCCCCAGGGGGGTGGGTCCTTTTTCGGGGTCAAGCGGGGTTGATTTTGCGGCGTTATTCTGCTTGAAGTGGTCTGGGTAGATTCAACGCCTTCTTAATGGTCCCTAGTGGTCCCACCCCTCAATGGGTGGGACCACCCGTTGGAAGGCGGGGGTGGGGTGGTGTAGTTTTGTGGGGATAACATGTTACTTTGCCGCGTTTGTGATTTGTCGCACGCACGCTTCGATGGGCCCCTTGGGAGTGATGTAGTTTTCTGAGTCAGACGGGGCTGATTTTGCTGCTTTTCGAAGACATGATACTCGTCCCGAAGGCGGGTGGAGAACCGTAAGGGAGAACATGAAGCTCCCGTGCATCCTCAGCGCACGAAGGGAAGAAGGCTGAACGAGTACACCGTGATTAGCGAGGTGAAGATAGGCTCTGCGAACGCGAAGGGTTTCTAGTGAATCTTCCGTCGGACCTAGTTCGCTGGAGTTTGCTTATGTTTCGATCAAGCCATCCTATCTTGTGGACTCTTCGGGCGTCAAACTGTGGGACGTACGGTTTTATGTCTAGGAGAGGTGTACCGTCAATCACATCAAGGTCTTGAACGAAGATTGTTCCTGCTCTGATCTTCCTCAGTCTCACTATGGAAATTCCTATCGGATTGGGGCGAACGGGTGCTCGAGTGGCAAAGATCCCGTGCTCCTCGTTGTCCAAATAGGGTTTCACTATTAGCGATGCCGTGGTAGAAAGGTGAAAGTGGTATATGAGAATCAAATGAGAGAATCCCGTTAGGTCCTTCAGCCCTGACACGTACTTCGGGAAAACCTCCACAGTTCCTTTCAGGAGCTTAGCTGACACTGATTGCAAGGGCGCGCCAAACGACGTTTTCAGTGGAGAATGTATCACTCCTATTGGGTCGTATGTTACGGCCCGCATGATTTCACCCTACTATCACGGAGCCGTCTTCGCCAATCCTAATTCTGACAACTGCGGTCAAGTGATGCCCCCGTATCCTTCTTTTGCACTTGGATCGGAGGGCGGCTAGAATTGAGTCGGCGTTCATTCTGACTTTTATCCGCATTACATCAGCCTTTCGTAGTATCATGGAGGTAGCTTCAAAGATGCTTGTTCCGCTTGGGATGATGAGTTCCTTTGAAGAAGAGAGTTGGTCTAACATGGCCAAGGTAGTTCTGGCTGCTCTCAAATTCTCATGGGCTCGATGTTCAATTATGCTTATGTTTTCTCGGGTGGTGTGAAGTCTCCTCGCGACCTGCACTTGAGTTAGCCCTGTTGCTCGAAGTCGCATAACTTGCCATTGCCTTTCCGTAAACAAGACTCTAGGCCGCTTCCTACGTGTCATCAGTCATCTCCAATTTCCAAGCCGCGTTGACTACATGTTCGTAAAATGTAAGCATTTGTGCTTACCAAGGCTTTTACAGCTCAAGCCATCATGTCGAAGCGGAGGGCAGTACTGTGGGACTCTCATCCAGAGATGTCACCATTGTTCCAGTTATGGCTGTGATCGCTGCCATTTGTCACGTAGCTATTGGTCCGACAATCAACATGTCGTTTCACATACCAGGGCCAACTCTTGCTGGTCCCGTCATTATGGCTCCAATAATGATCGCGGGTGCAGTCACTCAAAAGAGAGGAACGCTTCTCCTAACAAGTGCAATCAATGGGTTAATTCTGTCGTTCTTTGTTCCTATCAGTTTTCTGGCGTTTCCGATCTTCATCGCTGTCGGCTTGGTATTGGAGCTTTTCTGTGTCAAATCCTTTGGCAGACTATTCAGCTTATCTTACTCTTTCTTGGCAGGCGGCGTGAGCAACGCGGTAGCCGTCCTACTTATTGCAACGTTGGGAATGGGCATGCTAATGCGTGAGGGCACGCGCTCGATGGGTACTGGTATGGGTATGCAAGCAAGCGTTCTGCTTGCTTCCGTAGCCGCTGTTGGTTTCATTGCAGGAGGCGTCGGTGGACTAATTGCCTCTGTAATAATGGTACGACTCAGGCACATGTATCCTCCCAAAACCCAATGAGTATATTTTCGCCTGCTTTGTTTTCCTCTGCCAACGTGAAACGTTTCTTATTGGAAAAAGCCTCTCGTCAAGGACGACAACTGCAAATCTCAAGCCGTTGACGGTGGCTCTGAGGCGCGAGAGAACAGAGTTCAAATTTCAGAGTGCACAAGGGTCCGATTACATTTGGCTTAGGACTGGGTGACGACATGGTGATGCGAGGAAGTTCTGGTCTCAAGCGGCTGCGCATGTTCGTTCACTCATTTGGTCCTGCTTGGGTGGTTATGATCGCTGATGTCGATGCTGCAAGCATATTGACTGCGGCCACGGATGGAGCCCTGTACGGGTACTCACTTGTCTGGTTTCTACTCCTCTTGACTGTACCATTGTTCTTGATTCAGGAGGCCGCTGGAAGAATCGGCGTCGCTACGGGTAAGGGGTTGGGTGAGATTGTCAGAGAAAATTATTCTCGGAGGGTTGCGTTGCTGACGAGTGTTCCGATGGCGTTTACGGACATTCTGAGTTATGTTGCTGAGTTTACGGGAATCGCCATAGGCTTTCAACTTCTTGGAGTCGCACCAATTCTCTCCCTACCCGTGGTCTACGTGGTTTACCTAGTTATCGTTTGGAAGAGAGGGTACACAACCGTAGAAAGGTTCCTGGTTGCTTTTTCTGCTGTTCTCATCGTTTCGTATGCTGGTTCGCTATTTCTTAGGGGATTTCCGCCCGTGCGTGAGTACTTGTTCTTCTTTTGGAGTTGGAAGCCGGGTTTTCTTTACTTGTTGGCGGCGACTGCGGGGGCTGTGGTGATGCCTTTCATGCTCTTTTACCAGGCTTCAGCCACGGCTGAGAAGAGGGTGAAGAGTCTATGGAGTTCTCGCCTTGAGACTTTGGTGGGTGCCGTAGCGAGTGAGGTTGGAATGGTTGTGATACTCTTAGCCACGATTGGTTTGAACGGCGCGTTGATGGAAACGAGTTCACCTAAGCAGCTTTCGCGGGCGTTGTCTTTTCTTGCCGGACCATACGCGCCATATCTTTTCGCTATAGGCTTGATAGCAGCTTCGTTCTTGGCGCTGGTTGTGGTCTCTTTGGGTAGTGCGTGGGGTGTGGCTGAGGCAATAGGTTGGGGTAGGCAGAGGTTCTTCTGGATTTACTTGTTTGAATCTCTTCCAGCTCTTGTTGTGCCTATGCTGTTCCCGGACTTATTCCATCTGGCAATCGACATGATGGTTTTGTTCGTGTTCGTTCTCCTTGGACCCGGCGTAATGGTTGGATTGATCACGAGGAAGAAACGGTTGATGGGGAATTTATCGTCTGGTTTGGGGTGGAGTGTTGCCTACTGGGTTAGCCTAGCGCTTGTCGTAGCGTCCGGTTTTATTGCGTTGGCAGGCATTCTCATTTGGGCAGGCCAGTAGTCGGTCTTCCCTCCGATCGGTTCACAACTGACTCTCTGTCCATCCGGTTGGATAGGTCATGACGCTTGGAACTGTTCGGGCATGTCCGAGAGAAAACGCTTGTTCAATGCGTAGTATGCGGTCACCATGAAGACACCTACGAAAGCAAGTAGCACACCGACAACTCCGAGTACCGTGGACCATGGAACCTGGACGTAAACGTTCATGAATTCCGCGGGGCCTAACCCGGAATTTCCCAATATCACGAAGTATGGGTATCTGCCTGCATCATTCATGAATTCTCTCCTGGTTCCAGGCATTCGAAGAGACCCTGAAGTAGATCGTAACCTGCTTTAAGGATGAGCAGAGGATTTTGACCCCAATTTACAAGTAAATGTGTCGTCAATTTTCGTCAACGCATGAACGATGGGTTCGGTGGGATTTGAACCCACGACCGCGTACTTCACTACGGGAGGAGTCGTTCTGGCGTTCGCGGGAAGAGGGTTGTTTCTTTCACGTTTTCCTTCTTGAGTAAGGCCATCGTGAACCTTTCAATTCCTAGGCAGAAGCCGCCGTGGGGTGGAACGCCGAACTTGAAGGGTTCAGTGAACCATTTCATTGCTTCAGGGTTTACATTCTTCTCCCGTAGCTGAGTCATGATTTTTTCGTAGCGGTGTTCCCGTTGGCCGCCCGATGACTGTTCAATATCCCTGTACACGAGGTCGACGCCCCGAGACCATTGTGGATCTTCGTCGACGCGCATAACGTAGAAGGGTTTGACTTTGAACGGGTACCTATTGACGAAGTACACGTCGGCTTTGTGTTTCTCTCGGACGTGCTTGCTGAGCAAGGTTTCGCTTTCCTTGTCGAGGTCGCTTCCGTACGGTATGTTCTTGCCGTACTCCTCAAGGATTCGGTAGACTTCTGGGAACCTCATTTCCGGAAAGGGTGTGTTCGGGATTTCCATTTGAATTTGCAGTAGTTCAAGTTCACGCGTGCAATCGGCCTTAACCTTGCTCATTGCAGCGACGACCATTTCCTCTTCAACCCTCATCATGTCGGTCTCGTCGTTCATGAACCCGAACTCAACCGCCATACCCCTATGTTCGCAAAGGTGGCGAGGGGTGTGCGAGAGTTCGGCCCGCCAATTTGGCCCTAGGTCGTAGATTTTGTCGAAACCTGCTGCGATGCATAACTGCCTGTGAAGCTGTGGATCTTGTCGGAGGAACGCTTCCCTTCCAAAGTAGTCAAGCTTGAAAACTTCCGCCCCGCCCTCGGATGTTCCGCCAAGCAGGCAGGGTGTGAAGACCTGCAAGTAGCCCTTCTGCCCAAGGTACTGCACCATTCCCTCAACGAGTTTGGATTGTATTTGGAATATTGCGAGGTTTTCGCGTCTTCGCAGGTCGATAACACGCCAATCAAGGCGGACGTCCAAGTTAGATTCGATCTTACCCGACATGTCCAGAGGGGCTGCAGCTTGTGCTTTAACGACAAGTTCGATCTTGGTTGGTGTGATTTCAGAGCCGACCTTAGCGATCCTTTCTTTGACAGGAGTACCTTCTACTGCGATGACATCTTCCTTCCCGAGGTTCTCTGATGCTTTGAGAATTTCAGGAGTGGCATTTGCTTTGATTATTGTAACCTGCGCGATTCCTTGCCTGTCCCTTAACCAAATGAACCTCGTGCGTGCCAGGTCCTTCATGTCGTGGACCCACCCGGCTAGAACAACCTTTCCGCCTTGCGCGTTTTCTATTTCGTCGGTGTAATGCGTTCGCCTCAACAACAAGAACTACCAATCCGGACTTTGTTTCAGTCGCAGCGCTATTAATTCGATGTGCAAGAAGGCGTTAGGTGGAGTTGCGGGATGGCCTAACGCCGTTTGAGGAGTTTCGCAATCTCGCCAGGTTTGAGGGCGACTTTTACTCCTGCGTCTTTGAGGGCGTCAATCTTCGTTTCGGCTGTCCCAGCTTTGCCCGTGATGATCGCGCCTGCGTGGCCCATTCGCTTCCCTGGGGGTGCTGCTCGGCCTGCAATGTACGCGGCGATAGGCTTGGGGTATTTCGTTTTCCTTACGTATTCCGCTGCCATCTCCTCGGCGTTTCCCCCGATTTCGCCGATCATTGCGATCGCCTTGGTCGCAGGGTCTTTCCTGAACATCGCGAGTACGTCGACGAAGCTCAAACCCACTATGGGGTCACCCCCAACTCCAAGGCAGGTGGATTGTCCGAGGCCGGCGTTGGTTAGGCTTGCGGCGATCTCGTAAGTTAGTGTTCCACTTCTCGATACCAGTCCGACCTTGCCGGGTTTGAATATGTGGCCCGGCATTATGCCAAGCTTGCATTGGCCTGGGGTTATGATGCCAGGTGTGTTAGGGCCGATGATTGTGGTCCCCTTTAGCTTGGCAACTTGCATCATCTGAATTTCATCCTTAACGGGAATCCCCTCTGTAATCACTATAACCGGATTAAGGCCAGCAGCGATGGCTTCGAGAGCTGCATCCTTGGCACCAGGTGCCGGAACGAAAATGATAGACGCGGTGGCCTTGTACTTATCAACCGCTTCCTGCACCGTGTCGAAGACCGGGATCCCGTGCACCTCCGTCCCGCCCTTGCCGGGGGTTATTCCTGCAACTATCTTTGTTCCATATTCAAGCATCAGCTGGGAGTGAAACTTTCCCTGCGAACCAGTGATGCCTTGAACGACCGCCTTGGTTTTCTTCCCAATCAGGATCGGCATGCTACTGCGCCTCCATGACCAGTTCCACAGCTTTCGCAGCCGCTTCTTCCATGCTGTTCAACGAGGGAATGTTGGCCGCCGAGAGTATCTTTTGCCCCTCTTTCTCGTTCGTGCCTACGAGGCGGATAACCATTGGTTTAGTTATGCCCATTTTCTTCTGAATATCGAGAATGGCTCTCGCAACGTCATCGCACCTTGTTATGCCCCCCATTATGTTGATTAGCAGAACTTTCACCTTCGGATTCGCGAGGACGATCTCGAGCGCGGCAGCAATTCTTTCTTCGCTTGCACCGCCGCCCACGTCACAGAAGTTGGCTGGCTTTCCCTTGTAGTCCAATATCATGTCCAACGTAGCCATAACGAGGCCTGCGCCGTTACCGATTATTCCGACGTCCCCATCGAGTTCGACGTAGGCCAGGCCCTTCTCCCGCGCCCTAACCTCGAGCGGTGTCATATCGGGTTCAAAGCTCTTCATCCGTTCCAGAAATTTCGGATGCCTGAAGAGCGCATTATCATCCAATAGGATTCTTAGGTCAGCGGCGATCAGCTCCCCTGACTCTGTTTCAATTAGGGGATTAGATTCGATTAGTTCAGCGTCATAATCGACCATTATTTGAAAGAGTTTGTTGATGACTGAGGCCACCTGGCCCATTTGCTTTCCGGAATACCCTATCCCTTTCGCAATGGCTCTGCTCTCAAAGTCTTGCAGCCCTATCAGCGGGTCAAGCTTGTGCCGGATGATTCTTTCCGGATGCTGGTCAGCGACCTGTTCAATGTCCACGCCGCCATCGGTCGAGCAGAGAACCGTATAGCAACGCGAGGCCCGGTCAACGACTATGCTGACATACCGCTCGTGCTTGCTGGCCAATTTCTGTTCGACGAGAACCTTAGCAACTTTTTCACCCTTGACCGACATCGAAAGAATTGCTCTCGCAACCTCCTCAGCCTCCTCGGGACTTGAGGCTGGTCTGATCCCTCCCGCCTTTCCGCGTCCAGCAACCAGAACCTGCGCTTTAACCATCGAGGGTTGTCCCAGTTTCAAGTAAGCGTCTTTTGCTTCTTGAGGGGTTGAGGCCACTAACCCCTTCGGAACGGGAACGCCGTACTGTTGCGCAATCTCCTTCGCTTCATATTCGAAGAGCTTCAATCGAATCCTCGTCCGCTGACTTTGTAAGTGCGAGCCCTAGACTGTTCGGGTTCCGTAATAAAATACCGCTTGAACTATCAATGCCGATACTGCATATTCGGTAATGTGCAAAGCCGACAACATATAGATGCCCAATCCGGCAGTTAGAAGGATCAATTTCCAATGAATGCTAGCGAGTCGCGAACCGGCAATAAAGCCGGCCTGATGCAAGGCAAGCTCTGCTTGGTAACGGGAGCTAACAGTGGTATTGGGAAATCAACTGCGCTCGGACTTGCTGGACTGGGAGCGACGGTCGTGCTTGCTTGCAGAGACGCTGAACGCGGAGAAGCAGCTAAACGAGACATTATCAAAGGATCTAACAACGAAGATGTGAGCCTAGCTTTAGTGGATCTGGCAAGCCTCGACTCTGTCCGCTCATTTGCGAATGATTTCCAACAGAAGTTCTCGCGCCTCGATGTTCTCGTGAACAATGCGGGCATCTATTCGAGTAAACGAGTTGTCACGGTGGACGGGTTCGAATCAACGTTCGAGATCAACCACCTAGCCCATTTCCTTCTGACTAATCTGCTACTGGAGTTACTGAAGGCTAGCGCACCGTCAAGAATCGTGAACGTCAGCTCAGAGGCGCAAAGCAGGGGGCATATCAACTTCAGTGACCTACAGGGCGAGCGTAAGTATAGTGGATGGAAGTCATATCCGCAATCCAAGCTTGCGAACGTTCTTTTCACATATGAATTGGCTAGGCGATTGAAAGGAACTGGAGCTACAGTGAATTGTGTTCACCCGGGAGGTGTGAGAACGAACTTTGGTAGGAAAAATGGAGGATTGATGGGTGTGGCTGTGAAAGCGTTCGCCCCATTTATGCTAAGCCCGGAGGAGGGTGCAAAGACGGTGATCTGGTTGGCTTCTTCTCCTGAACTTGAGCACGTCACCGGTAAGTACTTTGCAAAACAGTCAGAGATGAAGTCGTCAAGAGAGTCTTACGATTTGGAAGTTGCAAGGCAGTTATGGGAAGTCAGTAGTGAACTCGTCGGGCTAGCTCACACATGAAGGATTTCCAGATTTTGAGAACTATTCACAGTTTTCAGTTGCGCTCTTGTTGACAATATCTTCAAATAGTTTGTAAGACCTCGTGCTAGGCGATGACGCTGGCATCGCGAACGCGAAGCTAGCCGACGATGTGTGGGACCAAGATAAAGTTGAAAGTGAATGGTAAAGACAATCCTGGACGCATTTTGTGTGAAGTCCGGCATCCTCTGTCGAAGATGTGAGGAGAAGGTCGAGAAAGGTCAGGTCACGGAGCTAGACCTTAAGGTAATCCAGCGAATTGTGGAGCTGGAGAAGGATAATCCATTCCTTCAGGACGTTACTTTTCATCGGGCTGTTGAAGCTGACGGTGTGATGGCCGTTCTTGTGGATAAGAAGGATATGCCGAAGTTACTGGGCGGCGGGGCTAAGATCGTCAAAGACCTCGGAGAGACCTTTGGTAAGCGTGTAAAGCTCATAAGCTACGGAGGAGACGACCGCGAGTTCTTGGAAGACCTCTTCAGCCCACTCTCAATCCTAACGATAAACACCGTCTGGATCCCGGATGGGAGCACAGAAACGAAGGTCATACTGACTGGGAGGCAGCCGTGGAAAATGCCGGTTGACCTTGATAAGATCCGCAAAATTGCCCAAGAGCTCAAGGGCATGACGCTAAGGGTTGAGTTCGAGCGCTTCTAACCCTCACACGCCGAGCTCATACATCCTACCCCTCAGGGGGGATTCGATCTTTGCTGCGTCAGCCACGTATTTGGCGTAGAGCCCGGGATGGTCTGTGTGTATAGGGAACAGTTTTCGTGGCTTGATACGTTGGATGTTTGCCTTCAATTCGCTAGGCATTATGTGGCCTGAACAGTGGATGTGGTACATCGGTAAGCCAAAATGGTCTAACCAGTTCTGCAATCGTTCGAACTCGAATTCCTGCTCCTCATTGAACGGCTCTGAGGTTGAGAGCACGAATACGCTGCCGGCTTTCGGCTTTATGTCGACGAGTTCTTTGAAATCAGGCATTGAAAAAGCTACCACGAACCTGTCCTGCTCCTGTCTTAATTCTTCGCTTGTAATCGTCTTCGCCTTCTCCATTACAGACTCTTCCCAATCGTAGTATCGCTTCTTGGCGCGTCTGAAGACAGCGATATTCTCGTTAGCGTCGAGAACCCTAGGAAGTTGTAGCTTCGGGTCCAATGATAGCTGATTAAGTAGGTGGGCCTGTTTGAGGGAAATTGCGAGGATTCTGTCGTTTTTCTTGGCGACTTCGTAGAATGTCCGTATACGGTCAACATCTACGTTGGAGAAGTTGGCTAGGACGAGGTTTCGTGTGGACGAGATTAGTTTGTCAACCTTAGACTTGACTTCGGGTTCACTCGTTATTTGTCCGCCAAGAATGTTTGTTCCCTCAGCCAACAGGGCCTCGGGATCGGATTTGGTGGCGAGTTCGACGAAATCTTCTGTTAACTGCGGTTTGGTTCCGTGTACTCTAAAGTCAGCAGTGTATGCTATCACGCCTCGTGAAGTTCTTATGACGAAGCCGTAGGCGCCGGGTATGGAATGGTCGACGTGGCACGGGGTTACCTCGATGGTTCCAACTTTGATTGTTTTCCCGGTTCTGAATGTTTGAAAGCTGAGCCCTCGAATGTCTGATTCGAAGTGCCTAACCTTGGTTGCTGATATCGCTTCCAGAATCTGTGCGCAAGTATCGCCGGAATGGAGAGGTATCTCTCGCTTGAGGAACGAGATGTAGCCCCAGTGGTCTCCATGAGCGTGGGAGAGGAAGACTGCGTCTATGGACGGCTTAGACTCCTCAAATTCGTAAATTCCCTTAATGTTCGGAAGAATCCCAAATTCAAGGAGGTCTCGTTCGTCGCCGGGCGAAAGCATCGGGTCAAAGAAGAACTTACGCCTGTCTGAATAACTCATCCCGAAATCAAGCATCACACGCGTGCCTTTGTCTTCAATGAGTATCTTGTTCCCTCCGATTTCACCAACGCCGCCATAGAACGTGATTGCAGTAGAATCGGAAGGCATGCAGGACACGATGGTTCAATGAACGGCACGGTCTTTTATAAGACGTAGATAGGGGCAAGTCTCAGCTCCGGCCAACAAAGAGTTATGTGCCGGTCCAAGCTCCAAGAATCGCATACGTGGTTTCGTTGCTTCAAGCTGTCCTGCTCGACCTAGGCGATACCCTTGTCCACATGAGCAGGCCTTGGGACGACGTATTCCACGCCAACATTGAATCACTCCACAACTACCTCACGAAGTTGGGTCTTCAACTAGACTTTCAGCAGTTTGCGGAGACATTCATCCGGATCTTCGAAGACGCTGCGTCCAGAGCCGACGTCTACAAAGTGGAAATCCCGATGGTAGACATCATCGCAAAAACGCTTCGAAAATCAAAGCTAGAAGTCCTAGGCGTCGATCTAATTCGAAACGCAGAGATTGAGTTCTTTACGCCCGAGGTTGAAGCCTGGCAGTTATATCCCGACACCCGTGAGACTCTGACGGCTCTCAGAAATGAAAAGTTCAAAATGGGGCTCATCTCGAACGCCAAGAGCGACTGGGCAGTTCACGCGATTTTAGAAAAAAACGGGATTGAAGAATACTTTAACAGCGTCGTTACGTCGGCTTTAATGCGGATAAGAAAACCCAGGCCAGAGATCTTCACTCGCGCACTCACCGATTTGGGAGTCAAACCCTCTGAGACCGTTTTTGTTGGAGATTCGGTGGAGGCGGACATAAGCGGGGCTAGAAAGGTTGGAATGCACTCGATCCATGTGCTCCGCAGACCTATCGAACCCGTACATCATGCTGCTCCAGAGGCAACCGTAACTACCCTCATCGAAGCAGCGAACCAAATCAGCGCATGGAAGAACGGGGCCCTCGAGAAGCCGCTGCAGCCTTCAGGTCCTCTACCTCGAAATTCATCTCGTTAGACCCAGAACACGCTATTCATGAGGGCTGCTGAGAAACAAACCAGTCTGTTAGGCGCGAATCTGCAAACGAACTCCTATCCGGCAACAGCCGCCTGAACTGCCGCTCCACAACAACTCTGGCCTTTCTGATTGCACACCGCCTTTTCGGGTTCAGTAGTGGATAGAACCCGGCTGGTGTGTGAGACCAGACACCAAACCCATAGCTCTTGAAGCGTCCGAAGTAAGGGCTTGAGGTTGTCCGATGCCGATCAGCAACCAATACAACATAGTTGAAGGCTTCAGCGTAACAGCAGCATTGCTCTAGCCCACGCTTTATGGAATCGTTTCGGGATTTGTACTCGAATGCCCAATAATCTTGTCCTTTCAAGGCGCCTACGTCAACCCAACAATGCTCGGTCGGGCAGAATACTTCATTGGGATGCGGCCTGAATCCTTGGCTTTGCAAGAATGTGATTAACTGCGGCCGGGCTACAGCGTAGTTTCGATGGTTGCTTGGCATACTTCAATGACCGAGGCAGGTGACTCTAGAAACTTTTCGATTCCTCTAGGTTCTTTTGCCTTCTCCAATGCCTTGATTTTTTCAATTTTCGTGACTAGTTCGAAGCGTCCCTGAAAGAACCGTGCGTCCCATTGACGCATCACAAGGAAAATTCACGCGGACAGAGATTAAAGTGGAAGAGACAGCTGAAAGTGACAAAGATCAAAGGCAGAAACCGTGTGCCACTCACCCCAGATATATCAGCGGCAAGCCGGCGGGATTTTCGTGACATGGCATTTCAAAATCGCGATTACAAGAATTCAGTAGGCAACGCTTGTCGAAGCTTAAATACAGCGCGGACTTGTTCTCACGCGTTCTACAGGAGATCTTCATGTCTCAAGCACCGGCATACGGTCGTGCGTCCCAGCAAGTGGCACTGAAACGAATTGACAAATACGTTTGGGAGATTCCAAAAGACTCACAGCAAGGAATGCGTGTACCAGGCAGGATCTACGCAGACGACGCACTAATCGAAAAAATGCGCACCGATGCCACCCTCCAGCAATGCGCGAACGTCGCGACCCTTCCCGGCCTCTACAACTGGTCGATCACCATGCCCGATGGCCACGAAGGATACGGCTTCCCAATCGGAGGCGTGGCAGCAAGCGACTACGACGAAGGTGTCGTAAGCCCCGGCGGCATCGGTTACGACATAAATTGCGGCGTTCGATTGATCCGCACGAACTTGACCGAAGCTGATGTTCGACCTGTTCTCGGGAAATTGCTTGATACGTTATTTGTGAACATTCCTTCAGGGTTGGGGAGTCGGGGAAAAGTTGGCAGGCTTTCCATCGGGGATTTGGAGAAGGTTACGAGTGAAGGAGTTGAATGGGCCATTGATCACGGGTACGGTTGGGCTGACGACAAGAAGCATTGTGAGGAAGATGGGTGCATGGAAACTGCGAACCCGGATATGGTGTCTGGTGTTGCAAAACAACGCGGTGCACCGCAACTCGGCAGCCTAGGGAGTGGCAACCACTTCCTCGAAATCGATAAAGTCGACAAGATTTTCGACGTTCCCGTTGCCGAGAAATTAGGAATAAAGAACGAAGGCCAAATCCTCGTTTTGGTTCATACAGGGAGCAGGGGGTTTGGCTACCAGGTTTGCAGCGACTACTTGCGAGTCATGGAACGAGCTGTGCAAAAATATGGGATTAAGCTACCGGACAGGCAGTTGGCCTGCGCCCCAGCGAAGAGTAACGAGGTTGAGGATTACATCGGCGCCATGTCATGCGCAGCAAACTTCGCATGGTCAAACAGGCAAATGATAACCCACTGGACAAGGGAATCTTTCGAGAAGACGTTCGGAAAATCAGCAGACCAGATGGACATGGCATTGATCTACGATGTTGCACACAACATAGCGAAGATTGAAGAACATGTAGTCGACGGCGGAACGAAGAAGGTGTACGTCCACCGAAAAGGTGCAACAAGAGCCTTTCCGCCTGGCCATCCCGCCATTCCTCCAGAGTATCGGGAGATCGGCCAGCCGGTTCTAATCCCTGGTAGCATGGGCACTGCATCCTGGGTTCTAATCGGCACACCGAAGTCGATGGAGCTCAGCTTCGGGACAACGGCGCACGGAGCGGGAAGGTTCATGAGCCGAACAGCAGCAAAACGGCGGAACCCAGCACGCGCAGTTGAAGACCTGCTCGCAAAGAAAGGCATCATGATAAGAGCCGAGAACTTCGGAACCATAAGCGAAGAAGCCCCAGAAGCCTACAAGAATGTCGACAGCGTAGCCGAAGTCAGCCACCAACTCGGCATAGCGACCAAAGTGGCGAGACTCGTCCCGATCGGCGTAACTAAGGGTTAAACTCGCCCAGGAACGAAACCTAGCTCAGAACATTCACATGGGGTATGCTGCGTGCTTTCGGCCATAACCTTCGACTGCTATGGGACGTTGGTGGATTGGGAAGCAGGAATTACCAGCTTCCTCGACCAGGTACTGCGAGAGAAGGGCACCATGGCAAACATACCTGAAGTAGTCAGAGCTCGTGAGGATATTGATTTTGAAATGGTTCAGGGCCCATACAGGCCTTACAAAGAAATCCTCCGGCTCAGTCTGAAGGAGACTTTCAATCGGTTCCAGGTCGCGTACAACGACCAAGACGGTGAGAGGCTCATTCAATCAGTTCCGACTTGGCCAGTGTTCAAAGAGACGAGGCCGGCACTTGAGAGGCTCACGAGAAAGTGCCCACTAGCAATAATCTCAAACATTGACAAGGACATAATTGAGAAGACAAAGGCGAGCATTGGTGTTCCGTTCGCCGTTACAGTGACGGCCCAGGAGGCGGGGGCTTACAAGCCAACGTTGACGCCATTTCAACTTGCCCTCAAGAAACTCGCCGCGAAAGCGACGAACATACTACATGTCTCGTCGGGGTTCCGGTACGACATTCCCCCAGCCCGCGAGTTGGGGTTCAAAACCGCGTGGGTGAACCGAAAATCCGAACAGGCTCCTTCAAATCAACGAGCTGACCATGAGTTTAGAGACCTCACTGAACTAGCTGACTTTGTCGAAAACTCGACTAGTTGACTTGCTGAGACGTGAGCTCGTCATCCAGGAGTTCGCGGAGTCTTCTTCAAATGCTCGGGCACTTCCCCCCTCTCCATCATTTCCTTGCCCCGCTTAATGATGGGATTGCCGGGGCTAATCTTCAGTGCCCTTGCGATCGACTCCTTTGATGCGACTCCATCCCCTGTCAAATATTGTGCCCAAGCAAGATTGTACCAAGCATATTCGTTGCTCGGGTTAACTCGTACTGCCTGCTGTAAGACGGGGATGGCCTCCATGGTCCCACCAGTATCAATTAGTGCCCACCCTTTGCTTGTCAGAGCGATGTCATCATCGGGGTTTAAGGTCAGAGCACGATCCGCGTATTGAAGCGCCTGCTGTGAGTGTGTCCACTCCCGGCGTGCGTTTGCGAGTTTGTTAAGCGCGTAGGCTTTCAGAGCCAAAGCCTGGCTGTTTTCTGGTGAAGTCTTGAGTATGCCATTGAGTTGCAGAATTGCCTCTTCCGTCTTGTTCTCCGAGTAGATTAAAGCGAATACTCTCTCGCGCAAGTCAACGGATGGCATGTCAAAAACCGGGGTGTATGGTTCGTGGAACTTGACCTATAAGCCTGAGATGTGATTCGCGAGACCCGCTATTTCGTCCTGTCCTTCAGTACTGGGGGTAAGGCCATTGTTCCGCCGAGAGCCCTTGGTAGCGTGACCAATTCGTAGCCGAGTTCCCATACACTATTACGATAACCATATGGGATTGAAGGACTAATGACCCGTAGGCCGTTGATGGCTGGCCGTTAACGAACATTTGTATTTCTGTGCCGCTGCCAACAGTGTAATTGAATATTTGGTTCTGACTAAATACTACAGGCGTTGGGCCGCCAATGTTCGGCGTCGCTGCCCAAACTCTGAAGAAATCTCCTAAGGTGTAAGTTCTCTCTTGAGGGGACTCGATATGAATCACACTCGTGTCGGGTGATGTTGCGTGTACATGCAAAGGCTGGGTACAGGGCCCTGAATCTCCTTCACCGATGTTGTCGGGCAATTGAATCCGTAGATCGTTCACATAGATCATTAGCAGCGCATGGTAGTGTTCAGCGAGGTCTTGGTTGACCGTTGAAGGAAAGGGGAAATTCGCACATGCGGGGTTCGCGGGCGTTTGGAATACGCCTGGCAGGTAAACCCATGCTCCACCAATGACAACCACGATCACGATCAAGCCGAGGATTAGTTTAGTTTGCGATCCCCGAGTTGGGTTCACGCTTACCATTTGGGTTTGAAGATTCTTTTCGTCAGTTAGTTTGTTTTCTAATGCGTCTGGCCATCTGGCGTTCGCGTGCTGGTCGCGGTAGTGTTGTTTGAGCGGCGTGTAGTTAACGAATTTCCTGATGTGTCCAAGTAGTCTCCAAACGAAGTCAGCATCGCCAATACCAAAAACACGCCTAGAAGGATCCTGAAAAGGCCACGTTTAATCCATGTTTTCGAAGAAATCTCTCATCATCCCCGCCATTTCGCTTCTAAGCGAATCATAGTCTAGGCGTTCAATGTTTGGCGAGCTTAGCTTTGACCCCTTTAATCGTTACGAAAGCTCTGGCGCAACCGGTCCATCAGAATGGTATATGTTCTCTATTGAAGAAGGTTATCTGACATCGAGAGCTGGAAGTTGTTGAGTTGGCACGTAATTGCCCCTTTGCCTCGTCGCACTCGTCGTCTTTTCAGCGATGAGCATCTTTTCTTCGAAATACCGCCGGCTTGCAAAAGAAGCATTCAAGTGTGTCATGAAGACGCTAACGTTAAGCCCTTGCGACATGGCGTTTGAACAGCGAGTTAAGGCGAAAGTCACAGCAAAACTGCTCAATATATCCCCCGCCCTAGCGAGGGGCTTCTATCGTAACTTTCGAATTTTCGCGTGGGGATTTACCGCGACCTTCTTTGTCTCATTGTTCATCACAGCATATTCCTTCTACAACTACGCAGTTTACGGCTCATGTGAGCCAGGGGAGCCATGCTACATAACAGCACTCGGGGTGAGCATTGGCGTCGTCGAGAAATGGGTCGTGTATGCCGTTGTCGCCATCTTAATTGCATCAGCCCTCTACGTTGTCTTGCGCAGACTTAGACGATGATTGGTAACAGGGACATAGAATTTACCCCATCAACCGTAGAAATACCGTTACCTGGTGTAAGGTAACGTGAAGTTGTCGGTTGAAAAATCAACCTGTGAAAAATGGGTTGACAGCTTGAGCGTTACCCAATCTTCCTCATGTTGGAAAAAGCGATTGCAAAGCGATTCTATTTGAGGTTAGGTCTCAGCTTCTCCGATGACCCTCAGAAGACATTGGTAGACTACGTTGAAGAGGCCAAGGTTAGGCTACAGTCACGGTCAGCATCAACCGAACGGTAAAAGTCGAAAAGCCTACTCTATGTGAGGTAACGTGAAGTTCACGGTTGATGAGCTGACCTGTGAAAATGCGGTTGATACAGCATTTGTTGAGCAGAAAAATTGTCCGATTAATGAGATAAGAATTCATTTCAAGACGATTCTACCTGTGGTTTAAATGCGAAACCGTTAAGTTGAGCTGCACAGACTCGGTTTTCAAGAGTTGCTCTTGACAAAGAAAGGATTCGAGAATTTCGCCGTTTACATGTTCTCGATGGATTACCCAGAGGTCTGCCGAATCGAATTTCACCCAAAGAGCATGAAACAGAAGGGTGATGTGGTCTTCCACTTTCCGGATCGTGAAAAGATCTTTGTGTCGTGGGGCAAGCTTGACATTGCACAGAAGAAGTTTGCAACGGTTGAAGAGCAGGCCGAGAACAGTCTAAAAGCCGTAAGCAAAGGTGCCCAACCGAAAACTATGGAACGGATCAAGCAAGACTCGATGAAGATAAACTCACATAAGGCGGTCTACAACCACGTTAGGATGGAAGAGAGGCCTAGGGGATTCTTTCCAAGTAAGCAGAAGATATTGCGCGATGTTCTGTCGATACATCTTCATTGCGAACCTACCTCCAGATACTTCGTTATTTACGCAAATCCCACTCGAAATGCGCCTGAAGATTTCGAAGACCTCTTCCTCGACATGGCTCACACCTTCAAGTGTCACCAGTACATGTAGATTGGCGTAGGACGCTGGAAGTTTTCAGCATCCATATACATGAATCTGGGCCCGAACAGACGTGTGAGAATTTGGTCCCGTAACCGTCGTGGCGTCGTAATCTGGTACATAAGCCAACAACCGAAGACTTCACGTTACCTGGCGTAAGGTAACGCGTCGTTGTCGTTTGGTGTAAGTGAGTGTTTACTTTCGTTTGGTAGATAGCGTTAGGATTACTTAGTCACATGAAGTTCTATGTCTATTACAAACCGTTTTCCACAGTTGGGATTTCCACATTTGCCTACCGCAGTCTGACTTTTCGGAACATGGTAGTCCTAGATGGCAAAACTCCAACGGAACTAGCGGGAATCCAAATCACGGGCAAAAACAAGTGGCTTACGATAATCCAAAACGCCAATCGGAAGGATTCTTAAGCTACAACGCTCACCTAAATCCAGACTTAAGTTGCCGACCTCTAGGAACGAATTTGAGAAACTAAAAGCAATTGGCCCAACTTTAGAAGAAGAAGTCCTCGACTTCCTCAGCAAGAATCGTCAATCGGCCTACACTTCTATTGAGATTGTGCAAAACCTTTTTGCGATAGCCGTGGTTAAACCAATAAATGACCCTACTGTAGAGCGAGTAAATGTAGCATTAGAGAATTTGCTAACAAGAAAGGCGATTGTGGGCAAAGGGCGAGAGACATCTACTGGCTCGGAATATTATTTCACGACCCCATAAAAGGAACAAGATAGAGACACCAAACGGTTTGCCGCGTTCTCACGCACCAAACAAAGACGACGCGTTACCTGGCGTAAGGTAACGTAACGTCTACGTTTGGTAAGTCTGAAATTTGTTGTTGTAACAAACCGTTTGGTCGGCTAATCTCTTCTACCTGTCACGAGTGTTTAGTATCTGCGTTATGCAAAGCGTTATAGGCGTACTCGAAGGACGCGTTTCCGAAGAAAGATGCCGAAAGCTGAATCCAAAGAGAAAGAACGAATTAAGAACGCAGGAGTGCTAGGGGTAATTGAAGTAGTCTTGTTCTTGGTTGGACGTGCCCTTGAACCCTTTTACGGTTGGGTTGTCAGTGCAGGGCTTATTTTTCTCATTAATTTTCTGTATGTCTACTATCTCGGTCCGCATGGACACGCCTAATGACTACTTCTTTTTTTCTGTTGAATGGTTGTGTTTCGTCGCGCTCCCCGTTAACTCATTCGTCGCGTCATAGGCTGCTTGGGCTGCTCCGACAAAAGTCTCTCGAATCTTCGTAAGCTCTTTCTTGGCTTCGTCTGTCATTTTTTCTGCAACTCCTTCTTGAGTGCGGATTCGACCAATTCGGAGACTTCTATACCACGATCTATGGCGAGTTTCTTTGTTTCCTTCCAAATGTCGGGGTTTACCTTTATGCTGGTCGTCTTTCTTTCTTCCATTCTTCTTCAAGACACTATACCTCCATAGTACTATTTGAACTTTACAGTACTACATTAGTACGTCTTTATCGTAGTAACCCTTATATCATAATACCAGTATTATGTAATACTGGCGATATGAGTATGGCTCTGCTAACCCGAGAAGAAAGGGGTCGAATGATTGCTGAGAAACCCAATCAAATCCAGAGGTTAGATGAACGGTTCTATCGCGTAGCTTCCCAGTCACGTGACCTATGCTATGACATTGTTAAGAAGAAAGAAAGTTCTGGATGGCTTTGTACTTGCCCAGACTTCCAACACAGAAATGTGCAATGCAAGCACATCTGGGCCGTCCAAATCAGCCTAGCGGTTCGCAAGGAAGTTGAAGCTAGGGTTATCGAGCCGATAACCGACATTCACGCTTGTTTATTCTGCAAATCGAAATCAATCATCAAGTGGGGCGTTCGTCACAACAAGTATGGAGATATTCAGAAGTTCTCCTGCAAGTCATGCGGCAAATACTTCACGGTCAACCTCGGATTCGAGAAAATGAAGCACAGCCCACAAGCAATCACAACAGCAATGCAACTTTACTTCTCAGGTGAAAGCCTACGGAATGTCTCTAGATCGCTACGCTTGATTGGTGCTCAGGTTAGCCACCAGACAATCTACAGATGGATAGCCAAATACACGGAGCTAATGCAGAAGTACGTTGACAAAATAACGCCCCAAGTCTCAGACACATGGGCAACAGACGAGTTGTTCCTCAAAGTCAAGGGCAACATGAAGTACCTTTACGCCATGATGGACGAGCAAACACGATTCTGGATAGCCCAAGAAGTAGCAGACACCAAGTACACGGCTGACGTAAGACCACTATTCCAACTAGCGAAAGCCATTGCAGGCAAGACACCCAAGACGCTTGTTTCTGATGGAGCCGCTAATTTCCACGAAGCATACAACAAAGAGTTCCGAACCCTAAAGGTCGAAACCAGAACCGAACACATACGCCACATACGACTAGCAGGAGATTACAACAATAACAAGATGGAACGGATGAACGGAGAAATCCGTGACCGCGAGAAGGTCATGCGCGGATTAGAGCGAAAGGACAGCCCAATACTTACGGGCTATCAACTCTTCCACAACTACATACGACCACACAAAGCCCTAGACTACAAGACACCAGCCGAAGCCGCAGGAATAGAAATCAAGGGAAAAGACAAGTGGCTAACGCTGATACAGAACGCTAGTTCGAAAAACGTGGCGAGGTAAAAGCGACCCCGCCTGCTGCTTGCATCGAAAGGCTGAATGTTGTCAAGGACCTTTCGACACAGGAGCTGTAGCAATATGAATTAGGTCAACCTCAGTAATAAAAGCTGTGCCGGGGTAGCCTAGATTGGAACAGGCACCCGCCTGCTGAGCGGGGCTGTAGCAAGCGTACGCGGGTTCGAGTCCCGCTCCCGGCATCCTACCTCTCTAAACCGACAGCTTTGAGATGATTCTGATAAGCTGTAAAGCGTGGACAGGCTTTGAACTCAGCCTCATTCTGGCAATATTTCCTCTTGTCCGCTTCAGTTGGCTTGTAAGACTCACCCATGGTCGAAACCCCTACGATAACTGGTTGTGCTCTACATTGATTATTCGCGAAGTAGATACAGTCCACTAATTTTCCCTCAACCTCAAGTATCGTATATAGTACAAAAGACTTTGTCATCCGATATTTCTCGCCTCACCTAGCGATGAATAGATGCTAGCACCAAACGGTTTGTTACAGCGCCCTGAAAACCCACGACCAAACGACAACGTTACGTTACCTGGCGTAACAATATTTATATCGAAGTGTTACCAAGGGTAACAAACATTGCGCATGCGAGGTGAAATTGAAAATGTCATCTGATGACGAATTCTTCCCCGGATGGTTTAGGTCACGTCGAGGGCGTGGTTCGCCGTTCGGTTGGATGGACAGGTGGTTCAGCGATATCGACCAAATGTTCGAACGCATGTTCGAGGACATGGCTAAGGGTATGCCCAAAGAACACGTAACGGAAAAGAAACTACCTGACGGTTCAACCATACGGCAATACGGCCCCTTCGTTTACGGCTACTCGATGTCCGTCGGCCCTGACGGCAAACCAGTCATACAGGAGTTCGGAAACGTCAAACCCTCCAAGAAGCCCGGTGCCTTCGGCTTCGAACAACCCGCACTTGAACCAAAGGATTCTCGCGAACCCTTAGTCGATGTCATCAACGAATCAGAACAGGTGCGAGTAGTTGCAGAGCTCCCCGGCGTCGAGAAGTCCGACATCAAGACTACAATGACTGAAAACACGTTAACCATCAGCGTCGACTCCCCTTCACGAAAATACTACAAAGAAATTGAACTCCCTTCAAGCGTCGACCCAGACAGTTCCAAAGCCTCATACAACAACGGCGTCTTGGAAATCGCCCTCCGAAAGGTAAAACCAAAACCACGGGGCAAAGAAATCAAAATCGACTAAGCCGTAATTGTTCCCTATACGTTTTCTCTCTTTTTTTCCTCTAATCTATGGTTCCCGATCCAGCGACTCGCCGAAGAAGGTGTGACAGAGAGTTTGTTTGGCGGTCAGAGTTTGGCCAGGGTGCTTTTGATATCTTCGTAGTTCGGTTCCTTAGTCGGGTCTTCTGAAACCCACTTGTATCGAACGACTCCGTTCTTATCTAGAATGAATACGGATCTCTTGGTTGCGGTGTAGCCTTTCAGGCCAGCGAAGTCGTTGTGGAATATGTTGAGCTTCTTGATGGTGTCCCTTGTATAGTCGCTCAGTATGGGAAACTGCAGCTGGTGGGCCTCAGCGAAACCCTTGTTGGTGAACGGGTCGTTGACGCTTATGGCTACAACTTGTCCCGGCAAGGTCTGCATTGAGTCCCTGAAAGTGCACATTTCCTTAGTGCAGACCCCTGTGAAGGCGCCTGGAAAGAAAGCTAGGACGGTTTTTTTCCTAGGAATTCATTCAATGACCTCTGTTTTCGGTCTTGGTCGTGCAATTGGAATTCGGGAAGTTTCTGCCCAATCTCGACGGACAATCCAAGTCGCCTGATTTGAAAGAAATTAGCCTTACAATTAACCGTTACCCCATTCAGGTCTGGGTGAATTGCTCAGATTGTATTCGTAAGTTCCAAATACTTTCGTCCGTTTCGAGAGTGCAGCTGGCCTTCATGGAGGTACCGTTTGTCCCGGTGCAGGGAGGCCTTTGAAGTCCTTGTCCAGTTTCGCGACCAGATGCCAAGGTAGAGCAGCTGGGTTCTGGATCGTTCCGACGACCGTTATTTTCTTCGCTACCAGCGCATCTACCAGAACGGCAAGTCCACCACCGATTGCGTATAGGTAATCCTTGTGAGGGCCTGAAGCTAGAGCTTCAAGATTCACAAACCTAACAGTCTGAGCCTTCGCCTTCTCAATCTCATCCAACAAGCCTTTGACAAGTTTCTTCTCGATCGTGTCGAAGGCTTGCCCAGTTAACATGTGGTGCAGTTCACTAGTGGGCTGGTAGGCTTCAAGATTGTATGGTTCAAGTAGCTTGTTCAATGCGTTTCCGTCTATAACGTACTCTTGCGTCTCGGACATGGGAAGGTTCATCTCGGGGAGAACTGTTGACATTCAACCATTGTTATAGCTGTTTTCCGATACGCCCAAACAATGGTCGGGATTATGAGATTCTTGGTTCGGCTGTCGAATAGGCGAAAATATGCACCGTCTGATAGAAAGCAGTTGAGTACCCTCGCATACGCAGCCGTTCGAGCGTTGGGTGCGGACGTGGGAAACCTTCGAGTCAGCAGCGTCGCAGTCGAACTGGACCTTTTGCTAAACTCCCAGGCAAATGTGGACAACGCAGTTAGGGCGCTGGAGGAACAGATAGGGCCGAAGTTGACGATTAGGCAGCTCGACGTGCAGAACGTTCCTATGGAAAGTGCTGAGGCCATCAAACTCGGGTTCGCCCTGTTTAATGAGGAACGATACTGGGAAAGCCACGAAGCCTTGGAAGAAGCATGGCGCCGATCAACTGGCGCTGAGAAAGAAATTCTACAGGGCATTATCCTCCTAGCGGCAGCACTCGTCCATCTGCAGAAAAGCGAGCATGATGTTTCGCTCTCTGTGATGAAACGCGGCTATGAGAAACTGGCGGGACACAGCGGTGAACACTTCCGAGTTGACATTTCGGCTCTAAAGGAAACCGTCGGGAGAATGCTGACTGGGAGCCCCGATTTTTTCAAGATCACGACAACTAGCTAGAGCAGTTCCGCAGCCCGGAACAATGCGCAGATCGATTTCGCATCACGGATTTCACCCGAGCGAACCTTTCCTAGGGCATTCTCCAATGACAATATTTCCAGGTTGATTTCCTCATCTTCATCTGTATGCATCTCGGATTTGACCAGTCCCTTAGCCAGGTAAACATGAATTTCTTCCGTACTATAGGCGGGGACGGGGAAGAATTCCATGATTTTCTCAATTTCCTTGCACCCGTATCCTGTCTCTTCTTCAAGTTCTCTAACAGCGCACTCTTCGGGTTGTTCTCCTCGTTCCATTGTTCCGGCGGGGACTTCAAGGAGGTCTGTTGCGATTGCGTACCTGTATTGGCGCACTAAGACGACATTGCGTTCTTGGATTATCGGTACAATTGCAGCAGCGCCACGGTGTTCGATAACCTCACGGGTCGCCGTCTTGCCGTTCCTCAACATTACTTGGTCGACGCGCAGGTTCAAGATCCGGCCATCGTACACGCGGGACGAAGACGTGCAACGTTCCATTTCTATCCAGGTCTCGAATAGTGGCCGTGAATATGAGAGGTTCGCCCGGGGAGGGATCGATGCGCCAAGTTGTTCCGTTTGGTGTTTGGTACTGTTTTTATTGAAAGCACCATACTGCTAGCGTCATAAGGACTGTGAATTGACTCAGAAACTGGTTCCAGATACTTCGATAATTATCGACGGCAACGTACCGTCGGTAATCGAGAAAGGTGGGCTGACTGACGTTGAAATTGTCATCCCATACGCAGTGTTGGATGAACTTCAGGCACAGGCTTCGAAGGGACGGGAACCAGGGTTCGTTGGGCTTGAGGAGATTAAGAAACTGAGGGCCTTTTGTGAGAGTAAAGGCATCAAACTAACGTTTCTTGGGCAGCGTCCCGGGTACAACGATATCATGCTTGCAAGGAGCGGTAGGCTCGACGCGCTCATCACGGATGTTGCGAGGTCTGAGAATGGAATTCTTCTTACCGCCGACTACGTGCAAGCACTGGTCGCTGAAGCATCAGGCGTGCAGGTGAAACACGTCCCAGGCGAGGTGAAGACCACAGGCCTCGCTTTCGAGAAGCTATTCACAGCTGACACATCGAGCGTTCACTTAAAGGAGGGAACGCGGCCTCTCGCAAAGACGGGCAAGCCAGGAAAATTCGAGTTAGTTACACTCTCTGAAACACCCAGCACAACTGAAGAGGTTGAACAGGTCATTCGAGAAGTTACCGAGGCAGCAAGGGTTAGCCGGGAAGGCTTTGTTGAAATGAACAGGGCGGGCGCCATGGTCATCCAATTGGGCCGCTTTCGTGTTGCGATTACCAGGCCACCGTTATCAGACGGCTTGGAAGTTACGATTGTTCGTCCCGTCGTGAGCCTCACGCTCCAAGACTATAAGCTGTCTGAGAAATTGATGGAACGGCTCGCCACGGGAGCCGAAGGAATCCTCATAGCAGGGCCTCCGGGGTCGGGCAAAACAACTTTTGCTTCGTCCCTAGCTGAGTTCTACTTGAAGCAAAACAAAATCGTCAAGACGCTTGAATCCCCGAGAGACTTACAGGTTGGCCCAGAAATAACTCAGTACGGCCCGTTGGAAGGGGATTTCGAGAAAACGGCGGAGATCCTCCTCCTCGTGAGGCCGGACTATACGGTATTCGACGAAGTGAGGAAAACCAAGGACTTCGTGATCTTCGCCGACATGCGCTTAGCGGGAGTCGGTATGATCGGCGTCGTGCACGCCAGCGATGCAATCAATGCCATACAAAGATTCATCGGCCGCGTCGAGCTGGGAATGATCCCGCACATCATAGACACAATAATTTTTATCCAGTATGGAGAGGTACGCAGCCTCTTCACGCTAAACCTTACAGTTAAGGTTCCGACCGGCATGATTGAGGCTGATCTCGCCCGGCCTGTGGTTGAGGTTCGTGACTTCGAAAAAGGCGCTTTGCAATACGAGATCTACACGTTCGGCGAGGAGAACGTGATCATTCCAGTAAGCGACGCAAAACCCGCCATTAGCGCTGCACATAAGCTCGCTGAGGAAAGAATATTGCAGGAAATCAGGAAGTTTGACCCTGGTGGAGAGGTCACATTGGTGTCCGACAACCGCGCCGTCGTCCGCGTCGATAACGAAATTGTTCCCATACTCATCGGGAAGAAAGGCGTCACCGTCACAAAACTGGAGGAGAAGCTCGGCGTCAAGATCGATGTAGAACCGCTAGCGCCAAGTGCTGCGGGCAAAGAGGTTCGCTACGAGGTAAGGGAAGTCGGCAACCGTATCGACCTCGTGTTTGCTGAAGACCTTACCGGCGTGGCTGCCAACGTTTACGTTGGCGACCAATACCTCTTCTCTGCAACAATCGGCAAGAAGGGCCAAATCAGGGTGTCAAAGAAATCTGACTTAGGCCGCAGCCTGTTGCGAGCTTTAGTCTCAAAGCAGAGGATTCGTGTTCTCATCTAGCCGCTATTAGAGTTCCAGCCTCACGTCCGCCCCGGACAGCTTCCGGGAGAATGCCTCGATCTCTCTCAATAGCGAACCAATCTGTTCGTCAAGTCGCCTTTCATTTCCAACTGCTCGTTGCAACTCCCGCCTCAGCTCTTCCTGGGCAGAGCGGTTTGCTCGTCCCTTCTGGCGGAGGTCTCTAAGTTTCTGGACTAGGGCCGTCGTTTCTTGGTCAGCTAAGAGCCTGTCATAGGTACTCTTGCGGTTTCGAGATGTTTCATGAATTTTCGACAACGAATTTACTGAGACGACTTGTTCTGCTCGTTCAACGACTTTTTTCGTTTCACGCTGTTTGAGCGCCAGTTTCCCGCTCGTCACTGCCCCCGATAACGCTGTCATGACAGCCTTCAAGCGCGGGTAGCCACTCTCTTCCGAGAGGAATGTCGCGAAAGGTTTCTTGACGTACTCCTTCGTGCTATCTCTTACTTCGATAGGGAGTGGGTAGTCCCCGCGCTCAGAAATCGAGATGAGCTTCTTTAACGGCCTCCCTAGCCTACTAAACCCGGTACGGATTAGTTCCCCTCTCAGCGCTCTCAGCTCTGAGTTAAGTTGCATGTATTCTTTGATCTTCGGGTTTCGACGAATTTCCCCGACTTGGTCCTTCAGCGATTTGTCAACGCGTTCAGTTTCTCCGAGTTTTTCCTCTAAGGCGTGTCTTTGTTGTGATGCGGATTCCCTTAGCGTCTGCATCTTTGATAGGGAATCAAGCTTCTCGCTTAACCCTTCTAGGGAGTGAAGTAAGGCCCCTCGCCCGATCAGGAAATTGTGAAGTTCGTCGCCTAGCCTTCGTAGTTTGTCAATGTTGCCACCGAGCGTCATCATGTCGATAATGTAGTACGGCCGGATCTGTCGGAGCCATGTCTCCCTAGTTCGGGCTGCTTCCGGTGCAAGCTTCGACGTCTCGCGTTGTAGATTCCTCAGGCTTCCCGAATCCTTCTCAGTCGGGACGCTAAACTGTTTGAACATATCCGGGATTATTGTTGTCAACCTTGCAACTGCTTTTGCAGCCCTGTATTGGGCTCTGTTGTCGCGTTTTGATTCCATTTCTTGTTCCGCTTTACGTGCGAGTTGAGCGCAGAATTCTGTAATCGAATCTAATCCGCGTGTTATCTCCGTGATTAGTTTGTCACGTTCACGTTCTGCTTGGGATAGGTTTGATGAGAGTGATTTCCGCAGCCATTCTTGTAATTTTGAAACTGGAATTTGATTGGCCATGGAGGACACTAGGGATTTGATAGCCTTCGGATGACGCGGCTTAGAGGTTATGGCCGGATTATAATATGTTCCGTGGCTTATCTTGCGTCTTCTCGCAGAGTGATCAAAATGGTTTCAACTGTTTCTTCTGCTCGGTCGATGCGTTTCGTGATATCATTGACCATGGCGTCGTACGTTTCACGAGTCGATCTGCCTGCCCTGTACTGGGACCTCACCTGATTCAGGCTGGTTCGTGACACGTGGATTTCCGCTTCTGCCCTGTCGATTCTTCGAATCAGTTCATCGTACCGTGGGCTGACTGCACGAAGTTCGGCTTTGATTTCCATCAGGGACTTATTGATTTCGTCCAGCCTGAGTTCCATAACTTTCGTTCGTCGCCTGAACTCATGCTTCACCAAACCGCCCCTAGCCACTTCCTCTTCCATGACAACGAGTTCCCTTGATAATGCAAGTCTCTCGTCATACAAGCCAACGAACTCCCTAAGCTTCTCAACGGGAACCGGGACTGCGAGTTCTGGGCCTCGCCTAACCATGACCGCCAATGCAAATGCTGCAATCGCAAGCTCCAGCCCGACGAGCCACGGCAGAGCACCAAACGCTGACGAGAACGGCGAACCATTCAAGGTTAGTCCAACAGTCAAGTTGTTCATCGTCGAGATGCCCTGAAGCGCAAACTCGCGATTGTTTGGGTTATATTCAATGGGGCTCGATATGGGTGACTGCGGTAGAGTCTTGATATCGCCGACGGTAACTCCGTTGGGCGTTATGATTCTGACAGTTGCATTATCGAATAGAAGGTCGTCTCCATTGTTCAAAAGGCCGATGGTTAGGTTGTATGTTCCCCACCAGTTCAGTTGTTTGAGGTACTGCGACGTGGGGAGGTCGTAGGTCAATGTGAATGTGAAGTTCTCCTTAGATCTCACGCCGGAAGCATACCTTGGGGATACCGTGACTTGGTAGGGTGCGGTAGGATTCTGTGTGGTTGTCCACATCGCGCCCACCACGTCATACGCCATAACGTTTGAGGCGCCTTGGGGAAGGGTGATGGGCATGGATGTGATTGGTATGCCGATGTTGTGTAGGTTGTAAGTGTCCTGCACGTTGAGTACGCCTGTACTGCCGACGGTGATGTCACGTTCAGCCGACGTTAAGTCTACAAGATACTGGTTGACCGTGCTGTACGGAGCATAGAACGTGTCGTTTGAGTAGGCCTTCCAAGGCTGGTACTCCCTGAAAAGGGCGGGTAGACCGTTCAGAGTTACGGTTTGGTAGGGCGAGTTCTGGGGAAGCACGAAGTTTGAGGCTTGCACCGCTACAAACGTCACATTTGCCACTCTAGCGTCCTGCGTAAGAATGGGCGCCGCTGTAAAATTATACTGAAACCCGCCAACGACCTCTGTTATCAAACCGCTCATCAGCAATGCCACTCTGAATTCGTAAGTTTTGTTAAAGGTCAAATCTTCGGCGAAATGAACCCGCATCCAATAGACGTCTGAGCTTGGGTTGACGTCGCCGTCTACGGTTAGGGTTCTTCCGGCGCTATCCTTTGAGAGCACATAGTACACGTTGTTTCGATACAGGCGTGAAAAGCCGAAATCCAATGAGGATACTGGGGTTGAACCGCTGTCATAATGGACTCTGTAACTGTCCAAAAGATGTAAGACTCCCCACTGCCCTAGGTCGACGATCCTCACGACATCTATCGTCAGGTGCGGCTGTGAGTCTGCATGGAGCGGAGCAACCATCCCTAGAGCCAAGACCAAGACTAGGGCAACTACTGCTAACTTCATTTTCAACTTCAGTTTGGCTCCGCTTTCATCGGGTTCCACGAAAGGATTGTCCCGTCAATGCGAAGTTCAATATTTATTCATTCTGCTGCCTATGGATTGATTCAATTTTGCAAAAGTGATGAGTGCCACTCGTCGGGAATATCCCTCATTTTCTTCGCTGGAATTCCTGCGAAAATTGTTCGCGGGGGCACATTGGAGTTCACCATTGCTTGTGAACCGACGACAGACCCCTCCCCCACAATGACGCCTGGGAAGATTAGTGCGTTCGCTCCGATGCTAGCGCCCCTCTTCACAATCGGTCCAACCAGTTTGAATGGTTTCTGGGTGACGTACTTGTCGTTTGTGAAGACACAGCAGGGCCCAAGGAACACGCCGTCTTCCACAGTCGAATAGGTGCAAATGTATACCCCAGTTTGAATCGAGACCTTCGCCCCTATCTTCGTGCTTCCATCAATCACTACGTTGGTTCCAATTTTGGTTCCGCTGCCAATCGTCACATTCTCTCGGACTAGCACGTTGTGTCCGAATGCGACATCGTCTGCAACCTTCACGTTCGAGTAGAGTGTTGTTCCAGGCCTCAGGATACAGTTCTCGCCGACGGTGGTTGCTTTCTTCCCCTTTATTCTGTGCGAACGTGCCATTTCCCTAAGCTCATTAGCGGCTGGGAACCCAATGATGCAGTTCGGGCCGACATAGGTACCTTTCCCGATAGTTAGAGGCCCATACAGGACCGCATTCGAATCGATGAATGTTCCCTTACCGGTTCGTACCCGGCCAAGCAGCCTAGCGCCCGCGCCAACATGCGTTCCAGGGCCAAGCAAGCGCTTGTTCTCAACGACTGCTGTTCGATCAATCTTGCGTGAATTCAACGGAATCTTAACCGTTCCTTCAATGATGTTCAAGGACTTAACTGCATTTGTTTGAGGGCTATTCTCTAACTCTTCAAACAACCATAATCGAATAATATGAACTGAGGGTAAGGGCCGCCGCGAGGAAGCGGAACTTGTCGAGGGCTCATCCGTACATTCCCAATAGCGACGAATCAATCAAGCGCCAGATGCTCAGCGATATTGGCGTGGGGGTAATCGAGGATCTCTTCAAAGACATTCCTTCACCCATACGAGCGAAAGCTTCCCTCGCGATACCGTCGAAGCTTTCGGAGATGGAGGTAAGGCGCCATGTCGAAGCGCTTCTCAACAAGAACCTCTCAACGCGTGATCTCTTGTCTTTTCTTGGAGCGGGTGTCTGGCCCCACCATGTTCCGGCAGCGGTCGACGCAATAACCAGCCGCGGAGAATTCCTAACCTCCTATACACCCTACCAGCCTGAAATCTCGCAAGGGATGCTTCAGGCCATGTTCGAATATCAGAGCATGATCTGCGAGCTAACCTCAATGGACTACGCAAACAGTTCGTTGTACGACTGGTCAACCTCGCTAGGAGAAGCGGCCAGAATGGTATCACGCGTTACCCACCGTGACGAGTTCATTGTACCGCATTTCATTCACCCCGAACGCCTCTCAACGTTGCGAACGTTTTGCGAGCCCGCAGATATCAAAGTCGTTGAGGTCGCACAAGATAAGCGGACTGGAGCCGTGGATCTTACTGACCTAAAGAGGAAATTGACGGCGCGGACGGCAGGAATTTACGTAGAATATCCTTCGTTTCTGGGGTTCGTGGAGCAGTCGTGTGAAGAAATAGCCCAACTCACCCACAATGGCGGAGCTCTCTTTGTTGTTGGAAGCGAACCAATCTCGTTAGGCGTTTTGAAAGCCCCCGGCGAAATAGGGGCGGACATAGTTGTTGGGGAAGGACAGCCGCTGGGCAACCATATGAACTATGGGGGACCCCTATTGGGCATCTTTGCCTGCAAAGGCGATGGGCTTCTCCGACAAATGCCAGGTCGAATTATCGGAAAGACAACAACTCAAGATGGCAAACAGGACGCCTATTGTATGGCGTTACAAACAAGAGAGCAACACATTCGGCGGGAGAAGGCAACCTCAAACATTTGCACAAATGAAGCTCTCTTGGCGCTAGCCGCCGCGAGTTACTTGGCCTTGCTGGGCCCGAAAGGGATCGAGGAACTTTGTGCGACAATATTGGATCGGACCGGCTACGCCATGGGTCAATTGCGAAAGGTCCGCGGAGTTTTAGTTCCATGTTTTGACGCATTTCACTTCATGGAATTCACAGTGAACTTCGATAAGTCCGGGAAAAGTGTGGCGGAAATAAACGAGTCAATGTTGAACGCAGGGATACAAGGGGGCCTAGACTTAAGCAGGTATTTCCCAGAACTCGGCCAAACAGCGCTTTACTGCTTTACCGAAGTTCACACACGCCAGGACATTGACATGCTCGCCGACAAGCTTCAACAAATCTTGGGGGCCTGAGATAGTTGGTGTATGCTCAAGCGAAATGGGACGAACCGCTTATCATCAAATTATCGCAGCCGGGGAAAATAGGTTTCCATCAACTTTCCTCCACTAACGAAGGCGATGCCGCCTTAAGGAGCATCCCATCTAGAATTCGACGCGCCGCTCCTCCAGCGTTGCCAGAAGTTACGGAGATTGAAGTAATTCGCCACTTTACCCGCCTCTCGCAAGAGAACTTCGGGGTCGACCTCGGCATCTACCCGCTGGGAAGTTGCACAATGAAATACAACCCGAAAATCTGTGACCTCATAGCTGCTTCACATAAAATACAAGAAATGCACCCCTACCAGGAATCGAGGACCGTTCAGGGAATTCTTCAGATCCTATACGAGGCGACGAATTTCCTCTCGAACATCGTGGGCATGCAGAAGGTAACATTGCAACCAGCCGCCGGGGCGCACGGTGAATACACGGGTGTAATGCTAATGCGGGCTTACCATCGAGACAGATCTGACATGAAACGTGATGAGATTATCGTTCCAGACTCAGCCCATGGGACGAACCCTGCGAGCGCAGCGATGGCCGGGTACAAAGTCGTCGAGGTTCCGTCAAATTCACAGGGGTGCGTGGACACGGAGGCGCTGAAGAGCGCGGTCGGGCCGAAAACGGCCGGGCTAATGATCACGAACCCCAACACGCTCGGCATCTTCGAACGTGATATCCTCGAAATCGCTGGCATAGTCCACGATTCTGGTGGGTTGCTCTATTACGATGGTGCCAACCTCAACGCAATCATGGGTAAAGCTAAACCGGGCGACATGGGCTTCGATGTCGTTCACATCAACCTGCACAAAACCTTCGCAACCCCGCACGGAGGAGGAGGACCAGGCGCCGGCCCCGTAGGTGTCACAAGCCGCCTCGTGGACTACCTGCCCGTTCCAACCGTGGAATTTGATGGGACGAAATACTATTTGGACTACAATAGGCCGAAGAGTATCGGACGGGTCAGGGCGTTTTACGGAAGCGCCGCCGTGGTTCTTCGTGCTTACGTCTACATTCTGCTCCTTGGGAAAGAAGGCCTAGAAGCAGCTTCTGAGGTTGCGGTTCTCAACGCCAATTACATGGCTCACAAACTTCGAAGAATCAAGGGCTTTTCGCTTCCTTACGGGGAAGGCGTCCCGAGAAAGCATGAATTCGTTTTGTCCGCTTCGGGTCTTGCAAAGGAAACAGGCGTGACGGCACTGCAGGTAGGAAAGAGGTTACTAGACTTCGGAGTGCACCCACCAACCGTCTATTTCCCCATGATCGTAGAAGAGGCAATGATGATGGAGCCTACCGAAACGGTGGCTAAAGAGGAACTTGACGCTATGATAGGAGGCTTCGCACGGATTAGCGATGAGGCCTACTCGAAATCCAGCGAACCCGCGACCAGCCCTCATGCAACGAGTGTAACGAGAATTGACGAAGCGAAGGCCAACAGGCCAAAGTCAATGCAGTTGACATGGAGAATGAGCGGTTCAGGTCACAAGTAGCCCTCAAGCGAAGAATCGTTCTCGTGGGAACTCCTTGAAAGTGAAAATCTGCTATTTCGCATCGGTTCGGGAAGTGGTCAACATGCGAGAGGAGAACGTGGATATTCCCTGTGGCACAAACGTGCGGAAGTTTCTCGACCTCATCGTGACAAAGCATGGTGACAAACTGAAGGAATACTTGTTCGATGAGGCTGGGAACCCCCGGTCATACCTTCAATTCATTCTGAATGAGAAGTCGATCTCTGAATCGGGCGGATTCTCAACTGAATTGACGGACGGATGCACATTTGCAATTATACCACCCGTCGGCGGAGGGTAACTCTCCGTTGAGCGTATCCATCAAGCCTAAACTAGGCACCGCTATGCCAAACCCTGGCGCAGGAACGAGCAATCTTTCCTGATTCTTGGAGAAATATCACAAGCGAACTCGTCCGTTAGAGCCTTTCGCGACCGCTAGGATGCTCAAATCGCACCGGACTGAAACCCGTTTCCAAAAATAGTCCAACGTATCTCCATCACCAATCCCTCAGTCCGTCAGTAAAGGTGAGCTATTGGCTACAGAAATTTCCATTCGGAATATCCTTGACGAATTTGATTTATTCCAAATGGAACCGCAATCAGCGGAAGGCGAACGTCTCAGCCTAAGGTTGGGTATCGATCAGATTGAAACGCTCACTTGAACTTGTAACTTAATTTCCGGACTTTATTCATGATAGTTGTGGCGTGTCCTTCTGCCCGGACCTTCCCTGCTTTAATGGCCTCAAGGATGTCCTTCACATCGCTGGAATCAGCATCAATGACGCTGTAGGCGTCGCCAATTGTCTGTGGGATATGGGAGTCACTCCCTCCGACCTGTGGAAGCTTGAACCTTCGCGCATCTCTGCGTGCCAACCAATTTGACACGTAGAACGACAAGGCGTCGGCATTAACTGTCTCGACCGCGTCTGGCCTCACTGTTAGTCGTGCAATCTTGACACACTCGGAGACGGGGTCGTAGGGGTGAGGAATTATTGCGACTCCATCTTGATCGTGGATCTTCTGAATGGTTTCGTCCGCTGGAAGCCTTGGTGGAATCATCTCTCGAATGCCCAACGCCAATACGTGCCCATCCTTGGAAGAAATTTCCACAGCAGGAAGGATTACTGCGTCCGGCAGTTTGGGCGGGTCGAATCTATCATGCTCCGTAACAGCCACACCGTCGAGCCCTCGGCTCTTGATGATTTTGGGGAGGTCCTCACGCCTAGTGTGGCCGTCGTACGAGCCGACTGTGTGGACGTGCAAATCGAGTTTGAGTGATGGCATCTTCGACCACCGTCATGACTGCGCCGGCACGGAGACCTTGTGGAAGAGTGGGGTCGCTTTGCCTATGGTGTGACCAGGCTTCAGGGCAAGTTTTCCCGCGTCCCACCATCCTTGCTCTTCGGTCAGGTTGAGTTGTTCGCGAATATGTTGGGCCGTATCCGGCAGGAATGGGGAAATTAGGATGCCTATCGATCTGACGACCTGCGCGGCGAAGTAGAGTGTTGTAGCCGTTTTCGCCCGATCCTTCTTCACGAGATGCCATGGTTCCCGTTCGCTTAGGTATTGGTTTCCGGCCCTTGCGAGTTCAATGGTTTCCGCAAGGGCGCTTCTCAATTGGAATTGGTCGAAGAGTTGGGATACCTTTGAGGGTGATGACTCTATTCGATTCTTCAAGGCCTTATCCTTTTCGTCCAGTTCTTGCGGTTCGGGTATCTTTGAGTTGAAATTGCTGTTCACGAATGTGAGCGTGCGGTGGACGAAGTTTCCTAACACATCGTTTAATTCGCTATTCACGTGACTTTCGAAATCTCGCCACGTGAAGTTTGCGTCTCGAGCCTCAGGCCGGATAGCTATGAGGACGTACCGCCAGTACTCGGCCGGGGCAACTTTCAATGCTTCATCAATCCAGACTCCGACCTTCTTGCTCTTAGAGAATTTCTGTCCATCAAATAGAATGAATTCGGTTGAGGATACCTGCCATGGCAGTACATACTCCTCATGAGTAGCTAGGAGGAGGCTTGGGAAAATGATCACGTGGAACGGAATGTTATCCTTCCCGATGAAATGCACGTTTCTGGTCTGCTTGTCGAACCAGAAATCCTTCCAAGCATCAGGCCTGCCTGATTTTTCAGCCCACTCTATCGATGCCGAAACATAGCCTAAGACCGCTTCCATCCAGACATAGATGGTCTTTCCCTCGGCTCCGGGAAATGGTGCTGCAATGCCCCATTTGTTGTCCCTCGTCAGGGCTCGGGGCTTGAGGCCTTCCTCGAGCCACTTTAGTGAGAAGTTGCGAGCGTTGTCTGGCAGTTGTTTGTTCTCTTGGACAAGGGTGAGGAGTTTGTCTCTAAATTTCGGCAGGTCGAAGAACCAGTGTTTTGATGTCTTAACGGTAGGAGCCTTACCACAGAAAACGCACCTGGGCCGAATTAGTTCGAGCGGGTCGAGTACGCGGCCGCATGAATCGCATTGGTCGCCCCTAGCTTGTTCGTAGCCGCAGTGGGGGCATGTTCCCTCGACAAAGCGGTCGGGGAGGAATCTTTGATCCTTCTCGCAATATGGTAAGTTGACGTCTTGAGTATACACGTAACCGTTGTCGTACACTTTCTTGTAGAACTCTTGAGTGTAGCGAATATGAACCGGGCTTTCGGTCCTCGTGTAATTGTCGAGGCGTATATTGTAGGCGTCGAGTAGGTCGCAGATTTGCTTGTGGATTTCGTCAGTCAGCTGCTTCGGCGAAACACCCTTCTTTATGGCTTCAACTTCAATGGGCGTTCCATGTTCGTCCGAACCCGTTACCGCAATGACCTCTTCGCCTTTGAGGCGGAGGTATCTAGCGTAGACATCTGCGCTGAGAAGGTGGATAAATGTGCCCAAGTGAGGGACTGAATTTACGTAGGGCCAGGCAGAGTTGACTATCCATTTTCCCATTCATGACCGCCTCCAGTCGGACCCGTTCGCTAACAAGCAAGAAATCAGTAAGTGCTTTTTCCGCCTGTTCGTGTTGAGCTTTAGTTGCGGCCCCTCCAAAAGCTTCCTTAGGCTTAGCGTTCGTGTGACCAGATTAACATTTCTTTCCTAAAAGGGAATCAAGAAATATGGCGCTTCGTATCCTTCTGGTGGAAATCAACTTTGAGTGAAGATTACACGAAACTGCTAGAGCGGGCCTATTCCAACCTTCCTAAGGTCGTGGGGACGGGGGAAAGGTTCGAGATACCGAGAGTTGTCGGCATAAGGATGGGTAGGCGGACGATTATCCAGAATTTCGGCGAGATTAGTGGCAAAATCAATCGAGACCCCCACCATTTGCTCAAGTTTCTGTCCAGAGAACTGGCAACAGCCGCGTCCCTCGATGGCGCGAGGGCCATATTCCAAGGCAGGTTCGATGTTGGAACCGTAACACGGCTTCTGAACATTTACGCTCAACGTTATGTGATATGCCCAATATGCAACCGGCCTGATACGAAAATCGAGAAGGAAGGGAGGTACCTCTTCCTCCGCTGCGAGGCGTGTGGTGCGAAGTCTTCCATACTCCCCGTCTAAGAAAGTGTGCCCCCGCGTGAGCAAAGTCTCCCTGCGAATCTTCAAAGACGCAAAGTACACCCTCGTGGCCGTTTGTGATTCCGAACTTCTCGGAGCAACATTTCGTGAGGGAAAGTTGAAGCTCGAAGTGAAGGTTGATTTCTACAAGGGCGTTTCCACTAGCATTCCCGAAGCGCTGCAGGCCATTGACGGGGCAGACATAGCGAACCTTGTGGGCGAGGGCATAGTTGAAGCGGCGGTTCAAGGGGGTTTTGTCGACCCATCCGCGATTGTCCGTATCGGCGGCGTGCCGCACGTCCAGATGATCAGAATGTGAATGGCGCTGAGCGGTCTGTTTGCTTGTGGTGGGCTGTAGGCTTATTTAGGCTGGTCGGAATATAGGCGCGACGAAACTTCGGTGGAAAATGTGGGTAAGAAGAAGGTTCTGAGTGAAGGCGAACTCAGGGAAATGGTCATGCCCGATGAGGGGCAGCTGCTGGGAATTGTAACCCAGATGTTGGGTTATGATAGGCTGATGGTCAAGTGTGGGGACGGACACGAGAGAGTCTGCAGAATTCGAGGTAAGATGAAGCGCCGAGTCTGGATCAAGGTCGGAGACACGGTCTTGGTTGCTCCGTGGGACTTCCAGACCGATAGCAGAGGAGATATTCTCTGGCGATATACGGAAAGCCAATCAAACTGGCTACGAAACCAAGGTCGTCTGGCTGCCTAGTTTTTTCTTAGATGAGATTGTTTGGTGGGGAAAGTGGAGTCCGTAGCTGAGCGGAAGCTACGCCGCAGGGTTGCCCGCTACGAAGTAGAACGGTTAATGAGGAAGAAACGTAGCGAGGAGATGGAGACTCTTGAAGAGGTTTTCGACAAGTCGACTCTGATGATAGTGTATCGTTTGCTGAACCGCGGGTACATCCGAAACATCAATGGCGTAGTGCGTTCAGGAAAGGAATCACGTCTGTATTGGGGCGTTGGACGAAGAGACAAGCTAGTAGCGATCAAGATTTTCTTGACCACGTCTGCGGGATTTGTGAGCGGCAGGATGATGTACATACAAGGCGATGAAAGGTTCAAGAACACTAGAAAAGACACAAGGTCGCTCGTTAACCTTTGGGCTCTGAAGGAATTCAGGAACCTCCAACAAGCACGTGACGCGGGTGTCCGGGTCCCCATGCCATTGAAGGTAGAGGGAAACGTCCTGCTTATGGAGTTCATCGGAAGAAACGGTATTCCCGCTCCGCTGCTGAGGGAGACACCCTTAGACCACCCAGCCCGAGTATACGACAAAATTGCTGAAGCTGTAAAAAGGCTCTACCAAAAAGCCCAACTTGTACACGGTGACCTAAGTGAGTATAACATTATGATAGTTGACCTGGAACCGGTAATCTTTGATTTCGCCCAAGCCGTGCCCCCTGAACATCCCATGGCCCGCAAGTTTCTCGAAAGAGACTTGGTTCGCATGAATGAATATTTCTCGCGGATCGGTGTAACCGTACCTCCGATTGAAAGATTAACGAAGTGGGTGACGGGTGAAGATGTCGACGCGAATTAGCACCACAATCCCCTCCGAACGCATGGGCGTGCTCATCGGAAAGGACGGTTCGACTAAGAGCAAGATTGAAGATGCGTTCAAGGCGCACTTGCTAATCCAAAGTCAAGGCGGTGTCGTAGAAATCGTTCCCCGAGAAAATTCTGACGACCCAACCACCATCCTTCGAGCTCGCGACGTCGTCCTCGCGATTGGCCGCGGTTTCTCGCCCGAGCGAGCGATGGAACTCGTCGATGACGACATCATCCTCGACATTATCGACCTGAGGGAAACATTCGGAAGAAACGAAAATGAGATTTCAAGGCTTAAGGGTCGAGTGATTGGGCGCGAAGGCAAGATTCGCAGGCTAATAGAGGAAATGACGGACGCGAAAGTCTCGGTCTACGGCCACACAATTTCTCTGATAGGCGAATACGAAACCGTGACTGCCGCGAGGGTAGCAATCGAACTCTTGCTCAAAGGCAAACAACATTCCACCGTGTACAAACTGCTTAGAAAGATAAAGAGCGAAGCCAAGAAAAGAGAAACCCTTGAGCTATGGCAGAAGCCGCCTACGTGACACGAAGCAACCATCATCAGCTTTATCCCCCAGCTTCACCAACATAGGCGAACCCTGATGGCCCTCCAAGAAGTATTCCAAGAAATTTCGGCGGCAGATTTCTTCTACCGCAACCGGGACATCGCCGGGTTCACAAACCCGACAAGGGCGATATACTCCACCATTCGTGAACTAGTCGAGAATTCACTCGACGCATGTGAGACACGAGAGATTCCACCTGACATTTACATCCGAATATCTCACGAGTCGGGGCCGACAGATGGCCCGGGGGTTTACAGGGTTCATATTGAAGACAATGGGATAGGGATTCCCTACGACATCATACCTTCAGCCTTCGCGCAGGTTCTCTTCGGTTCCAAGTACAAGCTTCGTCAGACACGTGGCACCTTCGGGTTGGGCGGTAAGATGGCCATATTGTACGGCCAGATTACGACCCATGGAAACGCAGTAATCATGTCCAGTACTGGTCGAACGAAGATACACCAGTACAATTTGATGATTGATATCCAAAAGAACAAGCCGGTCATTCTCAAGCACAAGACGCACCCGAACGAGAATCATTGGCACGGCGCCGTCATCGAATTCTCCACCGAGGCAGATTACACTCGTGCGATGTCCAAGATTCTGGATTACCTAATGGAAACCGCGATCGTCGCACCCTATGCAACCATAACCTACGTTGACCCGAGAGGCAGGCTCTATAGGTTCGATCGTGCGACCGTACAAATGCCTAAACCGCCGCAAGAAACTCTACCGCACCCCTATGGCGTCGACGTCGAAACGATGAAGCGCCTTATCGAGTTGACTAAGGAACGCACACTCGTCGGGTTCATGAAGAGCCACTTTCACAGAGTTGGCCGAACAATCGCAACTTCATTCCTGCAGCAAGTTGACCTGCCCCCCAAGAAGAACCCGAAGAAGCTGACACCGGAAGAAATCGTTCAGATTGTAAACGCAATGAAGAATTACAAGTTCCTTGCCCCAGACGCAAGTTGTTTGTCACCCCTTGGGGAGGAATTGCTTGAAGCGGGAATCAAGAAAGAGCTCGCGCCGGAGTTCGTTGCTGTTTATCAAAGGAAGCCATCAGCTTACGCGGGTTTCCCATTCAGAGTCGAAGTGGGCATAGCTTATGGCGGTCAAATCGAGGCCGGGGGAGGAATCAAACTTTTCAGGTTTGCGAACAAGATTCCATTACTCTTCGATGAGGCAAGTGACGTATCATGGAAAGTTGTGAACACAGAGGTTGATTGGAGACATTACAAAGTCTCCCCAGATATGCCGATTGCAGTTTTCGTTCACATCTGTTCCACAAAGGTCCCCTACAAGACTGTGGGTAAGGAATTCATTGCCGACCGACCTGATATAGAACGAGAGGTCCTGAACGCCGTTCGCGAAGTCGCGCGTAGACTCTCGTTGTTCCTTTCGAAAAAGATCCACCTGGCGCATGATAAGCACAGGCTTGATGTGTTCCAGAAATACCTGCCAAAGATTGCATCGTTCTCAGCTAAGCTCGCTAAGAAAGGTAAGCCTCCGGATGTTTCTCCACTGCTCAGGAGTGTTTTGAAGTATGAAAAAGAAGATAGTGAAGACGACCAAAGCGACCAAAGCGAGCAAGACTAGCCGAGTAGAACAACGCAGAGGCCAAGTGTTAGACAGCCTCAAGGGTTTAGGTAGCCAAATCTACGAGCAACTCTCCCAGAAACAATGGCCCACGGTTCGAATACCCAGCCGGTCCATAAACAACATACGCTATGACGAGAAGACCCGGCAATACATACTCGGCGAGCATAATGTGAAGCGCAGCGCCCGAAACATCAGACATGTCCGGCCACTAACACAACTCGTCTGGACCGGATCCTTCGTCGACGAACTTACACGGGAAGGAAAAACATCAACCCTCAGAGACGTTTTCTATTCGGCGCAAGCATATGAAATGAGCTTCACAGACCAAGCTGAAAGCGACGACATCATAACGGACCTTGAAACAGTTCTCGGCTACTCGAGAGAAGACTTCAACGTCTTTCCCGAAGAACGCAGCGCAATCTTCGGCGACTTGACCATCCAGTACACAGTCCGAGGGTATGAGGGAAAAGAGCTGAACCTTGCATCACACCCTGACGGAATGATGATAGGGCCAGCGCTCACAAACGCAGAATTTGCAGATTGCAACGCTGACAAGGTAATTGCCATTGAGAAAGGCGGCCTATTCACGCGCTTCATTGAAGAGAGGGTTCATGAAAAATACAAGGCCCTATTAATTCACACCGCCGGGCAGGCACCGCGCGCAACACGGGCGCTCCTTCGGAGATTGAACAAAGAATTGAACCTTCCAGTCTACATCTTCTGCGACGCAGACCCCTGGGGCATGCACATCGCCAACGTCATAATATCCGGCTCAGCAAACGCCGCGCATCTCCGGGAACTCAACACGCCAGACGCTAAATGGGCGGGGGTATGGGCCTCTGATATCGTAGACTACAAGCTTCCAAGCGATCCCTTAACGGACCTGGACATAAAGAGGCTCTATGAACTCGAGAAGGATCCAAGGTATAATGGAAAGCTATGGAAGAAGGAAATCGAAACATTCCTAAAAGTCAAACGCAAGGCAGAACAGGAAGCTTTCAGCCGATACGGGCTGGCCTACATCGTAGACAAATATCTGCCTGCCAAACTGAAAGAAATCAGCTGACAATTGAGAGCCAACGGCTTTCTCTCCGTTGTCTGAACCGAACCCTAATTACCGAAAATTTCGCGGCGACCTCAGAGCCGCCTCGAAGCCGGCTAGGGAACCCATTTCCTTAGGGAGCGTTTCATGGCTAGCGCTATGAACATGGAAAAGGCAACGATTAGGAGCCGTTCGATTGGGTAAAGCCAGAAGATGATCCTCCAGAATTCCATGAAATTGGATGGGCTCACGCCTCCGACGAACCCTGCCGCCAATTCGTAAAGAAGGCCCCCCGCGAGGTGTTGCCCCATAGTGCCTACAAAGGCTAGGAATCCTATTGCTATGATCTGCTGCAAACCAGAGCTGTTTACCCACCGAGGGGTCTTAGGGGCGATTGGCGATAGAAGGAGGATGAGTGCGACAATGTGCAGCCACGTGTAAGGCACGTAGCCAAAGCCAAACAGTAGGCTGTAAGGACTCAAGATGAATGCAAGAAAGACTGTACCGTAAATTCCCTGTGCGATTCTGTAGCGGCCTGAGAGCAAAAGAGCGGCCACAGTGACATTGACAAGGGCTGGAAGGAAATCGAGGCCGAAGAACACGGGTGGCCTAACGCCATAGGCCAGAACTGTTCCGATGAAGACTGAAAGAGTGCCGCTCCAAAGGCCGCAGAGCAGAGCAATCGAGGTCAGAAGGAAATCCCCCGCAGTGAATCGGCTGGAAATTCCGACCATTTGAAATGTGGGAACACTTCGGAGCACGAAATAGACCGCGGCAAAGGACGCGGCCAACGTGATTTGGCGAGTTCTTGGCCTGCTATGACTGAGTGGAGGCATAGGGAGCATCTTAAGAGAAGTTCTTTACTGCGTCGGCAAAGGCTTGGTAACTTTCCGGTTCGGCACGTGAGTCGAACGACGCAATGAAGTATGCGGTTTCTGGGCCAGCCAGTTTTTGCAACTTCCCAGCAATATTTCGGACTGCTTCCGAATGATTCCCGGCACCGCCTGAAAGTCGCCGAAAGGTTCCGGACCACGATTTTAGAATGCTGTTTGGCTGACGCCCATACCCAGCGCATCTTTTGTCGAGGTATTCGTTTCGACGTTCGACTCCATCTTTGCTAAGCCCCCAGTGGTTCCATCCGTCAGCATGTTCTGCGACGACGTCCAAGATCCTAAAGTGTCGCCCACCAATCCAGATCGGTGGATGTGGTTGTTGCTTCGGCTTCGGAAAGTTAACTGCACCTGAAATCTGGTAGTGTTTTCCGTGAAACGTGGCTTCTTCTTTGGTCCACATGGTCTTCAGAATCACAATACATTCCCTGAGGCGTTCGATTCTCTCATTAAGGTCGGGAAACTTATACCCGTGCGAATGGAGTTCTTCGCGGCTCATTTTGTCACCGGTGCCGAGGCCGAGGATTAGCCGGCCGTTGCTGATGTTATCGAGGGTGCTCGACATTTTAGCAAGCAAACTCGGGTTGCGTAGGCCAACATTTGTGACTAGCGTGCCGACCTTAATGCTGTTCGTCCGCGCAGCAATTGCCGAGAGAGTAGTCCAACACTCCAACGCTCGGCCGGAACGTGACCAGAAAGGGGACAGGTGGTCATAGACCCAGACACTGTCGTAGCCGAGGCTCTCACAATGTTTCGCCACTTCGATCACGTGGTCGAAATCATCGCTGTCCTGGGGAAGCTGGCATCCAAAATTCGACTTAGGCAAAGTACAGAACCTTATTCGTCACTTCTCTAACGGCCAGCGTCGCGATAGGAGTAGGGATTCTATCTGTGTAGTCCGCGGCGTTTTGGAGCATAGATCGCAAATACGCCTTTCCACATCGCGTCGTAGGCTCTGCTCATTGTTTCTATGAAGCGTGTACTATTGGTCCAGAATCCTACGTCTGCGCCGACATCGGCGTTGTTGTCGTCAGGCAATCTCTCGTACAACATCAACTCTCGTTGATCAGAAATCGCAATTCCCGCTGGCCCAAGGGCTTCAGAATAACGTAATTCTGAAACGGGGACAAGCTTGCGGGCCCCTTCTGTATTCTCGCTGGTGATGGGCGCTATGATGCGTATCTTCGCACCTCTAGCCTTTGCTTCTTTGAGCTGGTCGAAATGGAAGTCTGCGAGGGCTTGAATTCCCCTCATTGTTGTCCAAATCTCAACACTCTGGTTGGCTAACGCTATCATCTCGTTGAGTTTCCTGCTTACCTCGCTTCTGCCCTTGAAGATTCTTAGGTCGTCCGACGGTATTCCTTTTCGCAGTGCCTCCAACCGGCCTTCAGCCGGCGTGCTTGAATTCCACATCTCTTCGAAGTACGCCTGAAGGTTTCTTATGAAGGCGTGGCTGTTAATCCATAATGCGACTTCCTCGTCGCTTTTTGAACTTTCGTCTGCAGTTGTAATTTCGAAGAGGGCTTCATTATCATCGATTATGGAAACCCGAGGAATCGGTTTTGCTTTCAAGTCAAGATGCCTTATCTCAATGTTTCCGCGAAGCTTCTCGACAATTCCCAAGTTGCTTTGGTTTATCGAGGTTATCACCCTCACTCGAAGGCCGTTCTTTGCAGCGTCACCCAGCCTGTCGAGCAGGTCCGAGGTATCGGCTCGTATCACTTCGGACGGCGAGAGAACGGTCATGACGGATTTTTGGGCCTGACCGTACATACCGAGTAACCGTTGCTCAATTCGAAGCCTGCCTTCAACCACCTGGAAACGTTCAACTTCCTGACTGACGGGTTCAACCCGAACGTCCGCGAAGTGGCGGCGCAACTCTTCGCCACGTTGCTCGAGAATTCTCAACTTCGCCTTTCTTTCATCGATTAGGATACGCAGGCACCTGTCGAAAGGTACGGATTGGAAGCGCACTGGCCGTTCGAGTGTAGCTTCTACGAGTCCGCGGCGCTGTAGGTTTCTTATTGTCCTGTAAGTCTCTGTCCGGTTGATTTGCACTGCCCGAGCTACTTCGCTGGCCTTTGAAGGGCCCGTCTTGGCTAGGAAGACTAGAACGCGAGCTTCATTGCGAGTTAGGCCATAATCCTGTAGCTCTGCGACAATGTCATTGACTGCCTGTACTTGTAGTGAAGCAGTACTACTCGTTGATTATACCACCGTCTGAACTGTCTGATACGAAAGCGACAAGGCTGATATAAACGGGTGGCGTCGATATTTCGAGGTCAGGCTACTGTACGCCTGTACGAACCTTTGTGTGGGTCCGCTCGGCGCCGTAGGGTTTGAAGGCTGTTCCGCTGCCGCCATAGAATTTCATGAACCACTCGACCCAGTGAAGTCGAAGCGTCTGCATGAACACGAAAGCCGTCTCCAAGATGAGTATCAGAACGATCGTTAGGGCTGCGAATAGAACGTATCCGAGTACTGTTCCGGCAATATTGCCCCACGCCATGAAGAACAGGAGGACTCCTAGGAAGAGTCGGAGAAAGACATCGTCGATTAGCTTCATGGCCAAAATTCGGACATAGGAGATTGTGTGGGACAGGGACGATAGGAGATTTTCGAAGGCATGCATTAGACCCATGGATCCTTCCGACCAGAACTTGAGCACCATCATAGCGATTAGCGGGACGCCTATCCTGAGGAAGAGGTCGGTTGTGTTCCGGGGGTCGAAAAGATAGTTTGGAAATCGCAGGCCATATTGCAGCAACGTTATTCCGAACGCGCCGTAGAACCAGAGCCATACCAGTGGGCCAGAGACTAGTTCGCGGTATTCCTTGGCGTAGGCCTTGTTGAATATGTCGAGGCAGAGGCCTGACATGATGTGAACAACACCAATCGTAATGGATACTCTCAGCATGAGCCGTATGTTATCAAAAGGTTCGAACCACAGTGGCCCGGGAAGTCCTGTGACCAGTCGGAACCATTGTACGCTTCCGAAAACGGTTCCGTAGAGGAACCCTACAACGAGCGCGGAGGCGCCGCTGAGCACAAGTAAGGGTGCTCCTTGAATTATCATGCTGAAAACTCCTCCTAGACCGCCATAGGCGTTGTCTGGAATGACCAAGCCCTGTCTTTTCTTGAACCAAAATATGGCTGAGACGATCATAACTACAAATCCGTTACCCACATCGCCAAACATGAATCCGAAGAAGAGTGGGTAGGTGACGAGCCACAAAATCGTGGGGTCGACTTCATCACTCTTGGGGACGCCGAAGCCGATCGTCAGCTTCTCGAAAATCTGAAGCATTGGGAGCTTGGGTTTAGCGACATTAGTTGGGGCATGCTTACTAGCCCAATCCTTGATTATGACTTCTCCGTCGCAGATTTCTTGAAGCGCTGACTTGATTTTGCCTAGCTTTGATGCGGGCACCCAACCTTCAATCATAGAAGTGGATTCTGTTTTGCCAGTGTAGGCCTTCGCTTGCTCGAAGGCTCTTTCTGCCCCGACTACCTCCTTGTTCACTAGGAGGTATTCACCGTCGGTTCTGCTGATGTTGTCGAGTTTGTCTTTGAGTTCGTTGAGCCTTCGCTTCGCTTCTTCAATTCTGCTGGTCGGCTCGTAGGCCAAGCGTTTGTTCCTGAACACGGTTTTCAGTTTGAGGCCTAGCGTCTGGGTCACGGCATCAGCAACTGCTGTTCTGTCGCGCTTTGTTGTTAGGATCGTGGCTACGTTATTTGCAATGTCTTTGACAACAGCATCTTCCAATGCCTTGGGTTGAATTAATTCTCCGACCGGCCCCGCGACTTTGAGCTCTGAGGGTTTCAGTGTCTGAAATATGCCGGCGACGATTTCTTCCAGCCTGTGTCTTCCCTCGGGGGAGTTTACATTCTCTATTCCCAGGATCTCATCTATGCTGAGCTGAAGCTGGCGCTCCGCGTAGGCTACTAATGACTCGAGGGCTTGGGCTTCATTTGTGAGCGCGGTTACCTGTTGTTCGATTTCGGCGACTCGTTTCTCTACTTTGCCCAGTTCTTCATCTGAAATTCTTGGTTCCACGAGAACTTGTTTTGGGCGTGAGGTAATTTCGAGTGCTGCGATGATTGAATTGATTTTTGATTCAAGTGTCGTTAGGCGGTACAGCCGGTCTGAGACTGTTGTTGAAATTACGCCCCCGCCGTACCCCTTGATCATCTCCTTCATGTCGAGGAGTTCAATCGCATTCTGCTCGCGGAGGTAGAGCATTACGTCATCGAACTTTTTCTGCGGGACAATTATCTCAACCCGCCTCATACTGGTAGGTAGCAGCAAGAACTGATTACTCCCGATGGTTCAAAACGAATTAGACTGTTTCTTGGCGTTCCCTCTCGCGGGTTCTTCGACGCTTTTGTTTCTGCGTCAACAGTCGTTTAAGTCTGTCCGTTATCATGTCGTATATGACGGGGAGTTCCCACCCGCCCTCTGAGTAGCTGTAGGAGTTCTTGGGGGTTTTGATGTGCACCGTCACTTCATACCGGCCTCGTTCCTTACCTGGTTTCGTGAATTTCGATTTTACGACGGACCTCGCCTCGAGAATGTCGGGAAAATGGCGGTGAAGTTGATTGATTGTTCGTTTGAACTTCGCTTTCGTTGCCTCAGCTTCGAAGGGGTCTTCCGGAAGTCCAACCATGAAGATCGGGACTTCAGGTTCAGGTTCCGCCTCCACAAGCAGGGACATGAAATCCCGTTGTGTGGCTATCGCTTGAAGTTCTTCCCATTGGTTGACGAGAATGTAAGTCTTCGCGCTCTTTAGCATCGTACCTAAAGCTTGTTCGGCGCTAGTTTCAGGTGGACAGGTCAAAGGGTCTCGCTCCATTGCATCTCCTACCAGAAAGTCCAGACTGCGCCGGGTTTCCGGTTTCATCGATTTGCTCCCAACGCGTTCGGGTGGGGACATACTCGTGACGATTTGAAATGAGGTTATGATTCCAGTTGCTCGACCGCCTGAAGTTACTGGTAGGTGGTCGATTCGCTTCCGAACCATGAGTTCTCTCGCCTTACCGATTGCTGCTGTTTCGTCGACCGTGATCGGGTTCTTTGTCGCAAGAGAGGTAATTCGCAGGTCACCACCAATCTTACCTTTCAGCTCCAGAAGGATGCTTGCGCAGTTTACTTGGCCTACGATTTTGCGGCCGTCAGATATGGGTACGGCTCTCACCCGGTAGTCCGCCATCAGTCTCGCCGCTTCGCTGACAAGCGCATCTTTGCCCAGCGAAGGTATGTAGGACATCAGGGCGCTTGGTTTTGTAGTTTCGATGTTCGTTGTCTTCAGAATGTCCCTCGCGCATATCATTCCGCAACGACTGCTTTCCGGAATGAAGACTTCGTAGACGCCGCGTTCTTTTAGCAATCCTACTACCTTGGCGAGGTTGCTGTCAGCTGATGATTCAACTAGACTGGATATGAATGGGTCCAGAGGGCGGGCTTTCAGCTCTTCAACATACTTAGGTAGACTTGTGGCTGACAAAAGGAAAGTCTCATCCTAGGCTTCGATTTCCCCTGCGGCGTTTACGACACCATGGTCTTGCAGATAAGTCCCGTAGTAGACCAATGCCCAGAGGGCGCGTGCGGCCCTTTCGGGGACTGAGTAAGACGGTATTCCCCTTTTCTCAAACGCCATTCTCATGGTTTCTGCCATTTCGGTCCCGCCCATGTCGCAGACTGTAACAGGTTTGCCGTACTTGGGTACAGTTTTCGCGATCTTATCCACAGCATCATCAAGAATTGTTGGCGCATGGTGCAATGTAATCAACACAAGCCCTCCTATTTCGGGGTCGTCCAAGATGGTTGAGAGAGCAAGCGAAAACATTTCGCTCGTGGCCTCGGCAGAAAGGTCCATCGGATTAAACCCTGAAAGTACGGGTAGAAGCAGCTTCTTCGCCTTGAAGGCATCAAACTGTGTCATAATTCGTTCGGAGAATTTGTGGACCTTCAATCCTGATTCTTCCAACGCATCCGCCGCAATGATTCCTGGTCCGCCAGCGTTCGTCAAAACGGCTACGCTCTGAGTGTAACCGGGCGGCTGTAGGGCTAATGCGCGCCCAAAGTCGAATAGTTCTTCAACGTTTCGAACCCTTATGATTCCTGCCTGCCTGAATGCTCCCTCGTAAATTTGTTCTATTCCAGCTAACGCTGCTGTATGGGATGCCGCGGCCCTTGTTCCTGCCTCAGTCCTGCCTGACTTAAGCGCGACGACAGGTTTCTTTCGCGTCGTGTCCTTCGCTGTCTCGAGAAACTCCCGTCCCTTAGCTAGGCCTTCAACATACATGAGAATAACTTTGGTCTGGGGGTCGTTTGCGAAGTATTCAAGGAGCTCGTCTTCCGTCACGTCGCACCTATTGCCGTAACTAACGAATCCGCGTATACCCATCCCATGGCCTGCCATGTAGTCCAGCGCTGCCGCGCCGAAGGCTCCGCTTTGGGTTAGAAACGAAACCGAACCTGGTCTCGGCCGCGGGGTGGCAACGACTTCGCGGCCGTCGGAAAGGAATTTTGTTTCGGGAAGGAACAGCGTGTCCATGCCGGTGTAGGCATCATAGATTCCTAGGCAGTTGGGCCCTATTACTCTGACGCCGTATCTTCTTGCCACATCTACGAGTTGTTCTTCTAACGCTCGGTTGCCGACCTCTGCGAAACCTGACGATATCACGATAGCCGCTTTTGTCCCCATCTTTCCAGCTTCTTCAATTACGTCTGGGACGCCTGCGGCGGGTATCGCGACTAGAATTGTCTCGATGGGGTTTGGGATCGCTGAGATCGACGGATAGCTTTTCTGGCCGAGGATTTCGTTGCGTTTCGGGTTTACGAGGTAGACTTCGCCCTTGAAGACTCCTCTCGCGTGATTGGTCACCATGTTTTGGGCCATCACGTAGCCTATGCGGCTAGGTGTGGACGATGCGCCTACGATGGCTATGGATTTGGGTTCAAAGAATGAGTCTAGGCTACGACCTTCTTCAGGTATTGAACGTCTCCCCCGTTCTTCCGCTCTTTCCAAAATTGACACATGTCGCTATTGGTTTCAAGGTAACGGTTCATTGCTACCTCGGCGACCATTTGAGCGGAGCGGCATATTTCCGCTAGGTTCCATACTATTCCCCTAAGGGCTAATGCCAGTTTGCGTTCTTGAACCGATGATACAACGAGCTCTATGATGTCTTTTTCATGTTCCTCAGCGCGCTTTGAGCGTGCGATTACTTGGTTAGCTAACTCGACATCCAGCATGCTCAACGAATCCATCGCACTGTTCGACATGGCGAGAGTTTCAGCTCCGAACTTGCACACTTCGTCAATTACAGTGGCGTATTCGGCGCAGTTTTCATCAGCCATGGAGAGTACTAAGCTAGCGATTGACTCGCTGCAGTCAGCCATCTCTTCGAAGTATTTCGAGACAGCACGGTAACCAACTGCGTTCGTTGCTGATTCTATTCCAACATGGCGCGATAGTGGTATCTTCGATATTGCCCGAAATATCTGCCGCAGGATCAACCAGTACAGCCGGTCGGCTTCGTTCTCGAGTTCTAACACTTCCACCGCTAGAGAAAACTTCCGGTCAACTAACGCCTGCATAGAAGTCTCGAGCATTGAAGCGGCTACTTTGTGAAGGCGTGATAGCACTCCTGTAACCGTGAACTTGGAGGGGTCCAAGAAACATTGAATCACTGCTTCCTTTGGAGTTTGCTCCACGATGCCTAGACCGCTCAGCCTTCGGGTTGAGTTACGGATTTCGGTTAGTTGTTCTGGGGTCAGTTCCTTCGATGATGAGATAATTATGGTGTCGCGGCCTAAGATGTAGTTCCCAGTAATCATTCTACCAAGAAATTCGTGATCCCTGCAGGCGTCGGCGTTTATCTTGCAGACGGCCATCTCTTCTGATTCTATTTCACTCCCTGGAGTAACTATGAGTTCGCCGAATTCGGAAAGGCGGAGTGTTACTACGCCTCCCTGCTTCAGTCCAACCTGCCTGACCCAGTCCCTTGGGAGGGAGACTGTTAACGTCGAATGCCCGACTCTCTGAACCTTTCTAATCTCCAATATTGGTTCACTCTGTCGCCATTACTTAGATGACGCCCGTAAACCGGAATTAGTGTCAGCGATAGTGACCAGTTATATATTCCGCAGCAATTCTATATAGAGAAATGGCGCTACGTAGTCAACTTAATTCGTGGCATTACCCGCTGCCTGGTTTCCTTCCACGGTCGTCGGAAGGACCATTCGAACGCTCGTTATCAGGCATTCGTCACCGCCTTCGATACTTAGACCGCCACCGCATCGTGGGCAGATCAGCGGCGGTATCCCAAAGTGGAAGGACGAATCGCCCTCGGGGTCGAATTCACCATGATACCCGCAATGACCACACCTAAGGCTTCCATTTGACTCCTCTACAATTAGCTGGGAGCCTCCAAGAATAGCCCCCTCGGCAAGGATGCCGTAGGAAAAGCGCAATTGCTCAATCGACAGGGCCCTCAGCTTTCCAATTCTCAGATGAACTTCTAACACCCTACTCGCTCCTTGCTTGGTTGCCAGGTCAAGAACCGATTCTACAATTGATGAAGCAAACGAAAACTCATGCATATTCCAAACGCCTAGCTCAAGCCGAGCGCCTTAACGACTGCTTCAACCCCTTCTCCATTCTTGCAGCTTGTGTGCAACGTAACGGCCTTCGGGTTCAGTCTAGCAACATCCGCGCTGAGTTTCTTGGGTTCAACTTCCATTGCCTTGGCCAGGTCTACCTTGTTTATGGCTACCACGTCGGCGCCTAGGAATATCATTGGATGTTTGAGAACCATGTAGGGGCCCTCCGTCACGCTGATCACGACCAACCGTTTGTCAGACCCAAGCGGGAACTCGGCTGGGCAAATCAGGTTTCCGACATTCTCGATGAATATTAGGTCGAGCCGGTCGAGTTGCAGTCGGTCCAAAGCTTTCTTGATTAGGTTCGCGTCCAAGTGGCATTCTTTGCCAGTGTTGACCTGAACTGTCGGAACTCCTTCAGAAGCGATGAGTTCAGAATCAATCGTCGTCGTTACATCGCCCTCAATGACTGCGATTCGGTATTTGTGCTTGAGTTTCGAAACTATAGCCTTGATGAGGGAGGTTTTTCCTGACCCCACGGAACCCATAACGTCGATCGCATGGATCTTGTTCGCACCTAGCTTTTTCTTGTTCTCGTCGGCGAGGCGTTGGTTTTCTTTTAGGATGTCAACCTCAAGCTCCACGTCGAATACTTCGCCCTCCGCGGAGGTGACGACTTCGGATGGCCTAGTCAATTCCAACGCACCTGGGCCGGGCTTGGGTATATCGGGTTATGAAGGTGGTTGCTGATTTCCGGAGCAAATCTCCATCCCAATCTTGGGGACAGCATTACAAACATATAGCCTTGGGAAACAGGTACCTATACTAGTGTCCCACGGTGTGCCTCAGTTTCCCCGGCAAAGTCGTGGCGATGAGGGGTGACTCTGCATCGGTGGATTACGGCGCCGACGGCATAAGGGACAACGTGAACATCTCCCTCGTCAATGCGCAGATTGGCAACTATGTTCTGGTTCAAGGCGGTTTCGCAATTAGGGTTCTCTCTAACCGGGAGGCAGAGGAGACGCTGGAAGCTTGGAAGATAATTCGCGAACTGCAAGGAAGTTAGAAGGCGGGGCATGGAGTTGAGTTCACGTGGAGTCGACGGAGCAATTCTTGCTGCCCGACATAGCTTCATGCCAAACCGCTTGGGCTATTGCGGACCAGATGAAAACGACGTCCTACTCGACGCGTGTTTGAGTAACAAGCCTAGCAAGCAATTGATCAAAGCTTTGGAAGGCTTCCAGGCTGCCTACCCTTATCTTCGTTTCATCGCCAAGTCTGTGGGGGCCGACAACCCCTTCGACTACCGCGCTGTCGAAGCCTACTGGATCGGAAATGATCTTCTCGAGAAGATTTCGCCCGGGGAATTCTATGACCACCTAAGGGAACGGCTGAAGGCAAAATTCTCGAAGGAGCAAATAAAGAAACTATTCGATACGCAGCCGTACGCCGCTTTTCCCCACCACGCACTTCACGTCTTCAACGCGTTCTCAATGAGTGGCAATGTTCCGGATGCGTTTGCGAACGCCACTGGACCTGATGATAAGGTGGGAGCGTTGATGGACAAATGCCGCATCTCTTGGGGAAAAATACTGGAAGCCGACGACAAGGGAAATCTGATTGTCGAGTACGAACCGGTCCTACGCATCAACGGCCGCTTATCCTTGGGTGAACCAACCAAGACCAAGGTTCTCGCCGACGTTCAAGGCCGAAGTTTTGTGAGAGGCGCCAGACCGGGGGATTGGATATCGTTCCACTGGGGATTTGCTTGTACAACCCTGACCCAGACGCAAATCGCCAATCTTAGGAAGTACACTCTGTCAGATATGGCGCTTGCCAACATGGTCCCGGTCCCACAGTAAAGAAGCGCACTGAGGGCACGAGATGGACCCACTACGCAACCGCTGGACCATGGCCATTCTCACGAGTGCAGGAATCTTCGTAACCTTCGTACTCCGGGTTAACTTGTCGCCAGTTGCGCCGATCCTCCAAAGCGATCTCCACATGTCCGATTTCCAACTGGGACTTACACTCTCAGCATTCCTATGGATCTATACGCTTCTTCAGCCAGTTGCCGGTCTTCTCACAGACCGGTTCGGCGCGAAGCTGAGCCTATTTGTCGGCGGGTTAGCTACGTCAATACTAACCATTGCCACAGGATTCGCAAACTCCTTCTTCGCCCTCTTCGCGCTCCGCGCCGCTCTCGGCGTCACCCAAGCACCAAACTTTGTGTCTGGGGCGAAGGTATCCTCCTCCGGATGGTACAAGAAGGAAGAGCGTGCGCGAGCAACATCGATTTGGATCGCAGGCGGCCGACTAGGTCCTGTGCTCGCCTTTCCGTTCGCAGCATGGTTGGCAGTCGTATACGGCTGGCCATGGGCATTCTTCGCTACAGGCCTTCTCGGGCTTTCTTGGTGTGCCGTATGGCTTCTTGTATTCGAGGACAACCCTCGAAGGCGGATACCAAGAAAGGGACAGAAACAGAAAACGGACCTTCGCGGAAGCATCCCTGTAGTGATCAGTCCTTTGGGGTTGGGACTTACATTAGCTAGCTTCGGTCAGGGGTATGTGGCCTACTACTTGAACCTCTGGCTGCCAACATATCTTGTTCGGGAACAGAAGTTCACAATTCTCAACGCGGGTATCTTCTCAACCCTTCCGCTGTTATCCGCTGTTGTGACATTGCTTCTGGTTGGCGGCGTAGTTTCAGACTATCTTGTAAAGCGGGGCGGTTCCCCAGTTGGACTCCGGAACAAGCTCTTTGCGCTCGGAATGGTGTGGGCATCAATTATGCTGTTCGCTACCGCTTACGCCCCAGACCCCTATTCCGCCTTGTTTGCTTTGAGCCTCGCAGGAGCAGCTCTCGGATTCGCAACGCCATCACTCTGGGTTGCGCTAGTTGAAGCGACACCGAAGAAGTTCACAGGGACGATGGGCGGCGTTCAGAACTTCGGGGGAAACGTCGCCGGAATCGTCGTGGCGGTCTTGACTGGTTACATTCTGGAAGTCACGAAGGGGTTCTTCTTCGCGCTTATGGCTGGCAGCGCCGCCGCGTTGTTTGGTGCAGTTTCGGCTTTGCTGCTAGTGAAGCCGCGAGAGACGAAGTGATGCCACCAACGGGTCGATACAATACATAGAATACTAGCAGAACCGCTAAGAGTAATTACCTGGCTGTTTTCTCGCGACAGGCGTATGCGAAACGAGCAACTCTTGGCTTTACTGCATGAGCAGCTAGACCACGAAGAACACGAAACCGAAGTCTATGCCAAGAAGGTCAGAGAAACCAAGCACAGCGTCGTCAAGATTCTCTACACCAAACTCTTGCGGGACACTATGCAACATGCCGATGTCATCAACTGCGCAATCAGTTACCTCGCCACAAACCAGTGGGAAGGGCTGGCACCCGTCAACGAAAGTCGGGAAGAATTACTGCGCTTGATGGACATGGAAGAAAACGCACTGCGCCTCTTCACTTCAGCGACCTCGCAGGTTAGAGACCCGCATCTAAAGACATTGTTCACGATGCTCGCTTTGGATGAAGAGCAGCATTACGCTATGCTCCGTTACGTATTGGAAAATTTCGTTGATAAGAAGGAGGTCGTGAAGGCTTGACCGAAACTGCAACGATTCTTCAACCTAGAGCCTCAGTAAAGATCTTGGATGAGCGCTGCAAAGCATGCGAACTCTGCGTCGTCACTTGCCCCCAAGGAAACCTGAAGCTCTCTACGAAGCTGAATCATGCCGGCTTCCACCCAGCCGAATTCACGTATCGCGGGACAAAGGGAGAGTGCACGGGATGCGCCATCTGCTATTGGGTCTGCCCCGATTTCGCTATCAGTGAGGTCCAGGTGAAAGCATAGATGCCGAAGCAACGAGTCTACCTGAAAGGCAACGAGGCCGTGGCATACGGCGCACTCGAGGCCGGGCTCAATGCCTACTTCGCCTACCCAATTACCCCATCCAGTGAAATTCCGGAAACCCTAGCAAAAGAGTTTGGCAACAAGAAATACCCAGATTTCAAATTCTTCCTGCAGGCTGCGAGTGAACTAGAAGCCATCAACATGGTCATTGGAGCCGCGGCAGGTGGAGTTCGCGCGATGACCGCGACCTCTAGCCCCGGGTTCAGCCTGAAACAGGAGGGGTTGTCGTATGCGGCTGGAATGGAACTTCCATTCTTGGTCGTTGACATCTGCCGGGCAGGGCCAGGCCTAGGAAACCTTGGTCCGGAACAGAGCGACTACTTCCAATCAACAAAAGGAGGCGGCCATGGGGATTACCGGCTATTTGTCCTAGCCCCAGCCTCAGTCCAAGAGATGGCCCTCTTCCCAAGAATTGGCTTCGACCTAGCCTTCAAGTACCGAAACCCAGCACTAATTCTTGGAGACGCCTTCACAGGGCAATTGAAAGAGGACGTCGTATTTCCCGAATTCACCCCGGAGAATTACGATGTCTCTTCTTGGGCGGCTACTGGCGCCAAGGACCGCGGGCCGCACATACTCAATTCGCTTGAACTCGATTACCAAAAGCACTACAAACACATGGGCAGGATTTTCGAGAAATACAAGCAAGCTGAAGCGAATGAGGTCAGGTTTGAAGCTTACATGACAGAAGATGCGGAGAAGGTCATCGTCGCCTTCGGAATTGTGTCACGCATCGCAAAGGGCGTCATCAATAGACTTCGTTCGAAAGGCGTTAAGGTCGGCCTCTTCAGACCAATCACCCTCTGGCCATTTCCGACGCTTGCACTCAGAAAACTTGCATCAGAAGGAAAACAATTCTTGGACATTGAATTGAACACCGGCCAGATGTACGAAGACGTGAGACTAGCGGTTGGCGAAGGAGTCACAGTCGACTTTCTAGGCAAGTGGGGTGGAATCGTCCCAACCGAAGCCGAGATAGAAAGCAAACTCCGACGACTGGAGGTTGTTGCAGCATGAGCCAAATCACCCTCAAGACAAAGGTAGGCAAACTAGAATCCCTGACCGACAACCCAACGCACTACTGCGCAGGATGCGAACATGGAACACTAACGCGACTAATCGCGGCCGCTATGGATGAACTAGGAATTCGCGAAAAAACGGTTATGATAGACTCAGTAGGTTGCAGCGTTCTGGCCTACAATTACTTCAACTGCGACCATATCGTGGCGGCCCACGGAAGGGCGCCAGCAGTTGCTACAGGCCTAAAGAGGATCAAGCCAGAACTGACCGTCTTTACAGTTCAGGGAGACGGGGACGCTGCCGCGATCGGCCTTCTGGAATTGGTCTACGCAGCGCAGAGAAACACTCCGATCACAGTGTTCCTTGTAAACAACGCAATCTATGGCATGACCGGCGGCCAAATGGCCCCCACAACACTGGAAGGGCAGGTCACAACGACGACACCCTTCGGAAGGGACGTAGCCATGACAGGAACTGAGCTCGATGTTTCAAAGCTTCTCTCAGGAATAGACGGTGCAGCCTATGTGAAACGTGCAAGCCTAGCAGTTCAAGAGATTTCGAGCCAGAGGGGCAATGTGTACACGATTAAGAACCTCCTCGACGCGAAGAAATCTGTCAAGAACGCCTTCAAAGTCCAGGAATTAGGCGGGTTCGCCTTCGTTGAACTTCTGAGCACCTGCTCGATAAACTGGAAGTTGCCAATCCTAGATGCGAAGCGATTCGTGTACGAGCACATGGCCAAGAAGTTCCCGCTTGGCGTGTACAAGGATAAGTTCGGAGTTGAGAAGCAATGACCAAGACCAAGGTTCTCATAGCTGGGCACGGTGGCCAGGGCGTCCTGCTCCTCAGCGACTACATAGCCTACACCGCTATGCTAGAGGGCAAACATGTCGCATACACTCCATCCTACGGCCCCGAGACCCGTGGTGGGAAAGCAAAATGCTATGTCGTAATCTCGGACGAGGAAGTTGACAACCCGATAGCCGAGGAACCTGACGTTGAAATAATCATGAACCAACCATCAATGGACTTCCTCAACTACCTTCGGCCGAACGGACTGGTCCTCTACAACACGTCGCTAATAGCCACTGATATCGACCGCGATGATGTCAAGGCGCTCGGGATTCCAGCAACGGAAATTGCAGATAAACTGAGGAGTGAGTTTCCAACTGAGATGCAGGATACGAAGATGTTTGCTAACGCAGTAATGTACGGTGCCTTCATTCAGTTGTGCCACCCACAAGTTACTGATGGCCGCGTAAAGGAATCGTTGAAGTATTTCTTGGCAGGGAAGAAGGAAAGCCTGATGTCATTGAATTATCTGGCGTTGACTAAGGGAAGGGAGTTTGTCAGGTCCAACCCAATCCCCGAATTCGAAGCCAAATCACCTTTCCATTGCATTCCCACATGGGCCACACAGTAAACGAAATCATCCGCACCAGTATCGCTGAACTCCCAGCTTCCCCTCAACATTTACACTTTCCTTGTCAATGCAGTCCGGGCAGAAGTACCCAGCGCCAATTTCAAGAAGTCCGGTCGAGCGGCTGTGCTCGCTAACCCAGTAGTTCCTCTGGCATTTCGAACATCTGCGCTCGCTAGTGAGGATCGATTTTTGGAGCTGATGTGCTTTGTTCGCTGCGATTTCTCTGGCCAGAGTTTCATTTACACCAAGCGCCAGGCATTGTTTTGGTTCCTCGGATGGAAAACCTAGGTCAGTAATGAGAAGGTCGTTCTTCTCTGTCAGCCACACATCAAAGTCCCCGTGGAGTTCACAAGCACCATCCTTGTTCCTCGCCAAAGCGCCGCTCAGCCCCAAGAGGCATTTCCCACCGGTCGCATAACAGCCGCCGCCCTCAACGAAGTTTCGACACAACGAACCGGCGCCTCCCGCACTTCTAATTATTGCCTCAGCCGTATTCTCTTGGCATTTAGTGTAATTACATTATTTTGGAAAGCTTATACTAAGCCCAAGTAAACCCGCGCTCAAGAAGCAGGCATAGTGAGATGGTAACTCTCTCGGACCGTGTTACCTCCCTTCATATCTCACCCATCCGCCGCGTCACCGCTCTTCTGGCCGAAGCAAGCAAGAGAAAGGAACTGATCTCTTTTGGAGGCGGAGGACCAAGTCTTCCCCCGCCGAAAGAAGTCTCTGAAGAAATAGTGAAGAGAATCACGCATGATCCGCAGGGGACCACAGCCTATACCGGAACGCGCGGTTACTTTGAATTGAGGAAGCTCATTGCTGATGATTGGGCGAAGCATCAAGGCACGAGGTATGCTCCAGAAAAGGAAGTCATCTTGGCGGACGGTGCCACTGAAGCCATATTCATCGCCTACCTCTCGATTTTCAACAAGAACGACGAGCTAATCGTAACCGACCCAACTTACCTCGGTTATTTGGAAGCGGCTCAGTTGGCTGGGGCGCGCATCATTAAACTGCCTGTACGTGTGGAAGACGGATACCAGCCTAACCTTGAATTACTGAAGTCGCTGGTAACCAAACGGACGAAGGCAATCGTCCTCCTCAGCCCGGACAATCCCACAGGTCGGATAGTCCGACCTGACTTTGTCAAGGGGCTCGTCGACCTGGCGGTCGACCACGACTTCTGGATTATCAACGACTCAACCTATCGTGATATCGTTTATGGAAAAGATAACCAGCCTAGAATTACGACACTGCCTGGCGCTCGAGAAAGAGTGGTCTCCGTAGGTAGTTTCTCTAAGGAAGCTTCGGTACCCGGCTTAAGATTGGGATATGCGCTCGGACCACAGGACGTGATTGATGGGATGGAAAAGGTAAAGCAGTATACCTCCCTCGCACCGAACACCCTTAGCCAAAATGCAATGATTCGCTTCCTGAGCGGCGATGTGAAAGAGAGATACCTGCGCGATTTCGTAATTCCGACCTACATGAAGCGAAGAGACTGCATGGAGAAAGCTATCAGGGAGAACTTGCCCGATGCGAAAACTGTTAGACCGGACGGGGCGTTCTATTTCTTCGTCGACATCAAACGATACCTAAAGTCTATGGAGCAGAGCGAGGAGGAATTCTGCAATCATCTAATGTCCAGTAAAGGCGTGGTGGTCATTCCAGGGTGCTTCTTCGGCGAAAAGGGCGTAGGGCATGTGAGAATGACCTTCGTCAGCGAGCCCGAAGAAAGAATAGGGGCCCGTGTAAAGCGCATCGGGGAGTACGTATTTTCATTCGCCTTTTCAGTAGCGAGCTAGGGTAATGCCGGTTCGCTTACAGACTTTGCAACGTGTATAGAATACGGGTGGCCACCTCTATATTGGTAAAGGTTAGTTTAGACCATGAGAAACAATATGGAAGTATATATTCTAGGGATTAGACAATAATTACCTGTGCGGAAGTTTGGAAGCTCGTAAAGTTCAGAGGGTTGGATACTCCACTCTAACTGTTTCGCTGCCTCGAGAGTGGGTTGAAGACGTAAAACTGAAAGCAGGTGACATTGTCTCAATCAAACGCGAAGACGACGGGTCGCTCAAGCTAATCCCGGGAACCGAACATAAGCGAGAGGAAATCAAGGACTGCATTGTTAACCCAGACCTCTGCAATTCCCCCAATCTCCTAACCCGAGTCATCACAGCGAACTATATTCTCGGTCATGACACGATACAGATTGTTGCCAAAGATGAATTGAAGAAAGGCCACCTCGAAGAGATTCGCGCCACCACTCAACGTCTTACGGGGCTCAGCATTGTTGAACAAACTCTGAAGCAGGTTACGCTTCAAAGCTTCGTTGATCCAACCCGCTTTCCAATCTACGGCCTTATGCGACGCTTGCATATCATAATCAACTCGATGATTGAGGTCTCGATCAAGGCTCTCGTCGAAAAGCGGCCCGAACTCGCGGCCGAAGTAAGCCACATGGAAGAAGAATCGGATCGAATATACTGGCTGATAGTCAGACAACTGCTTTTGGCGATAAGGGACAGGAGTGTCGGAACAAAGATAGGTATCGACTCGCCGATTCACATACCCGGAAACAGGGTGGTCGCGAAAACACTCGAAGAGATGGCTGACTGCGCTGAAAATATCGCGAAGGAAGTGCTAGACCTGAAGGTCCGCGAAATAACAAGCGAAACAATTCTCAACGAAATTGCGAAGTTCAGCAACGCAACAATCAAGATTTCAAATCACACCGTCAAGGCGCTTCTCACCGGGGACATTGCCCTGTCAAATGAAGCCATTGAAATGGTAGAAGAAGCAGAGGATGATTCGAGAAAGTTAACCCAGAAGGTTCTTACCCACGTGAAGGACGTGAGCGCAGCTGCAAGCCTCCGAATAATCGTCTGGAACCTTGCCCAGATCGCCAAGTACTGCCGAATGATCGGCGAAGTCACAATAAACCGTATCCTCGAAAAGCCCTCACCGATCTGCGACTACATACCCGTCCCAGAAGCAGTAAGCAGTAAGCAGTAACGTAAGCACACGACGCCCGTCCTATTTCTTAAGGTGCTTTCCGATCATTACGAGGTCGGAATGAACCTCATAACCAACTGACTTGAAGAAATCAAAGGATTTTGTGTTCCACCGGTAGATTTGCGCGTTAACCTTCTTCGCCCCTTTCTCAATTAGGCGTTTCTCGACCTCTCCGATGAGCGCGTGGCCTATTCCCTGTCTCTGAAGGTTGGGTACCACTGCAAGGTGATTGATCCAGCCGCGCCTTCCATCCCAAGCTCCCATGACGACCCCCACAATCTCATCTTCGTCTTCGGCGACCAAGAATAGGTCAGAGTCTCTTTGCAACTTCAACTTGACTCCGTCAAATTCGTCGCCTGGACGGAGAATGAGGCCGGCTGTATTCCAAACGTTCACAACATCGCCGTAATCATTGAGTTGAAATTCACGTATTCGCATCTGAATGAACGGAACTCCTTTAGCCGAGAAAAGGTCATCGCAGGATTTATTGGCGCCGCCGGCAGGGCTCGAACCTGCGACCAACGGGTAGCTGTGTCTGCCCGCTTAACAGCTTCAGCCCCTTACTGAGAAGGGTCCGCTGCTCCACCACTGAGCTGTCGTCTACGCGAATGCGCATACGGCGGCTAGTGTGCCATTTCGGCGGCGTTCGTGCCATTGCTCTTTGGGCCATTTATTTGTTCTCCGGAATCCTCTTGGTGTTGCCAGGCACCACAAAAAGCGCATTTGCGGACACCTTCCGGTATCAGAGAACCGCAGGACCTGCACTTGACCAATTGCTCAAGTTCGATGAAAGGCCCGCCGTCCCCTTTTTGTCGAACTCTTCGGATCCAGAAGATTAGGCCAATTAGTACGATGAGCGCGCCAAAAATTGTAGTCGTCGTGGTCAGTGAATCGGCCATGGCGGCCATCGGCAGAGTGTGTTAGATATCTCCGCGCATAATATCTTCCCGTCGGATTAGTGTTAATCCCATGAGTCATTTGCACACCGAAGGTTTCCAAAAACTAACAAAGGTTGACGACGCGCTCGGGATGCTTTTCGCTGTCCTCGGAGAGCCGACCGTCAAGCTCGAATCCGTAGCTGTTCAGCGGGCCTTGGGACGATACCTTGGAAAAGATGTCGTTGCAAATCAGTTCCTGCCACCAGTTGATCGCTCGGTGATGGACGGATACGCTGTTCGCGTTGAAGACGTGAAGAATGCTTCTCAAGACCACCCCGCAATCCTTCGAGTGGTCGGGGAAAGCAGGATAGGCGCAATACCCAGAACGCAGGTTGGGCCGGGAGAGAGCGTTGCTGTAGCAACTGGGAGCGTGGTTCCCCCGGGTGCAGACGCCGTCGTGATGGTTGAGCGAACGACCAAACTTCCGGCAGCCAGAATCGCAGTCCACGCCCCGACTACGCCCGGCCAGAGCATAGCGATGAAGGGGGAGGACGTTACGCCAGGTACGGTTGTGCTCAAGAAGGGGATGCGCCTCCGGCCGCAGGATATTGGCATATTGAAGGCACTAGCTTTGCCGAGGGTGTATGTTGCTAGGGGGCCACGCGTGGCTGTCATATCAACTGGTAACGAGCTCGTAGATTCGATCAGTAACCGTAGCGCGGCCAAAGTTATCGACATCAACAGGGCAATCATATCCGGTATGCTTCAGGAATTGGGGGCGAAAGCCGTTGACCTGGGAATTGTCAAGGATCAGGAATCCAGCATTAAGAACGCTATGAGGAGGGGATTGAAAACATGCGATGCGCTCATTGTAAGCGCAGGGTCTTCGGTTGGCAAGAGGGACCTCGTCCCTGAGTGTGTCAACACCTTGGGCAAGCCGGGTATGTTGGTACATGGGGTTGCCATGAGGCCTGCCATGCCAACCGGCTTGGCAGTGGTCAACGGCAAACCCGTATTTTCACTGCCTGGGTTTCCAGTCTCCGCATTCTTCGCATTCCGAACCTTCGTACGCCCTATCCTTGCCAAGATGTTGGGCGTTCAGGAATTGTTCGAACCAACTGTCAGTGCGCTCTTGAGTGAAAGGATCACGGGGGCGCCCGGTAACAGGACCTATGTGAGGGTCGTCGTAAAGCGTGATGGGCGGGGCTTAGTTGCCGAGCCGCTCAAACTACAACGCTCTTCAGTTCTGATGAGCATGGTTAGGGCGAACGGAATCGTCACTCTCAATGAGGGGGTTGCAGCTATTGAGGGAGGGCAAAACGTAGACGTGGCGTTGGTCGGTGGAATCCCGCCCTAAGCTACTTCAGGTTCTCTTTTCCTGCCCGGTTCGCGGCCCTGGCCTTCTTAATCTCGCTTGCGAGGGATCGGAGCAGGGTCCCCTTCGGGCCCTTCTTTCGGAGTATGGCATAGCCACCTTTCTCCCACCATGAACCGGGCAGCGATTTTGCGGGAACTATTTCAGCTTCGAAGGAAAGGCGTTCGGCGGCGTCATTAATCTCCTCGAGCCTAGGAGCTTGAATCGCCGAAGCCTTAGGTAGTTTTCTTCCAGCTTTCCGAGATTTTGAAGAATCGAGGTTGCCTGGCCAGACAACCATTTTTCCTTGAAGTTTCAAGGAGAGCTTCGCCTAGGCAATACGGGAAAGGAATAAGGCGTGGGATTACTGCTGTGTGCCTTGAAGGAGAACGGCGTTCACGACGCCGTGCTGGCCCGGTCGAGAGGTCACAATCGCCTGTCCCAAGGGCGTCTCGACGACGGCACCTTTGGTAATTACTCCCCGGCGCTGGTAATCGACGTTGGCAGGGTTCTTCACGACGCTTCTAATCTCTGTCTTTTGACTTTTCCCCGTTGAAGGGTCGGTGACGTTGGCAGTGTTAACTGCCAAGGCAGCGAACTTCGGGTTCCCGCCGCGGCCTCGTTTCTTCGATATTCTCTTTTCTCCCACAATGGTCTGCGCAGGGTCGCTTCCCATTTCAAAAGCACGCTTGCCGCGGAACATGTGTTTCTTGCCGCCTGTTTTCTTGCGTTTGTGAAGGTCTCCATGCCATTGGGGCATACTGTATTCCAGCTCCTAAGATGAATTTCACTGACAGGCAAGGGGCGGTTCTTTTAAGCGTTGTTATGATTCCGTCCGACTAGGTGGGTAGTTGATCGTTTTCTTTCAAAACTTTTTGGAGGAGTTGATAAAGTTGCTTCGCCTTGTCGACGGTCATCGTCAGAGTAATCGAAGCACCCTCCGTGGTTCTAGGTATGAAGATGTCGACAGTCTCCTTCAGCTTGTTAAATTCAACCATGACCATTCGCTGCGCCTCAAGACTCGTATTGCAATGCTCTCTTATTTCCCTAAGGACTTAGAACTTTCTCTTCGACTTTCGGACCGGGTTTTTGTTGGGATTTTTCTATTTTGATGTTTTCAAACAGTTTTTCCAGCTGCTTCTTCATGGCAGCCATGTCATGACTAAGGTTGAAGTAATCAGCGAAGTTTGGAGTTGTTCGAAGCATTTTCGTCCGTCCCAACTTCTCCTCTGCTAAGAGTCCCATTTCCCGAAGCTGTTTGACGTGTGAGTACGCTAGGTTCCCTCTAACTTTCGCAAGGTAAGACTGGGTTACGGGCTGCCTGACCGCAATAAATGAAAGTGTCTTCATCGGTCCAGGTGTGAGCAGTTGCCGTGTCGCAAGCCGCTTAACATGCCGCACGTACTGCGGTTTCAATTGCATCACGAACCTACCGTCGCTGAGCTCCAACACTTCAAGTGAACTTCCGTCTTTTCCGTATTTGTCCTTCAAGGTACGAGCGAGGTCCCTGGTCTTCTCTTCCGACCGAAACCCCACGACTGACCCAAGTGTCTTAAGGTCTAAGGGCTTGCCAGTAACGTAGAGGGCGGCCTCTATCAAGGCAAGCTTTGTTTTTGCTTTCGGGACAGTTAGTGTGGGTTCATTGGTTTCATTGGGCGGTTCAAGCAATTGGTGGCGACACCTCGCCTAAACGGACGAATAGGTCGGAACCTAGGTCGTCTTGCGTTAGCAGAATCTTCTTGTCGTTGGCTAGGAAGAGTAACATTATGAAAATTCGAACCGCCTCGAGAAACGTTTGGCCCTTGACGAGGTCTTTGAAGGAGAGAGGTAATCCCCTAATGCTGAGTTTGATGAGTTCGGCATAAAAATTCTCGATGTTCTCTTGTATGTTCGCGAGAAATTCATCTAATTGCTCGAAAACCGACGGTGGGCTTAGCACGAATGGCTTCTTCGCGAGGACAGTCTTCTCGTTTTCCAAAACCTGTTGGAGTGTACGGAGGATTTCAGCCACTGAAGTTGAGGTGTACTCAAACCGGAGAGGAAATGGTAGAGGTGGTGGGACCTCCACGTCAGGTCTAGCAACCGGGGGTTTCGGAGGCTCTTCCATTTTCAGGACAAGTTCGGATTTCATGCGGTGAACGACTGATGATGAAAGCAAGGCCGTGCCCGAGGCGGAGAAGTCGATGTAGCCGCTCTTCTTCATCTCGGCAAGGAAAGCATTCAGTAGGTTGGTTATGTCGACGTCCCAAGGCTTCACCCTGTGAAGCCTCAACAGGTCGAATAGGATAAGGTAGGGGGGCCTCATCCAAAAGGGCTTACTGAGTTCTTCCAACCGTCCTTACTTCCTGCATTGGCAGGCCAACTACTTGGGAGACGCCTTCCTGAATGAAGACGCCATAAACCGCATCAGCTCGAGCGATAGTCACGTCCTTCAGCGAAACGACGATGAATTGAGAGCCCTTCGACTTCGATTTTAGCAATTCCGCCAGACGCTGTGAATTAACTACATCTAGGTGGGCGTCGATTTCATCCATCAAGTAAAATGGCATCGGATGAATGGCTTGGAGGGAAAGTATGAAACAGACAGTTCCGACTGATTTCTCGCCACCGCTAGCGCTCCCAATCGACATTTCAGTCTTTCCAGGAAACTGTAACCTAATGTCCGCGCCTCCTTCGAATGGGTTTTCAGACTTCTCAAGAAAGAGCCTTCCAGCCCCGCTCGTGACTGTTGAGAAAATTTGGCTGAAGGATTCACTGACTTGGTTGAATGCTTTCATGAAGGCTTCAAGCTTCCGTTGGTCCAGTTCGTTCATGAATTGGACTATCGACATCTTCTCTTTCTCAAGCTCGTAAATTCTAGTGGCTAGGTGCTTGTAATTTTCCTTAACCTCCTCGTACTGCGAAGCGGCGAGTTCGTTGACGCCCCCTATCCCAGCGAGCTCTTTCTTGAGCACTGGAAGCGTGGTCTCTACCTTTTGGATTTCATCGTCACTGACTTCCACTGCCTCTGGGTACCCCAGTTCCTTCAGTTCGTTCATGTGGAAGTCGGTTTGCATCTGCGTGCGCTTGAGCGAGGCGGTTAGGTTAGCGATCTTGTTGTTTACTGGGTCAAGTTTGCCGAAGAGTTCGTTTATTTCTGCGTCCATTTCACGAAGGCGCGAATTGTACTCGTCTCGTTTGACTCTGACCCCAGCAAGTTCCTGCGTAAGTTGATCCCTGGCTGCTGCAAGCTGCTTCAGTTGCTCTTCGTTCTTCGAAAGTTCAGTTTGGGTGAATGGCAGTTCTGACGCCAGTTTCTCCAGTTGCCTGTCAATGCCAGTAGACTGAATTTTCGTTTGTTCCGCAGTCGGCTCTATCGCAGTTACAGTTGATGTCAACGACTCAATTCGACTTTCAGCTTCAATCTTCTGTCGGAAGAGGTCAGTAAGTTCACTCGTGAGTGTTGAATGTTCGTTCTCGCGCTCGAGGAGGACGGCGGATTGTGAACGGATCCTTAGAGAGCTGCGGGTCTGCTCAAACTCAGCCAGTTTGGGTTGTATCTTCTCCTTCTGCGATACGCTGGCCTCGAGCACCGTTTGCTCCGTACCGACTTCGTGCGTTAGCTGTTCGATTCGTTCCGAGGTATCCTCAATAATCTTATGGGCTCGTTCAAGGTTTCCCTTGAGCGTGACGATTTCTCTCTCTATTGACCGAATCAGGTTTTGACTCTTCATTTTGCTGTTGCGTCGGTCAAGAATTTCCTGGTCTATCCTGGCAATTTCTTCTTTGGCCTTCACCGCCAACTTCTCGAGGGACGAAAGCGTGGTCCTTAAGTGATCGATTGTCTTGCCCTTCAGGAGCAGTTTTGAGACGTCAAGTGGTTGCCTGAAGTACCCTGTTTCCATCGCCCCTCCCGGCTCGTATAAATCACCTGAGACCGCGACTGCTCGAACGCCTTTCAGAGACGCGAGGAAAGCGGATTTCTGATTCGAAGTCAGCAGGGTGTCTCCGAAAACATAGTTCACTGCTGGCCTAACGCGTTCAGCAAATTCAAGACTGTCTGTGATTGGCCCGATGATTTCCTGAATTCCTTTGGGAACGTAGACCTTCTTTGGCGGCGTGAGGCCTTCGAGAGGAATAAGTTTGACGCGTCCCACTTTCGTTTTCTTTAGAACTTCGATGCATGGGAGTGCCGCCTCAATGTTCCTCACAACGAGGGCTTTCATCCAACCCGCCGCTGCGGCTTGGGCAGCCTTCCCATAACCGTCTTTCACCTTGACAAGGTCAGCTAGCCGCCCATAAACACCCGATACGGCGCCCGCCTCAGCCATTTGTTCGATCAGGGAGAGCGCTTTGTCGTCCGAGGCCAAGTTCTCTGTTACGTTCTTCTGTGTTTCTATCTCGGTGAGCTCTAGGGCAGAACGCTTTGCAACCTCGTTGGCTTTTTCCGCATCTTGGGCAAGTTGTTGCTTAATCTTCACGTATTCAGAAATCTTCTTGTCCGCCTCAGCTGGTCTCTCTCCCTCCTGGCCCTTTGCGGATACCAGTTCGTCAACATGCTTGGCGGCGTTTTGAAGGGCGTTCTCATATTCTTGCTTGCGTGTCCGCAGTGTTTTCAAATGATTGTTCAACAAATCGATTTTTGTCGCACTGGCCTTGACCTGCGAGGTGAATCTAGCAACCCTACTCGTTAGGCTGCCTATGGTGTGTTCTAGGTCTTCAGCCTCTTTGTTGCGGGCGCCTAGTTTGTCTCTTAGACCGGTGAGTGCTTTGAATGATTCGTCAACTTTAGCTTGTTTTGCTTCTATGGCCTGGAGGAGCGCGGCGTAGGATGATCTAAGATCCGCAATTTCATTCTTTGAGTTGTTAACTTTCTGGAGTATTTCGGTCGAGTTCTTTTCCAGTTCGCTTTTCTGATCTTGGAGGGATTTGATGTTCGATTGTGCGGCATTTGCCCGGGCCTGTAGGCCTGCAATGGTTGCGTTGACGTCGCCCATCTTGCGTTGTACTTCAAGTAGCCTGCTGCTGCCTTTGTCCGCTACCGTTTCTTCGTATTCCCTCTTTTCAGACTCAAGCTTCGTCTTTTCCTGAACAACCTGGTCTCTGCCAGCTTTCAGTTCTTGGAGTTGCTGCTGATGTTTGCTGAGATCTTGTTCTAATTCGCTGTTTTCTTGTTGAGCTTTCTTGATCTTGTGGGAGATTGCTTTGGCTTGAAGTCCGTTAATTTCATTCTGAATCTGCTTATACTTCAGGTAGTCGTTGCGTTCCCTCTCCAGCGATTCGACTCGGAGTCTGACTTCCTCAATCTTTGCGGACGCTACTTGCAGGTTTACGTCAGCCTTTTGGAGTTCAACTTGGGCCGAGGTTTTCTTAGTGTCGTAGACGGCGATTCCGATCATGTCCTCAATTATCGTCCGGCGCTCTTCGGTGGTTACTTCAGCAAGGCGTGTAATCGCGTGCTGTGGGACGATGTTATAGCTGGAGACTTGGATGTCTGCTGAGGAGAGAATGTCCGTAAGCTGCTTTCGGGAGACCTTTCTTCCGTTAAGCCGATAGATGCCCTCGCCGCCTCGCCGGAATTCTCGTGAGATCGTGACCGCTTCGGCGTCTACGGGTATTCGTCTATCTTGGTTGTCAAACTGCACTGCGACCCAGGCCGAGCGGGATGTAGCCGTCATCACTCCCTTGTGAATCAGATCGCCTATCGTCTCTCCCCTAAGCTCTTTGGCGCTTAATTCTCCTAGCGCGAACTTTACCGAGTCAAGGATGTTCGATTTGCCGGACCCGTTCGGCCCGGTTATAATCGTGAGGCCGCGGTCGAAGTGAACGGTCGCCTTCTTCCCGAAGGTCTTGAAGCCTCTCAGGTCAATTCTCTTGATGTACACCAATGGTAATTCATGCTCGCCGCGCGGAATACGCGGGTTTTGTCACATTAGCAACTCTCGTGGGCTATCGGCTGCTCAGGAGGTGCGAAGATAAGGCTTGGTTACATTTTCATGATGATTTGTATGGATTAGGTTATTATATGACCTAGTATGACTTATAGCGGTGAAGTTTATGGGGATGAATGAGTTGGACACGCAAAAAGACCTCTTCGACGACTGGTTAGAATCCATTGAGAACACCAATACAAGAAACGGGTACGGTCCCTACCTTAAGAAGCTCTTTGACAAGATGGGCGTAACCGCAGAGGAAATGAAAGCTCGGCTTAAACAGAGCACCGGGGAACCGTGGCGGGAAGCTAAGAAGATAACTAACCCTGACCCCGAAATTAACGCTAATCCCATATTCACATTGAAAGGCCGCGAGATCGCACTATGCGCCCTCCGGCACTTCATACGGTACTGCGACCTTTACCCGCCCAATGACAAAATTCCCAAAGCACCCAAAGCCAAGCGCACACCCTACATGAAATGGGAACAGGCACTCAAAATCTGCGACGCGGCAACACCGCCCTACCGATGGATATTCCGACTTCAAGCACACTGCGGTTGGGGTATTGGCGAATTTCTGAAGTTCAACTCGAAAGCTGAGAATTGGGAGCGAGCAAGACACGGGATTATTGACGGGAAAGAGTATTTCCGGTTTGACTTTCCAGGCCGCAAGCGAAACCCAAAACCTTGGTACACGCTTATCCCTACGTTTGTTCTGAAAGAAATTTTTGAAGCCAACAGCAAATTCCCCTTAACCACAACACGTGGCAAACCCTTAGACCCCACAAACTACCATTCCAGCGTGGTTCTCCTGGAAAGCGCGTTCAAGAATGCCGCTAACCGTGCTGCCCTCAAATTTGACCCCATGCCTAGCCCACATGAGTTCCGCGACACATTTCAGACGCATTGCACAAAATCCGGCGTAATCCGAGAAATCAAACAATTCGCTATGGGGCATAAGGTCGACCCGTTGGGTTACGAGAAATGCATGGGTGAGGATGGTAAGCCAACGGACGAGGACTTGGAATTTGTTTGGAGTGAAGTCAGAAAGGCCTACGGACCAGGTCCCGTAGAAATCGGCAAAGTCAAAGAGGAAAACCAGGAACTCCGCGAACGCATAGCGAAACTGGAGGAGAAGGAAGAGGCCAGAAAGAAGCCGGACGACATCATGAACCAGCTATTCGAGGACCCGGAGGTTCTCGAGGTAATCAAACGTAAGGTGAAGCAGCTCCAAAAGACGTAGGGCAATATTGTTGCCATACGTCATAGGCCTGGAGAATCTAGTCAGGCCATATTACTGGACCAGTTCGTCTTGCGTAGTATTCCGACTGGCCCTTTTTCCTCCTTAGGCCTCTCCTGATGGGCTTGAATGGGACCGCCCCGGTTCGTCTGTTCTTCTTGTCAACCATGTACGCGAATGGGAGATTTTCGGCGGGGATTAGGAGGGCTTTAGGCTCAATGACCTTGAATCGGTGCTTTATTCTTCCGTTCTTCGCGAGATATAGTTCGCAACCCACGGTGGCGCCTGTTTCGCCGTCACCGCGGATCAGAGGGTGCAGCGCGTAGTAGAGACTCGACTTCTTGATGTCAAGTTCCTTCAGGAGTTCGGGAGGACTCTTGGGTGAGTTGTTTTCTCCTCGCGTGTTCTCCTGTGTGAGAGCCTCAACGACCATGAATTGAAGTTGCTTTCGCGACCATTTCTTCCGTCTGGACAAGTTTGTACTCCAGTCCAAAGCAGTACTAAATGAGTCTATTATGCTTACTTGCTTGCAAGGTCGAGAATATTGGTTGAAGGAAGAAAGATCCCGGTTGGCATTTCGGTGCCGCCAAAAATCCTAGATGCGGTCGACAAGGACCGAGGACAAGTCCCCAGATCAACCTGGGTCGTCGAGGCATTGGAGGCTCGGCTGGGGCGTGAGCACAGGAAAGGTGAGGCCACTTGACAGACGACGCGACTTCTCGCCTTCCGAAATGGGCCGAATGGTTGCTGGAAATTATTGAGAAGCAGGAAAGGAGAGGCCCCTAGTTGAGCACTGCTCCAGAAACTCCAACTCAAAAACTGCTACACGAAGGCGAGTTGTTCGACGCGATGAGTAAGAAAGTCATAGATCGTTCAATCCAAGTGACCGTCGACAACACACCTTCCGACAGCTACCCGGGTACTTGGCCGGGAGAGATTTTGGTCAAGGCTACTCGGCGCCTCTGCAAGGAGCTGGGCGCGGAAGAACTTACACCCTTTAAAATCGATAGGACTCTCGAAGACATCGTTCTTGAGGACAGTTGGGGCAGTTTCTACTGGGATTCGGAAAACAAGAGGCATTTGCGTTTGAACCCTGCCGGATGGGCGGATAAGGACAAGAAGTCAGGCAATTCAGTTTCGTCCCCACCGCCAACTGGGTTTACCGTGGGACCTCTGGTTTGAGAGGTGCTTTCGTTGAGTTCAGAAGAAGAAGCTCGCGGCATGAGAGGCCTGATCGGGGGCTGGTTCGAGTTTGAAACATTGCGCGGGCAGATGGAGACGGAACTTCGCGATTTGGAACTCAGTTCTTTCGCGAAGCGATTCGGAGCTCGGAATGAGGTAGCGTTTCGGCAGAAACTCAAAGAACTCAGGATTCTCCTCGACAAGATTTTCGAGCTGATTGGGCCGGCGAAGGAGGGGACGTCGACCGTTGTTAGTTAGCGATTACAGAGATCCCAGGATTGATGGTGAATAGTTTTGTCTGCTAACGACAACAGTAACGAATGGGTGCCGCAAGACGTCTTCGACGACATGCCCTATTTCCTCCAGAAAGCGCTAGTGGACTGTGGACTGGCGCCACGTGAATGGTTGAACGAAAGCCCGTACACAACTGACTGGCAACAGCAGATGCAGCTTGGGAGCTACTTTGGTTTCCTCGCTCCCGGTGGACTTGCCCCAATGTACGCGGAGAACATGATTAACCGGGCGTGGAGAGCCAGTTATTTTGGGGACCCAGGCATCTTCGGATATCAGGGACGAGAGGTCCAAGCACAGGCTACGCAACTGGGTTACCTTGAACGCTCCATGACCAGCCGCGGGCGGTACGATAGCTATCTCACCAGTCAGGCCGACCTCTGGGGAGCTCGAGCTGCGGAATGGAACTTTCAGCAGAATTGGACACCGGCCGCTGAAGCATGGGGTGCCCTGAAAATTGCTAGCTACTTCAGCCCCCAAGCGTGGACCGTGAGAGCGTTAGGGTTTCCATTCTATTCAGCGGCGCAGAAACTAGGCGTAGGTGCAGCGATGGCACCGGAAGTTCGGGCAGCCCTAGCCGCAGATCCGTACTCGACTGGGCAAGTTGGGCAATATTCCGTTACGAATCCGATGACTGCATCTGTTACGAATCGGATGGCTGCGTCCAGCATGTTTTGGCCTGGACAGTACGGGAGCCTGAGAAGCGCCTTAGTTGGTGGTTTGGTCGAATGGACGGGGATCCAGCAAGCGGCGTGGATGCTGGGGGGACGCGGAGGGGGCCAAGGTATGCTTGGTGTTAACCTCCTCCAAGCTGGGTTGGGTCTCATGATTGATCCGCTTGCAACGATGGCTGTGCGAAGCATGTGGGGTCAGCCCCTTGTTCTACCTGGAGAACAATTCAATGTGGCCACGCGACTTCTCGGAGGCGCAGCCCTCACCGGCGTCGGAGGCTATTTGGCGCTTAAGGGGGCAGCATTCGCCCCGCGAAATACTGCGTTTCAAATGCGGCTCGACGTGTTACCGACTGCAGATGTTGACGTAGCCGCATGGGCGCGGGGTTTAACTGGGTTACAAACCGGGTTAAGAGTTGGCCTTGGAGCTCTAGGTTGGATTGGGGGCAGTTGGGTCGGCGGTGATGTTGGCGAGTTTCTAGGCGAGAAATATTTTGGCGAACCCTATGTTGGCCGTGTCCTTGGAACGGTGGCGGGTGGACTTGGGGGCCAATGGGCTGCCATGCAATTCGCTGAACCCCTCGCAACCCGGATAGCGACAAGGTTTCCTGAATCAGTTGCGTTGCTGGGTGGAATCAGCGACGTAGCCGCAGCGGTTGGCCCAGGTGCCTTATCCGTACTGGAACTCGCAACCCTCACAGGTCAGGCGTATGCGAGTTATCGTCAGACGCAGTACATTCAAAGTTTCGGAGGCATGCAACAGCAGCCCTATTGGCAGACTGGGGTTGGACCGCAACCGTTCGCTCCTGTTGACCTGCAGACGATCCACATGATCGCTCTGTCTCCTCAGCCAGCGGGAGGTTATGCCAGCCAATTCTCAAACCTGTACGGGCCTGGCGCTTACTTCCCAAAGGCATATTCGGGTCTGTTTACTAGTCCTGAGCGACAGGTTTGGAATGCAGCAACAGACGTCAAGAAATACGAGCAATTAACCGCGATGGAACAGAGAGCGTGGGAAGGTCGATATCAGCAGTTTAGGGTTCAAGATGCCTGGCTTTACTCACGCGTATACACGGGTAGACCGGGGATGGGGAATGAGTACGTCCCCGGCGAACGGCTTCCTCGAGGCATGTTTGAAACAATATACGGTACAGCTAACACGTTTGGGCCTACACTCAATCCTTTTCCGCGAAGCATGTTCCAGACGCCTTACGGTACGATTGATACTCTGGGAGCAGGCGGCTATGGACAGGAAATTACGCCTGGTAGAGGTGGTTATCAGACAATCTACGGCCCAACAACTTCCCCAGACATAGGAATTGACGCGTACAACCCCAACCAACTTTCGCCATGGTCCATTGGAGACCAACTGCTCAACCGAACCGTAATCCGTAACGCAGGCGGCTTGCAAGCATTCGCCCGAAGAGGCGGACTTAGTGATGTGTTATCTGCGGAGCTTGATGCGTCTGTCGCCTCTCTGGCCACTAAGGTTGCGATAGAGTATATTGTGCCGAGAAATCTTCAGGCAATGAACCAGATGATAGCGACTGGTAACGTAGACCTCTCATTGCTGATATCCCAGAACCCAAGAAGTTTCGGTGCTGGAGTCCTCAGTCAGGGCGCACAGCGCATACTCCAGCAAGGATTGGCGGGGGAGATAGCTGGAATGGTTGGAGGAGCCATCAGGCCTGTGTTCGGAACGGTGACCACCCGTTCAGGAACGTACACGCTCGGTTACTATCAGACCGCCAATTTCCTGAATCAGCCGGGAGTCACCACTCAACCTTGGAGTGGCTTCAACCCTATGCGAGCCGCTTTGAATGCGGTTGGCCTTGAGACGAGGGCTCCCGTTACCGTAGCTGACATAAAATATGTTGACCCCCAGGGCAACGCGTACACAATTGACCCAAGAACAACGACGCGTACGGTGTATCCTGTCGGCCTCATGCTTGGCGGAGCATTCTACGCAAATGCGGAAATCAATGTCGATGCAGGGACAGGCTGGCGTGGCACCGATGTTGAGGTAACGAATCCAAGCACCGGGATGGTGGAACGTTGGAATCGCAACACTGGCATGCGGTCTGGGGAAATCAACCGAAACCCGAACATTAGGTTGCATAAGGAGGTTTGGGGTGGTCAGGTGCGAGGCTGGTATGATCCGACCTATGGCGCGGCGCCGTTGAAGAGCAGTGAATCAGGCACCATGACTGGGGATGCGACTGAAGCGTTGGTTCGCCGCGTAGTCCGCCAGATGATTGACGATGAAGTGATTGCGGGTCATCCGAGTACTTGGAGTCCAAGCCTCATAACCCATGTTGTGAACGCTATTGGGCCGAGGCAGAGCATGAAAACCTACGACGACCTATCCAGGAGTTGAGTTGAGAGCATGGCAGATGAGCCTCTGAAGAAGATTACGAAGGACACAACCGAAGTCGAAGGCCTGAGAATTGGGTTGGAAGCCATCTGCAGTTTACCGTCAGTCGACAGGCTTGGAGCTCTCGCGAAGAACGAGAGGTGCATGGGGTTCCTCGGATTTCTAGCAGCCCGCATGGCGTGGATGGCCGACGCGAACCTGGCTGAAACCGCCTTCCCCAAGAAGGAAACGGTCGACCAAATCAACAGTCACGTTGAGAAGGCGCTGCGGGAAATCTACGACGCGTGGGCGATCACCTATCCGCATGAAGTCGGACCTCCAGCTTCAGTGAAACCCGCGGAGAGGCCGCCCTTCATGGGATGATAGAACATGACTGAACAGACTTTTCGGCCTAACCGGGACTACGGCCACTGCAGAACATGCAACGGCTTAGGCGTCTACCTGGACCATGACCGGAAAGCCTGCTTCTTCCTGAACGGGGACATACACGCCGCCCACCCCGTTGACTTCTATCCGGACGAATCCCTAGGCCCAGGCATTCCGAAACCTCAAGCTGATCCCGTGCCAGCCATTGGAAAGGTCAAGGTCCGTTGTACCGAAGCCGGCACTTACTACTCAACTCAAAGCCTCCAGGAAGAACTCTTCGTTTCAGTTCAAGACGAGAATGAGGATCCGCAATCAGAGGCCACCGTAGCCAAGAAGCTAGGCGTCGACATCACAGACATCACGGCTGCAAGGCACCAGGATGTTTGCAGGCCTACCACGTTCAAGGAAATCGCTGACGTGGAAGGATCCACAATTCGACGTGACCAGTCTACTGAGCTCATTCTCACATGCGGCGGAATCCTCACATTCACAGATGAAGACCAAATGAACATTCTCATGTCCGGCGAATCCGCGGGCGGCAAAAGTTACATAGCTTTGGAGGTTGCAGCCTACTTCCCTGGAGACATCGTTCAGATCATAGCTACGGCAAGTCCCACGTCCTTCATACATGATGCCCAATGGGATGACGAAGCTAAAGTCCTAAGGAAGGACCTCCGGCAGAAACTCATCATATTCCTAGACCAGCCGCATTACCAGTTGATGGAGAAATTGCGGCCGCTCCTAAGCCACGACAGAAGGGAGCTGCTTTACAAGACCACTGACAAATCGAAGCGTGGTTCACTGCGAACGAAGAACACCATCATAACGGGTTATCCGACCGTTTTCTTCTGCGCCGCTAAACTCAGCCTGGACGAACAGGAACGGACTAGGGTCTTCATCCTGTCCCCGCAAACCAGCCAAGACAAACTCGAAGAGAGCGTTCGACTGCGAATCACCAAGGATGGGAACCGTGAAGCCTTCAAGGACTGGATTGCCCTGCATCCCCGGCGGCGTTGGTTGAAGGCGAGGATTGAAGCGATTCGAGCCGCCAAGATCGATCAGGTCATCATCGAAGAACAAGACTTAGTGTACGCCAAATTCATGGAGACCCATAAGCGCCTGGCTCCACGCCATCAAAGGGATGTCGGCAGAATCCTAGCCCTCATCAAGGCTCATGCGCTCTTGAATTTCTGGGATCGAGAACGAAGAGGGGAACATACGATCGTGGCCACCAATGGAGACATTGAAGCGGGATTCGGCCTTTATAGTGAAATCGCAAAGGCGAACGAATTGGGGTTAGCTCCGCAGTTGTACGAAATTTACGACACAGTAATTCGACCGCACCTCGATCCATTGCAGTCCCTTCGGAAGGACGTGATCGCTGCGGCCTACCAGGAACAGTACGGGCGACCATTGCCCTGGCGTAAACTCGACCGTGAGATTTTGCCGGCTCTGGAGGCGTCAGGCCTCATCGGGCTTGAACCGGACCCTGCGGATAGGCGTAGGATGGTGGTGTGTCCCCCATACGTTGGCAGTATCTCTGAGCTAGCCCCTCAAAACAATATTGCCAAGGTGGTGGGTACACCCCCCCCAGTTCAGGGGCCATTGGACACCATTATGATACCATCCCAACCAGAAACAGCAGAAACTAAGACAAACCGAACAAAGGAAGCCTGAAACATTGAACCCTCAAAAAGTGTGCCCCCCATACCATGGCAATATTGTTTCAGCCCAAAACGAGGCGGGAATGTAGCATGAAGGCTCGTCATAGGGCTGTGGTACACAAATCAATTCATCGACGCAGAGGCCCTGGAGCTCCCGCGGGAAATGGGAACGCCAAGAAAGGGATGGCCTTGCCCGCGTGGTTGAACTTGGAGAGTTCTGAGTCCATTTTGAAGTTTATCAGAACAATTCTGATTCCTGCTGCGGTGAGTGGCCGGCTTGGGACTCGTCAGGTTTCCTCGATCACAACGGCCTGCAAGGTTTTGCTGGATTACCAGGAGCTACAGTATTTGGAGAAACGCCTCGAAGAACTGGAGAGAGTGAAGCAGAATTGACGAAAATCAGCGACCTCAAGGAACGAGTCGACCGACTAGATGAAAACCAAGGATCATCGCTTTGGTTGCAAGTCTTCGCGGAGCTAACACCACAAGAACGGACGGACACGAGAGACTTCTTGAACGCGATGAAGCGTGCGGGTTGGCCTGATACGTTCGACTTCCAAACACAGCTGAAGTATGCGCTTAGTGGTCTCGTCTCGGAAGCCCAACACGACGCGATGTTGAAGGCTTGGAATCGCTTCCGCGAACTCACCCGCCTGGAAATAAGGACGGAATCAATAAAGAAGCTGCTTGATCTACTCGAACCGGAGAGACAGAAGGAAATTGAGCGAGGACAGTGAGGAGCAAGCCGAATTGGCGAAAGCGATCGACAGACTCCTGGAACGCCTTGAGAAGATCGGAGGAGGCGGCTGGATCCCGCAGTGGTTAGCTGACGTCGGCACCAAGGAGGAGGTCGCGCAATGGCAAAGTATCTGCAAGGTCTATCATGGTTTGGATCGGCAGGACCGCATCCAGGAGTTCGTTCATGCCATGCGCAAGAAGTATCCCAACATGGCCAAGGGCTTCGAGGAGCAATTGGAGGAAGAGGTTCGGAAGCTGAAAGAGAATCCGGACCTTGCGCGAGCTGAAGGCATCCCCGAGGAGTACATCCGAGATCATGAGAATGAGGAATAATCAATGAGTGAATTGGTTGTGGAAACGAAACCGAAACAGATTGAGAAGGCCATGCCTGTCGAGATTGTGGCACCAATCGACGTCGACCGATTAGCCGAGGCCTTCAAAACCTTCCAGGAGTTCAAGCAGCGCCTACTAACCAAAGACGACTCGGTTCTCATCGCCGGCCGCCAATACCTCAAGAAATCCGCCTGGCGCAAGTGGGCTTTGGCCTGCGCTGTCTCCGATGAACTCGTAAGTTACGATCGTCTACCCGCCCAAGGCAAGGATTCGGAAGGAAACTTTTCCTACCGAGTTGTAGCCCGCGCCTTCCATGAACACACAGGCAGGTGCAGCGTGGGCGTGGCTGTGGCCTCGCGGCGGGAGAAGAAGGATTGGGCGCATGAGGAACATGACGTGTTCACCCTAGCCCATACCAGAGCCAAGAACCGGGCCATAGCCGACCTAGTTGGAGGAGGAGAAGTCACCGCCGAAGAAATGACGACCACTCATGAGACCCCAAAGGACCTGGGACCGAAGAGAGAAGAACGGCCTGCAGGATGGAAGCCTAAGATTCTCCCCTACAGGGACCCGGTTGCAATGAAAACCGTCAGGCAGATCCCCCTTCTCGAGGGCACACTCTCAATCGGCATGGTGAACATTCTCGCGGACAACTCCGAACTCAGCATCGTACCACAACACCCAGTCCCCGCGGAAGAGGCCCCAATCAAAGGCTTCCTAATCCCAAGGGTCCTAGACGCCATGAAAGAGAAGCATCCGAAATTCGAATACCAACTCCAGGTCGACCAGGGCATCCTGCAGGTGATCTTCGTCCGCGGAGACCTAACCGAACCTCAGATCAAGGAATTGGTGAACGGTGCAAGATGGGCGTTTCAGAAGGCAACGGAACACGGAGCTTGAGCAGTGATCAGTGAGAATCCTGAATCGTTCAATCTACAAGCTCTGCGTTTGTGGCCATGGGAAATTCGTCCACTTTGGCCGGTACCAGAATGAAGCCTGTTGCCTGCAGAGTTGCGATTGCAAAAGATTCACGGCAAGGAAGGGATAGGTCTCCTGGACTTGTTCAAGTGTCAGCTCTGCGGGGAATCGTGGCCTAGCAAAGCCTACCTGAAAGCCCACATCAGAAGAGACCATGCAGACCCGCCGCCCACCTGAAGGCTACACTCCTTCTGGTCGTGCTTGAGACTTCCACGGCAAATTGGCCTAGGTCTAGACGAATAGTGCACCCGAGAAGCATGCGAGGTCAATCCCTTTTGGTCCCGGCCTATGGTTCTAGCATCATTTGTGCACACGTTAGGAACCTATGAAACACGGGACTGTGGGAGGCTTTACGCGCGGAAAGCCCCTCCCCTTCGTGTTGCGCGTGCGCAACTGTCTACTACACGTGTCGGAGGGAGTTTCCCCGGGGAAACTCAGGGACAGTGAGACGAACCCCAGGTCCCTGAATACGGGACTGTAGGATGAGGCTGCAAGTCCCTGATTAGGGGACTGTGGAATCAGCCAGCATCTTCCGAAGTAACAGGTCAACGGTGATTCCGTCAGCTTTCGCCATCTTCTCGAGGCGCTTGGCCAGCTCGGTGCTCACTTTGACGTCGACCATCTCATTTTCATCCATGCTGCTTCACCCCCTGCTGCGCGGTTTGTGGTTGCCCGCAATTCTCGCAGAACTTCGCTGTGAGGCTGATGTTGCCGTGGCATTGCGGGCATCTGCGATCGTTCAAACCGTGAAGGTACAGGTCCTTCTCGTCGACATCTCGGCCGCTTAGATGAGCGTAGACGCCCACCATCTCGGCGCGGTTCCAACCATACCGGATCATCATCTCCCTATCCGTGAACTTCTTCACATCCTCGGTTGCAGCGGTATGCCTGAAGCCATGTGGGAAAATTGTTCGTCTGAGAGCTCTCTCGCCAAGTCTTCGGACGATTTTGTATATGCCCTGGTACGCTAACGGCTTGTTGCCTTTGCCGACCCAAAACTTAGCTTCCGGGTTCTTCCTGTCCGGATGGAGACTTAGGTACGCGATGAGGTCGGGTCCTGCGTTGAAGAGGCGTCTGGTGCGAACTCCAGTCTTACCTCTCAGGTAGAGGATTGGCGAGTGCTCGTCGAATTGAACATCCTTAATCCGCATGTTGAATAGTTCCCCGCGCCTGGCGCCTGTCTCAATCAGAATTTCAATCATCAAACGGTCGCGCAGGAAGCTGGCGGTCCTGAGAAGCTCCTCTACGTCCCCCTGTGAGTACACGACCACGCGTGATTCCGAATGTTTAGGTAGCGGTATCTTCTCGGCGTCCTTCTCTCGCTCCAGTTCTCTGAGAATGCTCTTCGTCGCGACGGCGATGTGTCGCAGTGTTCCCGTAGCGTAGATGGATGACAGTTCGCCGATTCTATGCCTGATCTCGGCTAGGCTGGCTTTGGATAGGTCGAGATTAAGATTCTTCAGGTCGTAACTGTAACGCACCAGGGACCCGAACGCAAGTCCTGACGCGAGTTTTCGATCCCACCAGGTCTGCGCCCAACCTGGGATGGGCTGAATCCTGCTCCCGCTCTCGTCTCTCTCAGTCAACAATTAGACCACAAAAAAAGAGGGATTTGGAAAGCTACCGTTTGGGATATGGTGTCCCGTGTTTGCCTCGTGCCCACCCTGCCTCGAACCAGAAACCGCAGTGTTCGCACCGGTGCTTGTACCCGGGCGGCGATGTGCAGGCGTGGGGCTTACCGCAACTGGGGCAGTTCAATACTTGTAGGCCTCCTCCAGGTTCCAGTGATAATCTCCGTCGCCGCAGGGTCCATCGTGGTCTTCTCGGCGTTTGCATCGCAGAAACTGGTTCGTGTACGGGACCCGTCTCCAGCTACCGCAGTTCATGCTAGGACCGCCAGCTCTTCCCGGTATTCCTCGGGACTGAAGTTGTCTTTCACTGGATCGTTGAACTCGTCTAGAGGTCGGACGTGTTTCTTGAGCGCTGCACCATGGTTCTTGCCACCACAACGGCAGACACAGACTAGTTCCTTGGCTTCGAGGCAGTTACCGTTGCAATCTCCTGGCTCTGTTGGTAGTCCCTTGTATGGCTCGGAGACTTCAGGCATGCGGAAGATTTCACGCCAGTTTTCTTGTTCGGGTGCCATATCACATCAACGATTAGCGTTAATACCTAGCATTGATATTAACTTATTGTCGTTCTGCCCGCTTCAGGTGAGCGAAGGATATGCTTATATTAATGCCTAGCATCAATGCTAACGAATAACAATGTCCGACGGCAACATGGAAAAGATACTTGATTGTCTACGCAAGGCCGCGCCGAAGGACCTGAGCATAGAGGAAGTTGCCAAACTCACTAAGATAAACCGAAACACCGTCGCAAAATACCTATTCGCCCTGGAGCGAGAAGGCAAGATCGCTCTAAGTCGCAGACTAGGCAAGGCGAAGCTCTACGCCGTGAAGGCGAAGGGCTAGTTTTGCCTAAGAAAGCGCACTGGCCTCGGCGACTTCGCTACTGGGCGTACCGCATTCGTTTCTGGTTGCATCTGGTCTCTCCAGTATACGAAAAAGGAAACTGGAATCAGCATATTAGAGTCCATGAGGCAGGTCACGCGGTCGCCGGCTACCTACACAGCGACCATCTCAAACGTATCTACATCCACAGGAATTATCTCGGAAAGAACCACTTGCAGGGCAACACGAAATGGGTTGCTCCCCGAAACTTGAAGCTTGAGTATCCGCGGGGCATGACTTGGTACATTCCCCAATCGGTGAAGAGGGGGCTTTTCAATACGGCCGCAGGCGAAATAGCTGAATATTGGTTCTTCGGCCGGTCGCGGTACTTCAGCGGAGATTGGATTAGGACGCTTGATTTTATGAGATCATACGTCGGAAATCGAAAGGTCGCTGACCAGTGTTGGGGTGACGTTCGCGTGGAGGCTGTTGACTGGTTCGCGAAGGCTCGGTACATGAAAGCTGTTGCGGCTCTCGCTAACGCTCTCAAAAAGAAATCCATCATGTCAGGGCGAGAAGCTGAGAAGATCATCAGGGCGACAGGGCTCAAGCCGCTCAAGAGCAAGGCGAAGTAGAGAAAGAGAAATTGCTGCAGACCTACCAGAAAACCAAGTAGCGGCCTCTCATGGGACCAAGCCAAGTCCCCCTGACCATTTGGGGAATTGTGTTACACTTTGGAACCGCGTTGCTGTCCCGTGATCAGGGACTTGGGGATCATCCCACAGTCCCGTGTTGCGCGTGCGCAACTCTCTTCTCCTTTACCCGGGTAAAGTTCCCTCAGTCCCGTGTTTCCGCGCGGAAACCTACTGGGAAACGGCTCATTTCGTGGCGTTTCTAAGTTCCAAGTCAAATTACTTCGTATAATGGATTAGGTCATGTCAAATTTGGCATAGGGCTGCTTTTCGAATTCTCGGCAAACGAGACAAATTCAAGGTAAGGGTGGTTCGGGATCTACCGAGCTTGTAGCTTCGGGGGGTCGGCTTGCAGGCTATATGTGATGGTGGTTGCCTGGGCCGGCCTTCGTCTTTCTAGTTGCCAAACCTGCGTTTTCGCCGTTGGTATGTCCGTACGGCTCTTAGTAGGTCTATGCGGCGAAATTCAGGCCAGAAGACGTCTAAGAAGACGAATTCGCTGTAGGCTGCTTGCCAGAGTAGGAATCCGCTAAGTCGTTCCTCGCCTGATGTGCGAATTATGAGCTCCGGGTAGGGGTTTGGAAGGTGTGAGGTGTACAGGTATTTGCGGAACATGTCCTCATCAACTGCCTCTTCATCCAAGGAGCCGCTTTTGACCTCGTCAATTATCCTCTTCGCGGCGTCAACAATTTCAGCGCGCCCACCATAGGCCACGGCAATGTTCAGGTAATGCTCGTCATATGCCGCTGTCGCCTTCTCCACCTCATCGAGGACCCTCCTTAGCGATTCAGGCAGTAGTTCAATGCGGCCAATCGCTTTGACGTGCACCTTATGTTCGTGAATTCTCCTGTCAGTTATGAGTTTCCTGGCTTCGTCCTCAATCAACTTGAGTATTGTGTCTACTTCTTCTCTGGGTCTTTGGAAGTTTTCAGTGGAGAAAACGTAGAGCGTTACTGTTTTGATGCCAAGGTCCAGACACCACTCCAGGAAATCTTCTCCGGTTCGTGCGCCGTATAAGTGGCCGTCGAGCCTGTCGCCGTATTTCTCTATGCCCCATCTCCTGTTGCCGTCAAGTATTATGCCAACGTGTTCCGGTACCGTGTCCGAAGCGATTTGATCCCCGAGCCACTTCTCATAGATGGTGTAAGCGCCTATCGCCTTGAGGAGGGTGGGTAACATTGGTTCACACTCGGGCTTGGTCCATCGCCCTCGTGCATGGGCATCTGCGCTCGTTAGGGATGCGTTCGACAGCTTTACGCATAATGGTGAGCACCTCAGGCATGACTTTCTTTCCTACTTCCGTGACCTCCCTAGCTGACAGCCTCTCTTGCATTCCCGCCGCGCGGTTTGAGATGAAGCATAACGTCGAGTAACACATCTCCTGCTCCCTTGCCAGAAAGACTTCAGGCGCTCCAGTCATTCCAACAACATCGGCTCCAAGCGTGCGCAGCATTCGGATCTCTGCAGGTGTTTCATATCGCGGGCCCTCGGTGGCGGCAAGGATCGCACTGTCCCACATTTTCGCGCCCGAGCCTTTGCAAGATTCAATTAGGATCTTTCGGAGCTCAGGGCAATACGGTTGCGAGACATCTATGTGCGTTACAGGTGCACTTTCAAAGTACGTTGAGGTTCTGGACTTCGTCATATCCAAGATGTCTTCAGCAACGACCAGGTCGCCTGGGCCGTAGCTTGCGTTTATCGCGCCGACTGCATTGGTGGCTATGACCCGTTGCGCTTGAAGTTGTTTAAGCGCGGAAAGGTTTGCCCTGTAATTGACTTTGTGAGGCGGGAGGTCGTGCCTTGGCCCATGTCTCGGGAGGAATGCAACCTCCTCGTTCCCGACCGTACCTATGGATATTGGAGGCGCAGGTCCATACGGTGTGTCGAGTTGAAGTGTGCGGGAGCCTTGAAGCAGACCTTCAAGGCCGCTTCCTCCGATTATTGCAATTCTGGGCATGACCCATCAAAGCTGGATTTATTCGTCGTCATCATCAGAACCGCTGTCTTCCATTAGTGCTTGGAACTCTTCGAATGATAACTTTCCACCCGTCCGAAGCTTCTCATTCGCGGCCTGCTTGTACTTCGATTTCAATTCTTCCCCTTTCAGCTTCGGCAATGTCTTAGCTTCACCAATCTGAGCTCGAATCTTGTCCATACGCTCTAAGTTTGCTTTTAGGTCAGAGACCATGTCGCGCCGTTCCTGGCTTCTTTGTACGTACTCCAAATGTTTCGAGTCCGCTTCCTTCTTTTTCTCTACCAGAATCTTAACTAGTTCCTGCATGGATGTGTGAACCTTCTCGCTTTCTTCAGCTACTTTCGTTAGTGCTTCGTGGGTGGCCTGTGCCTGCAACCTCAGAGCCCCAACTTCAATCCTCAACCGTAAGAGCTTGTCTTTCACGTTTCTCAGGCCCTTGTGTTTTTGCAAGCTTACTTCTAATGCGCCGATCTTGGCCACAAGATTCCTTTCAGCTTTGGTCGAAAGGGGCGTGGTCTGAATGAACCATTCTAGCCCCTTGAACTGTCTAGAAAGTTCGGACATGCTCCCTTGTAGTTGCTCTGATATGTGCCTAGCCTGTTCGAGAAGCTTTGAAAGGGCTTCACGCTTTTGGGCGGCCACTCCTCTTAGCGCGTCCCTCTTTTCTTTGAGTTCTTTTACTTTCGCGTTCAGTGAATCACGTTTCGCTTTGAGTTTTCTTACCTCTTCGGATACGTGCTTCACTTCCGCGTTGAAGTCGTCACGTTGCCTTAATGTCTCTTCAATCTGTCCTCTGAGGAGATTGATTTTGGCTCTTTTTGCAGCATTTTTCTCTTTGAGTGCATCCAGTTCTTGGTACAAGTTCTCGACAGGCGTCTGGGTTGTGCTCGAAGCCATTCTAGTCCCACCTAGGCGACGTACTTCCATCCTGCCGATACACGGGCGAATTCTCTGAAAGGAAGCGAATTGTCGCGGGTGCCTGTAAGCTTCAATGTGAACACGCGGTTTGGGATGCGTGGAACAGGATGGCGGCTCTATATAATTCGTTGTGTGGAATAACCGTGTCTTCATTCGCCAAGTATAATCCTAACGTCAACTACGCTAGCACCCGTTGCGTACACTATCACGGGGTTGAGATCCATTTGCTGAATGGCTTGGTTTTCCATCATGGCCTTTGAGGTAGCCTGCAGAATTTGCATGATTGCTTCCTCATCTGCTGCAGGTTGACCTCTGACGCCCTGCAGAATTGAATAGGCACGAATCTCACGGATCATCTGGCGGGTGTCGAGGTCACTTAAGGGGGCTACCCTGAAACTCGCGTCCTTCAGGACTTCCACGAATATTCCACCGAGACCGAATAGGACGGTCGGACCGAACTGACTATCCCGGAGGCCCCCGACGATTACTTCCACACCTTTGGGAGCCATGTGCTGCACGAGGACACCGGAGATTCGAGCCTTCTCGTTGTAGGCTCGAACTTTGTCTACGATTTGACCATATCCATCTTCAACCTCTTCCTCTGAATTCAGGTCGAGCAAAACTCCGCCAGCTTCGGTCTTATGCAGTATGTCCTGCGAGACAACTTTCAGGACCACGGGGAACTGAACCTTATTCGCTAATTCTGCTGCTTCAGAAGGGATGTGAGCTACGCCAAAAGCTGGTGTCGGCATTCCGTATGCTCGACAAAGTTCTTTGGCCTCAGGTTCAAGCAGGACTCTCCGATTCTGCTCACGCACAGACTGAAGAATCCGGTCAACGGCCGCAGGCGCCATACGACTCAACTATCCCTTGAACCGAATTCTTCTCGCCATATCTTCGTTGATATTATGATTATCTCGCATGATCACGAGGACTGCTCCTCGCCGCCGGTTAGAATTCTTGTGACAGCCGCGTTGAGTTCCACCATTCCCGAGTTATCCTTCGAAGACACTGGAATAGGCTCCGACAAGAGCCCAGCGTCGAAAACTGCATTCGCCAAGTTCCTCGAAATCATTGAAAGGTCCTGTTCCTGTACTGTCTGCAAGGATTCCTCGAAAGCTTCGCGCTCAGTGGCCCATGCGACAATAGTATCAACCTCCTGCTCCGAGACAAGGTCCGCCTTAGAAAGGACGTAAATTTGGGGTTGCGTGATTCTACTGTAAATCGCTGCGGCTAGGTATACGCTTGAAATGAAGTTAAGCGGGGAACGTGTGAAGGGCGCATCCATCAAGTAGATTATTGCACGGCTCTCATCCGTCAGTTGGTTTGCTATGAAGCGCCCGCCCTCCCTGAAGGCGAACAGCTCTATCTGTCCCGGCGTATCCACAATGAGTATGTCGGGGTTAGCGTCTTGGATTTCTCCCCGAATCTCCTCAAGGTTGTCGGCTAGCAAATCCGAGGCCATAATTAGCGCGCCATTCGGCCCGAGTTTGTAATCTAACATCAATTTCTCGACATCAACGTATTCGCGCGAATCAATGTCTGGATTATAAGGCAAGGCTGTGGCTCCGGGGTCGAAATTGGCTATCAGAACATCCTGGTCGCTGCCCTTCAACCATTCTGAATACGCAGCCGTGAGAGATGACTTACCGGAACCGGCCATTCCAACCATAAACACGGTGTTGGTCACACTGAAGCCCTTCTCAGCTACGGCTAGATGGTGTCCAAAGCTATTTGCAGTACTATCGGGAAATTTCTGGGTGCCAAAACCAATTATGGAGGTCCCTGGGCATGTTAGAAACAGGCGAACAGGTTCTTGGCAAGTCAAAATTTCAGCAAGTTACCACGATGGGATCTATCAAACGTCTTCCCGGCATTGGAGTCAGAACAGTTCAAGAAGGCTGCGGCCGGCCTGACCGCCCAAATCGACGCTCTCGACGTCTACCTGGTCGAGCACAAGATTTCCAGGACGGCGGCCGATAAATCAAAGGTGACTGCTAAAGAAGCGAAATCAGTTATCGACCAGTACTTGGCACTTACCAACGCCGCCTTCCGCTTATTCGCCACTCTTAACGCGTACGTGGCATCGTACGTTTCGACCGATTCATACAACACCGTTGCAAAGAGGTTAGAATCGGAACTGGAGATGGTGGGTGTCCGATTACAGAAGCAAGAGGTGCTCTTCAAGGGCTGGATTGGGACCGTTAGGGATGTTCTACCTGCTGTATTGGCCCAGGAGGGCGCAGCTAAGGCTCATACATTCTATCTTCATGAGACGGCGGAACAGAGCCGTTTCCTGATGAGCGATCCAGAGGAATCTCTGGCAGCCGAACTTGAGCTCAGCGGGTCGAACGCATGGGGCAAACTGCAAGGAACTATTTGCTCACAGGTCACCGTCGACTTCGAATTAGACGGCAAAACCCAGAAAATGCCGATCACCGCGCTGCAGAACCTTAACCATCATCCCGACCCAGAGGTTCGCCGACGTGCCTACGAGGCTGAACTGGCAGCTTGGGAGAGCGTACGTGAACCATTGGCCGGAGCCCTTAACGGCGTCAAAGGCAGCGCCAACACGCTGAATAAGAGACGGGGCCGCGTTGACGCGCTTCATGCTTCACTTGACACCTCAAGGATTGACCGCGAAACCCTGAACACATTAATGGCCGTGATGCAGGAGTCGTTCCCAGTTTTTCGCCGATACCTGTTAACCAAGGCCAAGTTATTGGGCAAGGAGAAGCTTGCGTGGTCGGATCTGTTCGCGCCTGTCGGCAAAAGCGACCGGCGATATACTTGGGATGAAGCGGTAGGCTTTATCATAACTCAATTCCGCAGCTTCAGCGACCGCTTGGCCGCGCTAGCGCAGAGAGCGTTCGATAATCATTGGATTGATGCAGAGTCGCGCAACGGCAAACGGGGAGGCGCATTCTGCATGGGCGTCCCAGGAGTGGACGAGTCACGAGTACTGTGCAATTTTGATGGGTCACTTGACCAAGTCTCGACCGTGGCCCATGAGCTAGGGCACGCCTTCCATAACGAATGCTTAGTCGGCAAGACGATGCTACAAAGAATCACACCGATGACCTTGGCTGAGACCGCGTCAATCATGAATGAGACCATAATTGCTAACGCAGCCATAAAGGAGGCTTCAAGCCGCGAAGAGGAATTGGCAATCCTTGAAACCTCGCTGAGCGGGGCCACTCAGGTTATCGTAGACATAACCTCCCGGTTTCTGTTCGAGAAAGATGTCTTCGAACGCCGTGTCAACTCTGAGCTTTCCGCGGATGATTTTTGCGAGATCATGCTCAGATGCCAGAAGGCCACTTACGGCGAGGCCTTGGATGAACGCTTCTTGCACAAGTACATGTGGGCTTGGAAGGTTCACTACTACATTCCGTCGTTTTCGTTCTACAACTATCCGTATGCTTTCGGCTTGCTCTTTGGGACAGGGCTGTATTCACTCTACATGGATCGCGGCCGTCCCTTCGTGAAAGACTATGAAGCCCTATTGGCCAGCACCGGCGAAGCGACGCCGGCGGAACTGGCTAAGAGGTTTGACATCGACCTGCACAGGCCCGATTTCTGGCGGAGCAGCCTGAAGGTTATAGAAGAAAATATCCAACGGTATGGGAAGCTCTCTTAGAGTATGAGTATAGCATAACGCGTGTTTTGCACTTTGACTACGACCTGACGCGGACAGCGTTCACGCTAAAAGTGTAACTCGGGCACCGTAGTTCTCGAGCTGTTTTCTCAGGTCCTTAACTGCACCAAAAACAGACCGCCTCGCCCTCAGTGGCGACGTTGAGGATGTTGAAAAGTGTAATTCAATGTTCGGCCGGCCACTTGCTTCTATTCCTCTCGGATGGGATTTTACGTAGACCCCTTGCCAACGGTGCATCACCCGGTCGATAAGCGGTGCAAGAGAAGACTCCATAACGCCTTGAACTCTAAGCCACTTTTCTACGAAGATCATGCCGCTTGCCCTTGCTTTCACAGCCTTGGAGATTGTTCCTTTGAAGATCGCTTTTGCTTCGCTGGGCACGCCTGGTAGACAGAAGATTTCTGTGCTGCGCGCGGTCAAGTGGACCGCGGGGGCTGTTCCAACGGGGTTGATTACGGGGACGGACGTGACTGGGATTGAAGCCATTTTGAGGCGAGGTTTTGTTAAAGTGATTCTTCGGCTGGGGAATCTTCGAGCGTAATGGGCTCGAATCATTTCTACAGCCGCCCTGTTTAATGCAATCCGCAGGTGGAGGGCTTTTGCGACGCCCTTGAGGGTCATATCGTCAAAAGTAGGGCCTATGCCGCCCGTTGTGATTATGAAGACGGGCTTCCTTCCTAATGCCTCGGTTATGGAACGAGAGATTTCGCCAAGGTTGTCGGCAACCGTCGTTATTCGAGTTACCCTACCCCCAAGCCTAGTAACCTGGGCTGCTATCCACGAAGCATTTGTGTTGACCGTATTCCCAAGTAGGAGTTCGTTCCCAATCGACAATACTTCTACCGTGCACGGCAATCTTGCTTACACTCGGGTAGTGCGCTGAATCAAACGTTGCCGATTAAATGGTATCTCTTCTGGAAAAACTCACGGGAACCTGTTACCTCTGTAACAGGGGACGGCGGAATCCTATTCTTTCTTGGAGAGCCACCATTTCAAGTACTCGTTCTGCTTACGCCGGTGCTGCTCTTCTGGCGTCTCGCGTTCGCGAATCTTGAGACGGCCCTCCATCAATTGTTGGGCGCTCACAGTGAGGCCGCAGCTCTTGCAAGTATAGTGCTTCAGTGCACTATCGTAGGTTAGTATTCCGCCACATTCGAGGCAGTAGTTCGTTGTCACTTCGGGTTTGGTCTCCATTCGGGTAATTTGGAGACGACATAGTTAAACCTGTAGCAGCCTATTCAGTCGCGGCAGCGTAGTAGAACTCGCCCGAACCCTTCTGCTCTTTGTCCAGCTTACTGTCCATTTTGTTTATGCGCGGCCGTTTGGTTTCAGGGTCCCGCCTGAATGTAATGCCCATATCGGAGAGGAAAATGTTCATCGCATCACGCAAAGGCATTGGGCTGGAGCCTTGGCCGCTAATGCTTGGCAACCCTTTGAAAACCATTATCCGGTCAGCAAGGAAGTCTTGGGCGACAATATCGTGTTCGACAACGAAAGCGAAAGCCTGGCGTGAGTCCACCAAATGCCTCAAAGCCTTAGCCACATTCAACCTCTCCTCGACATCCAAGAAGGCGCTCGGTTCATCTAGCAAGTAAACCTGAGCTGACTTGCCCAAACATGCCGCAATTGCAACACGCTGCAATTCCCCACCGCTCAGTTCACCTATTTTCCTATCCAACAATTTGCTTATGGACAGTGGACGAATTACTTCATCGGTGAACAGGGCTGAGGAGTAGTCGTCGGCAACACTTGTAAGAAGCCCATCAACCGTTCCATCGTAGGCAGAGGAAATGTACTGGGGCTTGTAACTAACCTGCAGCCGGTTTTGGGCTGACTCCGCATAATATTCCAACAGCTCTTTGATGAATGTGGTTTTCCCGATTCCGTTGGCACCCAGAACACCCACGATTTCGCCTGAGCTTATGGAGCCCGATTCGACATGCAGGTGGAATTTTCCGACGTTTTTGCTTATCTCTGGCCATTCGAGCTTGGTTTGGGATTCGGCGTCGATCTGTCTCGGTGGCCTTACGTGGAAACGAATAGGTTCGTCCCGGAAGCGCATGTTCTCGTCGGGCAGAAACCCGATTAGATAATCGTTGATTCCGCCCCTAGTGGGGTGGACGTGTGAGACGATTCCGTACGAGCTCGGTTGCCCATAGACCAGATAGACTTCATCAGACAGGTAATCGAGCATCGCCAAGTCATGTTCTGCAACAATCACTGACTTGCCCTCGTCCCCAAGTCTCCTTATACTTCGTGCAGCCCGCATTCTTTGGTAGACGTCTAGGTAGCTGGACGGTTCATCGAAAATGTATACGTCCGCATCCCTCGACATGGCTGCCGCTATTGCGACACGTTGTAGTTCTCCTCCACTCAGCACCTTTGCTTCTCTTTCGAGAAGCGTTTCCAGCTCAAGTTCCTTGACGAGCTCAGCGAGTTTTCCGCGCTCGTCAACCTTCTTGAGTAGTGGGCCTATCCTACCTTGTAGAACTGATGCGAGCTTGTCGACATGTTGGGGTTTGTGAACGACCTTCAGCTTCTTGGCTGCAATTCTACTGAAATACTCATGTAGCAACGTTCCACGGTACCTTGTTAGGACTGTGTCCCAGTTTGTCGGGGTTTCTGGGGTACCGAAGTTTGGCGTGAGTTCGCCAGCCAACATTCGAAGGGCGGTACTTTTGCCTGTTCCATTTCGGCCGATTAATCCTATGACTTTCCCAGTTTGTGGGACGGGTAGCCTGAATAGTTTGAATTCGTTGACGCCGTAGCTGTGAATGCATTCCCCATCGAGTTCCTGTGGGAGTTTTACGATGGTTATGGCGTCGAAGGGGCATTTCTTGATGCAGATTCCGCAGCCTGTGCAGAGGTCTTCATCGATGATCGGTTTCTTTTGTCCGGCGATGAACTTGATTGCGTACCTTCGGTTCAATACTTCTGGACAGAACCTATAGCAGGGTATCCCGCAGTCATCTGGTTTACAATGTTCTTTGTCCAGTATGGCTACACGTAGCAATAGAAAATCCTCCACTTTGTCTGGGAATCTTCCTTTCGTTAGCGGTTTTTGTGGGCAAAAAGGAAATTGAGGCTGGGCTCAGTCACCACTCCTCTTCTTCTTCTCCCCAGCCATCATCTTCTCCCCATTCGTCATCTGTCCAGTCGTCTTCTTCTCCATTATCCCAATTCTCATCTTCACTCAAGAGAAGAAACTCCCGTGACAAAAGCTCGACTAACCCCCCTAAGGTGGGGCTTTAAAACTTTTGGCCGATTTTGAATCATTCTCGATTCGTCACGTTTGATTTGGAGAACGCGAAACTTGACTTCTCTCTCTGCCACGACGCTTACCGCAACCGGGCCACTATCTTTCCACGCGAAGCCGCCCGAGGGGCACGCATCCCCGTTGCCCAGAACGCCCATGGCATGTAGGGAGTATTATGAACCGCGGCAAGTCGCCCATGGCGGTCAATGGCTATCACGCCAGCTTCGCCCTTCAAACGTTTTGACGCCATCCTCACCGACAGCTCTGCAGCCCTAGACGCAGGTAGGCCCGTCTCCATAGAAAGGCAAACAGCCCTCGACAGAGTCAGCCTGATAGCTACTTCTCCCCAACCAGTCACAGTTGCGGCTCCACACGAGTTATCAGAATAGACCCCTGAACCAATCTGCGGTGTATCTCCGATTCTGCCAGGCAACTTCATGGTTGTTCCCCCCGTCGATGCCGCGGCCGCGAAATTCCCCTTCGCATCCAGAGCCACGGCGCCAACAGTGTCGTGTTTGATGATCTCAGGATGGCTTCGCAATAAGGTCGGGTTCTTCCGAACCCACGCCAATCGGGCGTCCAATGGGCCTCTTTTCAATTTTAGAAGCATTCGGCGCCTTTTCGGAGTGATAGGGTTCGTGACAGGAAGCGAGTAGGCCCTCGCTAGTCTCTCCGCTGTACGTCCTGCAAGAAGCACGTGGTCGGTCTTTTCCATAACTAAGCGGGCGAGTTGGACTGGGTTCTTGACCTTGCGAACGAGCGCAACTGCCCCAGCGGAAAGGTCCGTTCCATCCATTATGGCTGCATCCATCTCGACCGTCCCGTTAAAGGTCAGAGACGAGCCCTTGCCGGCATTGAATACAGGGTCGTCTTCCATAACGGAAACAGCCGATTCGACAGCATCGAGAGCTGAGCCGCCATTTACTAGAACCCTCGACCCAAAGGACGCTGACCTTCGGACGCCGATCAAAGCGCTCCTGATGTCGCTCTTCCAGAATCCCGCGCCACCATGAACAATGATCTTACTAGACCTGCCAGTTTTCACACTATTGGCCCCTTGTCTTCCGCGTCAACCGTGAAAGGAATGAGTCAGTCTCGGAGGACTAATCTTTAAGCTGTTCGCGACTTTGTTGGCTTCGGCAGGTTCGTCGATTTCGTTGGCACGCGTCTTGAAAGCTGACCTGGAAGGGTTGACTGCGGCAGTAGAGGTTGTTGGAAAGGGTGGGCTCATCTGCTACCCGACAGACACGGTGTATGGCTTGGGCTGCAATCCGCTCGACTCTTCGGCGGTTGAACGGACGAGGAGCGTGAAGGGTGTTCCCACCAGACCGTTGCCCGTATTGGTGAAAGACATCGAAAATGCCGAACGCCTGGCTCAAATCCCGGACCGCGCGAGAAAGCTTGCACGGAAATTCTGGCCCGGCCCGCTTACACTGGTTCTTCCCGCTCTTGGTGTTCTCCCGGAAAACCTTGTCCCTGACGGGACTGTGGGCTTGCGCTCCCCCAAACACTCAATCTGTTTGACCCTCCTCGGCTTGTGCTCCGGCGCTTTGGTTGGGACGAGCGCCAACCTGACAGGAAAACCGCCAGCCGTCTCCGCAGAGGAGGCAGCTAGGGACCTAGGGGATCGTGTTGATCTCATTTTGGATGGAGGGAGAGCTCCACTCGGCGTAGCCTCGACCGTGGTCAACCTCACCAAGCCAACTTTCGCCATACTACGTGAAGGGCCGATTGGAGCACGGGAGATAATGAATTGTCTGCGAGGAGAGAACCCATGATAGCTATTAAGGTACGAGCTTACCTTTCGCAGGATTCCGGGGTATGCCTTTGCTGAACGACTTCAACCTAGTCATCTCGACGAGCAGAGGCAACGAGAGAAACACGTGCAGCGAGATGTGGTATCTACTCGGAGAAGTCGGCGACCGCGGTTCAACAATCGAGACAACCTCCGTAATCGGCCTGGTCGTTGCCAAAACAAAACTTGACCCAATCAAAGCCATTCGAGACCTTGGCAGCCTCCTGAGAGAACGGCCGTGGGAATTCAAGTACACTTTAAAACTCGTTCCGATTCAAAGGGTCGTAGAGGCCAGCCTCGAGGCAATCAAAGAAGCCGCTATCGAAATGGGAGAACGAATAGGGAAAGAGGAAAAGTTCAGAATCACAATAGAGAAACGGCACACGGATTTATCCAGCAAAACGATAATTGACACCATTGCAAAACGCATCGAGCGGAAAGTAGACCTCGAGAATCCCGACAAGATCGTGTTAGTCGAGGTAATTGGCGAATTGGCAGGTCTAGCCCTGATCCGCTCGGACGATGTCCTTTCGATTGAGCGGGCTAAGCGAAAGGCCTGAGGATGTTATTTCTTGATAGCGAGCAGAGCAGACCTTTCAATGGCTAAACGCTCAACGGCTTTGGTCAAGTCTTCCTTCTTACGGATTGTAGCTTGGATTTCTTTATCACCTATCCCAAAGACCGATCGAACGTGATCGACACGTTTCCCATCCCACTTATCGAGTAACTCGTCGCTCCCCTCTCTCTTGAGCATCTCCCGGAGGGTTGCGGCAGCCTCCAAGACCTGGCTTTTTGAGTCGCCTTCAGCGATTGCTGCGACATTCCTAGTTTCAGCAGTTACGCCCGCAATTTTCAAAGCTTCACCTATCTGTCTGTTCGCCGCGACATAAAGCAAGATTTCCATGCTGAGCGAGCGTGCGATCGGATGCCCTGAACGGAAAGATTTGAGCGCGTTAAAGGTGGCAAGAAACAAATAACGAGAGCCTCCTACCTTGTCCAAGTCTACGAGTTGAACACTAACGTCAGGGAACTTCTGCTGTATGGATCGCAGTACAAGCTCGACGTCGTCAGGTTTGACGTCAAACGCTGAAACCCAAACGTACTCCTCTGGATCTTTGATCTCGAATAGCAACCACTAGGAACCGCCGTTAGCTAGTTGGAAGAGCGAATCTGCAATCCTACCTTCGATCCCGCACTTCTTCAATACGGCGCGAACAGAATCTAGACTGTGCCCTTCAGCCTTGGCTTCCTCGAGCAACAGTTTTGTGGCCTCTAGCCTCTCCCATGGAAAGATTATCCAGTTGCTCGTCGTGTCGGCGAAAAAGTCTGGTTTGAATTTGCTGTGCGGTTTGTAGTATACAGTTGCCGTCATAATCTTCCCAGCGCCCTTCTCAAGCACATGGTCCAAAGCGAGTTTCAGGCTCTCCCCGGTGTCGGCCACGTCGTCGACGACCAACACATTCTTCTTGGAAATGTCCTCGCTGATTGGCTGAGTTACGACGGGTTTTCCCCCTGTCTTTTCGATGCCCACATAAAACTCAATTTTGATGTTGGCCGTATGGGGGTTCTCGAGCAGGTCGGACAGGATTCTTCCCGGCGCCCAACCTCCTCTTGAGACGCCAACAATAAGGTCTGGCTTGAAACCGGACGCTCTAATCACGAGAGCTAGGTCCACAATCATCTCGTAGATTTTGTCCCAGCTGGGCGCTACGTACTCACGAGATTCCGACATTCAGGCACCGTTCGTTACGGCAAGCATAAGGCAGTATAAGCGTTTTTGCGGTCAGCGGAGATGCATCTCCTCATCTGGCGTGAGGGGCCTCGGTGCAGGTCAGTTAATCCACGTCATGCCGCGCGACGGTACCTGCGTAAACCACCTTAACTACTCTCCGATAGCGTACAAGTTTCCTTGGAGGAAACCTACTAGGTCGCCCTTTCCCGGCTTGAAAGTTGCTACGCTTGTAGTAGTAATTCTTTTATACCCTCGCCAGTCATCGAGTGCGAAATTCACCTAACACAATTGCAAGCTAAAGTTCAAGGATGAATCAAGTTGCAGACAGCCTTTCCGGCGGAGAATCAAGTCGGTTCGATTAATCCAAACTTTCTGCAAATTGAATCGGCCTTGTCTCAATCTATTGGGCCAATCAGGTATGCTTTGATTTTTCTGGCCGGAACGCTGTTTACTTTTCTCAATGTTTGGTACCTCGTAGCGATTTTGAGGCGTTAGGCTTCTTGTTGGGAAGGCATATGTTTAGGCCGGTTTTAGCATTACTAAAACCTGAGAAGTCACATACATGAAGACAAGTCCAAGAATTATGGCGAACGGCAAACCTGGAAACATGTCTCGCCCTTCAAGCATCTTGAACCCGAGGTAAGCTCCGATAAGCAAACCGACTGCTGCGGCGAGGAATGGGAGAGGCCCGAAATTCATCATTGAGTTGCTAGCGAGCATAGAGTAAAACACCATGTCCCCCATCCCGACGGTTAAGTCGCCGTACGTGAATACGGCCCCTGTGAACTCCTCTAGGTCAGTTGATTGAGCAATTTTCCCTATCGGGCCCTTGTAGACTGCGAAGAGGTCGTAGCCAGCGAGCGCCAGCAAGAGCGCGACAGCTGTTAATGTTGGTATGGACACGCCGAGGAATGTTCCTGTAAGGCCGCCGATTAGGACGATGCCAACCAAATGCAGGGCCCCCTTAGCTTTGTAGATCAAGAGCCCCAGCAGGACCGCGCCCAGCAAGCTTACGATGAGCCAACCAAAGCTTGTGGAACTCAAGAACGGTGGCAAGTAAGTTTCGTACAGGGACCCATACCAAGTGAACAGAAAGAATAGCAGCGCTAGGAGAGCTAGGTTGATCAGGTACCTAACGAGGCGCTTCAACCCGAATTTTATGAAAAGGTACATGATCGTTCCAGTCGCCGCCATCAACACCACGAAGATACCGGCGTTCAGCGTGATCCCACTCGTTGTTTCCGGGAAGACGGTAATGGGGACGATGGGGGCGTTGGACGATTGAAGGCTAAAGGTAAACAGCCCTGCGAGAGCTATGGCGAAGATTTCAGGAATTAATTGGGCCGGCTTGGCCTTGAATTTCTTACTCAACTTTCCGCCCCTTCAAACTCGACTGGCATTCCACGCAAAAGGTTGCAGACTTCTTATCCGTATCGCCAACGTGCTCAGAGAAATGCATCACGCACGCAGAGTCAGGGCAATGCTTCAGCCCCATTGTGTGCCCAATTTCATGAACAGCTTCCTTGAGCACGCGTTCCCGAAACAAGCGTTGGTTCCTGGGGGTGGGTTTTAGGCGCCTTGTGGAAATGACTGCCACTTGGCCTGGGCATCTGGCTTCGCCAAATACGAAGTTCATGCCCGGGACGTACAAGTCGAGGACTGCCACACCTAGTAACCTGTTCACCCGCAGCGTTCGCAGGTGTTCCTCCAAGAGCACAAGGAGGCGTGTGGAGTGGTATTGGCCGCGAAACGAATCGTAGGCCTCCGAAGGTTCGGGGAGCGGACGCATAGTTTCGAACGAGAAGTTCGGAAACCTATCGGAGAGTTGATCCCTAATCGTGGTAAGCGGGTAATCATTCGTTGGGCCGACTTGAATTACACCGAGAACTTCAGACGTCGTATGTTTCACCTGGGCGGGGTGTTGAGGCTTGTAGGCCTAGTTCCTGTGATGCAAATTCAGCCAGGTGCTTACAGTTTCCTTCTTCTCCATGAACGACAAACACGCGAGTTTTCTTGTCAAGTTCTCTCAAGGTCTCTTCGAGTTGAGTTTTTCCGCCGTGGGATGAGAAATCGAATTTTTCAACTCGGGCATTCACAGTCCCAGCCTTGCCGTGCAAGATGAATCGGCCCTCGTCTAGGAGTATCCTGCCCGGTGAGCCTTCAACTTGGTAGCTGACAAGGAAGATGCCATTTTCTTGTTTAGACGCGATGTTTTCCATGTAGAAAACGGATGCTCCCCCTTTCAGCATTCCCGCAGGCGATATTATCACCCCCTCAGTGTGGGCTGCACGTCTTCTGTCATGCCAATTCTTGATTTGTTCCGCTTCTCTCATAGCCCTTCGGAAAAGCTGTTCGTCTTTCAACGCGCCCGGATGCTGCTCCAACATTCTAATCGCATCCAAAGCCATGCCGTCGACGAAGACTTTGTGGTTGAAGTTGTGGTCGGCGAGCATGCAAATGATTTCCTGGGACCGGCCTACTCCGAAGGCTGGAACAAGGACTGTCCCTCCCCCCTCCACAACCTCCTTGCACGCAAGGACGAAGTTGCGCTCGGACTCAGCCCGATCTGGATGGTCGCCCATAGCGTACGTGCTCTCGATCACTATAGCGTCTAAGTTCTTGTATTCTCTATCAGCGCCGGGAACAAGGTGAGTCGGAATTAGGTTGAAGTCCCCGGTGTAGAGCATACGCATACCATCGTTTTCAACTATTATTTGTGCGCTCCCGGGTATGTGGCCAGCATTAACCATCGAGATTTCAGAGTCGCCAACCTTGAATTTTGAATGGTATTCGACGGGAACGGTATGGTTCATCATCGTTTCTAGGTCCATGTACTCATAAGGTAGGAAGTAACCGCTGAGTTTGATCATGTCGCGCACGAGCACTCGGGTAAGTTTGAAGGTTGGTTCAACCGCGTATACTGGTATCTTCGAGTGGACGTAGAAGAGGGGTATCAGTCCACTGTGGTCAAGGTGAGCATGGGTTAGGACAACTGCGTCTAGGTCCTTCGGTGAAACGTGCACCGGGAAGCCTATTTCGTGGTTTATCATAACGCCGTAATCCATCAGGATTTGGCTACGGGCGCCTTTGACCGCGACCGCAGACCTACCTACTTCTTGACAGGCACCTAGAAATCGCAATTGCATTCGAAATCAGCTATTTTGTTTCATAAATCTGACTTGGTTGGTAACTTTTCACCAACGTATGAATTTTGCATTAGCCGTACATCCCGCGCAGTGACCGGGCTGTTTGCTGCATTCGCTTGTCTATTTCCTCCTCGATATCTTCGGCATCGTATTCCAAGTCCCTGACGTCGACCTTTAGCCCGTACGCTTTCGACACTGCCCTAATCGCCGTGGCCGCGGCCTTAGGATCGGCGTGTTCAGCAGATGCATAGGGGAGCACTGCTACTGCAGGAAAGCTCAGTTTTTCGAATTCCCCTAACATGACGGCCAACGGTCCGTAGACGAAGAGGCCTGCTTCAAGTTTCGGGTGTTTCATCTTCTTCGCTCTTAGCGGGTACTCTCCAGTTGTAACAATTCTTACGCCGTCCTTGCCCGATTTCAGGGCTCCATCTAGGCCTCCGATGAGGACTGCGTCTTTGAATTTGTTTTCGATTATCCAACGCGCCAGAGTCTTGGCGAATTCTGCCTCCTCCGCCCTATGCGGAGAAAACTCCAACTTCACCAGCACAATGTTCCCAGCCCTGTATACCTCGAAGGGAGTGACTAGACCTTCTTCGGATGTTGCGATGAATGGGGGAGGGTGGGCCACGTCGACGAATCCTATTCTCTTTGCATTCAGAGCATGAACGAGATATGAGACAGAAATGTATCCCGTTTCCCCTACTCCATGAAATCCGGTAACGAGAGTGCAGTTCCGAAGTTTGCTGGTTCGCACCAAGAGGTTAACGGGCAAATGTGCTTTCCTCGAACGTTCCCGAAAATTCTAGAATCTTCCGTGTGGACGAATGGTGGGACGGCTATAATAAGTTCGCTAGATAGTCCGCGCCATTTCTCGCTAGTACGCGAAGGAACGATGAAGTCAAGGGTCCTATTGAGAGAGTATTGTGCAATCACCTTCTTCAACCGACAGAGTGTTGAATAGAAAAATCCTTATTTACCGGCTGATTTTATGCGGAGTAGTCACCTGAGGTAACAAAAAAATGTCCTATCTCTCTGGTCAACCTGTACTCATTCTAAGGGAAGGATCCACCCGCAATAGAGGCCGCGACGCTCAACGGAGCAACATTACCGCGGCGATCATTGTTTCTGAAGTTGTGAAAACGACGTTGGGCCCACGCGGAATGGATAAGATGCTCGTTGACAGTCTCGGCGATGTGACTGTAACAAATGACGGGGCCACGGTCCTCGACGAAGTTGATGTTCAGAATCCAGCCGCGAAGATGATGGTTGAGGTTGCCAAGACACAGGATGATGAAGTTGGCGACGGGACTACGACGGCGGTAATCATTGCGGGCGGGCTGCTGAAACGAGCCCAAGACTTGCTCGATGACGACGTTCACCCAACGATTATTGTTGCGGGTTACAAGAAGGCGGCGGACAAAGCGATTCAGATTCTCGATTCCCTAGCTGAACCGATCAAACTTGAGGACAAAGTTGCTCTCAAGAAAGTTGCCATGACGGCGATGCATAGCAAGGGTTTAGGTGGTGCCCGTGAACACTTCGCCGACATCGCCATTGAGGCAATTCAACTGGTTAAGGAAAAGCGCGGCGATGCATGGTACGCTGACATCGACAACGTCCAGCTCGTCAAAAAGGAAGGCAAAAGCCTCCTCGACACACAACTGATCAGGGGGATTATCGTCGACAAGGAAGTTGTCCACCCAGGAATGCCAAAGCAGGTTAAGAACGCGAAGATTGCGCTTCTTGATGCAGCCCTCGAAATTGAAAAGACCGAGATATCCGCTGAAATACGCATCGACGACCCGACCCAGATGAAGGCCTTCCTTAACGAGGAAACTCGCATGATGAAGGAAATGGTGGACAAGATCAAAGCTTCGGGCGCAAACGTAGTCCTTTGCCAGAAAGGAATTGACGACACTACACAGCACTACCTCGCAAAGGAAGGAATACTAGGCGTACGAAGAATCAAGAAATCAGACATGGAAAAGTTAGGAAGAGCAACGGGCGGAAAAATCATCACAAACCTAGACGACCTGAAAGCCAGCGACCTGGGAAAAGCAGACCTTGTTGAAGAAAGAAAGATTGGAGACGACAAGATGGTCTTCATTGAAGGCTGCAAGGACCCACGGTCAGTTAGCGTCCTTATCCGTGCAGGCTTAGAGCGCTTAGTCGATGAGGCTGAGCGAGCGTTCAAAGACGCACTCTCCGTAACCATCGATTTGGTGCAAAAACCAAAAATTGTCACGGGCGGAGGCGCAATTGAAGCCGAACTTTCCAAGAGGCTGAATGATTATGCCAGCAAGGTTGGCGGGCGTGAGGCACTTGCGATAGAAGCTTTCGCAGACACATTGGAAATGATTCCGAAGACCCTAGCCGAGAACGCGGGGCTTGACCCCATCGACATTATGGTTGCCCTCCGGTCGGCGCATGGCAAGAAAGAGGGTGTGTCGCAAGGCGTCGATGTCTTCAAAGGCGGAGTCAAAGACTTGAGGAAGCAGGGCGTCGTAGAACCAGTTCGAGTTAAGGAGCAAGCAATAAGGTCCGCGGCCGAAGCCGCGTCAATGATTCTTAGAATTGATGATGTAATAGCCGCAGCTAAGCCGCCTCCAACTCCACCACCGAGAGGTGGGGAGCCGGAATACTAAGCGGCACTTCCATCTTCTTTCGTCTGTTTTTCTTTTCTGTGCACACGGTTAAAATACCGTGGGACAGCGTTAGTCCAATTGCTCCGGGTTAGTTGGGGCTCCGGTAGAAGCGGTTCAGCTACCGAGTATAGCCCGGTCAAGGCGTATGTCGCCGAGAGTATGCTGGCCTCTCGAGTTTGCGGAGAGAGTCAGCGACGCGGGTTCGAATGCGATGGTTCAATCGCTGAAAATCCCGCCCGGAGCACCACCCTCCCATCCTACTCTTTAGATCATGTCGATATGGTCGGCCGGGAATCCCAATTCAACAAGTTCTTGCTTGATATGCCCGCGATGGTCCCCTTGGAGTAGGACCTCTCCGCCTTTAGTGGTTCCCCCTGCCCCGAACCGCCGTTTCAGCTCGCGAGCGATCTCCGCCAACCGTGTGGCGGGCAGACCCTGGATGAGAGTTACTGGTTTGCGGAATCGTCTGAACTCCAATCTAACGACGATGCGTGCTTCGCTACGATCAAGTTCCTCAAGTGGATTAAAGTCGATTTCGTCCGGTTTCGCCATACAAATTCAGCTGGCAATACATGATGTGTTTTAGGATATAGAACTAAGGGTCTCATGAGCATGACTGCCACGACGCAAATTACTGGAATACACTCGATCTGACAAGTCTTATAGACGCTAACAGGGTAGAGCAATCCACATGGCTCATATCAGAATCGAAATCATCAACGAAAGTAAGACCCTTGGTGATAGCGATGTCAAATCTGTACTGCCGTCACTTCAGACCCAAGTGCGACGCGACTTTGCGCCCCCATGGGGGGCAAATGCCAAACTAGTCTTCGTACCTAAGAAATCAAATCCAAGCTCCGGTTCTTGGTGGATTGGAGTGTTCGATGATTCACATCAGGCGGGCGTCCTCGGCTATCATGACCTAACCGCCAAAGGCTTGCCTTTGGGTAAAGTGTTTGCGAGGAGCGATAAGCAGGCTGGTTGTGAATGGACGGTTACCCTGAGTCACGAGTTGCTGGAAATGCTGGCGAACCCAAGCAGCAACCTGTTCGTTCAACATGAAGCGAATAGGGGGCTTCTATACCCGTACGAGATTTGCGACGCATGCGAACCGGACAATTTCGGTTACAAAATCGACGGCGTCTTGGTATCCGACTTCGTACACCCGCCATGGTTCGAACATTTCCACAAGAGAGGAAGCATGCAATTCGATCATTGCAAACACGTGACTAAACCATTTCAAATATTGCCTGGTGGTTCCATCTATACGTTTGACCTGCGCACACATCGAATACATGCCCAAAGGAAACCAAAACACGTTCGACCACGGACCGATAGCAGAAAAGAGAGGCATAGAATTCCGCGCGACCAATGGCGCAAGAGTTCCCTGAGACGGAAGTAAGATGGCTATAGAATCCTTTGAACGCTCTAAACCCTAACGCTGAAATGTCCCGCCTAAACCTACTAGAATACCACGGGGCCCGTAGCTCAGCTAGGCTAGAGCGACAGAAGCGAAAAGTCGAAGCTCATATGCATAACTGAGGAACCTGCTGGTCGAGGGTTCGAATCCCTCCGGGCCCACCATATCGTCGGGTTCGATGCCTCTTTGTGACAGCTCTTGTCTTGTTTTGCGCTGTTTTTGGTCGATTTTGACCCTTGGTCCCTCCGCCATGGCAGCTCATTTCATTATCATGAAAGATCGCGGCGGCCGAGACTTAGAACTAGAGCCGTGTTCGTGAGAATGTATGCAGTCACGACCCAGACCATTGTCACGTAATCTGAGCCGATCTCTTCAGCGATGGGAAGCAAGGCTAGAAGAACGATTGTGCTATCAACTGCAGACATCAGGGAACCGACAGACGTTACCGAGAAAGCCTTCCACTTGTATTCCATAGCTGTCACGAAGGTTCTCGGATCAGGAAGTTGAGAGGATTAAGTCAAGCGGATGCCGGTCAATATTATCGGAGCCAGAATGGGTCGTGCAGCACGAATGACCCCCATCGAGATGACCAAGTCGATAACGTGGTGGATAGCGGTGCCCACAATGGTCACCAGTACGGCTTGCACGGGGAACCCGAAAGCCATGACCGCTAACCCCTCCCCGAATGCGTGGATGGGCAACGCGATAATGATCATAACTTTCAGGTAACTCCATCCCGATCGATACGCGATTGCAGCTAAAGATCCCCAGAGAGCGTGAGTGAATGCTCTCAAGCCAACCACGGGACTCAACGTAACGAAGAAACCCAACGCGGAGGCAACACCTACGGCGAAAGCCATCGACGGTCCAACGAGTACTGAGATCATCTCAGGAACATGCGAAGCCAACGTCGCCGAGAAACCTAAAAAGGGTAAGTTCAGTTGAAGAGGTGTTCCACGAAACACGAGCGGGATCACGAGCGCCAAAGCTGCCATTACGCCTCCAAGCGCGAGATCAACAGTTCTTGTACGGAAAACAACAGCCCTGTCCAATGCTAACTCTCTGGCCGACTCCCATCCGGCTGCGATAAAAGACCTAGCGCCTAGAACCGAAGGTGTATTCCAAGGGTGCAGGCAGACCTCACCGCACACTGCGTTAACGTGGTGGGGCCGAAGGGACTCTCTAGCACATGATGGTGGGGCGACTCGCTCAATATTGAGGGTTCGTATCACTCCGGGCTCGTAAGAGTGTCAATAGTCCCACGAATCGTGGGTTCAAATCCTACCGGCCTATACTCCTGTCACTTCATTTTGAATGAGCCGTCGGGTTCAATCTTTACCCTGATGGCAGCGATAAGATGATGTAGGGCTTCTGGATCATTCTGAGCACTACCCTCACCAACTCAGTGGCGGACAGAAGCAAAGGACAGCCTTGGCACGGGCTCTCGCTATTGAACCAGAGATTCTTCTTCTCGATGAGCCATTGTCTGCGCTGGACTTGAGGACTAGAGAATCGTTACGAGTTGAATTGAAGAGGATCTTAGGGACTCTGGAAGTAACTTCGATCTATGTTACCCATGAACTCGCCGAGGCTTACGAGGTCTCGGATAGAATTGCGGTTATGGGACCGGGAAGAATTGAACAGACCGGTTCTCGAGATGAAGTGTTTTCGAAACCAAACCCATACGTAGCCCAATTTCTTGGAGACTATCTACATTGGAAACGACCCACCTAGTTGCCGATCATGACTTCGAGAGCGCAGGATTTTCTGTTCTGAAAAACCAGCTAGAGGGCAAGCCCATTGTTAGAAAATGACTTTCAAGCCCGCGTGCGTTTAACCTGATTACACCGTTGTGGATAATATTCTTCCCGAGCCCGTTTCAGCAATCTTACCGATAAGTTCTGGAAGGATTTCGTAGCCACATTTCCCACATCTCCACTCATTATCAGGGTATTCATGTTGACAATGAATCTTATTCGATTTCTTCATCAATACTCGCCATGATTCTAATCTGACTGCAAACGGCTAGTGCATCTGATAAAGAAAACGGAAACAAACTAGATGTTTGGTGTGTGAGATCATGCGCTAGCAAGTCGTCTTGGGAATCGAAATCATCTTCATTCTGAGTGTGCATGAGGATGGGTGTGAAGAACTTGCCCGTGTCTGTGCGCATGAACATGAACTAGATTGGCATTCAACAGCAGATCCCAGTTGCCAAGTATTTCCTCTGTTGGCCCCTCGCCTGCCATGCCGTGTTGCTCAGTCAGCACGATACAGCGGTCAGATGTATCCGCTGCAAGTTCAAGATCGTGCGTAGCTGTAATGATTGTCTTGCCGGCACCATGCAATTCCTGGAGGAAGCCCTCTAGCCAGACCTTGGTGCGTGGGTCGAGATCTGAGCTAGGCTCATCCAGCAGGAGAATGTGGGGGCCCAGGGAAAGGACTGACGCTATAGCCACCCTTTTTTTTTCGCCCTCGCTCAAGCTTTGTGGGCTACGGTTCCTGAGATGCGGTATTCCCAAGAGAATGAGCGCTTCATTTACTCGCTTCTGCACCTCCTGTTCAGTCAGTCCCAGTTGCAGGGGGGCGAACGACACTTCTTCCCAGACAACGGGCGAGAATAGCTGGGAATCAGCGTCTTGAAAGATCATTCCAACTCTCCGCCTGAAGTAGCGAGCGAATTCACTTCTGTTCAACTCCATTCCCGCTTCACTCAATGCAGACCCAAAGGCCTTGACAGTCCCTGACAAGGGGAAGATTAGGCCGCATAGTATCTTGAGGAGTGTGGATTTCCCTGAACCATTCGCCCCGAGTATGGCGATTGATTCACCAGCTCTGACCTTCATCGATATGTCAGTTAGCGCAGAGTGATTGCCGGAGTAGGAATAGTACACATTCTGCAGCTCGAAGACGAGCTCACCATCTTCGACCATCTTAGATCCCATTGATCACGGCGATGTTGCGAAGCATGAACAATATCACGCCTAGTCCAACGAGAAATCCTAAGAAAGCCCAGTCAAACCCTTGAGCGTGGAACCTTGTAACCTTTCTAACTCTCCCGTTGTAGCCGCGTGAAATCATTGACAAATTAACAAGCTGACCCATATTCATTGACCGTCGGAAGAGAACTCCGATCGTTGCACCCAACCACTTTCTTATATCTCCACTCCGTTCGGGCGTCAGCGTTCTGCTCTTTAGAGCCATAGACATGTCTTGGGCAATGCCGACTAGGACGAACACGTACCTGTAAGTCATACTGAGTATCATCACGAAGGCCGCTGGTATCTTCAGGCTTTGTAGAGATGCGAGCAGAT
>Ga0315279_10000137_pt1 | contig 157468 bp, 147 predicted proteins | sample YL17G06_20_MG_FD_203694 | JGI IMG/M metagenome (GOLD analysis project Ga0315279, IMG submission 203694) | Sediment microbial communities from Yellowstone Lake, YNP, Wyoming, USA - YL17G06_20 | ecosystem: Environmental > Aquatic > Freshwater > Lake > Sediment | place: USA: Wyoming | collected... | reverse complement strand
TCACGCACGCCTGACAAAACTCTTTATGCACATCCAATCCAATGTATAGCATGGTCTCTCGCCTCCTCGTAGTTTAGCAACGACGATATTGGCGGGGGACCACTTCATCATAACATCCATAGGGGAGTAAAGGCGATTACGCGTTCGAGGAATGACTACGAACTGCCCGAAGTGCGGCGCTGAGAATCCTGAAAGGAGTAATTTCTGTCAGAATTGTGCATACAGCTTCGCGCAGGCTGATATCCCTGTACCTACGCCATTGATGGCAAAGAAGACATATCTCCTTCCTAGGCCATCGGTTGTGGTTATTGTACTGGTGCTTGTTGCTGTCGCAGTCTTGGGATCGTTCCTATCATCTCTCGCGTTGCTGTCAGTGCATGAAAGCCAGAGAACCATCGTTGTCGAGCCACAGTCCCACTATGCAATACGATTTGAGTTCTACGGAATTGGCCTTCTGGAATACTCCGATAGACAAAGTGGGGGACCCCAGATCTATCTTCTAGAGATGAACGAGTGGAACTATGAGAGGTTTGTGTCAGGTAAATCCTACCACTATACCGGATACTCGACCCTCAGTTCCTTTCCAGGTGGACGCGCATTGGAGACAGGGACTATGTGGGTAGTCTGTCTCGTGTTTGTCAACGACAACTTGTCGCCAGCGACAGTTGAATTCGGGTCTCACATGACGGTTTACTTCAGCCTCCTGGTAGCCGGGCCAATCGCGGCGGCAGTGATGGTCATAGCGTTGATCTTTCTGTACGTGGTGCCAAGACTTTCCAAAGGGGAGAAACAGCTTGGGAAAAGCCCAGAGAGAAGGAAATGAAATGGGTTTAGTTCCGATCTTAATCCCCGCTGATTTAATCCGAGTTGCGACTTACTGGCTTCTGAGAGGTTCAATTCCCCTTCGGTTCACCATGATTCTTGGAAAAGCCCTTAGGGGAGGAAAGGCGATACTCTCGACGGCAGGATAGGATGCAGACGATTTGGGGAGCGGTGGTGTCCTACGGGCTAGTAGCGTCGTTTTTTGTACCGCTGGTCTTCTGGAGAGATATTCGAAGAAATCCTCTTCTCGGCCTCCTAGCAGCCATCCCTCCTCTAGTCATGTTCTTACTTCTGATCTATGTCATGGACGCCTAGAACTGGTAGACAAGGAAAAGGAAAGGGGTCTGGGATTCCTCGGACAAGACCATAGGGGAGGAAAGGCAAGAGGTTTGGAAGATTCGAGACGAAAGGTTACTTCTTAGATCGCTTCGGCTTCTTGGGCTCGACTAACACAACATCGCTGACTTCTCTAAGTAATGTCGATACACCCGCACCAGGCAGCAAGAAGTCTTGCACCTCCGTCTGCAATCGGAGACTGACCTTGTCGTCCCAGTTGCGGAAGGTGTCGAAGTCACCGTACTTCCTGAGCTCCCATATCTCGGTGACATCGTACCGACCAAAGCCCAGAACAGATGCATAAATCCCCCGAAACTTCCATCCTGGAGGCGCATGGTCCTGCATGTTCTTCTTGTTCTTCTTCACCCAAGCGATGTATTCGCCAGCTCGTCCTTCTTTCAGATTGTAGCTTGTCAGATATAGCATCATTTCCTCCATTTTGCCCATCGAGTTCTTTATAGATAAGGATTCGTATCATTCCGAAAAACAGGAAAAGGAAAGGGGTTTGTGCCGAACTGGCAATCCGTTTTGATTGAACGCTTTACATTAATGTCTGGCTTTGACACCCGTACCTTTCAAGTGAAAAGGATATCCCCGACTCTTTCCTATCTTCCTCCCATGAGCCTGAACCTAGATGATGTTGACAGAAAGATACTGAGGGAACTCCAGAACGATGGCCGAGCTTCCTTCAGGGACGTATCAGCCCGAATCAGCGTCAGTACGCCCACCGTGAGCTCGAGAGTTCAAGCTATGGTTGACGTGGGGCTTATCAGGGGATACTCGACGATGCTCGATGCAGAGATGCTTGGGCAAGTGTCAGTCGTTCTTCTAGTCGAATCCAAACCGGCCGATTTGGACAAGGTCGTCGAGAAGATAAAGGACCAAGAGCTGGTGAGACAGATCTACGTTCTTTCCGATTCCCGAGTAATGTGCATTCTATCGTTCTACAACCAGATTAAGTATCAGCGGTTTCTGGAATCCCTTGCCTCAGTGCCCGAGATAACCCGGATGGACAACTCGATGGTGATGAGGGTTCCAAAGGAGAGTCCCAGGGCCGCCTTGACAGACGAGGCGGGGCTCCTGATCAGGTGCTACTACTGCGGTCACATGATGAAGGATGAGGGAGTCAAGATCAAGCTCGATGGAAAGTACCACTATCTCTGCTGCAGCGTGTGCGAGAGACTCTACAGAGAGAAGTATGAGAAGCTGAAGAAGTCCGCCGGGATTTCGAAGCCGGTGGTCCAGGCTCATCCGCAACATGAGCACTGAGCTCGGTGCGATCTCTCACGCGTACTTGTTCGGGTCTTTGTCGAACGCCTTCTTGCAGCCCGGAGCGCAGAAGAAGTACTCCTTTCCGTCGTGTATAGATTTCCACTTTGCCGTCTTTGGATCTACATCCATCTTGCATATCGGGTCTGTTGCCATATCATTTCCTTCTCCGTGGTTCTTGGTGGGAGCGGAGCCAGGTCTTCTCATTCGCGGGGCGTTGACAAGGTTCCAGCTCCGCTCCGTGATGGGAACTACGTCGGATGGGCTGATATTCCTTGTGCCTTACGCCGTCGTGGGAGTTGGATTTGCCAACTCCGGTGTCAAAGGGCAACCCTTATATTCGGGAAGCTGGTATGCGCATTCCACAGTCTGGTGAACGCAGATGCCGATATTCGAGAAATCATCTGAAAGCTCCGTGACGAGAGCGATAATATCCCAGTTCGCGAAGGAAATGGATGGCTTCGCAGATACAGACGTGATAGTCATTGGGGGCGGACCTAGCGGACTGATGGCTGCACGCGACCTCGCCTTGAAGAAGGTCAGAGTGCTCGTGGTCGAGAGGAACAACTACCTGGGCGGCGGCTTTTGGATTGGTGGATTCCTGATGAATACAATAACTGTCCGGGCACCTGCCCAAAAGGTGCTCGACGAGCTCGATGTGAAATACAAGATGTACGAGAAGGGTCTCTACATGACGCCTGGGCCGCTTGCCTGCTCAAAGCTCATCGCTTCTGCGTGCGAGGCCGGTGTCAGCATATTGAACATGGTGTCCTTCGACGATGTGGTGCTTCGCGAGAAGAACAGAGTCGCGGGCGCTGTCGTAAACTGGACTCCGGTCGGCGCGCTTCCGAGGCAGATCACCTGCGTAGACCCAGTCGCCCTCGAATCCAAACTGGTCATAGATGCGACGGGTCATGATGCCATGGTTGTTAAGAAGCTCGAGGAGCGCGGTCTGATCAAGACTCCAGGGTTCGGAGCCATGTGGATCGAGAAGAGCGAGGATGCGGTTGTGGAGCACAGCGGATTCTGCCACCCAGGTCTCATTGTAACGGGCATGGCGGTGTCAACCACATTTGGCCTGCCTCGCATGGGACCGACCTTCGGTTCGATGCTGCTCTCAGGCAGAAAGGGGGCCAAGGTCGCATATGAGCACCTCAAGGGCCGCTGAGAGGCGACTCCGATGCGTGAACCTATACTCCTCTGAGAATCGCTCTCAGAAGGAGCTCTCAGAGGTCAAATCCTATCTTGAGACGGTTTTTCCCAGTGTCAAGGTCAGCGTCCGACCGACCGTTTTCAAGAATGTTCCCAAGAGTCAAGTGGATGATTTTGCGGTGGCTCTGGCTTCGGCGAGGATGAAGGATCCATCATCTGCGCAGCAAACGTTTGAACCGATGTTCGGGGAAATAGACTACGAACGGCGTGCGATTCTTGGCAGATCCAAGGTCGGCGGCGTCGTGTATGATGGCCGGAGACTCCAAGAAGAATTCGTCAGACTGTTGGGGAGAAGAGCATCGCTTCCGACTGCATCTATTGTGTTCACAGACAGACTGGCTTCGACCTACTCAAGGGACGACCTGCGCCATCACTTGAGGACGGTGATATGCGGTTTTCCGAGCGTCGTGTCCATTCCTGGAGTCGTTGAGGCTCCCGCAAAGCCGAGAGAGTACTACCTCATGAAGCAGAGAATGGAACTTGAGGGCGCAGGCGAGCTTCTGTTGCAGCATCTCAAATCGTCGTTCAGGGGCAGGTTTGTGGACTATGACGAGCCAGAGTTGTTCGAAGTCTTGAAGGGACTCGCACTGCAAGCCGTCCTGTATCATCTCACCATAGACCCGTTCTGTGAAAACCGTAGCTGTAGACTGTTCAACGCACATTGGCAAGAGGATCTCATGAGGTCTCAGGTCCTTGATGGGAAGCTCTGCAAAAAGCATGCCAAGCAGCTGGCTTCTCTTGGCAGGAAGCCAGTCATTTCTTGGTGATCTCTTGACAGGTCAGCCATGACCGTGAAAGAACGCAAGATCATTCACAGTCATGTCCTTCTTGATTGCGTGCTCCATTGCCATGACGGCCGCGCGAGCTCCTTGGATCGTCGTGAAGATTGGGATTTCGAGTTCTACGGCAAGTCTTCGCATCATGTACCCGTCCCTTCTCGCGCCCGAAGCCTCGGTCGGCGTGTTTATGATTAGCTGTACATCTCCTTGCCTCATCAGAGAGAGCGCATCGGGAGATCCGTGCTCAGAGATACGGAACACTACTGTGGGCTCGATTCCTTTTGATCTGAGGACATCTGCCGTCCCCCGCGTTGCGTAGATTTGGAATCCGATTGAGGAGAGCCTTTTCGCGAGGTCAACTACCGACCGCTTGTCCTCATCAGCCACGCTGATGTAGACCTTTCCAGCTTTCGGCAGTTTCTGCCCGGACGCAACCAAAGCCTTCCACACTGCGGCCGGGTACGTCAAATCGATCCCCATCACTTCGCCGGTGGATTTCATCTCAGGTCCGAGAATGCTGTCCACACCGGGCAGCTTTAGGAACGGAAAAACGGATGACTTCACCGCGACATGCTTGATCTTCGCCTCTCCGTGCAGACCGAGTTCTTTGAGTTTCTTCCCCAGCATTATCTTGGTTGCCACCTTCGCAAGGGGGACACCCGTGGCCTTGGAGATGATAGGGACGGTCCTGCTCGCTCTCGGGTTGGCCTCCAGCATGTACACCTCTCCTTCCTTGTATGCAAGCTGGAGGTTCATCAGTCCGATAGTCTTCAAGGCCATTGCCACATCCCTGGTTATTCTCCTTATCTCCTTGAGAACATCCGGGCCGAGAGTCTGAGGCGGCAGTACCATTGTAGCATCTCCCGAATGCACCCCTGCCTCTTCGATGTGCTCCAGAATCCCTCCTATGTAGACGTCGCTCCCGTCACATACCGCGTCAACGTCGATCTCTATCGCATGTGTCAGGTACTTGTCCACCAGGATCGGATGTTTCTTCGAGACCTTGGCGGCGCTCTTCATATAGGTCTCCAACTCGGATTCGTTGTAGACTATCTCCATCGCTCTTCCGCCAAGGACATAGCTAGGTCTGATGAGTACTGGATACTGGATCTCTTGCGCGAGGTTCTTGACCTCTTCGAAGGAAAACCCGGTCCCGGATTTCGGCTGTCGGATGCCGAGCTCATCCATCAGTCTGGAAAATTTCTTCCTGTCCTCTGCGAGATCGATTGAATCAGGGGAGGTGCCCAGGATCTTCGTCTTCCTTCCCTTGAGTTCTCTCTGCAATGGAAGCGCAAGGTTTATTGAAGTCTGCCCTCCGAACTGAAGTATGATTCCGTCCGCATCTTCCTTCTCTACAATGTTCAGCATGTCTTCGACGGTGATCGGTTCGAAGTAGAGTCTTGTGGATATGTCGAAGTCCGTGGATACCGTCTCTGGATTGTTGTTCACGATGATGGCATCGATGCCTTCTTCTTTGAGCGCGAGGGCGCCGTGAACGCAGCAGTAATCGAACTCTATCCCTTGGCCTATCCGGATCGGCCCGGCTCCAACAACAATGACTTTCTTGTTTGTTGACGGCCTCGCCTCGCATTCTGACTCGAAGGTCGAGTAGAAGTAGGGTGTCGCAGCTTCGAATTCGGCCGCGCAGGTGTCCACCATCTTGAATACAGGTTTCACATTCTTCGCCGTGCGCATGTTGCGGATGGTTCGCTCGTCCTTGTCGGTAAGAAGTCCAATGTACTCGTCACTGAATCCTAGCCTCTTAGCATGCTTGAGGATCTCGTCGTCCAGCTTCTTCTTGAGTTTGTCTTCGGTCTCAATTATCTCCTGCACCTTCTTGACGAAGAAGGGGTCCCAGTTTGTAAGTTCGCAGACCCGTCCGATGCTCATGCTACGCCTCAGAGCCTCGGCAATCATGTAGAGCCTTGCATCAGTGGCTGACGAGAGCTCTCTCTCGATATCCTCATCAGTCCATTTCTCGGGCTCGAGTCCCAATCGATCTATCTCCAGCGATCTCACGGCCTTCAAGAGTGCTTCCTGGATGTTCCTACCGATGGCCATTACTTCGCCCGTGCTCTTCATCTGAGTTCCGAGCCTTCTCTCGACAGTCCTGAACTTGTCGAAAGGCCATCTCGGGATTTTCATCACAACGTAGTCGATTGAGGGCTCGAATGCGGCGCAAGTCTTTCCTGTGATTGCGTTCGGTATTTCGTCGAGAGTCCTTCCGACAGCTATTTTGGCCGCGACTCTTGCGATGGGGTATCCGGTCGCCTTGGATGCCAGCGCGCTGCTTCTGGAGACTCTGGGATTCACCTCGATTACCCTGTATTCTCCGGTCTTCGGATGCACCGCGAACTGGATGTTCGCTCCGCCCTCGATTCCCAGCGCTCTGATGATCTTGATGGTCGCCCTTCTAAGCATCTGATGGTCCTGGTCGCTGAGCGTCTGGGCAGGTGCCACGACAATACTTTCGCCGGTGTGGATGCCCATGGGGTCCAGGTTCTCCATGTTGCAGACGATGATGCAGTTGTCCTTAGAGTCGCGCATCACCTCGTACTCGAACTCCTTCCAGCCAATGACGCTTTCCTCGATCAGGACCTGATGGATCCTCGAATACGCCAGACCGCGTCCGGCAATGTTGACCAAATCCTCCTCGTTGTACGCAATCCCTCCACCAGTGCCGCCGAGGGTGAAGGCCGGCCTGACTAGGACTGGATAGTCGCCAATCTCTTCTACGGCCTTTTTCGCCCCTTCGACTGAGTTGGTTGTTTTGCTCTTCGGGATCGGTTCGTTGAGGTCGAGCATCATCTTTCTGAACAGTTCTCTGTCCTCCGAGAGCGCAATCGCCTTCGGTTGGCTACCGAGAAGCTGTACCCCCAATCTCGCCAGAGTCCCATTCTCTGCAAGTTCCGAGCATAGGTTGAGGGCGGTCTGTCCGCCCATCCCGGAAAGGATTCCTTGAACCCTCTCCTTCTCGATGATCTTGGTGACTGTCTCCACGTTCAGAGGCTCGACATAGACGATGTCAGCCATCTCTAGGTCGGTCTGGATCGTCGCTGGGTTAGAGTTCACGAGGACTGTCGTGTATCCCTCCTCCCGCAGAGATCTGCATGCTTGCGAACCAGAGAAATCGAATTCGGCTGCTTGGCCGATGACAATTGGTCCTGATCCTATGACCATCAGCTTCTTCAGGTCGGTTCTCTTTGGCATCAGGTTCCCTCTAGCATTCTCTTGAATCGGTCGAACAGGAAACCAGTGTCCATGGGCCCTGGATGGGCTTCGGGATGAAACTGAACAGAGAATATCGGGAGGTCGCGGTGCCTCATACCTTCGACTGTGCCGTCGTTGAGGTTCGTGACCGTGATTTCGAGGCCCGAGTCTTGAGCTGATTCGGCGTCGACTGCGAATCCGTGATTCTGAGATGTTATGTACGTCCTTCCTTCGAGCATGACTGGCTGATTGATGCCCCTGTGTCCAAACTTCAGTTTGTATGTACTCGCCCCGAAGGTCAAGGAGAGAAGCTGGTGACCCAGGCATATCCCCATCATCGGATAGTCGTCTTTCAATTTGGCTAGCGTGGATACGATAGTTGACAACATCTCCGGATGAGCTGGATTGCCGGGGCCGTTCGATATGAATATGCCATCAGGCTCGAGCTCTCTAACTGCATGTTCTTCCGTGTTGTAGGGCAACTGGATTACATTGAATCTAGATCGCAGCTCCTCAACGATATTGGACTTCAAACCGCAGTCGAAGAGAGCTATAGTCTTCGGTTTCTTCTCATCGAACCTAACTACTCTCTTCGTGCTTACTCTCGAGACGAGGTTCGATTCCTCTGGGTGCCTCATCGCTCTGACACGCTCGATGAACTCCTTCGGTTCCTCGGTTGTGATTCCGCCTCTCATGGTCCCATGGGTCCGCAGTTGGCGGATCAGCGAGCGCGTGTCAATTCCACATATGCCGGGGACTTCGTTCTCACCAAGAAGCTGGTCTATCGTCTTCATGCAATCTCGATGGCTGGGATAGTCGCATTTCTCCTTGATCGCGTAGCCCCAGACTTGCACTCTTTTGGACTGGAAATCGCGCGAGTTCACGCCATAATTGCCAATCAGTGGGTACGAGCTGACTAGAATCTGGCCGCAATAGGAAGGGTCTGTGAGGGATTCTTGGTATCCAGTCATCCCAGTGGCGAAAACAACCTCTCCGAATACTTCTCTGCGAGCGCCGAAGGCCTCCCCCTCATAAATCGTCCCATCCTCGAGGACTAGGAAGCTCTTCATTCACACGACCTTTCGGATATTCCGAGAGGGGTTAAAGAAGCTTGTTGTGCCTTTTCAGACTCATTTCTTCTCAAATATCTCGTCTCGGACATGCAATTTCGAATTGCTCCCGGCAAACCATCGGGTTTTAAAGGCTCTAATTCCCTCAGCCATCAAGGTTTGATATGTTCCCTTCGCACTGCAAAGAGGTTAGCGTGAAGACAGTTGACTTCCAGCTGACCGAGGACAACATAAGGCGGTTTCTCAAAGGCAAGAAAGCCTACATCAGAACGAGGTACTATGTCTTCAACTCTGGAAACGAATGGGCAGTTGCCTTAATAGTCAGGAATCCATCGAATGACATTCTCCAGGATATCGCCTCGGTCCACATCCTGTCTCTGCCCAGAGACACAACCTTCGTGGCGGACCCAGGATCGGATGTGCTCTCTGCAAGCTCCATGGGCGCTCTCAGGGAATCAGCCGGTACAAAATGCGTCGTCGTCAGGGGCAAGGCTGAGCACGTCTCCTTCTTCATCGAGGAACCCCCCTACGAGCTGACGATATTTGATGTCGTTCCGCCTCAGCCCTCTAAGTTGGTTGGACTTGTTCGCACTTCACTGGAGACCGATCTTCAAGACATCTATGTGCGATTCAAAGTCCTGGAAGTCGATCTGAACTCGCTCTCGAAGAGGTCGGAGACTGCAATCACCATGTTCCCGTGCAAGGCGTCGGGACTCGTATCCGGGAAGAGGGTTTTCTATTTGGATGAGACCCCTGAACTCACCGCGAGAGAGATCGAGGACACAACATTGGTGGGATGCAGCTTGTCCGCTAGGATTTTCAAGGCAGTCTATGGGGTCGAGCCGCGGATGATCAACATGTGTCCACAGGATTTGGCCCAGGAGATCGGCGTTAAGGGTCCTCTTCTGATCAAGTGCTGTAAGATTAAGGATGGATTCGAGAAGAAGGGTGATGTGGGGATCGTCCCATGGGGAGCCCGTACATCTGACGTGACGGCCGCTCTTACTGCAATCCTGCGCTAGATGCTCAATTCATCTTCGCGGAACTTCACTGCTGGACAAGGACCTAGGCACTCTCCGCAATGGCTGCATTTCGACTTCTCGATTCTGATCCGTCCATCTAGTTTCAGGGCACCATTTTTGCACCTGCCCAGGCAGATGCCGCACCCGGCGCAGTCCACTGCTCTGAACACGATTTCCTTAAGCACCGCGGCCTTCTCGCGCAGCTCCGTCTCGTCCTTGGCCTTTATCATCACAGGGCCTTCAGCGAAGACGGTGATCGAACGGACCTCGGCGATGTTCCCGTCCGGGGATGTCGTGACCTCTCCAATGATGTTCAGCATGTTCGAAACCATTACCATCGGGAGGGACCTGCTGAACACGCCCTCCATGCTGAGCCCCTCGACACATGGGCTGTAGCCGCTTGTGCTTCTGAACTCAAGACTCTGTGGTTCAGCCTTCTCCGATGTCGGCGCAGCCTCATCTCTCCATTCGGAGCCGAGTTCTTCTAGCACTGATTTGGGCACGTGCTTCCAGCGCCACAAATCGTATTTGAGCCATGCATCCGCTTTGCCGGTCTTCGCGGCGTGCTCTTCCAGGAATCTCTGATATCGATCGTATTCCGAACTGATTTCCCTGACCTTCCTGAGCTCTGCCAAGTCCGTGGCGGGGCACATGAAACATCCAATTCTCTCTAGCCCTTGTCTGTAGAGAGAGTTCACATTGGCTCCTTTTGAGAACAGGTATACCCACACATGCAGCGCAGACCACTTCTGTATGGGCGAGGCTGCCAACTGGTTGGGAGTCCACGGGTTCTTCCAGACATTGCCTTTCTCTGCTCTCTGCTGTGACTCGTAGGCTCGCTGACCTATGAACGAAAGTACGCCTTGCGGGAAGTTCTTCTGGATCAGCTGAGTCGCTGGACCGAGCTTGCATGTCTTGCAGCACCATCTGAAATCCTTCGCCGGGGGGCCGAAGTAGGCCAGATTCTTCCAGAACGCCTCGCCAGCACTCTCGACGATGAGATCAAGCGAGAACTCCTTGGCAATCAGTGCAACGTTCCTCTTCGTCTCTTCGAACTCGAGGCCCGTGTCGACGAAGATGAGCTTAGGTTTGACTCCCGCGTCGAGAACTAGCAGGAGCGTGGCGAGGCTGTCCTTACCGCCGCTGTAGGAGACAACGACCGGCAACGGATTCTCAGATACCATCTTGTTGATGAATCGCTTCGCCTCCGTGACTCGTCGCGAAATCACTTCTCGATTCGCGGCGATGACATCATCCCAGGAGGCCGGTTTGGAACTCGATTGGTACCGACCTTCATCAACGATCCAACGTGTTTTGACAGCGGTTCCGCGCTTGTGTTCCATCATCTCAGCCGAGGTCATCTTTGAGACTCCGACTGAGACCGGCTTGCCGTCGCTATCAAGGACAAGCACTTCAGCGCCCGGCTTGATGTCTGGGTCACAATCCAGGACGCCTACCGCGAGCGTGCTTGCACTCTTGTTCCTCACGGCTTCTGCCGCGAGCGGGTCTATCTTCACCCATCCTTTTGCGGCATGCTTGGCCAACACCCTCGCGCTCGGTGGTCTCAGCAGGAATTTGTCCCCGCCCGTGAGGCTGAACCTGACCGCTCCGACGACCTCACCATCCAAGATCACCTCGTCCATCCGGTCGATATCGGGTGCCTTGTTGAGCAGGACGATTCGCCCGTCGGGGATGACGAGACCACCGGCTCCGCGTCCGAACTGTGAGTCGATCAGGGCTCGGATTCTCTCTATGTCCAAATCGAAAGCGGGCCTGGCGTCGCCTGGAGGGGTTATCTTGACCTCTCTCGTCCTCTCGGTGCAAATTCCACATACATTCTGCTCGAGCACAGGCAAGTTGCACTTGTCGCACCAGCGCAGGTGGATCTTGCCAAGTATGATTGCGCCCACGGGACTCCGGAGAGAACGGCTGTATTATAGACTATCCGCCCGACGGCCTACTTCAGTCTCTTCCACTGCTTCACGACGGATTCGACAGCGTCTTTCGCCCTCTCGATCCTGTCCTCTGCCTGAAGCCGGCTCATTCCTGGGCCAGATATTCCGAGTCCGATGGGCTTCTCGTACTCGACAGCGAGGTCCGTGATCTTTCTCGCTGCTTGGCCGATTACGATCTGGTCGTGCTCGGTCTCGCCCTCGATGACTGCGCCAATCGTTACGACGCCATCGATGGTCTTGTCCTTCACGAGCGTTTTCACGGCCAGTGGAATGTCGAAAACGCCAGGCGTCATTACGACCCTGACCACTTCCACGTCCAAGAACCTCGCATGCTCCTTTGCCCTCTCCAGCATCATCTGCGTGATGTCGAAATTGTATTCACTGCAGACGATTCCTATTCTCATCCTTCCTGCCATTTCATTGCCTCCTTTCTTGATCCTCAACTGATCGGTCCAACGTCCTCGAACCCTTGCCTCAGTCCTTTGCCAGCGTTCTTCGAAAGCCTTTCGGGCCTGAACAATAGGTCGTAAGCGTTGACAGCGTGCTCTCTCGACCTGCGTTCCGCGAGCCAGGCGAGCTCTTTCGCACTCTTCGCCTCATCCTCGTGCACGAACACCTCGATAACGTGCTTGTTCGCGAGCAGTTGGACATGAATCAGGCCGGTCGATGCCTCGTGTGCGCAGACCTTGTCGATATCGTTCGCGCCCGGCATTCCCAGCGCGACGACGATATCGCATTCTCTCTCGTCGAACAATCTCTTGGCCGCCACGGGCAGATCCTTCACCCCTGGGACGGTGTATCTCTCCACTCTGAAACCAGTTCCGGTCTTCTTCAGCTCATCAATCGCGAAGCCTCCCATGTCGACTCTCGCGAAGGTCGTATCCGCGATCCCGATCCTCTTCATCGCTTCTCGACCTCCCTGAGCTTCTGGTTGGCAGTCTGGAACTCTATGATCTTGTTGATTATCTTGCGAGTGCCGTCGAGGTCGTGATCCAAGTGAGGCATCCGCACGACCTTGACCTTCAACCCCCGCTTCTGGAGTTCCTTCTCCAGGTTCTGCTGGTCGAAGGGTTGGTCGTAACCCAAGGTGATGATGTCTGGTCTGAGATCCTTGACGATCTCGAAGATATCTCCTCCCTCCCTGCCCAGGACCGCCTTATCCACAGGTTTCAGTGAGGCAACGAGCTCGCATCTCATCTTCTCAGGCGTGATCGGTTCGTGCTTTCTTTTCCTGACCGTAGAATCCGTCGCGACGACTACGACGAGCTCATCACCGAGCTTCTTCGATTCTTCGAGATAGTGAAGATGGCCCAAATGGAGAATATCGAAAACCCCTGTGGCCATTACGCGAACCATGAGCGCTCACCTGTTGTCGCAAGTCTTCCAGGCCTCTACGACCTCAGCACCTTCAAGGAATACGTACTGATGTCTCTTCGCGTAGGCCTTTGCCATCTCCTTGGAAAGCGCACTGCCGTCGTCGCCCATCATCTCACAAACAGTGGCGGATGGGACAAGCCCTGCCATGACCACTAGCGCCGTCGCGAGCTCGGTGTGTCCGAATCTGGTCTCGAGTATCCTTTCCGACGTGTTCAGCAGATGTATGTGACCTGGGGCACGGAAGCTCCTGCCAAACTCCTTCTTTGCCCAGCCATCCTCTGAGGTCAACGCTCTCCTGGATAGTTCGGCGAATTCCTTGACTGTCATCGCTCTGTCGTTATCCGTGATACCCGTGAAGGTCTTCCTATGGTTTATCGTGATCCCGAATGCTGATTTCACATCGTATGGGATGTCGTTCGGTATCAGGTTCCTCATGACAGGATAGTGCTCTGCCATTCCGAGGAACAGCTCGCTAAGAAACGGAAGACCCAAGGCTCTTTGAATTCGAGTGTCTGCAGTCGTGCAGATCAATCCTCCTGCATCCTTCCGTAATGCCCTTATGACCGCGGGATTCACGTGCTCCGAGGCGACCACCATGTCTGTCTCCTCCTCGCGCCCATCGGCATCATAGACGAGCACGATGCGGCCTTGCCGGAGCTCCTGGATTGCCTCCTGCACACCAGTTGAAGCCATCGTTTTGCGCATGCTTGCTGACGATATTAGCGATGTTGCAGTTACCAACCAGGAGGTATCAGTCGACCTTTCTTAAAGCCTCAGCCGGGGCCAGTCTTGATGCCCTCCGAGATGGTGGCAATGTCGAGGCCAGGGTGATGACGAATGCGATCACTGTCAGCAAGAGGACTTCACCCCAAGGTATCACAAAGGGCCCGTTCTCCGCGAATCCGCCAAAATCGTATAACCTCCAAGATAGAGCGAGACCAAGGACAACTCCCAACGTTATGCCGAGCAAAGACACAAAGGTCGTCTCGAGCAGGAAGACTTTGAGGACCATGTCTCTCTGATAGCCAATAGCCCGCATTACACCAATCTCCTGCTTTCGCTCCGCAATATTCCTGATCGTTATGATTCCAAGGCCGGTAATGCCAACTACCAGTCCAATGCCGAGGAATACCTCCATCAGCTGCATGATGGATGACACTGTGCTCATGTATTCCTCGACCAAATCCCTTATCACATAGGTAAGAAGACCGTACTCGACAAATATCTTCTCCATTTCTTTTCCGATATCCGAGTGCTTGGCGGAAGCGCTATCGGAGACTGCGAAATACAGAAGATTCTCGTGCGACAAGGGGTCGTTCTCCAGCACAAAATTGGATGAAGTGAAGACCCCCCTCAGGAATACTTGGTCCATGATGCCAATTACGGTTGCGCTCGTTGTGTTTCCATTCTGGTACACTACCGTTAGCCTTTGGCCAATCTCCACAAAGAAGGACCCGTAGCTGGGCCCATAGACTTGCTGGACGACGCTTCCATCCATTATCACCAGGCTGGGATCATGCGCCACGGCCCCCCATGCCTCTGCATCTGAACCGTATTCGTCGGCTCGCTGAGAGAGCGAGAAACTCCCTGTAGCCAACATGGAGCCGTCAAATCCGATCAGAGTGCCGGTCCTCGTCTCGTTGACACCTTCGACGATCAGTGTCGCAGGCGCAGTCCGCGCGACTTCAACGCTGGAGATCAAGCTTTCTCCAAACGTGCTGTCGAGCTCTGTAAGCCCAGCCGTAAGGTTCTGAGCAGAGATGTCTCGTATGGAAAATCCCATGATATCATACCCTCCGGAATACTTCTGCGCAGTGGCGTCAACGCTCTCCCGCTGGAAGGATGCAATCATCGCGATGACTATCACAGTGAACATGATGAGCGAGAAGATGAAGAGCGTGAGCCCCGTCCTGAACTTCTTGTTCAAAGGATAGCTGATCGCGACCTTGAACACAGGCATCAGTGACTTTCCCCTGCCGAATATGCTCATCAGGCCGTCGAGGAGCAGGTCGCTGTTGAACATTGCAATCAGCACGCCCCCCGTGACAAGAATCACGCCGGAGACAATGAACATCTCCATGCCGCCAGACAAATCACCAAAGACACTGCCAACAAGGTCTGTTGGATCTATCTCCCAGAATATCATGAAACAACCAGACAAGGTGAACGGGATTCTGGGACTTACGAATCTCACAGCCACCAGCGAGGCACCCAACGCCAGAAGACACGGTCCTGCCATGAGGGTTACTGCCTGCTTGGATGAGATTCCTGCTAGAGTAAGAAGCGCTCCGAGCACGATGCCGGCGATTCCCGTGACAACGTACTTCTTCTCCGATTTGGCGAGCAAGGGTTCGGGTATATCCCTGATCGCCCGGACGATGTTGAGCTTACTGACCCGCCATGAGGCCGCAACCACTGTGACGGCCGTGATGAGGAATCCCGCGCACATCGCAATCCCTATGCTGTTCCATTCGAAATGCAGAGACCAGGTTACGCCTGTACCTCCCATGACGGTCGAGAACAATGTGATCATCACGGCGGCCACGATCAACCCAACGAAGGCGCCTACAATCGACGCCAGGAGTGCGTACGCAACTCCTTCGATCATGAATGTCTGAGTGAGGTGCCCCCGCTGCATCCCGATGGCACGTGAGATCCCCATTTCGGGTTTTCTCTCCTCCGCCATCATCACGAAGATGTTGATTATCAGAGCGATGCCCGCGATGATTGCGAATGAGCTCATAATGATGAAGATCTGGGAAACCATGTCAGAAGTCGTCTGAGCGGACTCAACGCCATCCTTCTTGATGGCTGCAAACTGATACTCGTAGCCAGGCTCCAGCTTCGTCCTGAGTTCCTGCTCGGCCTGGTCCGTCACGACATAGCCGTTCTCGATCCCTCCCTTGCAGGAGACATCGATGCCGTTGATCATTCCAGACTTGTTGAAAATCACATCCTGAGCAAATCCGAGATCTACAAAGGCGATGTAGTAGTAGTTCCACTTCGCCATGCCAGTATCCTTCGCGATAAATGAGACCTGCGCCGAAAAAGGAATTCCGGTTTCGGTCATCAACACCAGCGTGTCGCCAGAGGACGCTTCAAGCTCATCTGCTAGCCCTTTGTTGAGGACTACTTTGCCCTCTGAGACATCCCCCCGGCTGACAGCGCTCCCCGCCTGGTTAAGGAGAGGGTTGACGGTGTTGTCAGGATCGAAACCGAAAATGAGGCTCCTCGGCGAGGATGCACCGGTCTTCGGGTTGATTATCGTAGCCACCTGTGTCAGAGCCGGTTCTGCGCCGTCAACATACGAGAGATTTCCGGCTTTGATCGATGCGATGAGGTCGTAGGCGGCACTCTCATTGAAATGGCGCGACTGTCCAGCATCGTCTGAAACGGAAACCACGATGTCTACGTTTCCAGTGCTGTCGAAGACACTCTTCTTGATCAGGTAGTCCAATGTGTCGCCGACAACAAGTGCCCCGGATATCATCGCAGTAGCGACCAGGAGGCCCGAAACGATGATCACGACGAATCTCTTCCTTCTCGCGATATTCCTAAGGGCCATTCTAGCGAAGACTCTCCTCCTCATCCCAAGGAGGAAGACTGCTGCGAGAGTGATCAGAACAAGCAGAGCTAGCAGTTGAAGTCCGTTCATCCGAGATCCCTCAGAAGGGTGCGGGAGCGAACTCCTTCTCAATCAGCCCGTCTTTCATCATCACGATCCTGTCGGCCATCCTTCCGATATTGTAGTCGTGCGTGACTATGATGAATGTCTGCCTGTTCTCCTTGTTCAGCTTCCTGAGGAGGGTCATGATGTCCTTGGACGACTCGCTGTCGAGGTTGCCGGTCGGTTCGTCCCCAAATATGATCTCTGGCTTGTTCACGAGTGATCTGGCTATCGTGACTCTCTGCTGCTGGCCACCGGATAGTTCTGCGGGCTTGTGCGATTGCCAGTCCTCGAGCCCGACGGCCCTCAGTGCCTGCAACGCTCGGCTCCGCGCCTCTTTGGGAGAAGCGCCGGAGAGCAGAAGCGGGAGTTCGACGTTCTCTGCGGATGTAAGGACCGGGAGAAGATTGTAGGCCTGGAAGATGAAACCGATCTTCTCAGCTCTGTACTTCGTTCTTGTGCGGTCGCTCATCTTGGACAGCGGTTGCCCTCTTATGAGGACCTCGCCTCCGGACAGGTCGTCCAGCCCGGATATGCAATTGAGGAGTGTGGTCTTGCCGCATCCGGAGGGTCCCATGACCGATATCATTTCTCCCTCTTTGACTGCGAGATCGACTCCTCTCAACGCCTCCACCTTGACTTTCCCCGAATCGTAGACCTTCTTTACACTCTTCGCGACAATGATGCCTTCTGGCTCGCCTTCCGGACTTGCGCTCTTGGTCACCCTGCCGTCTCTCACCATGGCCTTCATTCCTCCCGTGCGAACAACACTCGCGAACACTAAATGCCGCGAATAATCGGGTGCTCCTTATTAGAGGTTTTCGCTGGGCGTCTGGCAAACACACGCACTATCGACCAAAGCACCCATTTATATCTGCACGCCAATACAAGCGCTTGATGTTGGATTCGAAGGAGAGAGTCCGGGAGCTCGATCAGAAAGACATGCTCGGGTCCATCGAAGCACTACCGAAGCATCTAGCTGATGGTCTCAGGCGTGGGCGAATGTCTGGGTTGCCGAGGTTTGTGCCGAAGGAGATCGTCGTGTGCGGCATGGGAGGATCGGCCATAGGAGGTGATCTTCTCAAGGCATGGCTCGAGATGTCTTCAGAGATCCCGTGCGAGGTGCACAGGTCATACGGCCTCCCGGGTCATGTTGGCAAAGATACTCTCGTGATCGTCGCGAGCTATTCTGGCAATACTGAAGAGAGCCTGAGCATGTTCGAGGACGCCAGAAAGAAACGGGCGAAGATCGTCGCGTTATCGGCAGGCGGTCAGCTTGCCAAGATGAGCGAAGCGATGTCTGTTCCGTTCGCCAAGCTCCCTTCTGGCCTCTTGCCCAGGGCGTCACTTGGCTACATGTTCGGCGCGATGCTTGGCGTTCTCGAGCGTTCAGGAGTCGTTGCGCAGGACAAACAGGTCGAAGAAGCAGTCAGGGTCATGGGCAAGATGACGGCGTACTGCAAGCAGCCAGTCCCTACGAGCGACAATCCGGCGAAGATGGTCGCTCACGAACTCTTCACGTGCGTGCCGCTGATCATCGGGTATGGCCTGTCTCGGCCTGTCGCCAAGCGATGGGCGAACCAGTTCAATGAGAATGGCAAGAGCATAGCCTACAGCTCTGAACTGCCCGAGTTGGACCATAACGAAATCGTAGGCTGGGTGAAGGATGCCAGGAGCAAGGGATTCGCAGCGGTGTTCCTCGATCATGACGACCGACAAGGACCGATGCAGAAGCGGATCCGGGCGACGAAGGACATGATCGGGAAGGTAGCCTCAGTCTATTCCGTTGACGCGATTGGCCTATGTCCGCTTGCCAAGATGTTCTCCTTGGTCATAATGGGCGACTACACAAGCGCCTACCTGGGACTTTTGCGAGGGGAGGACCCGTCATCCAACGAACCCATCGACGAGCTGAAGACAGTTCTATCGAAAAAGTGAGTAACCCTGTGATGCCAGACTAGGTCGGTGGCTAGAGTGTGTAGTGAAAAAAGTGCGTCGAGAGGGCGCTTGCCCTCTCTGCGTTTTCCCATCCCATCAGAGCTTGTTGCTAGCCCTTCCTTCCCTTTGTTCGTTAAACGGCGGGCGCGTCAGCGTCCGCAACTGCGGATCAAGGCATCCGTCCCGTAGACAGCAATCATTGAACTCTCATTCGAGCTGCGGTACGACCCATCCCTCTCTTCGTGCCGCGCTCCTCGACCGCCTCTGATACCTTCTGGCGAAGCGCTTCCTTGCCCTCGAGGTAGTAGCGTTTCTTCTCCTCGACCCATCCTGCAAGTGCGAGCGTAGCGGCCTGAGAGATGTCAGTCGCATCGCCGCTGGCGATGAACATCTCCACGTCCTCCATCAGAGCGGCGGGCAGTGTTGCGCTGATCTTGTCGGCGTTCCAGGTAGAAATCTCATCGTGGAGATATGCCTGGATCGCCTCCCTGACAACGTCCGAAACGCTCTGGAGGCCTATGCGCTCGCGAATCGCTTCGAGTTCCCGAAGATCGTCTTCCGGCAGTCGTATGTTGAGTCGTGCGCTCTTCGTAGTCATTGAAATCGCGGTGCCTTGTATGACGGATTGTCATACATTCTATAAATAGATATCTAGAAAGCTATCGACCACCGTTTCCACTGCAGCGGTTGGAAAAGCGACGTTTTCCGTTGAGTTGCTTCCGAGATTCTCTGATGGCTGTCAGACCTGCGAGTCTCGCTTTCGTGCATACTTTTTTAATCTTCGATTGATTCCCACGATTGTGCCTTCGGCGAAGGATTTGACTCAGTCCGTGAGGGAACTCACGCGCAAACACAGTGCGTGGTTCAAGGATTCCATCCCTCTGATCGCGTCCGAGAATGTCATGAGCCCTGCCGCGAGGGAGGTTCTCAACTCTGATCTCAACAACCGATACGCTGAGGGCTTGCCTGGTAAGAGATACTACCAGGGCAACATCTACGTCGATCAGATCGAGACCATTTGCGAGGATCTGGCCCGCGAAGTCTTCGCCTGCAAGTTCGCTGATGTAAGGTCCACATCGGGCACAGTATCCAACATGGCCGTTCTCATGGCGCTGACCAAGACCCGTGACAAGATGACGACGGTCGCACTCTCCGACGGAGGTCACATATCACATGCGAAGATAGGCGCGACTGGAATGCGCGGGATCAGAACATTCAACTACCCGTTCGACGAGAAGAACATGAATATTGATATTCAAGGCGCCAAGAGGCTCATCCGCGAGGTCAAGCCAAAGGTAGCCTTGTTCGGCCAGTCCGTCTTCCTCTTCCCGACTCCTCTGGACGAGATGAAGGACGTATTCTCTGAGGTGGGGTGTTCCACATGGTACGATGCCGCGCACGTGATGGGCCTCATAGCAGGAAAGAAGTTCCAGGATCCCCTGAGAGAGGGGATTGATGTCATATCCGGAAGCACTCACAAGACCCTGCCAGGTCCTCAGCACGGCATGATATTGTCCGACCTGACAAAGGAGGGCCTCGAGACATCGCTCAGGAGGGGCGTGTTCCCGGGGGTGACTAGCAATCACCACCTGCACTCAGTCGCTGCGTTGGCTGTGACCCTGGCCGAGACAAGGGAGTTCGGCGAGGCCTATGCGGACCAGATCATTAGGAACGCGAAGGCGCTGGGGCAGGGTCTGTTCGAGAGAGGCATGGAGGTGCTCTGCGAGCACCTTGGTTTCACGGAGTCCCACACGGTCGTGGTGGATGTCGAGCAGTTCCAGGGTGGGGCAAAGGTCGCGAAGAACCTCGAGGCCGCGAATATCATATTGAACAAGAACCTGTTGCCATGGGATTCCGACCCGGTCAGGCCTTGCGGCATCCGTATCGGATCGCAGGAACTCACGAGACTGGGGATGAAGGAGAAGGATATGGTAGAGGTCGCGGAGCTTGTCGCCCGGGTCGTGGTGAAGGGAGAGGCGCCGGAGAAGGTCAAGCCAGACGTCATCGAGCTCAAGCGTCAGTTCACGAAGGTTCACTACTGTTTCTTCGAGGGCGAAGAGGCCTATGACTACCCCGTTTTCGACGGCGACCTGAAGTGATATTGGCGACTCTACTTTTATTAGAGCACAACCCGATTAGCGTCATGTAGAAAGGGATGGCTGCGCGAATCAGACTGCTACAGATGGCCATAGCTGCCGTGAACATCGCAATAGTCGTTCTAGCTTTCACCAGCATATGGCCTTTCCCAAATGGTGATTTCAAGATCGACTTGCCCTCGCCGAATGAAGTCACCTGGACATACTCCGACGGCATGGTCCACGTCACCGCTCCATTCTCGATCGATAATGGCGGATACTACGACGTCCGCGATCTGACCATAGACTATATCGTGTTCAATAGCTCGAGATATCCACTGATCGACCCGAAAACCATACCTATAGGCGACATTCCAGCGGGACAGATCACCAGCTCCGAGATAGACTTCCAGTTCGACCTTCTCAGACTCTTCAACGACGGTGCCGTTGGGATGGTGTTCACTGATGACCTGCTGACGTTTGTCGTCGACGTCTCGTGCGGCTATACGATGGATTTGGTGAAGTTCGAAGCTACATACCAAGTCAGCGTGCCGTGGGATGCTCTGATTCGGAGCTATGGACCTGATTGGAGCGGGTCGCATCTTCCCGACTCGATCCCCTCCACGAATCTACCGCCGTATTCTGTCGCATACTGGCTGAACACGTCCGATATTCTTGCTGGTCTCCCACCCGCACAGGTGACCCTGACGTTGATCGGGAACACAACAGGGGCCCTGATGAGTGGTAGCACGACCATCCAGCTAGGTGGCGACAACAACGGCACGGTGGTGTTCGACTCCAGTGCGATCTTGCAGTACACTGACGTGCCTTACGCCTTGCGCTACGACTTGCGGGTGGCGGGTTTCGTATGGACTGGCACAGTGCCAATCCAGGGGTGGTCCCCGTGACGCCGAAGAGCAGGCTGTCCGACGCGACTTGGACAGCGTTTACCGACGCCCTTCGGTTCATAGTCGTGCCATTGGTCCTCATCGATCTAGTCACGAAGAACTATCCACAGCTGACAACGGCCTTCATGCCCGAGATAAAGCTGTACATCATCTTCTTCGGCGGGATGATCACGGCAGCGAGCACACTCGAAGCTTCGAACAAGTCTGGGACCTGGAAGAGACTCTTGTTCGGTCTCACCGCACTGGCGTTCGTGTGCATGTGGCTTTTCATTGTCCTTGGCGGGGGAATCGCTCAGTTCACATACGGACCATACCACGTTCGGTTTGACATGAGCAAGATCGTCTACATCATGCTCTTCGGCGTCTCTCTGAAGGGGCTCTTGGTATACTCGACATTCTCGACCCACAAGCACTATCTGGATGACCAGGAGCGCAGGCGGAAGGAGGAGCGGGCATCGGAGTGGGCTCCTGCACGACCGAAACCGCTCCCACGGCGCAAGCCGTCAGGTCCAGAGTTCTCGACCATGTCCAAGATGGCCTTCGAGGTGTCACATGATGATTCTGTGGGATACGCACCTCCGCCTCCGCCGCCTCCTGAGCCGAAGCCCTTCCAGAGAGTCCTCGCATTCAAGGAGTGCCCGATATGTGGTGCGAAGGCATCGCCTAAGGAAATGACATGCAAACACTGTGGGGCATGGTTCCCGAAGGATACAATCAGGTAGGCCGCCCTGTCGCCAGAGATTCAAGCAGCTCGCAAGCCTTGCACTTTTCAGACATGGTCGGTTCACCGCACGAGCATCGTCTGAGCTCCGCTGGAGGATAGAGCTTCTCGAGCGCAGGGAGGATCTCTTCATAGCTCCTCAAGATGGAATGCCTCGTTCCCGGGTATTTGTCCTCGAGTTGGGATAGAACTGACCTGTAGGAATTGCGCAACGCTTCCGGTGCGTATGGACATTCAAGGTCATGGAATTCCAGCTTGTTTACGACGGCGTACAGAAGTGTTTCACTTTCCGGGACCAATCTCAAGGGCTGGATTCTAGGGACCAGGTAGTTCTGAACCCTCTTGTGTGGTCCTAGGCGGGCGAGCCTCTCGACATCTCCTCTTGAGAAATTCATCAATATGGACTGCGCTGTATCGTCAAGGTTCAGACCGGTAGCCAGGTGCGTTGCCCCCCAGTCCTTCGCCGCTCGATTCATGGCTGCCCTCCTGAGCACCCCACAGTAGCTGCAAGTCGCCAGCTTCCTGGAGGACTCTGCGATTTCGTCCATAGTCGTCCCGAAGAGCTTCTTGAAAGTAACGACCAAGTGTTCGATGCCGAGCTTCCTGCAGCTGCTTGCGACGATGGGCAGACTGGAATCCCGGTAGCCATCGATGCCTTCGTCCACGGTCAACGCGCACAGGTCCAGATCTTTTCTCTCGCCGAGGATCTTGCATGTTAAGTGGAGTGCGACCGTGCTGTCCTTGCCTCCCGAAACCGCGACAACTATCCGTGCACCTCTCTCATTGAGGTCCGTCTGCCTTCGCAGCTCGTGCTTGGTCCTCCTCTCGACGAGATCGCAGAAATGATCGCCACAGAGATGAGCCCCACTGTATCGTATCGACACTATTGATCTTCGTCTGCACTTGTCGCAGCTGACCACGTTGGCCAGATGCCGACACGAGATATTTATTGGTTCTTTCTGGATGCTGTGGCATAGGTATTTGTAAGGATACCGCATTCGAGAGATTGAGACAGAATGCAGGATGTCTGGGTGGAGAAGTACAGGCCGAAGAAGCTCTCCGACGTGATTGGGCAGAAGAGCATAGTCGAGAGGCTTTCTGCTTACGTCAAGACGAGAAGCATGCCTCATATGTTGTTTGCTGGTCCTGCGGGGTCCGGCAAGACGACTTGCGCGATAGCTCTCGCTCGCGAACTGTACGGGGACCAATGGCGCGACAACCTCATCGAGCTCAACGCTTCCGATGAGAGAGGCATCGACATTGTGCGAGGGAAGATCAAGGATTTCGCACGCTCCGCTTCGCTCGGTCGAGCGGATTTCAAGATCATCTTCCTCGATGAGGCGGACTCGTTGACATCTGACGCCCAGGCAGCGTTGCGACGTACGATGGAACGTAACACCCAGACGTGCAGATTCATTCTCTCATGCAACTACTCATCGAAGATAATCGAGCCAATCCAATCTCGGTGCGCTGTCTTTAGGTTCAGACCGCTGGGCGAATCTGACGTAAAGTCTTTTCTCATGAGGATTGCGCACGGAGAACACGTCGATATCACCGATGACGGCACACTCGCCATATGCGGGCTCGCCGGGGGCGACCTGAGGAAGGCTACCAACATACTTCAGGTCGCAGCATCGCTCGGAAAGCGCGTCGACCAGGATTCGGTCTTCGAGTCGACCGAGAACATCAGGCCCTCCGAGATCCAGGAACTGCTCTCGACAGCTCTCAGCGGAAATTTCACTGCCGCCAGGTCCAGACTCGACGAGCTCATTGCGAGACATGGTCTGTCTGGGGAGGACATCGTGGCGGGGATTCACCGGGCCGTATTCGAACTAGGCGTCAGCGAGGATGCCAAGATACGATTGATCGATCGCGTGGGCGAGGCCGAATTCCGGATGGTGTCCGGGGCAAGCGAGAGGATCCAGTTGGAGGCTCTTCTTGCGCACTTCGCGCACGAGGGCAAGAGACCGAAGTAAAACGCTGGTGCACAACAGTTATATACAGTATGTCTGTTTGAGGCGCAAGAGGACCGACAATGGCAAGGTTCCCGGAGGCCGAGGCGCGCAACTTGGTCAAGAAGATCTGCATGAACTGCAATGCTCGAAACGCCATAAGGGCGACGCGTTGCAGGAAGTGTGGATACAAGGGCCTCAGGATAAAGACCCGAGAAACGAAGAAAACCTAGATTGCCTGCGTCCTCATGATTGTTCGATCACTTAGGCAAGCAGAACGGGCACGGTCAGGAATCGTGAAAGGAAAAAAGGGGGTGGAGGAGACTCCACCGCAGTTGGGCATCACCCTTTGGCCACACCTGTCCTCTTCCGTCAAAAGAGCGTGTTCGCCAAAATGGCACTCCCTAATCCATTCTACTGACCATAACCATTCTTGTGGTCAGATGCCAGAAGGCTGCAATACTGCTACATGAGCAGCTAGAAGATGAGCAATTATCCAAAAAGAATATCTTTAATTGAAATATGCCAATCTACCTCCTCGCATGTGGAAGTTCCTCGAATCTGAGATGCTAGTGATCCTTGGCCTTGCGGAGGATGCAACCAGAACCGATGCTCAGATCGCAGACATCTACAACCTGAAGAAGGGGACCGTAGCTTCGATCCGTCGGAGGCTCCTCGATGCTGGCGCCATAACATTCGTGAACGTGCCAGCTTTCAACAAACTCGGCTGTGAGATGATCGGGTTTCACATGGGCACTGCAGAACCTACCGAGCGGGTCGATGCTAGAGCCAACAACTACATCGAGTTCTCCAACAAGACCCCACAGCTGTTCCATGGTTTGATTGGAGGGAGCTCAGTTGTCTTCTATACGGCGCTTAAGAACGCAACCGAGTACGATGCGATCGTCCAGAACCATAACAGGTTCTTCAGCGGACCTAGACGTGAGTCCAAAGCAAGGATGGTCAGTTCGGTCTTCCCATTCGCTCTAACCAAGGTCAATCTGGTCCCCAATTTCGCGCCGATAGTCCACAGATTCTTCCAGTTGGATGTCCCACCTCCGAAACGCTCCGCTCCAGTCCTAACTGAGGTGGAGTCTCCAGACCTTAGCGAGACCGAACAAGCCACCCTCGTGGCGCTTGTAGAGAATCCTCGAGCATCAGATAGGGAGATCGCAGCAATCGTCGGTCTTTCGAGACAGGCGATAACAAGGATCAGAAACAAGCTGCTCGAAGAAGGCGTCTGCAATCCTGCATGCCTGCCGAGTCTCTACAAGTGGGGTTTCGAGATATGTGCCGTCGCTCACCCCAAGTTCAACATGGAAATACCCTGGGGGAAGAGGCTGAAAAGCCAGCCGAAGGAAGTGGTTGACCTGTCTTTCTACACGCTCTCAAAAGCCAATGAGGGGGTTGCCAACTACATAATCGCCAGGTACTCGGAATACTCTGACCAACTCCAGGGCATACTCGCTTGGTACCACAAGGCCAAAGCATTGGATGAGACGCCCAACATCATGCTGTTTCCGCTTGAAAGGTCGACGGAACTCAGGACTTTCGAATTCGGTCCCGCCGTTCGGCATTTGATGCTCTCTTGACAGTCTCGTATAAACATTCAAGGGCAACATATAAAAACCATCCAGCGCATACTGACCATTGGTGGTATTATCAAGGTAACACCAATGATGGCTAGCAGATGGGTAAAAGCGGTCTTCCTTGTGATCCTTGGGATCGTGATAATGCTCTACGCGGACAAATTGGTCAATGACCTCAGAACAGCTTTGCTGGACAATTTCGAGGTCTCTTTTGCATGGACTTGGGATCTGTTGACGATCTTGTTGTGGGTTCTAGTGGTGTGGTTGTTCGTCGACGCTGTTCTCATAATTGCTCTCAGTTTCTCTGAGCATAGATTCACGCTTCAGGATATAGCCAAGCGCCTTGATGCAATCGACAAGGAATTGGGGATTGCCCAGCCAAAGGGAGCCTCCCAACCTTCGGATGTCGATACCGGCATGGAGGAAGTCGTCGAAGAAGAGGTGCCGCCTCCTCCTAAGGAGGTCTAGCTCTTCTTTGAGGTTTCGTCTTCTTTGGCGGCGTCCTTCTTTGCGTCCTTCTGAGCCTTTTTTGGGCAGCTCATGTTGAGGCAGAGGGTCCATCTCCCCCTATTCTGCATAAGTATCTGGATGGTTGGAGTACCGCATGCGTCGCAGACCTGTCCTGTGGGGACTACTCTCCCCTGCTGCGGAAGAGGGTACATCATCTTGCAGTTCGGGTAGTTGGAACATCCTGCGAATCTCTTCCCCTTCCTGGACTGGATGACTCTGAGATCTCCTCCACAAGAGGGGCATTTACCGACGAACCTCTCCTTAAGCGCTTCAGCACATGTTGGATCAATGCAGACTGTCACCGGTGCCTGTCCTCTTGCAACGGTCTTCACTTTGGGTGCGCCGCAGACCGGGCACTTCACATCAGTGGCGAGAACCAACATTCCACTTGGCAGTGGATAGGTGTTCTTGCATTCTGGATAGCCGGAGCATCCAGCGAATGTGCCACCATTCCTCATCCTGATCTGGAGCAAATGGCCAGTCCCGCATTTCGGGCAGGTCCCCAGAGTGTGTTGCTCCCTGAGGGCCTTTCTTATGTGCTCCCCTATCTCCTTCTTGTGCTTCTCGAGGACGTTCATGATGTCCTCGAGCATCGCTTGGCTCTCCTCAACGACCTCATCCTGCTGGAGCTCGCCGGCAGCTATCATGTCCATGTCGCTTTCGAGGTGTGATGTCATTTTCGCGCTCGTGATATCGTTTGCGTGCTCTTCCAGCGCAGAGATGACCGCAACTCCGCTCTCTGTCGGTTCGATTATCCTGGTACCTTTCGCGAACCTACGGTCATAGAGTTTCTGGATCGTCTCGTGCCTCGTGCTCTTGGTTCCCAGGCCGAGGTCCTCCATCTTCTTGATCAGGGAGCCCTGGGAGTATCTGTCTGGTGGGGTCGTCTTCTTCTCGGTGGAGTGAATCTTCAGAACCTCGACAGTGTACCCAACTTTCAGTTCAGGCAGATTGACCTCAGTCACCCTGTAGTATGGGTAGTACTTCCTCCAACCCGGCGAGATGATTCTGTAGCCTTCCGACGCGAAAGGCTCTCCACCTATATCCAGCCCAACAGAAGTCGTCAATGATTTGCAGGGGGGTGCTAGAGTGGCAAGGAATCTTCTCACGACAAGTTCGTACACATCCCAGTGGTGCCCCTTGAGTTCGCCCTTCTTTGCTGCTTCCACTGGGTGAATGGGCGGGTGGTCGGTCGTGCTCTTCTTCCCTCTCGAGGGCCGGAGACTCTCCTGGGAGAGTATTTCCTCCGCCTCCTTCGCGAATTCAGATCTCCTGAGCTTCTCGAGTATCATTCTCAGGCTGAGCGAAGGCGGGTAGACGGTGTTATCTGTCCTCGGGTATGAGATGTAGCCATCGGTGTAGAGGTCTTCGGCGATCTTCATTGCCTGAGATGGCGAGAGGCCGAGTTTGTTCGCCTCCATGAGGAAGATCGTTGTGCTGAACGGCCAAGGAGCCCATTCGTTGTTCTCGTCTTCTTTGAATTCCTTGACTGAAGCTATCTTCGCCGACTTCGCTCTCCCGAAAGCAGCCTGTGCGGCCTCTTTGTCGAGGAATTTCCCGTTCTTGTGAGATGCTTTGAATTCCGAGTCCTTCTTCAGGTCTGCAGTGACGAGCCAATAGGGGACCGGTTTGAACGCTTTGATCTCCCGCTCCCTATCAACCACTAATGCGAGCGTCGGGCTCTGGACGCGCCCGACTGACAGGAAATCCTTTCCCAGCTGACCGGAGGCTAAGGAGATGAACCTGGTCAACGAAGCACCCCAAGCAAGGTCGATTAGCTGCCGGGTTTCAGCTGCTGACGCAAGGCGGTAGTCGATTTCGGCCAACTCCGTGAACGCTCTCTCGATCTCGCCTTTCGTTAGCGCGCTGAATTTCGCCCTTCGCTTGGGCTTGTCTACCTGAGCCTCTTCGAGCGCCTCAACGCCAATCAGCTCCCCCTCTCGATCGTAGTCGGTTGCGACGATGACCTCGTCCGCCGACTTGGACAGGTCTTTCAGAGCGTTCATTATCTTCTTCGCCGTCGGGTCCACTTTCTTCTCAGGCTTCGCATAGACTAGGTCCTTCGGCGGGATTGCGTCCCAGTTGTTGTACTTGTCTGGATAGTCCAGGACTATGATGTGTCCTCTGAGTCCCAACACGAAGTATTCATCGGGTCCTTTGGCGAATGTCAGAACAGGAACGCCTGCGACAGAACGACTCTTATGCGTGTTGTCGGAGAGTATGAGTGCGATCCTCCGCGCGGCGAGATTCTTCTCGCTGATGATGAGCCGGCGCATTCATGCTTGGATGATTGGAGACTTATTTAATGGTGATGGGAGGGGTTTGTCGCATTGCCAGATCGAAGATCTGGCAGGAAACCACAGCTACTTCTTGCGACTTCTCCACTTCCGCTTTCTCAGGTCGAGGATCTCGTTCCTTCTTCGGCCGAGTCCAAGGAGCGCCACAGGGACTCCCATCTGCTTCTCAACGAACTCGACGTACTTCTTCATGTTCACGGGGAGCTCGGCGTAGCCCTTCGAGAGGATTCTCTTCATGCCTGCGTCGCTGATTTCATCCCACCCGTCGAGGGTCGCATACTTGGGCTCGCATCTTTGGAGCAATCTCAAGTCTGCGGGGATTCTCGACACCTTCATGCCGTTAAGAACATAGTGGGTGCAGATCCTCAGCTGGTCGAAGCCTCCGAGGACATCGATCTTCGTCATTGCAAGTCCGGTGAATCCAGAAAGCGAGCTGGAGTACTTCGTGACCACGAGATCGAGCCATCCGCATCTTCTGGCCCTCCCGGTCGTCGTTCCGAATTCGCCTCCCTTCTCTGCGATCCGTTTTCCGATTCCATCAGTGAGTTCGGTCGGGAATGGGCCCTCTCCGACCCTCGTTGTATAAGCCTTGACGACACCGTACACATCATCCAATGCCAGAGGGGAGATGCCGGAACCAGATGCAGCGTTGCCCGCGACCGTCGTTGACGAGGTCACAAAGGGATAGGTCCCGTGGTCGATATCCAACATGGTCCCCTGAGCGCCCTCGAAGAGGATTCTCTTTCCCCTGCGCAGCGAGTCATCGACGAGTGCTCCCGTGTCGACGACGTGATGCTTCAGTCTCCTTCCATGTCCGGCGTACTCGTTTCTGATCGCATCGAGATCCAATCTGCTCGAGTCGCCGTATGCTTCGAGGATCTTCTGCTTCAGCGGTATGAGGAATTCGAGTTTCTCAGAGAGGATGCTTTCGTCTGTGAGGTCCCCCATGCGAACGCCTAGCCTCGCGACCTTGTCCGAGTAGGACGGGCCGATCCCGCGTCCAGTCGTTCCAACTTTTCCGTCCTTCCTCATCCTCTCCTCGGCACCGTCGAGCAGTCTGTGATAGGGCATGATGACGTTCGCTCTGTCGCTGATTCTCAGGTTCTTCACGCTCACCCCACGTGATTCGAGGCCTTCGAGCTCTTTGATGAGGACGCCGGGGTCGATGACCACACCGTTCCCGATGACTGCAATCTTACCTGGTCTGAGAATGCCCGACGGGACATGATGAAGCGCGAACAGTTCTTCGCCGACCTTGACACTGTGTCCCGCATTGTTCCCTCCCTGGAACCGCACGACCATGTGGGCTTCGTTCGCCAAGAAATCCACGATCTTACCTTTGCCCTCATCTCCCCACTGAGAACCGATGACCACCAATGACGGCATCTTATCGATACAAGCAATCCGAGCCCGCCTAATAAAACGTTTGATAGGCGACGATCATCTCTTCTTGTGGTACTTCCTGTAGTGCTCCAACAGCTCGGATGCTTCGAGGTCGGTCTTTAGTCCTTTCGGATCGAAGTGAGTCTTCGAAGCTCTTGCTCCTTTGGCTCTCAGATACTCTATGAACTCGACCAACTTGGGTGGGGCCAGTTTCGTCTTCTTCGCAAGCTCGTCCATGCCATAGTACAGAGGAGGCATGCCTGCCTCGTCCTTCCAGACCTCGAGGATCTTCCCGCACCTGACAGAAGTCCCCAGGTCGCCGGTCGCCTTCATTCCCTTGAGCACTTCCTTGGACGAGAGTTCGAAAAGCCAGAGAGGTCCAGCGTCCTTGTCACTTGCTCTTGAATTGTCAGCGGTCCTGGACAAATTGGACCGCATGAAGCCTATGAACCCGAGCTTCTTGATGGCAGCGTCAGCCCTCGCTGCTCCGCTGCGAATTCTGAAATTGCATCTGAAGTAGTGGTCAGCGTGATAGCACAAGAGCGGCTCAACCGCACGATCGTGCTTGGCAGCCTCCCTCACCACGAATCCGATCAGGATTCTGAGGCCTGTCTCATGAGCGAAAGGGGATCTCGCTGACGTCGATCCATATCTGCGATAGCATGTCTTCGGGTAGGTCCCGTAGAGTGGGGCCGTGTCTGTCGCTGTGATAGCTATCACGCCATTGTTCCTGCAGCTTTGGACGGCTGAATCGATGAAGTCCACAGGCGTCCCGAAGGGATCGATATCGATGTAGTCGAACTGTTCTTCAGCGAGCAGGCTTCTGAGGTCTCTGCAGTTCACACGAACATGACCAAGGCTGTTGAGTTCCGCGTTCTGCTTCATCAGTACGGCAGCTCTGATGTCTCTGTCGTTCAGCTCGAAATCCGCGTGCACTCCGCACTCGTTTGCTAGTCTGAGTCCTCTCGCGCCAGTTGCGGCCAGCCCGTCGAGAATGCGCTGTCCCTCGCTGAAGATCACGCGGCCCAGCATGACTGAGACGTCTCTGCCGAACTCCATCTGCTTGTTGTAGAAGACCTCGCTTGTCTTTGTTCCAGGGCCTTTCTTGCAGTAGCTCTCAGGAACGAGAAGGTCGGTCGTCCCCTCTCTTACCTGAGCAAGACCGGAAAGCATCAAACGTACTCGCCCTTCATCAGCTTGATAATCTTGTAAGGTAGGAGGTTTCGATTGATGGGCGTTACCTCAAGTATCCGCACGTCGTCCCTTCTCCTGATGTCCTGCAGGAGGGGATTCCTGGATTTCTTGTGAAGCGTCAATATTATTGGCTTGTCGACCTCCATGGCATCCTTGACCGCCTTCACGAATTTCTCAGATTCGACCTCCATCTTGCCGACCTCGTCGATCACGATCACGTCTGAGTTCTTGCTCGCGTCAACCAGCGCCTCGACACCGACCGTATCCAGGCTTTCGAGGTTCACGCCGTACTTTCCGACGTAGAATTTCGATTCGGTCTCGATATGGGCGAAGATGGCTTTGCGCTTGGATTTCCAGTCCATAACGTAGAATCCGACCCTCTTGCCATTCTCAATTATCGGCTCGGTGACCATGCCACCGACGGTGAGGCTCTCCTCCTCGAGCATCTCAATCACTTTGACGAGGGCCTGCGTCTTCCCCGCCCCCGGAAGTCCGGTGATACCTACCTTTATCCCCCTCGTCATTGCGTCACCAGGCACCCAGATAAACGGTATCTGTATGGTCTTTCAAATATATGATGAATGTCATAAATCTTCACAGTCAATCCGAACAAGCGACCGGGCAGGGATTTCTCACTTCTTCCCGATTTCCTCTATGAACATAAGCGGGTAGTTCATCTCCTTGATCATCTTCATCGCGGCTTTGACCCTCGCGCTCTTGTACTTCACGACGAGGGTCACGTCCAGCATGTCTCCGGTGAGGGAGACGTAGTCATATTGTCCTCTCTTGCTCTTCAGCTTCGACCTGTCGATTCTCACACTGACGCTCTCGACGAACGGTTGGACCTTGCTTCCCGCCTCGATGGCTTTCTCGAGCGTCTCCACGTTCTCCACGCTGAGCGGCACGCCAACGAACTGATGATATATGGTGCCCATCTTGACTCCAGCCTCGAAGGCCGCCCTCTCGGAGTCAGAGCACGAGAAGTAGCTATCCGCTTTTGCTTCTCTCGATCCTTTCATAGAAGGGCCCCCCGAAAACGTAGACAAGAGTCAGTGCCAGTGCAGTGCCAGTGGCGGTACGTGAGAATGATGTATATAATGATTGGTCGGCGACCAGAAGGAGGCCAGCAGCCGATGGAAGGACCGCCAGTAGCAGGGCAAACCCCGTCGCTACGGCCATCTTGCCGTGGACTTTCGGATAGGGAATCTCGGATGCCATGAGATAGCTCGCTAGGAAACTGAACCCCATGACGAGCCACGGGAGCTCTTCAATGGTGAAATAATACCTGCTGTGGTCAAGGCCTTTCGAGGCACCGAATAGCAGGCACAGCAGGACTATCAGGAGCGCGGCAGCGGGTGCTGGCATCCCGACGAAATGCGGGAGCTGGTACCCGCCTGCGCTGAACCTCGCAAGCCTGAAAAGGCCGGTGGCGAGGATGGCGACCGAGCATGCCAGCACGACACCATTCTCCAGACCGGAACTAAGAGTCGCATGGAACTCAGCATATACCAGAAGGGCAGGAGCGAATGCAAACGATATCGAATCCGATATCGAGTCGAGCACCTGTCCCATCATATGTTTGCTGCCGAAGCGCCTCGCGATGATGCCGTCAAGGCCGTCCATGATCATCGAGAGGAACAGAAGGCTGGTTGCGGCTAGGAATTTCTGGTCGAGGATGTAGGTGATGGCGATGAATCCGAGGACTCCGTTCGCAAGCGTGAAGAGGTCTCCGAAAGAGACTCTATTCCACGCGGCCATCACAGACCTCCGCGATACATGTGACGCCCGCGCGCAGTTTTTGGCCCTTTTCCACAACTATCCGAACATTTGACGGTGGAAGGTAGAGGTCCACCCTGGAGCCGAACCGAATGAGACTGATCTTCGCTCCCTTCCCAAGTTCTTGGCCTTGCTTGACATATGGCACGATGCGTCTAGCGATCGCGCCCGTCATCTCGATTATCGAGATTCTGCCGATTCGGGTCATGAGCGACATCTCAAGTCGTTCGTTGCTTGGCGTCCCTTTCGAGAATGCAGGCCGGTGTTTTCCCCGCGTGTGGAGGGAGTTCTCCAAGACTCCCTCAAGCGGCGCCCTCGTAACGTGAACATTCCTGAGCGCAAGATAGATGGAAACCAGGCCCTTCTCGTGGTCAATCGCTCTGACCGTTCCATCTGCCGGGGACACAACGCCGTCCCCTATCGTTCTTCTGGGGTCCCTGAAAACGCAGATAAGGAATATGGTCAGACCAGCGAGTCCGGCTGCCACATAGAGCTGGAACGGGAGAGCTGCAGCGGTCGCAAAGGCGCTTAGCCCGACCAGCCCACGACCACCTCTAGCAATCATTGCAGACACCTCGCGACAGACAGAATCCACTCACAATCAATCATCACTTCAAGATCAGTTTCGCATCGACCACAACGGCGCCCTTCTCCTTCACGAACACGGGGTTGAGGTCCATCTGGTCGAGCTTGTCCATGTACTTCTCCCCGAGCGCGGAAACCTTCATCAGGATGTTGATTATCGCGTCCCTGTCGACCTTGATCTTTCTGAAACCTTCCAGGATTGGTGCCGCCTTGATCTCCCTCAGCATCTCCTCGGCATCCTCTCTCTTGATCGGGACGATCCTGAACGTGACATCCTTGTAGACCTCCGTGTAGATCCCACCGAGGCCAAACATGACGGTCAGGCCGAAGGTCGGATCGTTGATTAGGCCGACGATGACTTCGACTCTCCTGTCCTGATGCGACTCCACGAGGATCTGTTCAGTGGGGAACTTCTCTCTCATCTTCGCGAATTCGTGCTCGAGTTGATCCCTGGCAACGTCGAGAATGACGCCGCCAACGTCGGTCTTGTGCAGTATGTTCGGGGAGCAGACTTTCAGCACGGCAGGAAACTTCAGTTTCTTCTGGTCGATGTCCTCGAACTTCCGCACGACCTGAAAATCCGTTGTGGGGATGCCCGACTCTCGCAGAAGCTCCTTCACCTCGTTCTCCGCAAGTGACTTCCGGCCTTCTTTCAGCACGGATTCGATTATCAAGTTCCCCGCTCCCTCGATACGAATGTTGTCATGTAACTCCCTCCAAGGAGACCTCCCATTTCAATGGGAGGAGGAATTGGAGCGTCAGCCATATATATCCACCCAGACAATATGTTTTCGGTATTGCGTGGGCCGCCAACCTCGGTTGGCAAGACACTCCCAATGGGAGAAAGACGGTTGAAGTGCCCACACCCCAAAACTTGCTCCTGCGGGCAAGTCGTCAGCAATGACGGGGTGGATAAGATGTCTGTGAAGCCTTCCTGCGGGAGTAGGCTGTTGATACCGAAACGGTATCTTAGGGGCGACATCCCCAAAGTCAACCAGCCAATCGTAGCGTGCCATGATGTCAGGCCTCGAAACTTGATGGAGCATGGTTACAAGCTATCCATTTCAATGGGTGGTAGTTGACATTGTTTAATCCTTGCTCTTGCTCTCGAACGCCTCTCTTCCCAGCTTGGTCCCGACGGCCAAAGCGGATCTATTCAGATTGTGTGTGGGTTTTGGAAGCGATTCGAACAAAGCTCTCTCCAGCGCATCATATGAGACGATGTCGGATATCTCCCTGAGAGCTCCGAGCATCACAACGTTGGCGACAATCCTGGTCCCTATATTCTCGGCAGCCTTCGTCGCTGGCACATAGAAAACGTCCCCTTTCGGCCTTTCGAGGACGAGGTCCGGATCGATCAGGACCCTTGTATCGGGCTTCCTCTCATGGATGTATTTCGAATAAGCCTGTTGTGACATTATGACGAGGTAGTCGGGTATCTCCACGAACGGGTAGAGCATCTCCTTGTCCGATATCTTGACATCGCACTTGGAATGGCCGCCCCTGGCCGAAGGACCGTAGGATTGAGTCTGGATGGCGGTCTTTCTCTTGGGCTTTCCGTCTTCGCCGATTGGTCTGTCATAGAGAGCGGCCGCGCGTCCGAGGACGATGCCCATCAGTATGACGCCCTGGCCACCGAAGCCGGAGAACCTGATCTGTCTATCCATGTTTCTCGACTCCGATAAGTTCCTCGTAGCATTCCCTGTTCCTGTCCACAAATTCCCCTATGGTGATCTGACCTGCCAGATTGAGGTCTACGTGATCGACGGCTGCAAGCCTCGCCTTGTCTCGCCTGACCGAGCTCTCCTTGAACCATTCCAGCATTTGTGTTGGATCGGCCATCTTGTTCCGTCTGCCGAAGTTGGTGGGGCATTGCGAAACAACCTCGACGAAGGCGAACCCCTTCTTCTGGAGCGCGGTCTTCATCGACTTGGTCAACTCGTGGACGTGCCTCGTGGTCCACCGGGCGACGTAGTTGGCGCCCGCAGCCACCGCGATCTCCGCGAGGTCGAATGGATATTCCTTGTTGCCGAACGGCGTGGTGGTTGACTGGAAATCGTGTGGGGTCGTGATTGAGGCCTGCCCTCCCGTCATTCCGTAGATGTTGTTGTTTATGCAGATCACGGTCATGTCCAAGTTGCGTCTGCAGCCGTTGATGAAATGGTTGCCTCCAATGGCGCCCAGGTCGCCGTCGCCTGTGAATATCACGATCTTCAGTTCTGGCTTTGAGAGCTTCAGGCCGGTCGCAAAGGCGATTGCCCTTCCGTGGGTTGTGTGAAGCGCATCAGAGCTGATGTAGAGCGGGATCCTGGAAGAGCAGCCGATCCCGCCGACGAAGGCCGTCCTGTCCAAAGGCAGGTTGAGCTCGCTGAAAGCTCTGTAGAAACAATTCATCACCGTGCCATTGCCGCACCCAGGACAGAACACATGAGGCCATCGGTCTCTTCGGTAGAACTCGAAGAGCTCCATCAGATCGCCCCCATCGACCGAAGCTTGTGCCGTACTTCGCTCGGGGTTGGAGGATCTCCGCCGACCTTCGAAAGCAACTCGACCTTCTTGCAGCCGGCTTCGAGCGCCACTCTCTTGATTGGCCAATAGAGCATGCCGAGGTTCATCTCGCAGACCAGGATCTGGTCGCATTTGCTGGCAACCTCGTAGATGGGTTCTTCCGGAAGCGGCCAAATGCTCTTGAGCCTGAGAAGGCCGACCCTGTCATCCGACGCGGCTACCTCCTTTGCGCCAAGGGCAGAAGAACCGTACGAGACAATCATCGTCTTCGAGTCTGGACAGGTTAGTTCCCACTTGTTGATGTCCTTCCTGTTCTTGAGAACCTTCTCGGACAGCCGTTTGATCAGCTGCTCGTGGACCTTGGCATCCTCCGGCTCGATCCGCGAATCGTCCGTGTGAGTCATGCCTGTTATCATGGTCTTGTGTCCCTTGCCGAAAATCGGGAACGGATGGACAAGTTCGTCTGGCACATCGTACGCCTCGTCCGGTCTCCGAAGACCCTTCTCCTTCCTGTTCACTATTTTGATCTTGTCCGGAACCGCTAGCAGGCCTCTCATGTGGCCTACTTCGGCATCCGACAGAAGGAATGCTGGCACACGGTATTTCTCGGCGTAGTTGAAGGACTCGATGGTGAGATCGAACATTTCCTGGACTGAGGCGGGCGCGAAGGCAATGACCTGGTAGTCACCATGGGAGCCGTACCTCGTTTGCATGACATCGCCCTGGGATGCTCGAGTCGGCTGACCCGTTGACGGGCCACCCCTCATCACATTCACGATCACGACCGGGGTCTCTGACATCGCTGCATAGCCGATCGCCTCTTGCATGAGTGAGAAACCAGGGCCAGAGGTTGCCGTCATCGACTTGACGCCCCCCCATGACGCTCCGATGACCGCGGAGATGCATGCGATCTCGTCCTCCATCTGGAGGAATATGCCGTCAGCACCTTTCAGCCTGTGAGAGAGTCCCTCGGCAATCTCGGTGGAAGGCGTGATGGGATAGCCCGCGAAGAACCTGACGCCGGCCGCAATCGCGCCTTCGACGCATGCCTCGTTCCCTTGAACGAAGTATTCACCGGGAGCTATCGTCATCGTTTCTTCTCCTCCTCTATTTCCGGGTGCCAGGAGATCGCCTGGTCCGGGCAGCTGAGCACGCACAGTTCGCATATGAGCTTGCCCTCTCTATTGTGATTGTAGCATTTCTCAGTTGAGCTTGCCACCGCGTCGAAGTACCCCATTTCGGATATCTCCGCCCCCTTCGAGTAGCACTTCTTGGGGCAGATGTAGACGCATATGTTGCATCCTTTGCACAACTTTGGGTCTATCACTGGCTTCATTGACAACCTTCAAAGCATCGGTCGAACGATATTTGAATGTATTCGAGGTAAAAGGTTCTGTTGCATTATCGGGTGGTGACATCTATGTCACCCCAACAATGCCACTCGTTCCATTCGGCTCCGACCGTGCGGCCATCGCTGGCTCGTATAGGATCATCATCACGTCATTCTGGAACGCGCCGGGGTTAAACCGTAAACCCCCTGCCATCCCCTTCGAGATGGCTGTCTGCAGCAGGTTGATGCTGGCATTGATATGCCTATTTAGGCGCCAGCCACACTCACACTTGAACTCCGCACCCATTCGGGAATCTTGTATCGTCCTACATATCGGGCACGTTCTGCTGCTGTTTCTTGGATCGACCTTGACGACTGGGATGCCTCTCCACTGCGCCTTGTACTCGATGATCTGGTGGAGCTTTCGTCTGGGCCACAGGCTCAGGCGTCGATTCAGCTCTTTGCTACTTTTCGGCCTCAGTCCCTTCAAATCTTCGAGGACTATTGCAGATTTCCGTTCCTCCGCGAACTTCAGGACCGAGTTCGCCACCTGGTGGAGCCTGTAGTCGATCCGGTGGTGCTCCCTGGCTCCCTCCCTTCTGCACAGGTCCCGGGAAGTTCGGCGGTCGTGCGCCTTCTTCTTCTGGAGCCTCTTGCGCCTGTCGTGATGCCGCTGCTGGATGATGGCGACTTCTGGGAAGTCCGCTTGAACGGCCCTAGCGACATCGCACTCGACGAACACGCCGTCAAGGCTCCGCTCGTTCGTGTCGAGCGAGAGAGCAGATTCGGGCACAAACGGCTTCGGCGCGTCCTTCCTGAACGCCACTATGACTCGATCCGGAAGAACGGTCAGCGATCCAAGGGAGAGGGCCATGTCGTCCAGGTACTTCCGATGGTACTGGCTGACGACGAGCCTTAGCTCGACATGGCAGCCAGCCCTGATCGGAAGGTCGACGACTCCAGACTTTCGATCGAGTTTGTACGCCTGGTTCTCTGCTTTCATCATCAGGCGCTTGACAAATGGAATCCTGCAGGTGATACCTTTCCGAACGCGCCTTCGATGGTTCTTCAGGACGCTCCCAGCCACTTCGAACGCTGATACCAGATGGTGGGAGTACATCCTTGGGTGTTCTTTGCGAAAATCCTTATATGCAATCCTACACAGGGCGTTCCTCGATGTGACTCGCGCTTGAAGGCCTGCCCGGATCGCGTTGTTGACGGCCAACCTGAAGTCTTCGAGGAGTGATCTCGCCTGAAATGGAAGATCTGAGTCCAGATAGAAGACGATTCCCTTGACCAGCATCTCTTCCCTGACGATGACCGGCATATTATGTTTCTCTGGCTACATGTAGTAGTCGAGTGAGGATACTCGCGCGAATGGCCGCCTTCGTCACCCGAGTTGTTCCAGAACTACTCGACGAAAGGATTATAAAGACCTACTGCTAACCGCGTTCGAGACCTTGAACGCCATTCAGAAGCAGATTCTGGAACTCAAGAAAGAGAAGAAGGCGATCATCCTCGGCCACAACTACCAGAGGAAGGAAGTTCAGGAGATTTCTGATTTCCTTGGGGATTCGTACGGACTATCCGTTCAGGCCTCCAAGACCGATGCGAAGATCATCGTTTTCTGCGGCGTCGACTTCATGGCCGAATCAGCCAAGATCCTGAACCCGCAGAAGATCGTCCTCCACCCGAACCTCAAGGCAAAGTGCCCCATGGCCGCGATGGTGGACGTGAAGTCTCTGAAGGATCTGAAGGCGGCGCACCCAGGGGCACCTGTTGTGTCCTATGTGAATACATCCGCTGATGTGAAGGCGGAATCGGACATATGCTGTACATCGGCGAACGCGATCAAGATCGTGCAATCACTGCCCGCCAAGAAGATTATCTTCGTTCCTGACACGAATCTTGGCCTCTACGTTCAAAGGTTCGTGAAGGATAAGGAGATCATCCTTTGGCCGGGATACTGCCCAACTCATGTGAACATCAAGCTCGAGGATTTGAAGGCCCTCAAGAAGAAGCACCTTGAGGCCGAGATACTGGTGCATCCTGAATGCACGCCAGATGTCGTTGACTTTGCGGACTTTGCGTTCTCCACTGAGGGCATCATCAAGCATGTCGTCTCATCTCCCAAGAGGGAGTTCATCATCGGCACCGAGGCGAACATGCTCCACAGGCTCCGGAAGGAAGCGCCTGGCAAGATCCTGTACGAAGTGCCAAACGCCACATGTCCGAACATGAGGGAGATCTCTTTGGAGGATGTTCGAGACTCCCTTGTGAAGATGCAGCACAAGATCGAGCTCCCGCCGGACATAATCAAGAGAGCGAGGATCCCCCTCGAGCGGATGATAGCCGCTGGCCGCTAGCTCCATCGTCTTGTTCAGGTCGAATTGGCCAGCTCGCTTGCCGGACCGAGCATGAAGTAGATTCCGAAAACAATCATGACCGCACCGCAGGCGCCGAACACTGCCTCGTGAACCAGGGGCGTCCACAGGTGTTTCGTTCTGAAGACTGCGAATGATGTGAAGCTGTACCATGCCAGATCGCAGGTCCAATGAACGACTGCGAAAGCTACAACGACAATTGCGCCGAACTCCTGCGCATTGGATATCAGCAGAGCGCCGACGGTCGCCCACCACAGGAAGAAGTACGGGTTTGCGGAAGTTGTCAGGACTCCCGTTGTGATGGAATTGTATGGAATGTAGTCTTTGTCGCCGCTTGCGATCTCTTTTCGAGATCTCACCATCATAATGCCGAGGAAAACGAGAAGGAATCCTCCGACCAATCCGATCCCCAACTTGACAGCTGTGTTCTGGAAGATATATCCGAGGCTCAGGACGATCAACACCATCAGGGGGAATTCGACGAGACCATGCCCGAGGGCGATCTTGATTCCAGCGTTCTGGTCCTTGTATCCCTTGGCAACTGCCGCCGCAAAAACTGGTCCAGGCGTCATCACTCCCGACAATGAGATGACTACTGCGATCCCGAAGAATATCCAGATGTTCTGGGTGAGTTCTTCCACCTTTGGTGAACGGGAAATCCTGGTATATAACTCGTGGCACTGACTAGTCTCATCAGGACTCCCATAAAATACGGGGATGACCATGGGGGTGACACGTGATGATAAGAGGGTCAGCTGAGGTCCGCAAGGACCGGTGATGAACCCTATGAGTGCTGAAGCTCATCGATGGTGCGCCATCAGTTGAGCTGACACGGAAGACACGATCGCCCCAGGATGATCTTCGAGCATGCCCGAGACCGCAGCAAGAGTCCAGAGTCGACCGCTTGGCGTGACCCTGCTCTCCGTCGTCCAGCTCATCCTGTGGATAGGGTATCTCTTGAGCATGCTTTGGGCCTGGTCCATATCCGCTTGGGCGGACAGCGTTGACGGACAGATGAGACTCCGGTCCGTCGGCGGTGGCCAATTGGCGGAATCCATTCCCACTTTGTTCCTGATCGTTGGCGTCGTCTACCTCGTGCTGGGGATCTCTTCCCTGATGCTATCGAGAGGCTACTTCAAAGGTCGAGAAAGAGCAAGGCACAGGGGAAGGACTGTGGCAACGCTGGCAATCGCGTTCGCATTCTTCTGTCTCCTATTTCCGGTTCCAGCGAAGCTCGGGCCAGACTCTCCTTTCTGGGCGATTGTCTTCAATCTGTTCTTAGTGATGTACCTGGCAAGACCCAAGATCCTGTCATTCTTCAGATCTCAATCCGGTGCGCAACACTCCTAGAGAAGAATGCGCCAATGATTCTGGGTCCTCGCGACTAGCTGTAGATTGTGACGATGTAGTCGATGAACTTGCTCAGGGGCATGCCGTCGTGCCACCTCATGATCAGGTTTCCCTCTTTGGATGGCGCAATCTTTGGGAGCCTGCTGTAGACGACCTTGAGACGGCCGTTGATCGGTCCGACATCCAGTGTGAAGATCCTCCAGGCATCTCCTCTCTGCCGCTTGTACCTGAATGCGTAGATCGGCATAAGGCCGACGCGCCTGCAGTCATCCATCATCTCCTTGGCCTGGATGGCGAGCTTCTCATTCCTGCTGAATCTGAGGACGTCGCTTACGGAGCTCTTGACCTCGATCGGGAGGGATATGTCGGAACGTATGGCCACGATGTCGATGCCCAGTGAGCCAGCTCCTCGGATGACCATGAAGGGTCTCTCGCGGATCCTGTAGTACGCCTTTCTCTCGTGCTCTTCACAGGTCTTTGTGACCCTGACCAGCATGTCCTCGTCCGCTCGAAGAATGCCCTTGAGCTCACGCTCAAAAATGCGTCCCATCGCCTTCGGCCACTGAATGCACGTTCAGGTTTAATCACTTTTGGCTACAGTCAGATATAGCGCACGCAAGCATCTCGTCCATGGAAGACGTTTCTGGAATGTTCGCGAAGAACATGGCCTGAGTCGCGCCCGCTCCTTCGCCAGGAACGCATTCACTGTCATCGGTGAGAGCAGCGTAGACCAGATGCAGCCTCTTGACAGACACGTCAGAGTAGTGCCAGACAACATCATACATGCCTGCCAATTCGACACTCTTCAGGCCGATGCCGCATTCTTCCTTCGCGATCCGTTTCGCAGCTTTGACCGGATCTTCGCTTGTCCCAATCCTGCCAGAGGGAAGACTCCACACCTCTCCATTCTTCTTTGTCAACAACACTCCGTTCTTCCCGGATACGACCAGTACCAGCTGTCCCTTGCATGGGATGTAGTTGAGATCCGCCTTCATCCCTTTCATATCGAAATCGAACTTGCGGATCTCGATATGGGGCGTGGTCAGAGCAAGCGCGTCAATCTCGTCTGCAGTAGGCAGCTCTATCAGCATCCGTTTGGGAACCTTCTTCACGGGACCAGCCTTGACCTGTCTCTTGGGTATAGAACAGCCTCCCTGATGTTGGGCAAGTCCAGCATCTTCTGGACGTAGCGCTCGACGCCGAATCCAAACCCTCCATGCGGAGGCATGCCGAACCTGAAGGCTTTGAGGTAGAAGTCGAAGGATTCAAGGTTGAGGTTGTTCTCCCGCATCTGCTCCACGAGGACGTTGTAGCGGTGTTCCCTCTGTCCTCCCGAGACAATCTCCTGCCCTTTGTAGTCCAAATCGAAATAGCCCGTGGTCTCCGGGTCCTCGTCCGACCGTTTGGCGTAAAAAGTGCCTCTCTTAAGTGATGTCGGAAACTCAGTGATGAAATAAAGTTCACAATTCTTCTCGCGCTTCATGACCTCTCCGAGGGCCTTCTCGCCCTCCGTTCCGAGGTCGTCACCGTGCTCGATCCTTAGGCCGGCAGCCTTGACGATCTCGACCGCCTCCTTGTACTTCATGCGCGGGAAGGGGGTCGTCGGGTGCTCGATCTTGACTCCCAGCTTCTGGAGCTCATCCTTCGCGCGGTCGCGCACGTACTCCAGGCTGCTGACAACGATTCCCTCCGCTACCGCCATCACGTCTTCGGATGACTCAATGAACGCCATCTCCACATCGAGCGAGATGAACTCGGCGACATGTCTGATCGTGTCCGATGCCTCCGCTCTGTAGGCGTGGGCAATCTCGTAGATGCGGTCAAGACCAGTCGCCATGAGATTCTGTTTGTACAGTTGTGGGCTCTGGGCAAGATAGGCGCTGCTGTCGAAGTACTTGATCGGGAAGAGCGTCGAGCCGCCCTCCGCACCCGCCGCAACGATCTTCGGGGTACTGACTTCGACGAATCCCTCGGACACGAGGAACCCTCGAATCCCCTCGATCGCCTTCGCTTCGATCTGGAATATCGCTCTGATATCCTCTTTCCTCAAATCCAGGAAGCGATTGTTCAGGCGAGTGTCCAGATCTGCCCCCACCTTGTCAATGACTCCGAGCGGCAACGGCGTTTCCGCCTTGCTCAGCAGAACTATCTTGTCGGGGAGTACCTCGAAACCCGCCCTGGCCTCCTTGCTTTCCTTGACCGTGCCAGTCACAAGGAGAACCGACTCCCGTGGCAGTGAAGCGACAAGATCGAAGAGTTCCTTGCTCCTCTTCTTCAGAGTCGTGACCTGTATGACTCCGTCTCTGTCACGCAGCTGCAGAAAGGAGATTCCGCCCAGGTTCCTAAGGTCCTGGACCCAACCGCCCACCGTGACCTGCTGGCCGAAGAGGGCCGACGTGATCTCCTTCGAGTATGTGATGTGCTGCCATTGCGGCAAGAAAGTACACCTGTCCTGCGTAACCTAGTGGAGGGTAATAACTGTTTCTCGAACTCGGAACTCGCCCCTCGCATCCCTGCGAAAGTTAATCTCGGCGTAAGGCCAATCCCTCGCAACCTGAGGACAGTGCCCCCATGGATCTTATGATACTCGTCTACGTCCTTCTCATCATTGCATTCGCCAAGGCGCTTGGTGAAGCGGTGTCTCGGATCAACCAGCCGCCTATCGTGGGTGAGCTTCTCGCTGGGATTGTGCTTGGGCCGTTCATCCTTGGGAGATTCTTCGTGGGTTTGCACGATATGTGGGAGCCAGGGTCGAGGAGCACATTCATGGGGCAGCTCGCGGACCTGGGGATGCTGTTCTTGATGCTATATGTCGGTCTCGAGTTCTCTCCCAAGCTGATCAAGGCATCCTCTTGGCTTGGCAGCGGTATCGCGGCCGTCGGGATTGCTGTTCCAGCGGTGTTGGGGGTCTTGGTCGGACTAGCCTTTGACCTAGACGGCCTGACCCTCGCATTCATGGCGGTCGCAATGGCGGTAACTGCTCTGCCCGTCACCATCAGGGTCCTTAAGGATATGGACGTCATAGGCACGAGGACCAGCGGCACTATAGTGAGCGCTGCGTTGATCACCGACGTCCTGCTTCTGCTCGTTCTCGGGATCATCATCGGGGCGTGGGAGGGCTCGGCGACATGGTCCACTGCAGTCTACATCGCGGTTGGTTTTGCGTTGTTCTTCGTTTTCGCGCTGCTCGTCGGCCGCTTGATCGTGCCGCACCTCTACAAGGTCTTGAGATGGATGCGGACTGGCGAGGCGGCGTTCGCTGTGGCCGTCGGCATAGCGATGTTGTTCGCCATCGCTGCAGAATGGGTAGGTCTTCCAGGAGTCATCGGTGCGTTCATAGCCGGTCTCCTACTGCGTGAGACGGGCACAGGCCTCAAGGTCTGGACGAGAGTTGAGGATATACTGTCCGGAGTCACGCTTGGGTTCCTCGCCCCGATATTCTTCGTCTTGATCGGATTCTCGGTCAAGTTCGAGCTCGTGGCGGAGCATCTCCTGCTCTTCCTCGCAATCCTTCTTGTCGCGGTGGTTGGGAAGCTAGGCGGCACTTTCGTGGTAGCCAAGCTAGGCGGTTTGAGCACGAACGAGTCCATGGCCATCGGCTCGATGATGATGGGGAAAGGCGCGATGGAGCTTGTCTTCGCCCAGATCGCTCTCGAGGTCGGATTGTTCGCTGGAAGGGAATACTTGTTCTCCTTGCTCGTCCTCATGGCGTTCATATCTACGATCCTTGCGCCAGTGTTCTTCAAGCTCTACTACAACAGGGGCGTGGTCGCAGGGGAGATATCAACGCAGAGACAGGCGATGCTTGAGATCTATGGGGACATTGGCTTGTCTCCCTAGACCGGAAAGGGCCTCAGGCGGGCTCGCGACCTTTCCTGTTGGCGACTACAATCCCTGCCACGATGATCAGACCGCAGAACGCCGTCCAAGGGGCGACTCCCTCGCCTCGTATGGCCCACGCGAACAGAGATGCGAACACTGGCATGAGATAGATGAAGAAGGCCATCCGCGAGACCTCCTCGTGTTCGAGGGTACTGAGATAGAGCACCGATGACACCCCAGCGCAGAGGAATCCTAGCGCAGCGATGTTCAGGATGGAGTTTTGGCTGAATTCCATCCTCAGTCCTTGTTCGAAGGGAACGGCAATTCCAAGAAGGGCCGTTCCGAACAGCAGGGACAGTCCGATGATTAGCACAGGTGGGTTCCTGGCAATCATGTTCTTGGCTGAGACCCAGGCAAGGCCGTAGGAAGTCGCAGATATCAGGATGAGAAAGTTGCTGACGAAATCCTGATTCTTGAGAGAGATCCCTCCGCTGACGACAAGCAGGATCGTCCCGGTCATTGCGACCACGGTCCCGATCGTCTTCATCCTAGTAAGTCCCTCTTTCAGCAGCAGGACGGCGAAGACCAGGGTCATCACAGGAACAGATGACTGGATGACGGATGCGATCGAGGTCGTCCCGTGCTGAAGGCCCAAGTTCTGCGCCACATTGGGTATCGCGACATATAGAAGCCCAAGGATGAGCAGTGGTTTCCATTCGACCTTGATTGCCTGGACTATCCTCCCCAGCGGATACTTGATGGCGATGACCCCCAGCATGAGAGCCGAGGCCAGGAGGAATCGGACAAAGCCCAGCAGGACCGGAGAGAAATCGACAAGTCCTTCCTGGATGAGAGGAAAAGCCAGTCCCCACAATGCCACAGCTGAGACGGCCGACGCAGACGTCATCAACGCACTCTTGGGCAGGGACATTCGTCTCTGGGCCATGACGACCTAGGATTTGAGTCTTCCCAGAGCGTCCGCGGTCAATTGCCCGAGTTGTCCTTGGGCGGCCTCTTCTTGGTCAGAATTTCGAGCCTCTTGCCTTCGTCATACAGAGATTTGACAGCCTTCGCCGCTCTCATTGCCGACGGGTAGACCGGAATGTTCTTGACCCTGAGCTCCTGAACGACCTCATCCACTTCGGGCCCGCCCACCCAGCATGCGACGATAGGCTTCTTGAGGTTCCTCTTCTCCTCGACGAGCTTGATCACGGCACCGACATATTCTCTCGGTCTGGCGATCCCTGCATGAACGCATGTCATGATCAGAGCGTCAACGTTCGGATCTGATAGCATTATGCTTCCAGTAGCGTGATATCTGTGGAACCTTGCATCTCCGGCAACGTCCAACGGATTGCGCGCGGACGTGGTTGAGGGGAGATGCGGCCGCAATGCCTCGACAGTCTTCTTCGTGAGATTGGGCACTTTGAGGCCTATGGACTCGCACCAGTCAGCTATCATGATGCCCGCCCCTCCGCCGTTCGATATTATCCCAACCTTGTTGCTGAGAGTCGGCGGCTGATAAGCCAATGCGCGGGCGAAATCGAAGAGTTCTATCACATCGTACGCTCTTTGGATATGCACCTGCCTGAATGCAGAATCGTACACCGCGTCGGAGCCGCTCAAGGACCCAGTATGTGTCGAGGCGGCGGCCGAACCTGCTGGCGTCCTTCCCGCTTTGATTGCCACGATTGGTTTCTGACATCTGCGCGCAGAGTCCAGGAATTTCTTGCCGTCCTTGATCCCCTCGATGTACATCGCTATGATCTTCGTCGACGGGTCTTTGTCCAGGTAGTCAATGAGGTCAGCGTCGTCGACATCTGCCTTGTTGCCAACGCTGATCACTCTCGAGAGGCCGATGTGCTCCCCGTTGGCGTAGTAGATCATGCCTATGCAAAGCGCACCGCTCTGGCTGATGAGGGCGATCTCGCCCGGCCTCGGCATTCCGAAGACGAACGCCGCATCCAGGTTGTCGATCGGGTCCTTGTATCCAAGGGTGTTTGGGCCGATGAGTCTCATGCCGCCTTTCCGGGCGATCTGAAGGACCTCTTCCTCGAGCAGTTTTCCCTTCTCGCCTGTCTCACCGAACCCCGATGAGATCACGATCACGCCCTTCACTTTCTTCTTCGCGCACTCGGTCATGACCTTCGGCACGAACTCCGCGGGGACCGCGATGATCGCGAGATCGATGTCGTCCTTCACCGCTAGCACGCTGGGCTGTGTCTTCAGGCCCATGATCATCGGCGTTTCTGGGTTGATGGGGTAGACCTTACCTGTGTAGCCCTGGACGAGTATGTTCTGAAGAATCTCGTATCCAATCTTCATAGGGCTTCGGGAAGCACCGATGACTGCAATGGATTTCGGCGAGAATATGGGTTTCAGGTCTTCAACGGTTCCCATGAGTATTTCACTCGCGGTCGGAAAAGAGCCCTATGCTCGTTTAAGCCTTTCCACCGGACACACCTAGATGTAAAGAACCATCAATTGACTGAATGCTCTTGTTCGTGGCCTTGTTGCTGCTGGTCGATCCCCCTCGGCCCTTCGGACCTCACAAATCCCCTCAGAAACGGTTAATATATGCAAAGCGTCTTATCAGCCGCATCAAGACCAGTTCAGATATACAACTCACGGAGGAAACTGAAATGCCAGAAAAAGTGACGGTATCACTCATCAAAGCGGACGTAGGATCGATAGCGGGTCACTCTAGACCGCACCCGAGGATGATGGAGGTCGCCTCCGAGATGCTCGGGAAGGCCGTCAGGGATGGCCTCCTGAACGACTACTACGTCACGAGATGCGGAGACGACATGCAGCTTCTGATGACTCACAGGAAGGGCGAGAATAACAGGGAGGTCCATGAGCTAGCATGGAACGCGTTTATGGCCGCAGCGAACGAGGCGAAGAAGATGCACTTGTACGCGGCGGGGCAGGACCTGCTTTCCGATGCCTTCTCTGGGAATGTGAGAGGACAAGGCCCAGGGGCGGCAGAGATGGAGTTCGAGGAGAGACCCACCGAACCTATGCTCGTGTTCATGGCCGACAAGTGCGGCCCATCCGCCTATTCACTTCCGATCTCGAAGATCTTCATGGACCCGTTCACTACTACCGGCCTCGTGATCGATCCCAGAGCCCACCTCGGATACGATGTCGAGATTGTGGACGTCGTCGACCACAAGAAGGTCTTGATGAGCTCCCCCGCCGAGCTCTATGACATATTGGCCCTTCTGGGAGATACTACCAGATATGCGGTCAAGCGGGTCATCCACCGTTCGGTCGGCATAGCAGCGGTCGTCTCGACCGAGAAGCTGAATATCCTCGCTGGCAAGTATGTTGGCAAGGACGACCCCGTGATGTTGGTCAGGTGCCAGTCAGGCCTGCCTGCAGTCGGAGAGGTTCTCCAGCCGTTTGCATTCCCGCAGTTGGTAGCCGGCTGGATGCGCGGCTCTCACTACGGTGCATGGTACCCTTGCGCCGTCGACCAGTCCGATCCCACCTACCACGATGGTCCCCCGCGGGTATGCTCCCTCGGTATCCAGATCACGAACGGCAAGATACAGGGCTCCGAAGCGCCGGGTTCGAAACCTGGAGACCACAAGCCGATAGACTATTTCGCCGGTAGAGAGTGGGACGTCGTGAGGAACAAGGCCATGGAGGTATCGATCTACATGAGAGGGCACGGACCATTCATGCCAGGCATCGTGTCTCCAGAGGAACTGGAGTACACCACTCGCCCTGACATATTGAAGAAACTCGAGCCGAGGATGCAGCCTCTGTGACGAGGTCGTGAACTTTGCCCATCCGAAAACCAGTGATCGTGGTCAACTTCAAGACATACCCCGAAGCGAGCGGCCCAGGAGCACTTGCTCTTGCGAAGCTCTGCGCTCAAATCTCATCGGAGACCGGGGCATCATTGATTGTGGCACCCCCGATGCTTGACCTCGCCATCGTTGCATCGGCCGTGAAGATACCAGTCTTTGCGCAGCACATCGACAGTGTGCAATCAGGTAGCACAACTGGACACATTACGGTCGAGAATGCGAAGTCCTCTGGTGCGCTGGGAACCCTCGTGAACCATTCGGAGAGGAGAATCAAGATCTCCGAGATCCATGAGATCATTGACAGGTCTCGGAGGGCCGGTCTCGCGACCATAGTCTGCACCAACAACCTCGCTGTCAGCAGGGCTTGTGCGGCCATGGAGCCCGATTTTGTCGCAATCGAACCTCCTGAACTCATCGGAGGAGACGTGTCTGTCACGACTGCCAACCCTAAGATTGTCGCTGACACCGTGTTGGCGATCAAAGGGATCAGCAAGAGCGTTGGCGTGCTCTGCGGCGCTGGAGTCAAGAACGGTCACGACGTCGCCAAAGCCCTCGAGCTCGGGACCGATGGCGTCCTCCTGGCAAGTGGAGTCGTCAAGGCCAAGGACCCCAGGGCAGTCTTGGTGGACCTGGTCTCCGGTCTCAAGGGATGAGGAAGCCTACTTGTAGCGCACTCAGTCTTCTCCGCGAGGCTGCCTCAGCTGGTCGATGCGGCGCAGACGCGTTCTGGCGGTGTCATCGGCCTTGCTCTTCATGTCGGTCGCGTTTGCGCCGTGTCACTTCCTCTCATCAGATCGAGTTCGTTCTGAAGCTGTCCCAGCTGAGGCATCAGTACTGATCTCGGAGTTCTATCCATGCGGTCTCCTTGACGACGAGTACGTGAAACTGAAGAGTGCAACGCAGATTCCTGTCGATCTCAGGAATTGGAGCCTCACAGATGGTGAGGGCGTGTTGCGCTTCTGTCAGGACCAGTGGCTCCAGCCCTCATCAAGCCTGACGGTTTCGATGAACGCGAGTTCCTACTTCTCCGCGTATGGTATGTGTCCAGACATTTCGACGATCGACCCGAGGACGCAACGGAATGTCTCGGTCAACGGGAGCTGGCGTCTTTCGGATGCAGGCGATTCCCTCGCGCTATTGGATTCTAAAGGCGTGGCTGTCGATTTTGTCGTGTATGGAAATTGCAGCGATATCTCCCTAAGCTGGAATGGTCCGCCCGTCCCAGCCCTGAGGAAGGGCGAGGTGTGCAAGAGGATAGCAGCTGGCCCATCTTGCCAGGACACGAACAGCCGGGTGGACTGGCAGCCTTTCAGAGAGTACAAGTATGGTTACACGGAATTTGAGTCGCTGGAAACGACGGTAGCGCCTGGCGCTTTGACCGCGTTCGTCAGCCCTGATTGCTCTTTGGATGTCGTGACGGACACGCTGAGCTCGGCCCGTTCTAGCATAAGACTCTGCGCCTACGAGTTGGATTCAGTTGCCGTGTGCACATCTCTCTCGCAGGCGGCGGCGAGAGGAGTGAGTGTTCAGGTGCTACTTGACGGTGCGCCCGCAGGAGGGATAAGCGAGCGCGAGACAATTTGCGCATCAGTCTTAGCATCAGGAGGAGTGCATCTGGACATGCTCAACGGGAATCTCAGCTCAAAGATCGTGCAGCACATCGGGCCATTGCACGCGAAGTATTTGGTTGTGGATTACAGGGCTTCGATAGTGTTGTCTGAGAATTTCGTCGAGAGCGGCCTCCCTGTCGACAAGCTATGCGGGAACAGGGGATGGGGAGTCATGATAGAGGACGCGAATGTCGCCAGATACCTTGCTGAGCTGTTCGACTCGGACTCTCGAGCATCGCGAAGCGACGTCTTCGAATGGAGGAAGTGCCCTCGTTTTGACGCTAATGCAGTTCTGCCATCAAGCCCACAAGTCAATCATACGAGGGGAATACTGCGGCCTCTTCGCTCTACGTGCGAGTCACGGATAAGGCTGGTCCCTTCCCCCGATGGATCACTGGTTGCTCCATTTGCCGGATCAATCTTCTCCGCCGCATCCTCGATCAAGACGGAACAGTTCCAGGTGGATCTGCTTTGGGATACGCGATGGGATGAGTCCCCTCGTCCAAGCCCGTTGCTCGAGGCCCTTGAGGTCGCGATGTCGCGAGGCGCAAGCGTCGAGATGCTTTTAGATTCTACATGGTTTAACTTGGAGACGAATTCGGACGTGGTCGCTCACATGGCCTCGAACGCGCTGAACGCGAGCTGGGCAGGGGAGTTCAAGTTGTCGGACTCATCCGGCCCGGTGACTGTGTTGCACAACAAGGGCGCAGTGATCGATGGTGGACGCGTATTGATCTCCAGCAACAACTGGGGATACTCGTCCTTTGCCCGGAACAGAGAGCTCGCTGCTATTCTGGAATCGAATGAGCTGGCGACCTACTTCTCGAAGGCGTTCGGTCTCGATTGGACGCCGGACGAAATAGCTCCAAGTGCGGATGCGGGAGAGGATCAAACGGTCGGGCTTGGAGAGCAGGTACGATTGGATGCCGGAGGCTCGAGCGATGACCGGGTTATCGCTCACTGGGCCTGGGACATCGATGAGGACGGGGAGGTAGAGTGCACGACTGAGCAAGCTTGGTTCTTCGCCACAAAACCAGGACGGATAGAAATCTCCCTGACAGTCGAGGATGCATGGGGCAACAAAGGATACGATACCGTTACAGTCGAAATCCGATCGGATGACAGCCCTATTTCGTACGGCGGCGATCCCGTGGGCAGACTCGGAGTGTTGATTTCTATTGTGGGCGGTTCTATCGGTCTTCTGATAGGAGCGCTCGTCGCCAAGCATCAACATCGATCAGCTCGCAAACTTAATCATCCGAAACGAGATTGACACGGCCGTCATGATAGTCACCAGGCCGTTCTCCCCGACCGATATTCCGTTCATAACGAAGATCGTGAAGAAGTCGCTGGGCGAGGCGTATCCTCCATCGCTCTACCTGACGGTCCACAACCTCTGGCGAGAAGGATTCCTCGTCGTTCAGGACGACGGTGACATTGTCGGATTCGTGGCGACAGTTCCTTCCGGTCCCAAGGTCGCTCGAGTCTTGATGCTCGCCATCCTCCCAGAGAGGAGAAAGAGGTCGCTCGGCCGGATGCTCATGGAGGAACTGTATTCGAGCTGTCTCGCGAAGGGATTCGACACCGTGATCCTGGAAGTGAGGAAGAGTAACAAGGATGCGATTGCCTTCTACGAAAGGCAGGGGTTCTCCCTCTACGGAGAGACAAGAGAATTCTACACGAACGGCGAGGACGCCTACAAGATGATGAAGGTCCTTCAGACATAGACGGAGTAATCAGCTGTATCCGCGCTTGTCGTCATGGACGTGGTAGTTCCAGTAGTGGTATGGCGAGGACTCCTTCTCCGAAGTGCTGACATCAGAGGAGAGACCGCCCATATAGCTCCCGTATCTCTCCTTTATCTGCTCCTCCACGGGGCGTGCCCGCTTTAGAGCATCTTTGATGTGCTTCGCTTCGATAAGCGTGGCATTCTCAATGACTGCAACATCCCCAGCGGCTCTGACGAGTCCGCCGAGCTCCCTAAGCCTAAGGGTCAGCGACTTGTCCTTGTTGTCAATGGTCCTCGCCCTCTTCCTGGCTTCTTCTACGATCAGCTCGACCGCGTCCCTGCTCGCGTGTGGAATCCTCGCATCCATGACTATCTCCTGTGCGACGAACTGCATGAGCTTGAACCTGTTCTCTTCTGTGTCGGGCATGACGGTCTCGACCAGCACCTCATAGCCTCCGCCGTTGATCCGCGACCTGAGGGGGGACAGTATGTGGGGCAGATCCTGTATGTTGCAGGCGCCGACGAATATGAAGTCACATGGAACATTATCCACGCGCACGCTCGCGCCAGCGCTCTGCGGGTTCCTACCTGCGATCGGGAAGCGCTTTTCCTGCATTCCCGTCAATATGAATCTCTGGAGATGGCCCAAGAGCGGTAGCTCATCGACGAACAAGACACCTTGGTGGGCACTGTGGATGGCGCCGGCCACGACTCGATCGTAAGGCTGAGTCCCGAGCTGAGGGTGGCCGCCGTAAGGGTCGTGCCTCACGTCGCCCAGAAGCTCGACCTCGCTTGCACCGGTTGCGAGAACGAATGGATTCCTATCGATAGGTACGATGACTTTCTTCGGACTCTCCTTCTCGAGCTCGCGCCGTTTCTCGAGAGCTTGCTGGTCCAGAACCTTGATCATCTCACCGGCACGCTCGAAAACGACCACTTCCTCCTTGCCGAACCTCTTCCTGGTCGTCGTGACGCGCTCCCTGCCTCCCATCTGCCCCATCGTTACCTCGACCAGGCCGCCCAGCAGGTCTCCGAACGGGTTGTTCGGCGTGGAGCGGACCTGGGCGACTTTCGCCCTCGCGCATTTCGGGCAGAAGCCATCCTTCGGAGAGGAATAGGTCCCGCAGCTCGCGCATCGATATCCCAGACGCTCAGCAACATTGACGGGAGCCTCCTTCGGGTCGATGAACTCCCCCTCTGCGTAGCCTTTGGATTCGAGTTCCTTCGTGACCTCATCGAATCCCTTGACCTCGACGAGCGGTCTCTCAGGGTTCTCCGGATTGTGGACCACTCTGATCTCCTCCGTGGGCCGGCTGAGATGGAGGGCCAGCGCCTGCGCTATCATTGATTTCCCTGTTCCAGGAGGTCCCACCAGGAGAAAGTGGCGTCTCTGGGACGCCGCTATCCTGGCCAGTCTGACCGCTTCGTCCTGTCCGATGACTCTCTGCAGTGGGTCAGATGAGATCTTGATGTCCTCGGTGGTCTCCAGTTCGTCAAGGGACCTTGGAGATTTCTCTGAATGTTCGTCTTCCTTGGGCATTTCGGTCACGATGTTCAGCTGAGGTCCTCTTTCGTCAGCACCTCGACGCTCGTCGGGAGCTTGGCGATGTTACCCAGTTTAACACCGACTACCGTACTGATATTCTTTTCCACCGCGATATCGAGGACACGCTGCGTGATTATCCCGTCAAGGATGACCGCAATCACAGCCTCGGTGGTTTCCTTGAGAGTATCCGCAAGCATGCTCACATGGACTTCCTTGAGGACGTTCCCAACGGAGTTGAGCAACTTGGCCTTCGATGTGTTGCTGAGCTCCTCCAACACCAATTTGTATCTTGCTTGCTCAGGGGAGAACCTCTTCACAGCCTTTTCCTCGACAGGCCGGGGCAGGGGCTTTTGTTCCCTCTCCCTGACGTGTCTTCCTCTGTCCTCTTCATGCCTGTGGCGGTCACCTCGCTCTTCCTCGCGTCTGACCTCTTTTTGACCATTCTTGGGTGCTCCAGAAGGTATGTTGAGCATTTCTGCAAACTGGTCTGCGGGAGCTTTGTTCCTCAAGCATTTGACGATCTGCTTCTGCGTGAGTTCCTCGACTTCCTGACCCGCAGGGGCTCTCGCGACGAAATCGACCTCAGCCACTTGCAGCAGCTCTCTGAGGATCAGCTCGCCGCCTCGATCTCCATCGACAAAGGCTGTCACGACCTTCTCCTTGGACAGGTCAATGATCGTCTGAGGCACGTTGGTACCCTCGACGGCTATTATGTTCTTGATGCCGTACTTGAGAAGGTTCAGAACATCCGAGCGTCCCTCGACCACGATGATCGCATCCGAGTCCTCGATGTTCGGACCAGCTGGCAGTCTCTCTTTGCCATAGTGCATGACCTCTTCGATCTGTACTGATTGTCTCACGGAGTCCGCAAGATCGACCCCGCTAACCTTCGATGCCTTGAGCAGTTCGGTGAGCAGTTGCTTCGCGCGCTCGACGATCTTGTTCCTCTTGGAGACCCTGACATCCTCGATCTTCTCGATGGATATCCTTGCCTTGCACGGGCCGACCCTGTCGATAGTCTCCAGGGACGACGCAAGTATCGCCGTCTCAACTTGGTCGAGACTAGAAGGAACATAGACTATTCCCTCTGACTTGCCCTTGCTAGAGCTCACTTCGACTTCGATTCTTCCAATCCTGCCACTCTTCTGAAGGTCTCTCAGATCCAGCTCGTCGCCGAGAAGGCCTTCAGTCTGTCCAAAGATAGCGCCTACGATGTCCGGCTTCTCGACAATCCCATCCGTCGAGAGCTTCGCGGAAATCAGGTACTTCGTTGTACTTGGATCTATATCCATTCTGTTCACTTCCATTCGCGAAAAACAGCTCCTTCAACCTGCTCCTGTCGGCTTGCTGGGACTGCCGTTTCCAGCCTCGGCCCACCAGCCTACGGGGGTTGACAGACATCTAGCCCATGAGGATCTGGCAACTACCGCGAGGCAGTCCCAAATCCTTTGACATTCACTTGATTATAGGATGATATGTCAGATGAAGTTTGATGCGCTGTTCTTCGGCACTACTAATACACAGGTCGATAAATACTTTTCCTCACTCGCGATAATAATTGTCCGTCTTATAGCCAGTAGCCCTGCGATTCACCCTCCGGACACGACAGATATCAGCTTCAGCTCGTCGCCGTCTTCGAGCTTCTCATCCAACGGCAACGGCTCGTCGTTCCTGATGGGGATCCATTGGTCCGGGTAGAGTCCGAGCGCTCTGATGGCTTGCTCGACAGAGGAACCTTTCTCGAGGTTGATGCGTTTCGTCTCCTTTCTCGTCGGGAGCATGTGAATGGTTACTATCATCGCACGACCGTTCGCTCGAATGGGCTCGTCCATATTTACCCTTTCTTTGTCTTTAGAGACATTCATTCGTCGTGCCCGATTCGGCTCCGATGGAAGCGGGTCCATTGAAAACGCCAAATACTTGACCGATAATGCATGAGGGACAATCCAGCATACTGCCGAGGTAGCTAAGCCCGGTTTAAGGCGGTAGCCTCGAGAGCTACTGGTGTTCGTCACCACGGGAGTTCAAATCTCCCCCTCGGCGCTGGCCTCGTACATCGTTGGCCGCCTGGTGAATGCTAGGGGTTAATATCGAGCCGCACCATTCAGCACTCGCGCCATGACAGCCAAGAAGATGCTCATGATTGTATGCGACGGCCTCTCCGACAGGCCAGTGAGAGAGTTGGACAACAAGACTCCCCTTCAATTCGCCAAGAAGCCCGCAATGGACGCACTCTCAAGGCACGGTGTCAGCGGCACCATGGACGTTGTTGGACCCGGCGTCATCCCTGGAAGCGACACTGCGCATCTGGCCCTCTTTGGGTACGATCCGTACACGGTCTACACCGGGCGTGGCCCGATCGAAGCAGCGGGTGCGGGCGTCGCTCTGGACAGAGGCGACGTTGCTTTCAGATGCAACTTCGCCACTGTTGACAAGAACGGCATGATCACAGACAGACGGGCTGGGCGCATCAAGTCCGGGACCGACGAACTCGCCAGGGCGATTACTGGTATGAAAATCGACGGCATCGAGATCATATTCAAGGAAGGATCGGAGCACAGGGGTGTCCTCGTCCTCAGGGGAAAGGGCTTGGACCACCGGGTGTCGGACATAGACCCTCACCGCGAGGGCCGTGTCCTGGAATCAAGGGCCCTGTCACCAGAAGCGGAGAAGACGGCGAAGGTAGTGAACCAGTTCGTGAAGAAATCCTCGGCGATACTCGCGGTCAGTCCTGTCAACATGCAGAGGGTGAAAGATGGGCTCCCTCCAGCGAACATAGTCCTTCCGAGGGGAGCGGGCAGCACTAGAGCGCTCGAACCTCTGACCGATCGCTACGGGATCACTTGCGCCGCAGTCGCGGGCGTGACACTTGTGAAGGGGATGTGCCGCATCGTGGGTATGGATGTACCTGATGTCGCCGGGGCGACGGGAGGTCTGGATACGGATTACAAGGCCAAGGCCGACGCCGCTCTCGGACTGCTGCAGAATCACGATTTCGTTTTCGTGAACGTCAAAGCGGGCGATATCGCCGGCCACGATGGCGACTTCCGAATGAAGGTCCGCGTGGTGGAGAGCATCGACATGATGCTGGGCATCCTGCTGAAGGACATCAAGGAGGATGTCGTCGTTGCCTTGACTTGTGATCATTCAACGCCCGTCGTTGTCAAGGAGCACAGCGCAGACCCTGTGCCGATTACAATTTCGGGAGGCGGCACGCGCGTTGACGGGGTGCGCGAATTCGACGAGATATCATGTGCCTCGGGTGCTCTCGGAAGAATGAGGGGCGTGGACTTGATGCCAACGATGTTGGGAATGGCGGACCGCGCGAGAAAATTTGGAGCTTAATGTGACCTGAGGTCTCAGGCCTCCTTCAGGGTCTTGTTGATCTGGTCTTCCATCACGTGTCCCACGACTTTCACATCGGCCTTCTGGATGCCCTTGAGATCCTCCAGCCTCCGCTTGATGTTCTGTGCGAGCTGAATGCCCAGAGGACAGAACGGGGATGTGGGTCTGTAAGTCAGGCTCACCGATTTGCCTGTTACCTTGATTTCGGAGATCAATCCCATTTCGTAAACGCTCAAGTTGGTGTGCGGGTCGATGATCTCTTTGAGCGCCGAGATGACATCTCTTTCTGTCGGCATCCTGTAATCGCCTGCTCCCTTCTGCTGGGCCTTTGTTGTCGTACCTTTCAAGCTGTAGATTAAGTTAACGCATTTGTCTTCTGGTCGTCAGATGGATTGTCTCTGCTTCTTGAAGTAGTCCAGGACGATCTTCCTCTGTCCTTTTCGCAGTATCTCGGACAATGTCGACGGGGATACTTCGAACATGCGCGCCAGCTCCCTCAGGCTAATCCTCTTCGGGTAGTCGAAGTAACCTCTCTCGAAAGCCACATGGGTGATCTTGTCCTGCCGCTCTGTCAGGCTCTCTTTGTCGTCAATCTTGGTAAGCTTGATGAGCTCCGCCTCGACGCTCTTGCTTTTTAGGTGGTCGAGTATCCCCTTGAGTACATCCTTCTCGCTCAGCACCAGGGTCCACTCGACCTTTCCTCCGCTCCTCGTCTCAGCGGAGATCAGGAAAACATCCGAATCGGTGAGGATCCTGCAGATGTCACATCTCGAGGTGGTGACAGCACCAATCACCTTGCCCTTCTCCGTGACGGTTGTGTCCACCCTGGAGACTAGGGGGTTCTTCCTGATGTCTTTCAGAACCTCCTCCATTATGTCCTGAGGCCCTGAAATCTCGACGAGGTCCTTGACTCCTCTGTCGGAGTATGGCACCCTCTCGATCACCTTGATGCTCACTGGATGTTTCTCCGGGATTTCACTCATCCAGTTCTTTGGGATCTTCAGAGATATGACTGCTTCCATCATCGACTGACACAACCCCCGAACCGAAGACGAATAGTTGCAACTGAGTCGTGCATATATCTACTTTAAGGTAGGCCATCAATCGATTGGGTTTTGGTATCTGCACTTTCGCTTGTCCCATCCTCCTCCTTATCTATCCACTCGGGGCTTACGAGCCAGGATGGACCTATCTTCTTTCAGCCGCTCAAATGCCATGGTCGATAGCTCGTCAATCTTCGACGAACTGCTCTCATTGGAAGGTGTTTCGGCTAAATCCTCGAGATGCGTCTACTGCAAAGGTTCGAAGATGCTCTGCGGCAAGGAGAGATGCTCAGTCATAGCGCGATTCTACTCCGCGTCCAAGACAAGGTCTCAGATTGACACTACCACCCTGGACGGGTCCTGCCCACCGAGCGTTTTCGTCGGGAGAATGGGATACCCGGACGTCGCGATAGGACCGATGATCCCACCCGTCCATGGTGATACCTCCCTCCTCGACACGCCGGAGAGATGGGTCGGGCTGCCCATTGACGACATCATCGATTTCAGGTCGACCCTTGTGAGGGGAATGCACAGGGTGAAGGTCGGCGATGTCGAGAACCCGAACAAGCTCGTCACGAAGACCAGGGATCTTGCGCTTGCCCGCAACCCTCCTGAGGTCATCGCCGAGTTCCAGAGAAAACCAACTGGCAGGCTGACAGTCGATGACGACGTCCAGCCATTTGGCCCGTCGGCGCCTCTTAGCAAGTTCGATGTCTCCAACTGCAGGTTCGACAACAGACTCGAGAAGGCATTCTTTGACACGGACATGAGAGCACGCGACGCTCTCGTCTCATTGTACAAACAAGGGACTCTGGTATCCCAGATACAGCGCGCCTTCAGCATCGGGGCTTTCGGGGTCGGCAAGCGCAGGCGTTTCGTGCCAACCCGTTGGAGCATCACGGCCGTGGATTCCAACCTCGGCCTGCACATGCTCGAGACAACGAAGACCTACCCGACCATCAACGAATACCGAATCTACGAGACCACTAGCCTGGACAACCGCTGGGCGATTATGATGATGCCTACCTCTTGGAGATATGAACTCATAGAGGCATGGTATCCCAGGACTGCATGGAACCCCAACAGCGACAGGATCGCCATCATGTCCGACTGGGAGTTCTTCGACGGAAGGAAGACCTATGCGAGCATAGGAGGCTGCTACTACGCTGCCAGACTCGCGGTCAACGAACTGCTGCAGAGGGAACGCAGGCAGGCCGGAGTGTCAATCATGCGAGAGGCACACCCAGGATACATCCTGCCCGTGGGTGTCTGGAACGTCAGGGAGAATGTTCGCGCAGCCCTGAGGACGACCCCGAAGCGATTCGCGACCCTTGGGGAAGCATTGACGCACGTCTCCACGATCATGGACATACCTGTCTCGAGATGGATCAAGAACAGTGCTATTCTCAAGGACGCTCTCTATCAGAAGCGTGTTGACGACCTATGGAGTTGAGATGACGGCCGTCAGGTTGGTCGAGTGCAAGAGCGCGATCTCTCGCTCGCGGCTGCCAGGCTTGGACTGGGCCATCAACCCGTACCGAGGGTGCGCGCATGCTTGTCGATACTGCTATGCACAGGACGTGACCAGGTTCGAGATGGACAAGGAGTGGGGAAGTGTAATCGAGGCGAAGATCAACATCGTCTCAAGGTTGAAGAGGGAGCTCGAGAAGGGCGCAAAGGGGATTTATGGCATAGGAACCGTGACTGATCCGTATCAGCCCGCCGAGAGGGAGTACGAGCTCACGAGAGGGTGTTTGGTCCTTCTGAAACGGGCGAATGCGAGGGTGAGCCTCCTCACCAAGTCCGACCTGGTCCTTCGCGACCTGGACGTTCTGGCTGGTTGGGATGGCGCTGAGGTAGGAATCAGCATAGGCTGCCCCGACGACGATGTTGCGGCGATTACTGAACCAGGTGCGTGCCCTCCTAGCCAACGGTTCAGGACATTGGCGGAGCTCTCAAGAGCCGGCGTATCGAGCTACCTGATGGCCGCTCCTATTCTTCCCGGTGTTTGCGATTCAGAAGAGTCGCTCAAGGATTTGGTGGCCAGAGCCGGTGGGGTCGGCGTGCGCAAGATCATATGGGACGTCTTCAATCCCAAACCATTGGCGACTTCTCGCCTCAACGGTGCATTGACCTCGCGTGGACTAGTTGCGTCTCCGCAGCACAAAGGGGAACGAATCGCTGCTTTGCGCTCCATCATGTATCGCGAGTGCTCTTCACGCGGGATTGAGTTCGAGGATGCCTTCTGAGCGCTGACTAGAAAGAGGCCTTGGAAGGGGTTTAGGGGTTTCGCGTTCTGCAATTCCGAGGCTCATCCTCTGAACGCCGATAGAGCAATCACGTCCAATGTTGGCTTGTAGATCAGCGTCACGATGTAGAACGTTCCTGGGTCGAATTTCCCACCGCTCGTTGTGATCGTGAAGAAATCTGTGAGATTCGTCAACCCGTTGCCAGCCATATCGGTCACGTTCAGGAACACAGTCAGCGAACCCAAGATCATTGGACCAAATTCAGTCGTGTTGGCTGCGCCGCCACTCAGACCACCCACTTCAAGTGACCAATTCACCGTCTCCGTATTGTCGGTCAGACGCACGGTCACGTTGTCCCAAGATAGGGCGACGGTCGGCTCGCTGTCGCATGTCCATTTAAAACCCACGCCACCTGGCAAGTTGGCCCGCCGAATCGTCATTGTTGGGGCGGCTGATATGATGGGAATGACTGCACTTGCGGTCTTTGTCACCCCGCTGTACGTGGCTGTCACGTTCAGCCAGGCAGTCCCCGTGATGTTCGCTGTGAGATTCACGGACGGTCCAGTGGTTGAGTTGAGCGTGTAGTTGACCGTCGGAATTCCCTGCAGCGTCCACGAATAGACCAATCCAGAAATCGGGTCTCCGAGTGAGTCTATCGCACTTGAGTTGAAGATTTGCACCCGATCATAGACGAGGGTTATCGCCGAAGGTACTACCGAGACCGACGCGAGCGTCGGCGGGGTAATCGTGAGCTGGACTGATGCATTGCTTGTGTACGATGTCTCGTCGACGACATAAGTCACCTCGCATGTGATGAGCCCTTCTCCGACAACGCGACCAGCAGTGAAAGTCGTCTCACGCTGCGCAGTGCTGGAAAATGAGCCCAACGCGGAGTCGCTGACCTGCCATAGATACTGAGCGTCTGAAGAGTCATCAATCGATTCGCCATTCCACGTGGTATTTGCCCACATGGATACGGTCGAACCCGCAGCAATGCCAACGGCACCTGGATGCACTTCTACAGCCAGGTTCGTCTCATTTTCTGCGCCTTTGTACATCGAATAGGACACTGCCGCTAGGACGACCAGCACGATGACCGCAACAGGGAACAGAAGGGTTATCGGGTCGATTCTGCGACCAGACCACGCCCTCCTTCCCTTTGGCTCTGTAGCTTGCATCGATCCTTCTGAGCTCTTTTGCTGTTCCATGATTCCTCATCCTCCGTTTCGCTATTCTCGGCTCAAAACAGTGTGCCTGACCATTAGACCGGGACTATTTGATTCTATCCAGCAATTTCGCATCCTATGCACCAACATAGGCATTGGACCATAGCATAACGCTTATATAGAAGCTCTAGTATATTCGAGTTCTGGAGGCACAATTGATGTTGGGAGGCCAATCCGTAATAGTACTCAGAGAAGGGACGGAATCGACGAAGGGCAAGACTGCACACAGCAACAACATAATGGCAGCTCGAGCTGTCGCCGACGCCGTCAGAAGCACCCTGGGTCCGAAGGGCATGGACAAGATGCTCGTGGACAGCATGGGTGATATCGTGATCACCAATGACGGTGCAACGATACTTAAGGAACTGGATATTGAACACCCCGCGGCCAAGATGGTCGTCGAGGTCGCCAAGACTCAGGACAATGAGTGCGGCGACGGAACCACAACGGCCGTGGTCATCGCAGGAGAGCTTCTGAAGAAGTCCGAGGCACTGATCGACCAGAACGTGCACCCGACCGTGATTTCGAACGGTTTCAGACTCGCAGCTCAGGAGGCTGTGAAGATCTTGAAGGGCATGGGGATCGAGGTTTCACCCACGGACAAGAAGATGCTGAAACTTGTCGCTATGACGGCCATGACTGGAAAGGGCGTCGGTGGCGAGCGCGATTTGCTCGCTGACATCGCGGTTGAAGCGGTCTCATCCGTAGCCGAGAAGGAAGACGGAAAGTACCGTGCGGATATAGATAACATCCAAGTGGAGAAGAAGCACGGCGGCGCTGTATCGGACACGAACATGATCAAGGGACTGATACTCGACAAGGAACGCATGCACTCGAGGATGCCTCGCGTGGTAAAGGACGCGAAGATCGCCCTCGTGGATTCCGCGCTCGAGATCAAGAAGACTGAGGTTGAGGCGAAGATCCAGATCAGAGACCCGACCCAGATGCAGAAGTTCCTCGACGAAGAGGAGAGGACTCTGAAGGCAATGGTCGAGAAGGTCAAGAAATCTGGTGCGAACGTTCTCATATGCGAGAAGGGCGTAGACGACCTTGCACAGCACTATCTGGCCAAGGAAGGCATCTACGCTGTAAGAAGGGTCAAGAGATCCGATATGGAGAAGCTCTCCAAGGCAACCAGTGGCAAGATCATCACCAATCTCGACGACCTGAAGGCATCCGAACTAGGATACGCTGCACAGGTTGAAGAGAACAAGATATCTGATTCCGACATGACTTTTGTCACGGGATGCAAGAACCCAAAGGCCGTCTCGATACTGATTAGAGGCGGCACGGAGCACGTCGTAGATGAGGTCGAGAGAGCCTTGCACGACGCCCTCAAGGTTGTTGCGGTTGCCATCGAGGACGGCGTTGTCGTTCCTGGTGGAGGCGCGCCCGAGATCGAACTCGCGCTCAAGCTGAGAAACTACGGCCAGACGGTTGGTGGCAGGGAGCAATTGGCCATCGAGGCATTCGCGGAAGCGCTTGAGGTAATTCCGTGGACTCTCGCAGAGAATGCGGGCATGGATTCGATCGATGTTGTCATCGAGCTCAAGAACGCCCACAACAACAAGAAGGGCGGCAAGAACTTCGGTGTAAATGTCTTGGATAACAGGGTCTCCGACATGATCGCTGCGAAGGTCCTTGAACCACTCCGCGTCAAGACGCAAGCCGTTCAATCAGCAACGGAAGTCGCATCGATGATCCTCAGGATCGACGATGTGATCGCATCGAAGAAGATGAGCCCATCAGAGATGGGTCCACCTCCGGGCGCTGGCGGCATGGGCGGCGGCATGGGTGGAATGCCCCCGGGCATGATGTAAACCGTTTGAGTTCTTCCGGAGGCCCGATGGCCTCCTAAACTGCTTTCTTTTCTCACTTTCTGCGTGTCTTCCTGCTCTTTGTTCTCTTCTTGATTCGCAGCGCGAGATACATCTGGCCAGCGGAGGCCAGCTGGATTCTCCTGGAATCGTCCACCCCTCCGAGGCGCACTACTCTATGTCCCGGAGATTCCACTGAGCATGCGGATTTCCTGCCTGGGGAGACTGTGCCCTACGCACCGTCCTTTTTTCCCGCACACTTCAATACAGCGAGGGTCACCTACTGGTCCACTTCCTTCACAGAGCTGTATTGCACTTTTCGATCGTGGATTGCTTCCATCCGAGCATCCGCCTAGTTCGCTTCATTTGTAATTGTCCAAGAGGTGTTGTGGATCTGATACACCGATTCTCGCAAGGCCTCTTTTGTGCACAATTCCCGCCCCGTTAGTCTGCGCGGAAATCGCGCATTCCGTAGTCTCCTTTCGAGCTCAAAAACAAACGCGCGGAAAGTGAAGACTTGTACTTTTTCATAACCGGCTCACTTGAAGTATAGCTATGAGCTATTTCATTATTTCCAATATCATTCATACACTTACTAATTATATGTCATACCTTGTCGACTATCTGTCTGCAATCGCAGAATTGGAACGCGCTAGGCAAACGGAAGACTTGCCGAGGACAACGTCTTTTGCGTCTCTTGCATACTTTTCCAATATATCTGGCCCTTCACGAATTGCGGCGACTGGCATACGATCTTCTGCGCCGCATGAGGTGGCTTTCCAGCTCGATCCTATGTCGCGGTTGATGACAGCCGATGGTTCTCATAGGTTGTTTGGGTTCTTTGCGTGCCGTGTCTTGACGTGGCACGTACAGTTGGCGTGCTAAAAAATAACACGCCGTCTGCCGTCGTCGGACGGTATTACTTCATGCAGGTATATTCATAGATTCGGTAGTTATACAACAAATACTAATTTATGTACTAACTATAATCAGCCTCCTGTGGTTGCCCCTTACGGTGGCAAGACTGCCTTCGAGCTCACGGATCGCTGGTTTTCCAGTTGAAGTCATGGTGTTTTCTCGGTTTTTGAGCAGACCGTGCTATAATATAACACGCTTGCGACCTCGAAAGCGTGCTGGGGAGAGCGGCCTCCCATGCACTCCTAGGGAAAACGGCAACAAATAGGGTATTAGTTGACGCTTTCAAGGGGGGTTTCCGGTGGATGAATGGTCCGAGGGCATTTTCGAGTGAAAATGCGACATTTTTAAATAGGGACAAACCAATGCTTCGTCGGACAATCGTCTGAAGACGAAGGGATGGGAATCAGCATGCGCAAGTATCTCAAGCAGGAAGAGCTCAAAGCCCTGCTAGACGCACCTAGACGAATGAGAGATCGTCTGATTATCAAACTTCTATATGAAACGGGGATGAGAGTCGGTGAGCTCACTGCCTTGACAATTGGTGACGTGGACCTCGAAGCCGGCGAGATCACGATACAAGAAGCGAAGAGACACGAGGAAGGTCGAAAGGTCCCCCTGGTCAACAGTTGGACCAAGTCGATGCTCCACGATTACATCGGAACTCGGAAGATGCGGAAGGATCCGCTCTTCGTTTCAAACAAGCGCGGGCCTCTATCGAGAAGGCAAGTTGAGAGACTCATTGGCAACTACGGCCAGAGGGTCGGTCTGGACAAGGATAAGAGGCACCCTCACGTGCTCCGGCACACGCATGCTGTCTATGCCCTGAAATCAGGTATTGATCTTCGCACTCTGCAGCAGAATTTGGGACATTCCAGCATTGAGGTCACCGCCATTTACCTCACGATGGATATCGACGACAGGAAGGAGGAGTACTCAAAGCACCCTCTACCCAGCATGGGGGAGGTCGACAACGTTCACTCACAGGTCTCCCATACTGAGAACCTTGCCGCGGTCAACACATCTCAGGCCAACCACACGAATTCGTTTGTGATCTCGGATGATGTATAGGTCTAACATAAACTATTTCTCGTGAAAACTCTTTCACATATACTATTTTGTGACAGAGCTTGAGATGGGGGGACTGCGCGAAATTCGCAGCATTTTCTCGAGGTCTAGAGCTAGTCTATAATATCGGAATCGTCACTCTCGACTCCGATGAAGGACGAGTGGACAGAGAAGTACCGTCCCCGCTCACTCTCTGAAATCGTCGGTAACGAGAACGCGATACGGGCAATCAGGAAGTGGGGCGAATCCTGGAAGAAATGTGTTCCTCGCCTGAAGGCTCTCACGTTGAAGGGTGAGCCAGGAACTGGGAAGACCAGCGCAGCTCTCGCGCTCGCACACGACATGGGTTGGGACTTCATCGAGATGAACGCATCGGATCATAGGAACGCGGTGTCCATCAGGAAGGTGGCGGGTGCGGGCTCCGTCAGCCAGACCTTCACTCTCGATGGTGAGTTCCTCTCGTCCGATGATGGCAGAAGAAAACTAGTGATACTGGACGAAGCGGATAACCTGTTCGGCAAGGAGGATTTCGGCGGCGCGAAGGCGATAGTCGATACGATCAGAGAGTCTCGCCAACCTATCATATTGATCGTGAACGACTACTACGAGCTGTCCAGAAAAGCCCCTGCAATCAAGTCGCTGGCGGAGAGCGTCACGTTCGGCAGGCTTGATGCGAAGTCGATAGTCAAGGTCCTCAAGTCTGTCGCTGAGCATGAAGGAGCGACGATTCCAGAGTTGGCCTTTGCTCATGTTGCTGAGAATTCCGGTGGGGATATGAGGGCTGCTCTGAACGATCTCCAGATGGTGGTTGAGGGTCGGGAAACACTCACCCTAGAAGACTCAAAAGTAGTTGGAAAAAGGAATCAACTCAGGGACCTGGACTCGGCGCTTAGAGCGATGTTCGGCGCCAAGACCGTGAAGGAGGCAAGGGACGCAACCTTCGATCTGGACAAGACGCCGGACGAGCTCGTGAAATGGATTGAAGAGAGCATCCCGTTGGAGCTGCCCCATCCTAGCGATATGGCTGGGGCTTTCGACGCCCTCTCGCTGTCTGATATGTACCTTGGCCGGACGAGGAAGCTGCAGCACTACGGGCTGTGGTCGTATGCCAAGGAAATGATGACAGGCGGGGTCGCTTTGTCGAGGGGACATGGACCCAGACCTAGCGTCTACCAGTACAGGTTCCCGGGTTTCTTCATACTCATGTCGCGAGCCAAGGGGCCGCGTGCAGCTAGGGATTCCATCTCCAGCAAGCTGGCGGATCATCTGCACACCTCCCGAAAATGCGTCATCGACTCCACATTGCCCTATCTATCGGCCATGGTCAAGAACGACCAGGAATTGCTCGGCAAGCTTGTTTCCGATTTTGGTTTCGACGATGGCGACGTGGCCTACCTTCTCGGTGTCGCGGTCGACTCCCCAGCTGTCCAGAATGTCATCAACGAATTTGGAATGAGCGCCCAAGAAGCCAGTGCTGGAGGGAAGAAGCGCGGCAAGGGCGGTCGCGGGACAGGCAGATTGCAGGATTTCTGAGGTGCCTTGAGGGATGGACTCGCGAACAAAGGAGCATCTTGAGAGACAGCAGTACCGGATCATCGGTGACACGGGAGCGGTCAAGCTGTGTCATTGGATGCGTCAGAAGCTGATCCACGGTAGACCTTGCTACAAAGAGGAGTTTTATGGCATCGCTTCGCACAGGTGCCTCCAGATGACACCGGCGGTTAACGTGTGCAACTTCCGTTGCCTCTTCTGTTGGCGGTATCATGGGATGACTGGATTCGGTCAGTCCGGCTACCCCGAGCCCGAGGAGCTGCTCGAGATGTGCTTCAAGGAGCAGAAGCTCCTTGTATCAGGGTTCAAGGGAGACTCCAGGTGCGACCCGAAGCTTTGGGAGGAGGCCAGGAACCCAAACCAGGTTGCCATCTCGTTGTCTGGGGAGCCGACGCTCTACCCCAAGCTCGGGGAGTTCATAGAGCTCTGCAAGCGGAAAGGTATGACTACATTCCTAGTCACAAACGGATCCGTTCCGAAAGCGCTGGAGAGGCTCTCCACTCTCCCCACGCAACTGTACGTGTCCGTTTCCGCACCGACTAGGGAGATCTTCGAGAAGCTATGCGTCCCACAATTCCCGCGCGCCTGGGAGAACCTCATGGAGACACTGGCATTGTTGCCATCATTATCGACAAGGACCGTGATCCGGCATACCCTGGTGAACGGATGGAACCTAGGCTGGGAGGATGACTACGCCAAGCTCGACTCGATCGCCCAGCCGAACTTCATAGAGCCGAAGGGGTATGTCTTCGTGGGCGATTCCAGAACGCGAATGACCGTGGAGAACATGCCCTCCCATGAGTCTGTCAGAGAATTTTCCCAAAGGCTGGCCGATAGGCTCTCTTTCGAGGTTCTGGATGAGAGAGAGGACAGCAGGGTGGTCCTGATCGGAAAGGACGGCAAGAACATACGGTTGAGATGAGCGTCACTTGAGCCTGATCGTCTCGAGGTTCAACGGAGCTCTGGTCTCTATCCCGAACTTCTTGTACAGTGTGCTGGCAAGGTCGGAGCACTTGAAATCCTCACCGTGGCAGATGATTATCCGCTCGGGCCGCGGTTCCAGCGTGCTTACGTAATTCACCAGCTGGCGTCTATCGGAGTGGCCGGAGAATCCGTCGACGGTCTCCACATCCATCTTCATGTGTAGCGTGAGCGGCTTGCCTTTCTCGTTGAGCGTGATGTCACTCCATCCCTTCTGGATCTTCCTACCCATCGTGCCCTCTGCTTGGTAGCCAACGAAGGCGATGGTGTTCAGCTCGTTGTCGCACCAGGCCTTGAAGTACTCCATGACAGGCCCACCGTTCATCATGCCGCTGGTGGCCAGCACAATGCAAGGTTCAGGGTCGTTGCATATCGTCTCGCGCATCTCCGAGCTGTCGACCCGTTTGAAGATCTCGGATAGGAAGGGGTTCTCTCCCATCTGGAATATCTGGGTCCTCAGTTGACTGTTGAGGTATTCTGGATATGCCGTGTGGATCGCAGTCGCCTCCCAAATCATCCCGTCCAGGTAGATGGGCGCCTTCTGTATCTGGTGGTTTCTCATCAGGTCCTCGAGGACAAGCATGACCTCCTGCGACCTTCCAACTGCGAAGACAGGGACCAGGACCTTGCCGCCTCGCGCCAGTGTCGCGCGGACCGTCTCCTTGAGCTGCGCGCCAGCGTCTTGGCGGCTGGGCTGCATGTCGTGGTAGCCACCGTATGTCGACTCCATCACGAGGGTTTCGAGCCTCGGGAACTTGTTGACGGCAGCGTTGAAAAGCCACGACTTCTCGAACTTGATGTCGCCGGTGAACGCGATGTTGTAAAGCCCGTCCCCGACGTGGAAGTGGGCTATTGACGATCCGAGGATGTGCCCCGCGTTTTGGAATGTCAGCCGGATGTCTGGCGAGATGTCAGTCGTTTCACCATACTTGAGCGGAATGCAATGCAAGACGACATCCCTAATGTGGGACGACTCGTACGGCGCCTTCTTCGCTTCGCCCACTGCCACCTTTATGAAGTCCAGTTGGAGAAGAGACATCATATCACGCGTTGGTGTGGTACAATAGACCGGGCCTTCGTATCCGTACTTGAAAAGAGCTGGCACAAGGCCACAGTGGTCCAGGTGCGCGTGCGTTACCACGACTGCATCGATGGAATCCATCGGCTGCAACTCGGGTGCGCTCAGGTAGGGCGTAGAACCGCCGTTGTCCGCCGAGACGGCCACACCGCAGTCGATGAGAACCTTGCTCTCACGCGTCGTGAGCAAGGAAGCGCTCCTTCCCACCTCTCTATAGCCACCAAGGGAAGTCACCCTGAGCCAGGTCTCTTCGTTCATGCGCTGTCTCATGAGCCTTTTTCCGACCTTCCTAAGGAACTCCTTCCTCTCGTCCTGCATCTTCCGGAGATAGCTCCTGATCTCGCTGACGGTCTTGGACGGGATTGGAGGTGCTCGGACGACCTTCGGTGCCCACCCTATCTCCTTCTTGATCTCGTTCAGGACGGCTCCGTGCTTGCCTATGACAAGCCCGGGTGATATCGCCTCGATCGTGACCTCACCGGTCTCATCGTCGAAGTATATGCTGGATATCTTCGCTTCTTCAGGTATGATCTTGCGGATCCTTTCTTCCGCGCTCTCGGTGTCCGCAAGCATCGTCGGGTCGGGCCTGATCGCGACCCTGCGCCTCAGGCTCTGTGCGAGCTGGCGGACGAGGTCGTTGTTGTGAGCGAACTCCTCGAGGTTCTTCGTGTAGATGACTATGACTGGTCCCTCGAAGTCGATATCGGTGACTTCTATGTTTGTGGGGATGGTCTTCTTGACTGCCTCTCTGGCGTCTTCTAGAATCTTCTCTATGCCCATCTATTTCACTCAACTGTATCGAATGGGTTGTCTCGGCAGAAATGCCGACTGGAGATGTACTGACTTATCACGACAGTTTCATCTTGGCAAGCCGCTTCTGAATGTCCTTCTCTTCGTATGTGACGAATCCGTCCTTGGTTATGGACGCAAGGCTGTATCCGTCCCCGGATGCGGAATCTCGTCTCATGGCTGCGTGCAAACCTCTAATCGCTAGGTCGATGCCATCGTTCACCAGCAGGCCCTTCTCGTAGTGATCCTCCAGCACGCCGTACACATACGGTGAGCCGGAGCCTGTGGTCACATAGTCGTCGGGTATCGCCCCTCCGACCATGTCCAGGGCATAGACATGCCCTCCTTCCCTGTCAATTCCTCCGAGTATCAGGCCAACATAGTACGGGTAGAATCTGCTGCCTCCAAGCACGTTCGAGGTCAAAGTGGCGGCCGACCTCACGCTCATGGGCTGACCCCTCTTGAGCTTGTACAACTCCACCTCTGCTGTTATGTACCTTGCGAGGGTCTGTGCGTCACCGACCACCCCCGCGACCGTCAATCCGAGGTTGTCGTCGATCTTGAAAAGCTTCTGCGTCGTCTTGTGAGCTATCATAGTCCCCATGGTGGCCCTCATTTCCGTGGCCATGACAACTCCTTCCTTGCACACTAGCCCTATGGTCGTAGTACCCGTCTTGACTTCTTCAACATCCGTCATGAATGAACACCGTCATTGAAAACTTGTCAACTAAAAGGCGTCTTGAAAGAATCCCCCTGCCAGTATATAATTGTTTGTCCTCAAAGGATGTGAAACAATTCGGGTGACGAAGGTATCCGTGAGAGCGAAAGTTGTCTCTCGATTGCTACAGGGCTACATGTAGTCGTAGAAGCGTAATATACCCGTCATCGTCAAGAACGAGATGCTGGTCAAGGTCGATCCAAGAAACAGCAGCAGAACGTGCCCGATACGTGGGAGGATACAGGATTCCCGAATGGGCACTGAGTTCGTGTGCAATTGTGGCTGGCGCCTCGATAGGCACATCAATGCCAGCATCAACCTGTTGCAAACAGCCATCTCGAAAGGGATGGCAGGGGGTCTACGGTTCGACCCCGGCGCGTTCCAGCATGACGTGATGATGATCCTATACGAGCCAGCGATGGCCGCACGGTCGGAGCCGAATGGAACGAGTGGCATTGTTGGGGTGACCTAGAGGTCACCACCCGGCAACGCAACAGAACCGTCCTCAAAGCCATAGGGCGTGCACGCGAGCAAATGCTGAGTGCAGGCACAAGTATTATCTCTATCAGCGCTGCATAATCACGCGAGATGGGTAGCATATAAGTCCCTTCCAAGTTGGCACGCACCCTTGATTGGACGCCGTGCTCCGAAAGGATTTGGAGGAAGGGCGTTGCGTCAGGAAACCAATTGCCTGCCCATCTCCCCTCGCTTTTCCAGGACAACGATAAATACGTTCACGGGCATTCAATAATCGACACAGGTGACTGTGATGAAAATTCTAGTCGTCGATGATTCGGAAGCATTTCGGAAGGTAATGGTCGAGCTCTTGGTGCGCGTTGGCTTCCACGACACCGTGGAAGCCAAGGACTTCGATGAGGCGATCGAGGTGTTCAGGCGGGAGAGACCCAAGATAGCCTTCGTCGATATGATTCTGCTGGGCAAGTCTGGCGTGGAGGTCACAAAGGCCATGCTCGCGATCGACCCCAGTGCCACGATCGTAGCCATGAGCTCTATCATCAACAAGAAAATGATCCGCGACTGCATGGACACAGGCGCGAAGGACTTCCTTCTAAAGCCCACAAACGAGATTGCCCTGAGCTCGGTCCTCGCGATGTGGAGTGATTAGATGGGTTTCTTCTCGAAGAAGAGTGATGTGAAGAAATCTGGCGCGGAGGCAGGGCTCGGGATCACGAGGAAATACAATCTGGCCGGCGGGAAATCTTACGTGGTCGAGGAGTCTCCGCCCGACATCAGCTTCGACGCGTTTGTGAACATAATCTCGACGACATCTGGCGATGCGTGCAAGAAGATGGTGGGTTTGGCCGTGAGCCGCCAACACCCGGACCTCATAAAACAGAAATACGGACTTGAGACCACCCCCATATACTGGCTCGCGACCCGCACGGGACCTGAAGTCATCTCCCCGACGAACCTGGGAATACTGACGCACACGATGATCCAGTTCATCGATGCGAACCCATGCAGCGTGATCCTTCTCGACGGGATTGAGTACCTCGTGTCCAACAACGATTTCAACAAGGTCCTGCGAGTCATCGACCAGGTCAACGACCACATCTCTCAGGGCAAGGCGTTGATGATCATCCCCGTGGATCCGAGAGCGTTCGAGCAGAAAGAGATGGCTCTTCTTGAGAGGAACATGGAGAAGATATCGGCAAAGCTGGAAACGAAGTGATTCCTAGACAGGCGCTCAGCTCGCTACCAACGCGGTCGAGGCGAAGACGATCTCTGAGACCAGGATGCAGGTTCCCAGAGCGCAGAACAGTGTCGAGCGATTCTTGCCGCCCTCCAGACCCCAGAGAAAGTATGTCACCACCGCGTTCGTCTCGGCCAGAAACGCCCCCAGAACGAGGAAGAAGAGCTCCGCCCCGATTCCCCCTGTGCCGCTGGCCGTGACGCCCCCCAGCGAGAGGTATATCGCGTATGTGATTCCGAGGACTACAGGCCCGAGCGCATACGAGGTCATCCTCATCATCGATACGGTGGGTTTCAGGCGGCTCTTGAGCGTCGATTCCAGATCGCGCAGGTCCTTGAGGTAGGAGGCGATGTCCATCGCGAGCAGACCCGCTGACAGCTCGTCTTTGGTGGCCGCTTCTCTCACGACTCGAAAGCCCTCTAGAGCGTTCGAGCCTCCAGAACAGGTTGCCCATGCGGGAGCGCGGCCGAAGTCCTCTCCTGATATGAGAGACCTGAATGAGAGCATCCGGGTCGTACGGGAGCCGGCGTCAGGCGCATCCTGGCTGGCCTTGTTCAACGCCGATTCGAAGTTCTCTCCTTCCAGCATGCGCGCGCCTGTTCTGAAAAGTGTGTCCTCCAGCTGGACGTTCGACGGACCGGCGTGCCTGTCTCCAGAGCCCCTCCCCGTCGCTATGAGGAACAATGCGCCAGGCGCAACGGCTGCGACGAGTATTGCGAGAGACCGTAAGATCCCATCGAGCTCCAAGACGCAGAAGGCCACGAGAACGATCGATGCGCAAATGATGGCTGCCACTTTGCTCCATGGTGTCGGAGCATTGCCGTTATTCATCCTCTCTCGCTCGAGTGGGTGCCGAGTGACCGAATTCAAGGCGACAAGGACCCCGATTGCCGGGAAGAGCACGTTCATGATGAACACGGTCTGGACGACGGCAGGGCTCTGGTCCATCGCCGCGGAGCTGTCTGTCCCGCCTCCAAGAGACCATATGTCCCAGGACAGCATCGGAAGGAACGAGCCGACCATCAGAGGGAGCAGTATCCCGAGTCCGAACATGATCATGCTTGGCGTGGACAGCGAGAGCGCATAGTCCTCGATCCTTCGCTTCGCGCCCGAGATCATCGCCTGGTTGGCCCTGTCAAGCGCTCTGCGCTTGCCGTCCGCGGTCGACTCGCAAGAAGCTGTGACCATCGAGTGCAGTGACGCCTTCAGTTCGCCGCAGTACTTCGCCCATCTCTCCCCGACCTCTTGCAGAGACTCCTCGAAGCTGCTGTGTTTCCCCATCACAACGGTCCAAACGCATCTTCTGAGCTCATGAGAGAATGCATTGTCCTTCGTCGATGCGAATCTTATTGCCTTCGACAGCGAAGGTTCATGCCTCAGGCTCATGATCATCAGGTTCGCCATCTCAGGAGATGCTCTCAGGATTTCGTCCGCCTGTTTCTTCGCAGCGCTTTCGGGAAACGAGAGAATCGCCTCCCTGACCATCAGGACGGAGACTGCGAGCGAGACCACGATGAGCACGATATACTGGCTTCCGAGGAGCGCCACCACGGACACGATCGGAAATGCGGCCAAGATCGCGCCCAGTGCGACACTCGTCCTGGCTGCAGAAAGGACCGTCTCCGCGTCAACTTCCATGCCCGACAGGTCTATAGCAGAGGCGAGTCGCCGAACGGATCGGTCACGCCCACGGGTCCTCCGAGCGTTGATGCGAATCCTCGTGCCGATCGTCTCCAGTCGCTTGCAGAGTCGGACGAAGCGTGGATGCCCCGAACGCGTTACGTCAGCCTTGGGCATCCAACCAACTCCTCCACTCGGACAGACCGGATTCCGGGCCTTCCCTCGCGAACAGGCTTCTGACGAGTATCTCGTTGGATCGGACTCGGAAAGCGTCTGTGGTCAGGTCCTTGGCATGAGGCGCCCGGCCCTTGGACTCGGACAGGACTTGGTCCGCGTGGGCCTTCGATTTGATGATCTCCATCATGTCTTCCGCGCCCACCCCCAATGAGTCCGCAGCCCGCTGAATCGATCTGCATCCTGGGGAGAAACTTGGGGTAGGTTTCGCCAGCGGGCATCCGTCGTCGGTCCTGAAAAGGTCTTCCAACGCGAGGCCGTGTTCGTCCTCTCGTATCTCGGCCACCTCGACGACGCGCCTTGAGAACCTGGTACCGTCCGGCGACCTGACCAATCCTATCACGACCACGATATCGGTCGAGGAGAACGCCCTCTCCGATATCCCTAGGTCCTCGACCGCCCGGTCCAGCACACCCTTCGCGGAATTCCCGTGGATCGTGCCGAGCACGGAGGAGCCTGCGCTTCCGGCACGCATGCTCTCATAGAGCACTTTTGCCTCTTGGCCTCTGACCTCTCCGATGACAATTGCGCTCTCGCCCATCCGGAGGCTGACTCTGAGTGCCTCCTGAGCATTGGTCATGCCGTTCCCGTCTTCTCCTGAGAACCTTAGAGCTTGGATGTCATACCCCAGGGTCTGCATCCTCCTGACGGGTATCTCTGGCGTGTCCTCGATGAGGATCATACGCTGGGACAACGGAAACTCCAGCAGCATCGCCCCCAAGAGGGTGGTCTTGCCCGCCCCTCGACTCCCTGCAATGAGGACGGTCCTTCTGCCCAGGACGCATGCCCACAGAAAGGCCGATAGAAGGGGTGAGAGGGAATCGTTGGCGATCAGCCTCGACATCGTCCACAGGCTCTCCGAATGCTTCCTAATCGCGATTGAAACGCCTCTGTCGCTCAAGGGTGGGCCTACCATGGTCACGCGCGCCCCTAGGCGCCTGATGTCCGCCTCGAGGACGGGATGCGCCTCAGAGAATGGAAGTCCAGTCTCGAACTTGACTCTCGAGACGAGACTCTGGAGGTCTCTTCTGCCCACGAGGATGTTCGTCCGACACTTCTGTCTGACGCCCTTGTCAACGTCAGAACGCAGCACCACGTAAACGGGCGTCTGGCTGGAAGGCGCATCGACGTAGATGTCCTGGACGAGTCCATCCTCCAAGAGCGTCTCCAGAACACCATATCCGGCAGTGTACTTGCACAGCAGCTCTGCCAATCGGTCTGCCTCTTTGTCCAGGTCCATCCCGCCGATCTCGTCGGCCGATCTCGTGGCAAGGCGTGAGAATATCAGGTCCTTAGACCTCGCCTTTATGTATGGTCTGATCGTGTCGAGAGAGTTGATCTCGATGTCATCTGGTAGAGTCGACGAGATCCTAGGGATCGCCTCTGTGAGCGCCTGTAGATGAGGGGCGCTCAAGCGATACTCCGGCGGATCGACTGCATATATGCCGAAGCTCGCCCCGTCCGGTGACGAGACGGTCACATCCACGCAGGCTATCTGACGCCGGAGCGCATAGCCGCTCCTAGGCTCGTTTGCCGGCTCAACCCAAGACGAGGCAAAGCAGGGTCTTGTTTCCACTCTGCCAGGCTTTGAGCCAGTTGTCGAGGCAAGTTGTTTGGAACGCACTTTGATACTTGGTGGATTTGGGGCGGCCGCGCTTGCCTTTGAGACGATTCTTGGAGGAGGTGGCCTCGACACCATCTAAACCACCTCAACGTGCACGATGCTTGTTGAGAGGGCATTCTCGATGCATTTGACTGAGTCGCTGCATTGATCGGAGCGGAACACGGACATGAGTTCCGTGGCCATGTTCTTGTGACCAGGCAGGTACTCCGCCGGGTCCTCGAGCAACCGGCGCTTCATCGCCGTCAGGACCCTCTCCCTACTGGCGCTGCATGTCCGACACCGTTTGTCTGACGGTCTCTCCGCAGAGGCAATTGCGCGATTCAAGGCAGAGAGCTCAGAGGCGACAAGGGCCATTGGCCCTATGGATTCTCCGCGATACCTCTTGTGGATGAGTCTTTTTAGGATGATTGCCGTGGGCACTGCCCCCGTCACCATCACGTTGAGGATTCCAGAGACGCACCTGCTGTTCGTCAGGTCCTGCGCGCCTTGGCACGTCGAGCAATCGATCTCCAACTGAAGCCCCTCGTCTTCGCTGTACTCGTGAGGACAGGAGTTCTCGGGGCTGATGGAGGGTATTAGCTTCTTTGTCGGTCCTTGGCGGTGTTTCATGCGTTGCGCATCGGCACAGGTGGTTCTTCTACCGTTCCAGCTTTCGTATGCTACATGTAGTGGCTAGGATGCTGGTGCAGCGTCAAGATCCCATATCCCATGAAGGCTGATTGCGATGGAGTCGCAGGCTTCTTCGAGGATCTCCCTGTGCTGATGTTCGTGCTGACTGGCACATTCATCGTCGTAGCGGCCGGCGTTTGGACGTCCAACACATTGGAGGCTCGGCGCGTGCAGGATAGGCTCGAGGCACTAGCAGAGGGTCTCGTGAACGATATTGTCCTGGAGATCGAAGCGCGACTGGGCGGAGAGTCGTTCCCGACTGTGAGCTCCTTGTCAAACCTGAACCTATCGCACGTGGCAGGGGGAGCTCTCTCCGATCACCACTGTTCCGTTGCCATCATCGAGCGCTATCCCGAGGTTCGATGGCTCGTTCACTGGTCCTACAAGACTCCTGATCTTCCCATCCAAGCGGTCGGGGCAGCTAAACTCCTCAATGCCTTTGACGAGCATCTGATGGTCGTGGTTGTAGAGGTGAGGGCGATTGTCTGGTAGGCTGAGGAAGGAACGCTGTGGCCAGTTGGCCTTGATGGATTCGATGGTGTTCTTCGCTGCCGCGCTCGCAGTCTGCGGCGTTCTTGTTTCCTATGCCAGACCATTGGTCGAGCCTGAGACGGATCTACAGGGAGACGCAGATCCAGCGGAGATACTCCGAGTTCTTCTCCGCGCATCCATCGGCCGCTCGGTCTCGGTAGATCTTGAAGGGAGTCATCGTCTGGATGGTACTGAGGATGTCGCGACCTGCATCGCGGTGGAGGTACGCGCCTTGTCCTCCGGCGCAAGCCAGACGGGGTTCTCCTCGTTGAATGCAATCATACTGGGGATGATGAATTCGATGTGCAACCCAGTGTTCGAGCCTTTCCTGATCGTCTACGACCTGGATGACGGGTTGCCGAGCCCGGTCCTCAAGCTGCCCTGCGAAGAGGCGGACTCGGGGAACCGATACGCAAGCTCAACAGAGATCCCTGGGGTTGACGGGAACCCATTCAAGGCAATCCTTATCCTATCTCCAGCCGCGCTTCCTGAACTCGTGTAGATCTCCATCCGTGATTTTGATCCTATTCTTTGCGTAGGCCGCCCCGCGAGACACATCGGCGAAGGAGACAACCATCATGAGGACGACTCCCCCGAGCGACAGCCAGACGTACAGTCCGATGTGCGTGATGAGATAGACTGCCACGAGCGCAGGAACGATGACATAGAACACGTATGTGACATAGGTGAGCCAGCTGTTTGGGATTCTGATCGCCTTCGCATCCCCGCGACACCGTGAGCAGCGGTTCCGACGCTCGTACCACGCCTTTACCCGCAACTCCTTGCATTTCGGACAGTATAGATAATTCACGGTCGAATGGAATGACCGCGCTCTATTTATCTTCGACCCTGCAATCGTGGAAGGCCTGATTAGCACGATAGGCAATCACAGTCCGTGAACGCCAAGCCTGGATCTGAGAGTGGTTACACAACGGAGGAGATGCTCGTTCTGGGTTCCCTGAGGAGGAGCTCTGGCCGGACTTGTAGGAGCTGCGCTTGGTACATGGCGCGGGGAAATCATCGCGGCTGCTTCCCTGATGGCAAGTATCGAAAATGGCTTTCCCCCGAGGAGTTCGAATCGGGCTGCGACATATTCCTTAAGCGGGAAGAGAAGACGTAGTGCAGGGGCGCGGATTCGAACCGCGGAACCACTGCTGGACAAGGTCCTAAGCCTTGCGCCGTTGACCGGACTTGGCTACCCCTGCTCGTCGTCAATCGGCAGATGTCTACACATTATAAGAAAGAATCGTCTGCGCGACCAGGATCACTTCTTCAGAACGATGCTATCTAGGAAAGTCCTCGTCGCGTCCTGGGCAATGTCACATTTCGCCGGGAACGCGATGACCTTGATTCTAATGGAGATGACGTCGTCGTTGTGTCCGAGGCGTATGCGCTCCTCGTAGGCCGCTTGCTTGTCGATCTTGAGGAAGAGGTTGCAGCCTTCGTCCACCCTGCTCGTGAGAGTGTCCAGGACGAATCTCAGGTCATCTGCTGCCAACTTCTCGAAGAACCTAGCTATCTCCTCGATGCTCTCCACGCTCGACTCAACTATCGTGATGGGGTTGCCGTGATGGCCTTCAGTCCGCGCAATCTGGATTTCGGCATCGCCAATGGTGTTGTGCATGGCCCGTTTGACTTTCTCCAGATCCTCTGTTGCATGACAGAACGCGCGGGCGTGCAGTCCAGCAAAAGGTCGCTTCACAGCTGCGCGAATCGCGTTCCCGATATGTAATGATGTGGAGACACATCCGACGCACATCGGCTTGTGCGGGGCGCGATCTGCGGATGTGGCATTATGGTACGTTGGCGAATACTTAATAGCTCGAACGTGCTAACATCCAAAACGGTGTTCCCGCTGATCGAAGTCAGGTTCCACGGGAGAGGCGGCCAGGGTGTGGTCATCGCTTCCGAGGTCTTGGCAATCGCTGCTTTCGGGATGGGTTTTGAGGTCTCCGCATTTCCATTCTTTGGCGTCGAGAGGAGGGGGGCCCCCGTCACTTCATACACCAGGATCGACAGCAAACCGATCAGAATCAAGTCCAGCATCTATGAACCCGACTATGTTGTAGTGCTTGACAGCTCCTTGGTCCGGGGAGTGGACATTCTGGAGGGGCTGAAGCCCGCGGGCCGCGTGCTCATCAACTACCCAGAGGGCAGAAAACCCTCGAACCTCCCGTCCCGGTACAAGTACTTCGTGATCGATGCGACCGCGATCGCAGCATCCCACGGCATAGGTTCCCAGACGGCCCCCATTGTGAATACAGCCATCATGGGTGGTTTCGCAAGGATGTGCGACGCAGTCACGCTGGATTCGATACTTGAAAGCATTCGCGAGATAGCCCCTGCGAAGCCGGACGAGAATGTGGCTGCGGCGAAGGAGGCCTACGATAGGACATCGGAGGCGCGAATATGACAAAGAGCTACCAGGAAATCCCATTGACGCCCATATCGGACACTCCGAGCACTGTGAATATCACAGGTCTGTGGCGGGTCATGATGCCGGTGGTGGACAGAGAGAAGTGCAAGAAATGCACGATCTGCTGGAAGTTCTGTCCGGATGTAGCTGTCAAGCTGGTGGGCGGTGTTCCGGAGATAGACTATCAGTACTGCAAGGGATGCGGCATATGCGCAGCCGAGTGCCCGTCCAAATGCATAGTGATGGTCAAGGAGGGCGAGCAATGAGGATGGTCATGACCGGCAACTACGCCTCTGCCTATGGCGCCAAGCTCGCTAGGGCGGAGGTCATCGCGGCCTATCCCATCACTCCTCAGACGTCCATAGTCGAGAAGCTCGCGGAATTCGTTGCCACCGGCGAGCTGAAGGCGAAGTTCATCCCAGTCGAGAGCGAGCACAGCGCGATGGCCGCTTGCATAGCCGCCCAGACCGCAGGGGCGAGGACCTACACGGCAACCAGCTCCCACGGGCTGACGCTGATGCACGAGGTGCTCATGTGGGCATCTGGCGCGCGCCTGCCGATCGTGATGACGAACGTGAGCAGGGCCATGGCCCCTCCTTGGAGCGTTTGGGTGGACCACATGGATTCGATCGCGCAGAGAGACACAGGCTGGCTTCAGTTCTTCTGCCAGAGCAATCAGGAAGTTCTGGACACCATCATAATGGCGTACAAGGTCTGCGAGAGCTCGGGTGTGATGCTCCCCGCTATGATAATCGAGGATGCATTCATTCTGTCGCACACATCCGAGCCGGTCGATGTCCCAGAACAGCAGCTGGTCGACTCTTTCCTGCCTGCCTACTCTCCGGATCTCAAGATCGAGGTAGGGAAGGCACGTGGGTTCGGTTCGCTCGTCAAGCCGGACCAATACATGGAATTCAGATACAAGGCCATGCTCGCGATGAAGGAGGCTCACGACAGGATACTCAGGGTCGAGCAGGAGTTCAAACACGTCTTCGGCAGGGAGCACGGCGGACTTCTCGAGCGCTACAGATGCGAGAACGCCGAGACGGTCCTCGTGACCGCAGGCTCTGTCGCTGCCACCGCGAAGGACGTAGTGGACGCCCTGAGGGCGAACGGCCAGCGAGTAGGACTGGCCAGGATTCGTGCCTTCCGGCCGTTCCCGCACGATGAGATCAGATCATTGGCCAGCAAGCTCGAAGGCATCGCCGTCCTCGACAGGAGCTACACATTCGGAGCTGCCGGAGCCATGTTCACGGAGGTCAAGGCTTCCGTGTATTCCTGCCAGAAGCGACCGGTGATGAAGAACTACATCGCGGGCCTGGGCGGGAGAGACATCACCCCGAAGATCCTCGAAAGGATCTTCGAGGACATACAGGTCATTGCCAAGAGGGGCGCTGAGGACGAGGTTGAGTGGGTCGACGTGGCCGGCTTGCCCAGGAGGTGGCGTTGATGGGAAAGACGACCATCCCCGAAGACGAGTTCACCTATCCCGGAAGCACTGGATGCCCTGGATGCGGCGCCAATCTGGTCATGCGCTATCTTCTCAAGGGTTTGGGAGAAAGGACAATCGTCTCGATCCCCGCTTGTTGCTGGGCCGTGATGCCAGGGTACTGGCCGAGCAACTGTCTCAAGGTCCCTCTGCTCTACACCGCGTTCGAGGCGACCGGCGCCGCGATATCCGGTCTGAGGGCCGCACTGGATGTCAAAGGGGTCGATGATGTGACGGTCGTTGGCTTCGCGGGAGACGGAGGAACCGTGGACATCGGCCTCCAGGCGTTGTCAGGCGCTGCTGAGAGGCGCACTGATGCGATATACGTCATGTACGACAACGAGGCTTACATGAACACGGGCATCCAGAGGAGCGGTTCCACACCTTGGGGCGCCTGGACGACGACCACGCCTGTGGGGAGCTCCCACGGCTTCAAGCACGAGACCAAGAAGGACATCATGACCATCATGCAGGCACATAGGATACCCTACGCAGCGACGGTCTCCCCCGCCTTCCCCGAGGATTTCATCAAGAAGGTCGAGAAGGCCAAGAGCATCAAGGGTTTCAAGTTCATCCATGCGCTCTCGCCATGCCCACCCGGCTGGAAGACGAGTCCCTCCCTCAGCGTCGAGATTGCGAGGCTGGCTGTCGATACCAGGGTGTTCCCGCTATACGAGATCGAGGATGGCAAAGTGCGCATCACGCGGAAGGGCAAGGGCTTGCCACTCGTCGACTACCTGAAAGTCCAGGGGAGGTTCCAGCACCTGACCAAGCCGGAGATAGCCGAGATGCAGAAGGGCGTGGACGATAGCTGGATCATGCTCTTGCTGAAGGAATCGTCGGGCACCTAGGCGGCAGTCTATTGCACGGGAACGAGCTTCTTTCGTTTGTAGCCCGTCAGGACCCTCATTCTACCTCTGAGCGTCTCGTCGAGCTCCTTGTCTCCGGTATCAACTCTCAGTGTGGGAGTTCCAGCCAGTTTCGTTGGAGTCGCAATCACCCAGACGTTCTGGCTGCCCACTTGCTTCAACACTCTTGCCGATATCTGCTGGTTCCCTCTTCCGAAGATGAATCCCTGAGAACCGATGGGAGTCACGACAACAACGGCCCTGAACCCCTTTCCCAAGACGGCAAGCAGAGCCTCTTCAGAAGCGTCTTGGAGAACGATCTTCCCGTCGAGGATGACGTCAACTCCGAGGAGCGTCTTCGCCTCGCCAAGATGTTTCGTGATTGCGGCAGTGGTGCTACCTGGCCCTAGAATGTAGTATGTCCCTCGCTCCATGCTTTCCGCGACGAAGTGACCGAGCTCCTCCGCTTCGTCGTCCCCTGTTCCGGAGTGATAGACCGCCTTGCTCGATTGAAGGTGCTTCACGTCGTCTGGGACCTTCGCGAGCGCGTAGAGCCTTGCCTGGAGCACTCCCCGACGATAGCTCTCCTCGTCCACGTCCATCACTTCGACTTCGCGAGTGGCTCTCGAGGTCTCGAACGATTCCAGCAGGTCAGCAGCCTCCTCAGGTCTCTGTGCGAAGACCGCAGAATGCATCTTCACGCCACTAGGGATTCCAATGACTGGCACTCCAGTGCCAACGACCGCGACGATGTCCCTCGCAGTCCCGTCCCCGCCGGCGAACAGGATGAGTTCTGCGCCGCGTGAGACGAACCTCCTGACCGCCTCTATTGTGTCGGCGCTGGATGTCTTTGGCCCGGGTCTGAAGACAGTCTCGAACTGGATCCCGAGCTCGGTCAGCTCGTCCCCGCCCATCTCCCCCGAGCAAGCGAGGAAATCGACCGACAATCGTTTTCTCTGGATGGCTGCGAGCGCTTCTCTTGCGCGCGCTGGGGACACCTTCCGGGCTCTCCTGGCATGAGCCTCCTTCTGTAATTGTTCCCCGTCGGTCCCCTTCAATCCGACAGCTCCTCCCATGCCCGCAATGGGATTGACGATGAACCCGATCTTCACGCCTTGCGTGAACTCGTTGTTGATAGAAACGATTTGCTGTCGGATATCGAAACAGAATCAGACAAAGAGGTTTTCTGGCGTACGCCCGCCTGGCCACGGAGGCCGTCCTTGCTGGCCTAGAGAGCGTCCACCATCCTTCTTGGATCTTGCTCTATCAGCCGAACATGCTCGGGCCGAAATCGTTGAACATGGGGTCCAGGTCGGCGTGGATCAGCTGCGTCTCCCCGATCTCCGCAGGGGGAACGGGAGCCGACTCCTCTACCATGTCGGAGTATCCCAAGATGTCCTCCATCATGTTGCTGACATACGAGCTCGCTCGGTTGCAGACCGATTCCACGATCCGCAAGACGCTCCTGTCGACGACCTTGAGCGCGTCCGCCACTGGCATGTCAGCCACGTACTCCGTCAGCTTGTTGTTGTCGAGCACGATTGTGAAGTTGGCATTCTCCTTGAGTTTGGAGACTCCGTCAGCTGCGATCTGTCTCCTTGTGGCTCCTTCGTGGTCGAAAGGAAGGATTGGAAGTGCGAATGTGACGGCGTTCATGTCCCTCGCAATGCTGGCGACGATCGGTGCGACGCCCGTGCCAGTGCCACCGCCCATGCCCGCGACCACGAACACGATGTCATACCCTCGGAGCGCTTGTCTTATGACGTCTCTTGCCTTGTCGGCGCAGTGCTCCCCAATCTCCGGGAACCCGCCCGCGTCCCTGCCGAACGAGACGTCCTTCCCTATCAGCACCTTCCTGTGCGCGTCTATGCTCCTCAAGTGCTCCTCGTCCGTGTTGATTGCGACTGTATCCACCCTGTTCGATTTCGAGTAGATCCCGTGGACTATGTTCGAACCTGCACCGCCACAGCCGACAACTGCGACCGTCGGCTCTCCGAGGCTCGTCCCGATTGCATTGATTAACTCTTCTGTTCTGCTCCCATCCACCGTCATCCCTTTGGCCTCCGTCATCTCCTTGGCAGCTCGAGGGCGGACCCTCCTGGGAGAGTCCCCATCTCCTGCCAAAGCGTCCTCAAACGGTGCTCATGCTCCTGGGACGATCTTGAAGCCGGTTCCCTGCTGATTCGCGTCCTTCTTCAAGACCTCCACATGCTCCTTGTGTAGGAACTCGTGTCTCGCGGCATCAGCGACTGCCTCAGATATGGAAGTGTATACTCCCTCCGCCACGAGTTGCTTGACCGTGTCAAGCACCAGTGACGGTATCTGAACCAGTATCTCGTTCGGCTTTGCGTTCGTCCCTTCCCTGCCGCCCACGCGCATCTCTATGTACGCGCGGACGGCCGCACGGGCCAGCTGCGACCTGTTGGAGAACTCGTTGCTGTCTGAGATGAACTCGTCGATCATCGTCAGATCGTCGGCATCGAGCCGAATTGTTATCCGTTCGCTCTCCAACGGGTCGGACATGTGTGCATCCCATCCCGATTTGTTGACGCAAAAGTAACATATGTCCGCCGGTGATATATATAAATATGCAAAATGTCTCATTTCGTCGGAAAATGTCATACTCGGCATACTGGCATGTCCTGCGAATCGGGAGTCTAGGACCGGATTGTGTGCCCAAAGCAATGAGCCACCGATGAACACTGGGGAGCAGGAAGGTTTATCCAAGGGAGGGTACTAGATATCGTTATCAGAAGGGAATCGTACGTCGAACAATCCTAAGATTGGCAAACCGAAGAACAGCAGTACGGGCGAGATTCGTCTCCCGATCGTCTTCCTCGGAATCGTGTTGTTCGTTGTGGGATTTCTGGTGACAGTCACGACGCTATCGGATGGCACCGGGACCGGCGGGCAGGGCGGGTCCGCGACCATCAGCGGGAATCCCTCAGGCGGGCTCTCCGAACTCGCTACCATCTCAGGAAGCGCTATAAGTCTCTCCGGTATTGTGGTCGCTACGCTGGGGGCACTCACTTCGGCTGCCAGCGGCCGGAGACATCCCTGACGCTCTTCTGCGTCTTCGGTCACGCGCCGAGAAACCTTTTATTGACCACAGGTATACAGTTCCTCAACTGGCTGTGAACGATGTCTTTGGATTTCTCTTCGATCGAGGCGAAATGGCGAAAGGCCTGGTACGACGCGAAGGTGAACGAGTCCGTTCCTCAGCCGGGCAAGAAGAAGTTTTTCATGATATTCGCTTACCCTGGAGTGACCGGCTATCTCCATGTGGGGCATATGCGTGGGTACACGTTCTCCGATGCCGTCGTTCGCTACAAGATGATGACCGGCCACGCCGTGCTCTTTCCTGTGGGGACCCATGCGACCGGAAATGGTGCTATCAGCTTCGCCAAGAGGGTCGAAAGGAGGGACGCGTCCGTCGTCGATATGCTCAAAGCGAACGGTTGCACGGATGAGACGATACGATCGCTGTCGGACCCGATGGAGGTCGTGAGGTTCTTCAACAGCGTCTACATCAACGACTACTGGAAACGCTTCGGGTTCATGTCAGATTGGCGGAGATTCACGTGCACCATCTACCCCGACTACTCCCGATTCATAGAGTGGCAGATGCGGAAGCTGATGGACGTCGGACTCCTGATTCAGAAGCCGTACTATGCAGCTGCATGCATCGAGCACGGACCCGTGGCGGTCGACGCGTCCGAAACCGATATCTCCAAGGGCGGGAACGCTGACGTCCTGGAGTATACGCTTCTGAAGTTCGACTTCGAGGACGGCCGCAAGCTTGTCGCCGCGACACTCCGTCCAGAGACGGTGTTCGGCCTGACGAACTTCTGGGTGAACCCTGACGTGGAGTACGTCGATGTCAGAGTTGGCAATGAGATATGGATCACGAGCCGGCCAGCGGCTGAGAAACTGAAGCTCCAGAAGGACAGAGTGGAGATCAAGGGCTCTGCGAACGGGTCTTCGTTGATGGGAAAGCGATGCAAGGCACCGTACACCGGCAAGATGATCCCGATATTCCCGTCTACACTCTGCGACCCCAACGTCGGCTCGGGTCTTGTGATGAGCGTCCCGTCTGATGCCCCAGTCGACTGGATTGGTCTTGTCGAGTTGAAGAAGGACAGAGAGCTCAGGAAGAAGCACGACATCACAGACGAGATGGTCGAGGAGGCAGCCCCCATTCCGATCATAGACACACCCGGCTGGGGTCCGCTGCCCGCGGTCGAGATCACCCAGAAGATGGGCATCGAATCGCTTGCAGACCCGAAGCTTGATTATGCGACGAAGGAGGTCTACAAGAGTGGGTTCCACAAGGGAGTCATGAACGATGCATGTGGCAGGTTCTCTGGCGAACCGGTCGAGCGCGCCAAGGACGCCATGAGGGAGGAGATGCTCGCTGCGGGTCAGGCGGACCTGTTCCACGACCTATCCGAAGAGGTCCTGTGCAGATGCGGCAACAAGGTCCTGATCAAGAAGATCCCTGACCAATGGTTCATCGACTACGCGAACCCCGCGCTAACGGAGAGGTCGAAAGAACACGCACTGACGATGAACATCCTTCCCAGAGAGTACAGCGACAACATCCAGAACGTTCTCGAATGGTACCGCGAGAGGGCCTGTGTGCGGATGGGCAACTGGCTCGGCACGAAATTCCCGTTCGATCAGAAATGGGTAGTCGAAGCTATCGCCGACAGCACGCTCTACCCTGTATACTATGTAATATCCAAGTACGCGAACGAGGGGGCGATCGAGGCCGAGCGGATGGACGAGGAGTTCTTCGACTTCGTGCTTCTAGGCAAGGGCGAGATCTCATCAGTCGTCCGCAGCACTGGGTTCGCAAAGGAAGTCATCGAATCCATCAGGTCGGAGTTCGAGTACTGGTATCCTCTTGACATCAACCTGGGCGGCAAGGAGCACATGACCGTGCACTTCCCGGTGTTCCTTATGAACCATGTGGCAGTGCTCAGGCCTCAGCACTGGCCGCGTGGAATCCTTGTCAACTGGTACATCACGTCCACGGGGGGCAAGATCTCGAAGTCGAAGGGTGGCGCGCAGCCGATCCTAGATGCTGCAGAGATGTTCGGCGTCGATGCCATGAGGCTGTTCTACGCGCACATCGCCTCACTCTACGTGGATGTGGCTTGGGATGACGAGAAGATCGAGAGCTACCGCGACCGCCTGGAGCGACTATGGTCCTTGGTTCAGGAGTTGTCGTCCGTTGGGACAGATGCTCCCTCTGAGGTCGACACCTGGCTCGAGACGAAGATGCAGGCCAGACTCGCGAGACTCCACGAGTACATGGCAGAATACGATGTCAGATCATACGCCAACGATGTCTATTTCGAGATCCCTCAGGACATCAGGTGGTATCTCAGGCGTGGCGGGAAGAACAAGCGCGTCATCATGAACGCGCTGGATGCCTGGATACCCCTCATGGCGCCAGTGACCCCACATATCGCTGAGGAGATGTGGGAATCGATCGGCAGGAAGAGATTCGTTTCGACGACCCAGCTCCGACCGGGAGCTGTCACAGAATCGTCCTTGGCGGAGGAAGCTAAAGAGGTCCTCATAGGGCGGTTGATTGCCGATGTCGCCGAGATCGTCAAGGTCACCAACATGAAGCCGGAGAAGGCTTTCATCATGGCTGCTCCGAAATGGAAGCACGACATGCTCGCGGAAGCACTGGCGCATCCGAATTCCAGGCCTGAGATACCCTCTCTCATCAAGAGCGCGATGGCCAAGGCACAAGCGCCCGAATCGAAGAAGGAGATACCGGCCTATGCGAAGGAACTCGTATCCGAACTCTCCAAGACTTCGCCTGAGGAACGCCGAGTCCTCACCACAAGGATCGATGAGCTCTCAGTGCTGACCAAGGCGAGTAGTTTCCTCGAGAAGGAGCTGGGCTACCGGGTGTTGGTGTTTTCAGCCGACGATCCGGCCAGAACGGATCCCAAAGGAAAAGCGAGGTTTGCGAAACCGGGGCGCCCTGCTGTGTACCTCGAATGACGACTCTCTCGGTTAGAATGTGAAATCGAAAGGAATATAGAGGGAGAGCATCTTCGGGGATGCTACATCGCTCAGGTCTCCCCCATTCAGTGACGCCGGTGATTGGTTTATGTTCAGCAAGCTCGCCGATTTCATCATCAAACACTACAAGTTTGTGATCATCGCCTGGCTCATCATACTATTCTACGCCTTTCCTCTGATTTTCAAGATAAACGATGTGGTCATCTACTCTGAGACAGAAGTGAACTTGAACAAATTAGAGGCCATCAAGGCGCAGAATCTGATTGATGAGAGTTTCCCTGGCCAGATCGCGAACAGCACGATAACCATAGTCATCCAGAACTCGGATGTGACAACTCCTGATGTCCGCAATTTCTCCACGAGTCTCTACAACAATATCCGGAATGACAACGGCATCCAGGGAGTCATCAGCGTCGACTATGTCTACAGTGTTCTCGAGACATACATCGCGGGCGTTGTCGCGCAGAGCGCTCCCGGGATGTACGCACTGAACGACCAGACCAGTCAGGTAGTTCAGATAGTTTACAAGGTTCCACTTGATGCAGTCGATGCCCATCTTCAACTGCTCATGTTTGGTTATACGGACCAGCAGGCCGAGAGTGCAGTGATCAGCGGACTGACAGCTCAGCTGAGCGCTTCAGGAATGAACGATACAATGGTTGCGCTTGTTACTGGCTACGTGGAGCAAGCCTTCTACCCGGTTTGGCTGAATGCGACTCACACGAACGACTCCGCGCAGCTGCAGAACCTGATCGTCGCAGCGGCGGACTCGTATTTCAGCAATGTTTCTGGCGAGATGGGCATCTTCACCTTGAACGTGGCGCACACATTCAACGTTCAGTACTACCGTGGCATGAGCCCGCAGCAGCAGGAACTCGCGCTGGAAACGTTTGTTCTTGGCGCCATGTCCATCCAGATAGGGGCAGACCTGACATTCGCCTCCGACGTTTGGCAGCTTGGTCCAACCCCTGCTGCGGCAGACGTGGTGGCGTTAGCGCATGAGACGGTGTTCAGCCAAACGATCGACCACCTTCCAGTCAGTGTGCCCGATGCTCTAGTGTCACGGTTCATGAACACTGACCCCACCTCAGGAGCGGCAAACACAACGATGCTAATGGCAGTCTCGCTGTCGGTCGGAGGTTCATCGCATGAGGCCGAAAACGACGTTAGGGTGATTCGCGACCTCATACGGCAGGAGCAGCAACTGGTCCTTGGATACTCGACATATGTCACAGGCGACGCGGCGCTCGAAGTGGACACCATGGATGCAGTCTCCACCGACACAAGCAGAGTGGACCCCATCACAGTCATCCTCATCGTCGTTCTGGTCGGCCTGTTCTTCAGATCGGTACTCTCGCCATGGATACCGCTGATGACGATCGGATTAGCCTACCTACTCACCACCGCAGTGATCTACATCCTGGGCACTTACGTCATGCAGATTCACTACAGCGTAACGATGCTCATTCTAGTCGTCATGCTTGGCGCCGGAACTGACTACTGCATCTTCATAATGTCCCGATACAGGGAAGAGCGCGTAGCCGGGAGACAAAAAGAAGAGGCCGTCAAGACAAGCCTCATGTGGGCAGGCGAGAGCATAGCGACCAGTGGTGCGACGGTCATGATCGGATTCGGAGCGCTCATGATCAGCCAGTACAGCATGGTGCGGTCCATGGGCATGGCGCTTGTTGCCGCAGTCGGGATCACACTTCTGTTCGCGCTCACCATGCTTCCATCGTTGCTGATGCTCATAGGGGACAAGGTGTTCTGGCCGAACTCGATGGCCAAGGCGACGTTAAGGGCAAAGTCCCTGGAGGAGAGAGGCGGGGGCTACTTCAGGAAGAGCGTGAAGTTCTCGTTGAAGCACTCGAAGGCAATCGTTCTCGCGGCCCTCGTCATATCGGTTCCTGCAGTCTACTTCTACTTCGCGCTAGTGCCGAGCTATGATTTCATGGCGAGTCTGCCCAACGCCGAGAGCAAACAGGGAATCAACGCTCTCGGAGCAGGATTCGGGGAGGGCACCATCACTCCCACATACATCGTGGTTCGCTTCGATCATTCGATATTGGAGGCTAACGGCACCCTGAATCTCACTGCTGCAGCGCAGCTGGAACGGTATTCTGCGCTCGTGAGCAATCAGAGCAATATCAGGAGTGTTTCCGGACCCACGAGACCCTTCGGAAGCCCGGTGAATAACTCCTATCTCGGTTCGCTCCCTGGAGTCGAGCGGGCGACCTACGAAATGGCCATGGCCAGTTCCATAGGAACTGACAACAGGACGGTAATGATCACGGTCGTGTTGCAGGATGAGCCCTTCACGACGAAATCGATCCAAACAATCGACACAATCAGAGCTATTGATCGGCAGGATGCGAGCAGCATCTTCGGTGTGAACGCGATCGTACTGGTCGGCGGGTCGACGGCCGCTATGTTCGACGTCTCCGGCACTGTCTCTCAAGACTTCCTTACGATGAGGGTCGTCGTACTTATCGGAATCTATGTGGTCCTTCTGCTTGTCTTGGGGTCGCTTCTGATCCCGCTGAGACTCATAATGACGGTTCTGTTGAACGTGACTTGGACCATCGCGATGACGATGCTCATCTTCCAGTTCGGGTTTGGCAGCCCCGTATTGTGGATGATGCCTCTCATACTGTTCGTTGTCGCCATGGGTCTCGGTATGGACTACGACATATTCCTCACGACCCGAATAAGAGAGGAAGTGCTGAAGGGCAAGACGGACGAGAAGGCAATTGCGGCTGCCGTGGAGCGCACTGGAGGGATCATAACCGCGTGCGGGCTCGTGATGGCAGGTGCATTCGGGTCCATGATGCTGTCCCAGACGATCCTGCTCAGGGAGTTCGGGTTCGGCCTCGCCTTTGCCATCCTACTTGACGCCATGATCCTCAGGATATACCTCGTGCCCGCAATCATGCTGCTCCTCCAAAAGTGGAATTGGTACGCCCCAGGGAGGCTCCAGCGGGTCAGACGGGACGAAAAGGCGCGAAATCATTAAGACACGGCTGACTAGATATCATCGGTCGGTACCATGCGGTTCAAGTCGGCCCTTTTGGCAGCTCTCATATCAGTAGTGCTCATGACGACGGTGGTCGCACCACGCGCTTCATCTCAGCCAGATCCGAGTAACGTGATGAAGGTTGAGTGCAAAATGCTCTTGTCCGGCCTGACATCTGTTGACGGCTCGGGCAGCGTCGAGTTGACTTTCGCAGGGGACCCCGCGGTTGCGCTCAGGACGGCTGTTTTCAACAAGTTCGATGCGAACGGAGATATGTGGCTGGGCGCAAACGAGACCGGGGCGCTCCTCAACGCGTTCTCAAACGCTCTTGTGGGCAAGATTTACTGGGGCATGGCCATCAAGTCGACGACTAACTTCACCGGAAGAACGAACGCCTTCATCGCAGACCACTCGAGCGGCCTCGTGAATTCGGAATGGAAAGCCACATTGCCGATAGTCCTCAAGGTCGATTTCGATGGTTCTGGCAGGATGGAATCGAAGGTGATCGAGACCGCTCAGGGAGCCTACGACGTGTTTGCGGTGGCGATTGCGGATGCCACTGGCTATTCATACGACGGGGCTTTGGTGGTCAAGCAGCGCGTCACGACAATCATGCTCGGAAGCCTAACGAACCCGGACTTGAGCCAAGGCCGTGTCAGCGCTATCAGGAACCCGTTCGGTGAGGTGCTGTGGTACTCCTTCAGTGGCAGTGTCGGACCAAGCATCCCCGCTCAGGACACGATGTCCTACGAGGCGTTCTCGGTCAAGGAGAACCAGCAGATATCCTTCGTTGTGCTGTTCCTCGGGTGTCTGATGATACTCGGGATGCCTGGGAGCAACTTCGACAAGTTCGAGAAGCTTCACCCCAAGAAGTTCAGGAAGAACGCGAGGCCGCTCAAGTCCGTCAGGATATTCGCGATCGTGTTGGTGGCGGTCTTGGCTGTGCTGTACTTCGTGCCGTACATGTTGTCTTTCGCGTCTCGAAACGCCGTTGTATACGCTGCATATCTGTACTTATTGGTCCCCTTTGCAGTCATAGCAGAACACCTGTTCGCGAGAAGCATGTACAACAAAGCCGCACTATCTATCCCTGACGAATCCGTCGTGGAGGTCAAACAGGCTCTCGTCGAGAAAGAAGAGGGAGAGGGTGAGATACTCTGCAAGGTCTGCTACATGCCCATCGAGGCTGGACTGGACATGTTCCAGTGCACATGCGACGCTGCTATGCACGTCAACTGCGCCGAGAAGGCACAGACCTGCCCCAGCTGCGGAGAACCCTTGTTCCCCCAGCGGTCCAGGTCGATAAGATGCAAAGCCTGCGGCGAGACATTTATGTACTCCGGCACCGAGGATTCGTATTCGGTCCAGTGTACGAAGTGCGGCGCGTTCCAGGAGGAGATCAAGGCGGGAAGGAACTACCTTGTGGTGGACGAGGATCCGCGGAACGCCTTCATGATGATCCGCGCAATAGGACTGTCTGGAAGGCCCGCCATGTGCTTGACGGTCCAGTTCCCAGGGAAGATCAGGGCCGAGTACGACCTGAGGGATGTGTCTGTCAAATGGTTCTCCGACAGCTCGACGGACATCGACAACATCAACCCGACGGACCTGGACGGCGACCCGATGGAGATTGCGTCGACATTCCTGATGACATCGAAGGAGGCGGGCATTCTGATCGAAGGCATCGATACTCTGACAGAGCTGAACGGGTTCGACAAGGTCCTTGCATTCATCAAGAGGCTGAACGACCTGGCGGCTATCCACGGCTCTACAATCGTACTGAGCCTCGACAAGAAGAAGACGTCGGAGGCGCAGTTCAAAATCATCAGCGACGAGTTCGACGAGATCCACGACTACGAGTAGAGGGTGTCACGCCCTTCCATCTGGCGTAGAGATCGTTATCGATCCCGAGCTCGTCCAAGATCCGGCCGACGACAAAATCCACCATCTCGTCCACGCTGCGAGGCCGCGGGTAGAATGCCGGGCTCGCTGGCATGATGATTGCTCCCGCCTGCGACAGCCTCTCCATGTTCGACAGATGGATCGTGGACAGAGGTGTCTCCCTCAGCAGAAGGACCAGTTTCCTGCGCTCCTTGAGCGCGACCGAAGCGATTCTGGTAATGAGGTTGTCTGCGATCCCGGCAGCGATTTTCGACATCGTGGAGGTGCTGCAGGGTGCTATGACGAACGAATCGAATCTGACGGAACCAGAAGCGAGTGGCGAGTACATGTCGTCGTTGGCGTAGTGGAAGTCTGCCAGCTCATGGATGTCCTTTCTCGAGATTCCAAGTTCGAGCCTGGCTATCTTCTGCGCATCCTCCGATACTATCACGGTCTTCTTCTGAGGTAGCTTCTCCAGAAGCCGTACGCCGTAGACGATTCCTGAGGCTCCGGTGATGCCTACAACAGTGTTCATTGCCTCTGCAAAGTGGTCGCCAATCAAAAACCCTTGCCCGCTCCGAGTCGAAAAGCACTTGCCGGCGAGCACCTGGATGCCTGCTTTGGCATATTCTCTAGCCAACAAGCATTTAAATATGAGTACCAACTTATCCGCGATTTGCCGCCATTGGCGGCAGTATTCCAGCCGACTGGAAAATAGCATTTCACTGAGGAGTCTCGATGGCTACTGCGTTTGATGTGCCCGCTGAAAAGCTAATACCGAAGCTAGCGGAGGAGCTGAAGAAGGTTGAGACGATCGCACCGCCCGAATGGGCAGCATTCGTCAAGACCGGAAGGCACAGGGAGAAGAGCCCAGTCAGCAATGACTGGTGGCACGTCAGGACCGCAGCCGTTCTCAGGAAGATATATGTCGAGGGCCCAGTTGGCACGACGCACCTAGCCTCCATGTTCGGTGGCAAGGCTGACAGAGGCTCCAAGCCAAACAGAGCCGTGCGTGGCTCCCGTTCGATCTCTCGCATGACAGTCCAGCAGCTGGAGAAGAGCCAGCTGGTTCAGAAGCAGAAGGACGGAGGGAGGGTCGTGACCGCCAAGGCCAGGAAGATGATAGACCGCATGTCTACACAGATCCTGAAGGAGATGGCGGCTCAGAACCCAGAACTCACGAAGTACCTCTGAGTGAGTGGACATGGCTGACGAGGACGAGCTGGATGCCCTGAGGCAAAGGAAGATGCAGGATCTCCAGCTCAGAGCACAGCAGGAGTCTGTCGCCCAGGAACAGGCGAAGCAGATGGACGCGCAGAAGCAGACGCTCATGCGCCAGCTCCTGACGCCAGAGGCGAGAGAGCGGCTGGCCAACCTGCGCATGACGCGTCCCGATGTCGTCGAATCCGTCGAGAACCAGCTGATAACGCTGGTCCAGTCGGGAAGGCTGACGCAGCAGATAGACGACTTCACCCTGCGGCAGATACTGCGCAAGATCATGCCGAAGAAGCGCGAGATCAAGATCGAGAGGAGATGACTGGATGGCCAAACACAAGCCACACGCGAGAAAGCTCAGACTGCTGGCGGCGACCAAGAGCAACAGAAGGGTTCCTGCCTGGGTCATGCAGAGGACGAACAGGGCCTTCCTGAGGCACCCCAAGCGAAGACACTGGAGAAGGACGAAACTGAAGGTGTGAGGTCATAACATGGTCGAAGAGTTGGAGAGGGTCTTCACAATTCCACTAAGCGTCACGAAGCTGGTCCCGAAGACGAAGCGCGCGCCGAGGGCCATCAAGGAGATCAAGGAGTACGTTCGAAGGCACATGATGGAGAAGACCTCCGAAGAGGACGAGGAGAAGGACAAGAAGGAGGTCTGGCTGGACTACAGGCTCAACGAGCTCATATGGTCCAAGGGGATAGAGCATCCGCCGAGCAGGGTGCGCGTGAAGGCCATCAGGTTCGAGGACGGCTTGATTGAGGTCTCCCTCCCAGAAGAATGACTTTCCAGGGTAGGAGATAGATGCTCAGGTTGGGGGACATAAACGGCAATCCCTATGTCGGGGTATACTGCGCCGCTAGCGAACGATTCGCCGTATTGTCCGATACCGTGGAGCCCAAGGCTGCGAAAGGGGTAGCTCACACTCTGGGTGTCGACATCATATCGACGAACATCGCAGGCTCAACCATTGTCGGTTCGCTCGTCGCCATGAACTCCAACGGTGTGATTGTGACCAACTTCGCAGAGAAGAGGGATATCTCGAAATTCCCAAAGGAACTCAGAGTCGCAAAGATGGAAGAGAAGCTAAACGCTGCGGGGAACAACATTCTCGCCAATGACCACGCGGCTGTCATCCACCCAGCTGCGTCAAACTACACTGCGAGACTGGTCGCCGACGTCCTCGGCGTGGAAGTCCAGAGAAGGAGGATAGCAGGGATCGAGACAGTCGGGTCAGCATGCATCGCGACGAACAAGGGGGTAGTCTGCCACCCGAGAACGACGGAGGAAGAGCTGCGAGAGCTATCATCTTTTTTCAAGGTCCCCGCCGGTGTGGCGACCCTGAACTACGGCACTCCTTATCTCGGCGCATGCGCGGTCGCCAACAGCAAAGGTGCGTATGTGGGGACTAGGTCGACCCCGATAGAACTCGGAAGACTCGAGGACGGGCTCGTGCTGTATTGAGCACGTATCACGGAGAGAATACCCAGACCTCAGTCCCAGACTCGGGCAGATCGTCTCTGGTGAACTCCACCTCGTTACCGACCTTGACGATCTGGCGCGGGTCGAACAACTTCGTGAAGTTCTGTACTGGCTGTATCGACAGGCCGAGCCCCGGAACTCTGTAGTGCATCGGCACCACGACTTTGGGCGCAACACTGTCAGCCACCAGCTTGCCGATCTGAGGCCCGATGGTGAAGACATCTCCCACCGGCACGAAAAGGAAATCCACAGGCGCAATGCTGTCCACCTGGGACTCGTCCAGTTTGTGACCCAAATCCCCAAGGTGACAGAACGAGGTGCCGTCCATCTCGAACTTAAAGATGATGATTTTGCCCCTCTTCGCTCCCCCATCATCATCGTGATCGGCAGTCATGCCTTCTACGCGCACGCCGCGTTCGACCGTCATCACGGGTTTCGTAATGACGCTGGAATCGGGCGTCTTGACCAGGTGGACACAGTTGTGATCGAAATGGTCGTGGGACACGAGAACAAGGTCTGCCTTCACTTGCGGCGGCGATATCCCCAAGGATTTCCCGTCGTGTGGGTCTGTGACCACTATGACGCTTCCCCCGATCTCAAAACACGAGTGCCCGTGCCATCGTATGCGCAACTTGTCCCCTCGAAGGAGGAAAGTAATCCGCCACGGCATACTTAACACAAACGGTCTGGAAGAGCACGGTCAGTGCGGTCGCAGCATGATCACTGCTTGACTTTTCTGACCACTCGAGCCTTCTTCGTCTGCTCTTTGGTGGGTTCATTCGGAAGGGGTTCTGCCACCGCAGAAGGCGCGGATTTGACGGACCTGACGCGTCTAACCTTCGGGGAGGGTGCCGCGTGGACGGTCGGACCAACGGTCACTGCCGAACTCCCCTTGACAGTACGCACTTTCCTCTCAAGCGGTTGGACTGTTACCTCGCTCGCAGCGACGGTCTGAGGTTTCACCTCAGATGGCCTCGCCTCTCTGGTCGGACCCGACGCGACAGCAGGCGCCGCCATCGTCGGTTCAGGTCTCTCCACCTTCGCCGCTCCCTTCTTCGTCTCCACCCTCTCAAGCGTGGGGGAGTGAAGAGTCGATTCGATCTTCTGATCGACTGAGCCCGGTTCGAACTTCTGCTTTTCCAGCATCAGGTCCCGCTCAAGCTTCTCTATCTGCAGGATCCATTCGTCCTCCTCTTCGAAGTCCCACCCGCAGAACTCGCAGATGCGCGCATCAAGGACGACGCCGAGCCCGCAACTAGGGCATTCCTTCTTGACTTCGGCTTCGTCCATTTTTTTTGGCATCGAATGGATAATTCTCGGGTCATTATATAAGCGTTGTTGATTGAGCAGGAAGGACCAGTCAGTACGATAGTAGCGATGCTCAAATACATCCGGACAGCATTACCAAGCCTGAGAATGAAGACTCTAGTTCTGTGCGTCGACAGGGACGATGATATTGGAACCAAGGCGGGGATAAACGGGCCAGTCATCGGACGAGATGAGAATCTGAAAGCCAGTGTGTCGCTTGGCCTGGCTGATCCTGAAGACGTCGATACGAACACGATCCTGTCCGGCATCCAGCTCTACGACGACCTCGTCAAGAGAGGTATGGATGCAGAGATTGCGACGATCTCGGGCGATTCGCATGTCGGCTTTCAATCGGACATGATACTCACAAGCCAGCTGGAGAACGTTCTAGAGGTTGTGAAGCCAGACAGGGCTATCCTCGTCAGCGACGGCGCCGAGGACGAGTCAATCTATCCTGTCATAGCCTCCCGAGTGAAGATTGACTCCGTCAGGCGCGTGTACGTCAAGCAGAGCCAGAGCATAGAAGGCACGTACAACATGATTGTGAAGACGCTCAGGGACGAGAAGATGAGGCGGCGCTGGATAGTTCCGCTCTCAATCATGCTGCTCACATGGAGCCTTTTCACGCTGCTCACTATTGCGAACATAATCAGGATCCCGGCTGGAATCGCACTTGCGGTCATCGGTCTCGTTCTCGGGCTCTACCTGATAGGGTGGGCCTATCACTGGGCTAGCAAGATACAGCAACGCATCATGCGCACGAGGAAAGCGGTTCGTCAGGGCAGCCTCACGATCCCCTTCGCCATAGTGTCGCTCGTCTTGGTGGTCGTGGGGATGCTAATCGGCTATGACATGTCTACAGTCTACCGCGAAGGATTGCTTGCCACTCAGCGCAGCCTCGCAATATCCATACTCTTGTTCGTCTCAGGCTCTGTGTGGTTCATAGTATTCGGCGTCTTCGCGTACGAGACTGGCAAGTCAGTCACAGCCTTCCTTCAGACCGGGAAGATCAAGTGGTCATTCATCGTCATGATGGTCTCAGTGCTTGCCACCGGATTCATCATTCAGGGAGCGGTAGACGCTATGGAATTCTTCGTGTCCTATGGAGACCCTGACAGGACGATAATCTTCGCGGAGATGATCACGGGGATACTGATAGCCATTTTCAGCTCCGTCTTGAACGCCTCGCTCAGGAGCGAGGCCGCGCAGCCTCCAGGTGCCGCTCAGGGGGTATGACCCCCTGAAGCTTGCGACATGGCTGCCCATGTACAAGCGGATCTGCGATGATTTCGGATTCGACCCCGAGAAAGACCTCAGATGCGCGCAGCTGCTCGGGTCGATGCTTCGTGACAATGGAACAGAGTGCCTGAAGGTTGTCAGGACGAAGTTCCCCGAATCTGTTCTCGTGTGCGGCGGAAGCCCGGGGTTGGCAGAAGAGCTTTCGGCCCTCACCATAGAAGGATACGTCGTCGCGGCGGACAGCGCGACGACCGTCCTCGCGGAAGCCGAGATTCGTCCGAACATGATCGTTAGCGATCTCGATGGCATCGTCGAGGACCAGGTCGAGCTCAACAAGGAAGGCACGGTCGTCTTTGTCCACGCGCACGGCGACAATCGAGACGCGATCGAACGATATATCATGGACTTCAAAGGTCCCGTTGTTGGCACTTGTCAGTGCGTTCCTCCAGCTGGCATCTACAACTTCGGCGGATTCACCGACGGGGATCGCGCCGCTTGCATATGCGCCGAACTTGGCGCCAGGAGGATCCATCTTGCGGGATTCGACTTCGAGAACCCATCAGACAAGACTGGGAAGGACCGTGAGATCAAGAAACGCAAACTGCGGTGGGCGAAAACGATTCTAGGGGAATTGGCACGCGAGGGGGTCGAGGTGCTTCCAGCTAGCGACGCTTTGGGCAGCCTCTGATTGTGCGCATCTTCGACATGTTTTTAGCTGTGGATACAGTTCCAGTGCCGGGATTGGGATGACTGTTGTCACGATGCAACAGGTTGAGAGCGCTCTGAAGAAAACTGTCGGAAGGAAGGGCATGTCCGATGCTGAGATCAAGACCCTTGCCGACTACGTCATGAGCTTCTTCGGATACACCGATGAGGTGATTGACAACAGGCTCACCTCAGAAGACAGGGATGTCTTTTACATGCTTGAGGAAGAAGGCCTCCTGACAACCACGCAAGAAGAGGTCCTGCTCAAGAAGGGCAAGCTCTGGCGGATCCACTACTGGATACTCAAGAAGGACCAGATCATAAGGCTGGCGAAGATGGACGAAGAGGATGTCGTCGAAAAGGACGAAGCGGCCGGAGTCTACGATCAGGTCTCGGACGAGGAATGGGCAAGGCACAAGACCCCAGAGCCCGACAACACCTCTGGACACCCTGATGGGCACGATGAAACCCATTAATATCCGAACCATTATGGGCTGAGCGCAGGTTTCCCAGATGAACGGCTATTTGATTGCTCTGGTCGTGTTGTTGGCCTGGCTGGTTCTTGTCTACTTGTTGAAGCAGACCAAATGGTTGGAGAGGCACAGCATGAGCCTCATGGGTCCCTTCATAATGTGGAGGACGCGAAGAGGCAAGGATCTCATAGATCGCATCGCTTTGAGGAGCAGATTCTGGAACGCCTACGGTCAGGCGTCACTTTGGATATGCGCGGGCTCGATGATCCTGATCATGACGCTCTTGCTCTGGGAAGCCACCATCGTTCCGCAGGTCAAGAAAGCTCCGTCTCCGGAGCTCATCCTCGGCATCCCGGGCATCAATCCCGTGATCCCTCTCGGGTACGGCATTCTTGCATTAGTGATCGCAATAGTGGTTCATGAGATGAGCCACGGCGTCTTGACCAGAGTCGGCAAGATGCGGGTCCAGTCTCTCGGGCTGCTCTTCCTCGTCTTCCCGATGGGAGCGTTTGTTGAGCCGGACGAGAAAGAGCTCCAGAACACCACGCGCAGCCGGAGATCGAAAGTGTTCGCGGTAGGACCTGCGAGCAACATCGTTCTGTCGCTTTTCGTGTTGGCGCTCTTCTCTGGCGTGATGATGTCCTCCGTCGAACCAGCCCGTGATGGCTCATTGGCGGTCGGGGTCGTAGACGGATCGCCCGTCCAGAAAGCGGGAATCTCACCTTCCAGCGTCATAGTCTCCGTCGGCGGCGTGCCAATCAAGAATTCGATGGATATGGAGAACCGTATTGCCTCAAGCCCCGGTTCCCCTGTTGTGGTTGAGTACTACCTCAAGAACGAGCTGACACGAATCAACGTGACTGATGGGGTTGTTGTCGCATACATAGCAAAGGATTTCGCGGCTGATAAGGCTGGCCTCGTGACAGGGATGGTTCTGGTCTCATTGAACAACTCGAATGTGAGCAACACGAAAGGTCTCTCGGATATCATGGCACTCACCCACGCAGGTCAGACGGTCAGCATCTCCGTCATGAGCTACAGCGACTCTGCCGGGGCATTCGTTGAGAACACGAGCATAAGTAGCATCACCACCTCGGACAAGTGGGCCTACTACGACAAGTACGATTCCAGCAACAACAAAGAGGCCTATCGGGGCATGGGCTATCTCGGTGGAGGATTCCTCGATCTGGGCATCCAGAGCGAGAACATGACCTACTACTCAGGGGTGCTTTCGAACCCCTTCAAAGGCGACAAGAACATAGACGATTTCTCGAGATCATGGCTGAGGCTGATTGCACTTCCGTTCCTCGACCTCGCGCCGCTCAGATCACCGGTCACGGATCTATACCATCCCGGCGGAGGACTCGCTTGGATGCCCGACTCAGTGTTCTGGCTGTTGACCAACTCCTTCTACTGGATCTTCTGGTTGAACCTAATGGTGGGCCTGACGAACGTGCTTCCCGCAGTGCCCCTGGACGGTGGGTACCTTTTCAGAGACGGGCTCGACTATCTCCTCGACAAGACTGGCAGAACGTACACCAAGGATCAAAAGGACAGATTGGTGGGGAGCATTACGATAGGCATCGCTCTTTTGGTGCTGAGCCTGATAGTCTGGCAGCTGGTCGGGCCGGCATTCTGAGCCGTAAAGGAATCATGCTATCCAGACTAACACTCTGGAAAGCCAGACAATTATCCAATCGGTTCAATCAAAATGGATTGACAATTCGGCTCAAACCCCTTTCCTTTTCCCCCGTCAGGCAGGCAAGGGAGGGAAATCGTCAGGGTATGTGACCGAGAGGGTCAAGTTCTGACCGTCATGCATGATAGAAGTGGTCTTCATCAAGACTGTTCCGTAGTACGACCCGTCAGGGGTTCCAACTACATAGAACATCCATTCAGTGCGGTTCTGGCCCATAAGCCAGCGGACATCGATTGTTCTTTGGGCCATATCATTTCCTCGAATCCATGTGATCCAAGTATAATTAGACACGGGGTCGTTGGTATCGTTGTGAATCATGCACAAGTTCACTATAAACCGAACTGCGATGCTGTAATTGTTGTGAATGGTCAGATTGACTCTTATTGTGCCATAGGTCCATATGGTAGGGTCAGAGGGGAGAGGGTCCGATCTGTCAGGCGCCCCATCTCCGTCGTGATCTCTGATAGAAGAATCCCACGAGTATTCCGGGCTCTCATAGACATATGCGACAGAGATGCTGACGAGTACAATAGCCACGACCAACACTGCAACGACAGCGTATAGCGCTCGTTTCGACAACGCCATGTCCTCAAGGCCCCAATCGCCTTTCCTCCCCTATGGATGTTATGATGAAATCGTCCCTCGGGATCCGCAGCATACGAATAGTCGAAAGACCATACGATCTCTTAGTCACGGATCCGACCCCGGGAAAAGAGTGCACTTCGAGTGCGTCCTATGGATTGGGGCAAATCCATGACAAAGGGACGAAGTACCATAGTGCGGGAAAACCGCGAATAGAGGTATGTCCGAAAGCCCCAGGGAATCCGTGAAGATCGGGAGAGTTGAGAAGAAGATAACCTGCATCGAGTTGTCGACTAGGGACATTTCATCATAGAGGCTTTTCCGTCACCGCTAGGCTTGATATCGTCCGAGCCTTCGAGAAATCGACCATGCCGAGCGTCAATCCTCCGTAATTGACCGAAAGGAACCGTCGGCTGGCTACGCATAGTTTTTATTTATCGAGTCTGTTACCAATTCAGATGCAATGTTCTCGCCACAGAAGGATATGAAGGAGCTCGTGCTCGAGATACTCAAGAAGGATCCGATGTCCATCAGCGGCCTGTGCAGAGAGCTGGCCTCGAGAGGAGTCAGACTCCACAGACTTGAACTGACTGGCTATCTGAAGGCGTTCGCAGACATGAGCGTGCTGAAGGAGAAGGACATCAAGCCATCCAAGGTGTTCTCGCTTTCTGCGTCCAGAGACAGGAACTTGTACGAGCTAATCGGAGATAGCTGTGCATCGATCGCCAGGACACCCGACGAACGAGCGACTCTCGCCGCTTTCTGTCTTCAGAGGTTGTTCAAACGGGCGGTCTTTGATGTTGAAGTGAGAAGATGTGGCGTGGAAGGCATCGTCGAGGGTAGAAAGGCGACCTCTGAAGAGCGCTCCGAGGCGAAGTCAATCCTCTCGCGCATGGGCTACAAGATACCGAACAGCGACATACCTATCATCGTCGCGAAGGACTTCGAACGCGAGTTCGTGCAGGTATTGGCGGACGTCGTCGTGGAGAGGTTCAACGCGAGAGCCTACCTGAAGGAGACGACTCAGCTTAGGCTCTGAAGGGACAGATATTTATTCATCGCACTCAGATGTGGTCACGATGAAGCTGGAGGAACTCGTAAGGGACATTAGGGCATACAGAGGCGTGGTCAGAAAGAGCCCGATCACGAATGTCGCCGCCAGGCTCATCCCTATCCAGAGCGAAGATGTGCTGGCGGCATACGGTGAGGACGCCGCTGTCATAAAGTGCGGCCGTGAGCTCCTCCTAATGGCTGCCGACGGGATCCTTCAGGATCTGGTGAACAGGAATCCCTTCTGGGCAGGCTACTGCGCGGTGCTCGTGAATGTGAATGACATCGCCGCGATGGGTGGCAAGTCGATAGCTATGGTCAACGTCCTCTCTTGCTCTCACGACGAGGTCAGGGCGAGGATCGTCGAAGGCATGAGAGCCGCATGCGACAAGTTCGGAGTGCCGATGGTAGGCGGGCACCTTCATCCTGACACGACCTACGCAGCGGTCGATGTTGCCATACTTGGAAAGACGGATCGATCCAGGTTGGTCCTCAGCAGTGGCGCGGGCGAGAGTGATCCAATCATCTTCGCGATGGACCTCGATGGCCAGTTCACCGAAGGGGTCCCATATTCCTGGGACACCACGTCGAAGAAGAGCAAAGAGGTCGTACGCAGACAGCTTCGAACGATGAACAAAATCGCCCCTTACCTCACAGCAGGGAAGGATATCAGCAACCCAGGGGCACTCGGCACCCTGGGCATGCTTCTGGAAGCGAGCGGGAAAGGCGGCATAGTGGATGTCTCGAAGATACCGAAGCCGAAAGGCGTCGACCTCCTTCAATGGCTCACGGCCTATCAAGGGTGCGGATTCGTGGTGACCTGCAGGGAGGCGCGCACGAAGATGGTGATTGATGAGTTCTCCAGATCGGACATTACGGCTGAGGTGTGCGGGACCGTGTCGAAGGGCGCGGTCTTCGAGGTCGAGCTTGACGGCCAGAGACAAGTACTTTTCGACTTTGACAAGGACACTCTAGGATGCGCCTCTCCGCAAAAGTTATGAACGCGCTTTCGCTATAGATGGTCGAGAGCGAGAAACACGGCAACACAGCGGTTGGCAACCAATCCCAGAGGGCGCCTAAACGCTGGGGTAGGTTGAGCTAGTAAAAGGGGACTGTCACGCTGCGGCCCCCACCGTGCTCGACTCTCTCGTCTTTTTCCAAATCCCCGATCCCTCACAGTTTCACAGAGTTAGGTGGATGATTTATGGAGTGCGGTCTCGATACAGCTTCGGTAGATTCCGATGAAGACAAGTGCAAGAAATCAGTTCGCTGGGACAATCACGAGCGTAGAGAAGGGCGCCGTCGGCGCGGTTGTCAAGCTGAAGACCGGCACCCCGTGCGAGATAACCGCCTTCATAACGAAGGAGGCAGTGGAAGATCTGAAATTGAAGAAGGGCGATGCGGTCGTAGCAATCATAAAGTCGACCGAAGTGATGGTCGGCAAGAATGATTAGAAGTGCTAGGCCACTGAGGTTGCCGGCCTCTCCTGCGTCGGCTACCCAGAAACCTTCTCGGCCCCGCTTCCCGGTGAGCGTTGAGAGTTCGCGGTAAGGCTGCTCCCGTCAGGGTCTGACCCGATCTCCGCAATCAAGGCAAGCAACCCCGCCCTCCAGCTGGATCACAGAGCCACCTTCAACCCCATCGGACAGAGCCTCACAGTTGGAATCTGGACCGGCGCCGGTTCGGTTGCGACGTCCCCAGCTGTCACCCCCACTAACGACGGTTTTGGTGTACAAGGACACGCCGAACGTCCCGGTCAAGCCTAGCGTTGTTCTGATAGAGCGGCGACTATAAAAGAAGTGTGCATACGAGCGCTGTTCTGACGATTGGGATCGCCTTCCCCGGAATCGACAAGCGTTAAATACCGCTCTGCCATTATGCTCGAGTAAGCATATCGGGGGGTAAAATGAGGCAGAGCCAGTTGATGTTGATTGCGGTGGCAGTAGTGGCGATACTCTTGGTGTCAACCGCCGCGGTGTTTGTGTTGATGAAAGAGGAACCCAAGAAGCTCCGAATGGCCACAACGACGAGCACTCAGGATTCCGGACTACTAGACTACATACTACCGACATTCGAGAGCAAATACAACTGCAAGGTCGATGTCATTGCCGTTGGGTCTGGACAGGCATTGGAGATGGGCAAGAGAGGAGATGTGGATGTACTTATGGTCCATTCTCCGGCCGCTGAGCAGGCGTTCGTGGCTGGCGGATACGGGACCAACAGAACACAGATCATGTACAACTGGTTCGTGATCGTCGGTCCTGACAGCGATCCCGCCGGCACTAGGAACGCGACCAGCGCGAAAGACGCTTTCCAGAGGATCCACGACAACGGGACGGCGGGTCACGCGACTTTCGTCTCCCGCGCGGACGCCTCAGGAACGTACACGAAGGAACTCGGCATCTGGAGCTCCATCGGATACAACAACACAACAGTTGTCGCATTCGACACCAGCTGGTACAAGCAGGCGGGCCAAGGCATGGGAGCTGTGCTTGACATGTGCGAGGACCTGAACGCCTACACACTTTCGGATGATGCGACATACTATTCGCGTGTGGATGTAGCCCTCATACCGCACCTGAACATCACGAAGCAAGGCGACTCCGCACTCAAGAACCAGTATAGTGTGATTTTGGTCAACTCGACCATGTGGCCTCACATAAACAAGACGCTTGCGAAGGATTTCTTGGACTGGATAAGCTCGAAAGCCGGTCAGGACGTGGTCAAGAGCTACGTCAAGTATGGTCACCAGCTGTTCACTCCAAACGCTCCGGGCTACACTTCCACGACAGCAATCGCAGGGTTCGTTGACACAAGGTTATTCGAGGATGTGACTGCGGGGACAGGCGAAGTGCCCGAGGCGATGTTGATGGCAAAGGACACGCGGGTGGACGCGCCACTAGGCAGGGCGATGGATGGCGCTTGAGGTCAGCTACGATGTGATCCAGGTAACCCTGCTATCGCTATACGTGTCCGGCTGCGCCACGATCTTAGGTTCAGCCATAGGCATACCTCTCGGAGCGCTAATCGGGCTAAAGGAGTTCGGCGGGAAGGGCCTGCTGAAGACCATCACCTACACCATGTACGGCTTCCCGCCGGTGGTTTCCGGACTGGCGATATATTATCTCTTCTCCAGAGCGGGGCCGCTCGGCTCGTTCGGGATACTCTTCACGCCGACCGCAATGATTCTCGCGGAGACCCTGCTGGTCATTCCTCTTACCACTGGCATAACGATAGCATCCGTCGCCGAAGTGGACAGGTCCGTCAAGGAGACGGTGAAATCATTGGGGACGACCCCCCGCCAGTCGGTCCTGACCGTGATGAGGGAAGCGTGGGTTGGGCTCGTCATGGCTGCTATGATAGGCTTCGGCAGATGCATTGCGGAAGTTGGCGCAGCTTACATGGTCGGCGGCAACATCAAAGGTGAGACGAGGGTTCTGACTACCGTCATCATGCTCGAGACCAGGCAGGGGCATTTCGACTACGCCCTAGGCCTTGGATTAGTCCTCATCGCCGTTGCGATGGCAGTGTTCTTCTTCCTCAGGCTTCTGCAGGAGAAGGAGCTGCTATGAGTGACGCGGTCGTGCTCAAGAACATAACCAAACGATACAAGGACGTGACTGCCTTGAAATCGGTCTCGCTGACGGCTTCGAAGGGCGAGGTGTTCGGGCTGCTCGGGCCGAGCGGTTCAGGGAAGAGCACGCTTCTGCGGATAGTCGACCTCCTCGAGGCGCCTGATTCAGGCGACGTGGAGATCAGCGGTGAGACCGTCCACTCGGACTCGAAGGAGGCTTTCCATACCAGGCGTCGCATAGGCATGGTTCTCCAGAAGCCGATGGTGCTAAACCGGAGCGTCGAAAACAACCTTGCTTATGCACTGAGGATAAGAGGCTGGAGTGAGGAGGAAACCCAGAAGAAGGTCGATCGGGAGCTCAAGCGTCTGGGTCTGGAGGAGAGAAGGAAAAAGAACGCACGGACACTGTCAGGCGGGGAGATGCAACGACTCTGCTTTGCCAGGTCAACGATATTCGATCCAGTCTTGCTCCTTCTGGATGAATTCACGGCAAATCTCGACCCGGCCAATGTCGCGTTGTTGGAGGATATGATCCGCAACTACGCATCCGAGAACAAGGAAAGAACTGTCATGGTCGTCACACACAACCTCTTCCAGGCAAGGCGCATGTGTCATCGCATAGCTCTGATGTGGGAGGGGGAGGTCGTCGAGGTCGCTGACAAGAAGAGATTCTTCGAGGCGCCTGAGGACGAAAGGACAGCGGCCTTCGTGAGCGGGGAACTCGTTTACTGACGCTCAATTCGAGGACTTCCTGCTCTTGCATAATTGCAGTATGGATTATTCTTGTCACTACAATGCAATCCAAATAGCCAATCTGGTGGCAAAAATCTACGCAATGCCGCATCGCCTCATACAACCATTATATCTAGAGGAGAACCATTCGGAACCAGGTACTTCAACAGATTTCGTTGGGGGAAGGCTCGGGAATATCCTGAGTACGGCGAGGCGTGTTGGCAATGCCATAGACTTTTTCCCATGTGTTGTTCTCATTGCCCCCTGATGACGACGCACCTCAGAGTCATGTGTTTGCAAGGGGTCGTGCTGCGATCAGTATCCCCAGAGATCGAGCCTGACAAGAATCAATCCAGTTCCTACGAGGACGAGCACGAACCCTCCCAGGAAGACGAGTATCAATAGGCCGATCGCCTGAGCCAGGGAGATGCCGAACAGTCCGGGCTGGATGTACGCGCATCCTACCCAGGTCACGAATCCTAGAATCATCAGCCCCGCGCCTGTGAGGATCTTCTTCATGTGGGTTCTCTCACCAAAGTCATCTGTGGCTATCTGTGCCATCCACTGTAGTGGGTATCATGGTCATTATTCCTCCGCAGGATATTCCTGGATTGGCACCCCGGGGCGGGCGGACATGCAACCCACCGAGTCCTCCACCACAAGATGGGCCGTCGAGTGATCGGTCGGGTCGGTTCATCCGATCGGTCATTGTCCCCCGGATGCTGTCGTTTCGGTAAGCCCGCCGCTTCGGTCTGACATCTTTCCAGGAGGGGAGCGTCCTAGCGTCTTCTCACGTCAAAGGCCTCTCCAAAACGGCCTCTCGTGAAAATGGATATGCGCTTCTTCCGTGTAGAGTGAACGCGGACGGACCGCTTTGCGACAAAAGAGGAAAACGAAAAGAAAGAAAGGTTTTGGAGGGGAAGCGCCCCTCCGGATTGCTCTGTGACTGCTGCTACCTCAGGGCTTCTTCTTCCCCAAGAACATGTTCAGCCCGACTGCCGCGATCACCGAGACTATAATGGCTATGATGGCCCACATCATCGGTGAGGAGGATGTCGCCTTGCCGTCCACATCATCCTGAACAGCGGTCAGGTCCGTCTGGGTCGTGTTCAAGGTGGTCCTGGTCGCGCCCAACTGGGTCTGCAAGGCATCCAACTGAGTCTCCAGCGCGCTGATGTCACTCAATGCTGCGGTGACCTGTGTCTGACTTGAGTTCAGCCCTGCGTACGCAGTGGTCAGCTGAGTCCTCAGGGCACTCACCTGGGCTTGTAGGGCAGTCAGCTCACTTCCCAAGGCACTCACCTGGGTTTGTAGGGCAGTCAGCTCACTTCCCAAGGTACTCACTTCGGTTCCTAGAGCAGTCAAGCCAGTCTGCGTGGCATTCGCCTGGTCCCAGACGGTGGCGAGATCTGACGCGATCTGCGCAACCTGGGCCTGCAGAGTAGGTATCGGATCCTTGTACTTGACGGTCCGGATATCGGTTGCAGAGTTGCCTGCAGCATCAGTTGCCGTGACAGTGATGGGGTTATCTCCCACCTGGAGGGCGATGTTCGCGGAGAACGTTCCAGACGACGTATCTACATAGATGCCATTGACAACTAGCTTGACATTCGCCTCAACGGTCCCCGCGACGGTTACGACAGGTATGGTGGTTTCGAGGCCATTTGTCGGGCTCGTCCATGACCAGCTCGGAGGTGTCAGGTCGGGAAGGACGATGTGATTAGCATATGCGTTCCAACGGAAACCATCGAAGTCACGCCAAACAGCCATCCCTGATCCACCTGCGTTCACGGCAACCCTCTCGTCTTGCGTGTCGGAAGTGCTAGTGGGTCCATTGCGATGGTCTTCGAGGAAAGTAGGAGCTGTCCATCCAACGCCGGTCCTGCGGGTCCTTGCGAAAACGTCGTACTCACCCCACCACTCCATGGACCACACCACAACAGCGTTTCCGGCAGCGTCCATCGCTACATCTGGTCTCGATGTATCGTTGGCGTAGGTATTGACGTTGATTGCATTGCCCGCGCTCCAACGACTACCTATCACATATTGATTTGCCTTTACGTTCCTATATGATACCTGAGGTGTATTGTGCCACTGACTCCATGCAGCGGTCGCGTTGCCGAAACTATTCATCGCAATTCTCGGCGACTCCACATCTCCAAGGCCCTCATTCTCAAGCAGATCAGCTCCCTGACCCTCAGTGTACCATGATGAGTCACTCGCATTGTAGACGTTCGAATATAAGTTGGCGGGGCCGGATACCACTTGGCACCATACAGCTATCGCGTTGTTGCTCTTGTCCATAGCAACTTGCGGGGAATACGCGTTACCCACATCGCTGTATTCGATACCCGTTTGGCCTTCCCAGGCGACGCCATCGTATCGATTCGCATACACGCTGTACACCCAAACGCCAGTCAAACTAAATTGAGACCAGACTACGGTCGCATTCTTGATTCCTCCCACTGCTACGTCGAGAGGAGAAGCGTCGAGCCAAAAAGCGGCGTTAGGTGTATCAATTTCCTCCGTCGTCGTCGGGTCAATAACACCACCAAACGCCCAGTTTGCGTAGACGTTCCACGAGGGCACCTTCCACACAATTACTGCATTGCCCGCATCATCCATTGCCACCTGTGGCCCTTCGCACCATAGCGTCAGATCGTCGACCTGCTCCGCTTGGCTCCAGCCAGCGCCCTGATGATACACACTGGCCCAAATATGATTGTTTTGAACCCAGACTGCCATAGCATTGCCGTTTGAGGATACCGCAAGATCTAGGTCCCAGGCGTTATATGTGCCTGTTATCCATTCCGCATCTCCCCAGCCAAATCCAGGCATATATCTATTGGCCCAGATTCCAAGGTACGTGCTCACTCCCACAACGAAGGTCTGCCCCCAGACAGCAATGGCGTTTCCCGCAGCATCCACGCCCACCTGAGGGCCGTCGCCAGCAGGCAAATCCTGGCCCATGACATTTCCCGTGTTGTCCGTCTCGATCAGAGTCGCCCCCTCCCAGCCGGATGCCGCCGCTGCGCTCTGAGGTACAGACGTGAGCATGAACATAAGACAGACGAGAACGCTCATGCCAACAACAAGCCCGCTTCCATTCCTTTGATTCTTTTCCCCCACACTTCCACCTTCAACCTTCATTCCGTCGCCCAAGGATCTACTATCCAACCGCCGTGGAGCACTAGCGTGTGGGGAGTCACGGCACAGTCTCGTAAGGGATTGCAGTCGATAGAGCTGGCATTTACCAAGCTCCTAGATGTATTGCTCAGTTCCCCCCAGTCGCCCTATGCTCAAAGTCGAATCTTGGGCACGACGGAATCAACCTGTGGGTATTTGTTGCTTTCTGGAAGCCGACTCTTTCGACGAATGCCGTAGTAACTTCATCGTCAGTAGCATCGGTAGTCAACCAAGGAGAATCGCAGTGAGAAAGAGAGTCGGGCCCGCCACGATCCGGGCCCATTCTACGTTCTCGACAATCATATGAGACGTCGCATCCAACCACAGAGTCAACCTGATGATAACGATTCTCCAGAAGGAGCTTGTCCTTGTCCTCCCGTATGGGCTTTTCCCACCTTGAGCCGGAGCTGAACCGGCGAACGCATGCGCGACCTGACCCTGAATCTGGCGCCGTTGGCCATGCTTGGCTATCCCTGCATATGTGATCCCAGGAGCAACAAGCCATGATCACCTACACCATGCAGATGACTTTCTCGTTCTGCTGAACGCAGATCATCTTGTCCTAGAATCCCTTTCGCTGCCTTCTCAAGCAGACGGGGACTCCCGCTGCGCTCAGTGTCATACACGCGAACATGACGCGCCAGAGGAACAACCAGAAAGGGCGCAGCGCCATCCGTCTGAGAAGAAGCCTCCGGAACCGCAGAAGGCCCAGAGGCTCTCCAGAACCTTTTCCAGTTTTCTTCTCCCTCGATGGAGCTCTCTATTCGCAGTTAGTTGATTCTTGGCAATTCGCTAGTCGAAAGCCATCAATTCCTCCCCGATAGATTGCCCATTTATGTGCCAATATGGTAATATAGTGTGGCACCATTTTAGATGGCTGTCTTAGGGGGGAGCTAGCACAACCTGCTAAGCATGAACCTAAGCATGCAATCGGGGGAAAGAATAGGGGGAGACTTAATGAACAGTAGAATGGGCCAGTGGTTCGCAATCTTGTCTTGTGCCTTGATGGTCGTTGGCGCGTTCGCGGTTCTTCCATCTTCATCGAGCAGAGCCGAAGCAGCTGCGCCAGTTGTGCTAACAGTCGGTTATACTCAGACAGTCGACAGCCTGAACCCATTCGTGGGCTATCTTGTCATGTCCTACCAGGTGTACGGCCTGATGTATGAGATGCTCGTTGGCGTGGACAAGGACCTGAACCCGACTCCACAAATAGCCGAGTCGTGGTCACACAGTCCTGATGGGTTGGTGTGGACATTCAACATCAGACACGGAATGACATGGCACGATGGGATCCCTGTCACTGCCGAGGACGTCAACTGGACATATAACCTGATATTGCACGACTCAGTTGCCGGCGCGCTTTCGGTGGACTACCTGAGAAACGTCACGGACGTGAGGGCGTTGGATGACTACACGCTCCGAATCACGTCGGAAGTACCGAAGGCTACAATGTTGAGTATTATCATCCCGATAGTTCCGAAGCATCTTTGGATGAACATTCCTTCGAAAGATCTCACGACCGTTGATATGTTCAGCACGACGTACTTCCCGGACGGTCCGATAGGCTCTGGTCCGTTCAGGCTCGTCGGATATGCTCTGGACGATTTCATCAGGTTCCAGACGTACGCTGGCTACTACGGGGCGACAATGCAGTTCGACGAGTTGATATGCAAGATATTCCTCAGCCCGCAGGCAATGCTGAACGCCTTGGCCTCAGGCTCAATTGATGTCGCATGCTCTGTGCCCGCAGACAGTTGGGAGACGACGATTGCCAAGCCGAACATCGATGGACAGCTTGTTCGGGAGCTGGCTCTATGGGAGCTCGGGATCAACAGCTGCCCACAGAGCATGAGAACGGGAGGGGCCAGCAGGAACTATGAGACCCTCAACCTTTCTGTGAGGCGGGCAATGGCGATGGCGATAAACAAGACTGACATTGTCAAGAATGTCTTGCTCGGCCTCGGGGAGGAAGGGGACGTCCTCATTCCTCCTGTGAGCGTCATGTGGCACTACAACATCACTGATGCGGAGAGGTTGAACTTCAACATCGTTGCCGCCAATGCGCTGCTCGATGCTGCGGGATACCCTAAGGACGCGAGCGGGTGGAGATACAATGCCTCGAACGGCAAATACCTTGACTTCCTCTTCGAGTACATAGTCGAGAATCCCGAAGACGAGACTGCAGCGTACCTCATACAACCTTGGCTTGCTGCGATTGGCATCAATGCGCCACCGAAAGGAGTTTCCGAATCGACCCTCGTCGGTGACTGGATCCAGATGAAGTACGACATGTTCATCTGGGGCTGGGGCGGCGATGTTGATCCTTCATTCTTGCTGTCGGTCATGACGACCGACCAGATACCGGACAGCAAGACCGACTGGGCTGCGTGGTCCGACTGCTTCTACTCGAACCCGTACTACGATCGGCTCTTCATGGAGCAGCAGAACACCATCGTGATGGCGGACAGACAGGCGATCGTCTACGAGATGCAGCAGATAGTGTACCACGATTCGCCCTATGTGATACTGGGTTATCCATATGGGGCATATGCGTACAGAACGGACAGGTTCACAAACTGGCCAGACATGGCATCGCACCCAGGCTTGGTCCCACTCGCAGGCTTGATTGGCGGACCATTGCTGTTCTTCGAGATCGCGCCCATCTCAGGCAACATCCCCCCGCAGAACGTGAATGCGGGTTCCGACACAGTAGTGGCGCTCGGAGAAACGAGACAGTTCACGGGATACGCGGAGGATCCGAACGATCCACTGGACACGCTGACTTGGTCCTGGGAGTTCATCGAGAATGGCGGCACCCCAGTTGTGAAGACCGGTCGGACAGTCGAATACACCTTCAACAATGCGGGCACAGTGGCCGTCACGCTCACGGTGACAGACCCAGGTGGCCTTGAAGGCCAGGATTCGATCACGGTAACCGTAGTGGTCATGGAGCACCGTGGATGGCTCGCGGGACATGTGAACGACACCCAGGGCAATCCGATAGAGGCCGCGCAGGTCACTGTCGGCACCTCGTCCGTGACGGCGAACAAGACCGGATACTACAATATGTCCATGGTTCCAGGAACATATAACGAAGTGACCGCAAGCGCCACGGGTTACCTGTCTCTGTCGCAGAGCGCCGTGATCGTGGAGAACGTAACCAAGGAACTCGACTTCTCTTTGACGACCTCATCGGCGACACTGAAGGGCCACGTCTACGATTCCAAGACCGGCGATCCGATCAACGAAGTCGTGATCCGCATTAAGATGGGCGAGGCGTCGAAGCTCGGCGTGACGAACGAGACGGGGTACTATGAGATCACGCGTGTCGAAGCTGGCACATGGAGCATGAACGCGTCGAAGACGGGGTACGAGACGAACTTGACCTCTGTAGTGATCGTTGCTGGGGAACCTAAGGTGTTCGACATCAACCTGAAGTCCGTCGCGGGATCCAAGGGCCTAAGCACTGCGATGCTGGCAGTGATCACAGGCATCATCGTGGTCGTTGCGGTAGTCATCGTCGCGCTGATGCTGATGCGGAAGAAGGGCGCTGCGCCGTCTACGCCAGAAGCGAAATCGCCGGAGCCGCCTAAGGCCTAGACGCTTCAAACCTTTTCCATTTGCCTCCTTTGTCGGCCGTGCTCTCTTGGGAGGCCGAATCAGACTCCTTCGGTGTCTCCGTCTTCCGAGGAGCAGACGAGCAACAGCAAAGGTGGAAGTCACGCAGGGGAAGGGGGTCCATGGCTAGAAGTGTCAGGGCTATCATATTCAGGAGGCTCCTCAACGCCGTCATAACAATCCTCCTCGTCCTGATATTGAATTTCATGATGTTTCGGGTGATGCCAGGCAACCCGATCAAGATACTGCTGCCGCAGGACCCGAACATCTCGCAGCAGTACATCGACCAGCAGATACACAAGTATGGCCTCGATCAGCCTTGGTACGTGCAGTTCTTCACCTACATGATCAACACCTTGACCCTGCAATTCGGAGACTCGTTCCACTACAAGCAACCGGTGATGGACGTGATATGGGACCAGCTGACGTGGACTCTGATCCTCGTCGGGATCTCTTCGATTTTCATGGTCGTCATTGGCATGCTTATCGGTATCATCGCGGCATGGAAACATGGCGGGCCCTTCGACACGGGTTCGCTTGCGTTCTCGCTCTTTTTCTACGCCATGCCAACTTTCTGGTTTGGCATGATGCTCATAGTGATATTCTCTTTGCAGCTGGGCTGGTTCCCGGAGAGTGGGCAACTTCCAATAGGGGAGAAGCTGTCTCCGTTCGACTGGGACAAGTTCGTTGCCTTGTTGGACCATCTCGTGCTGCCGGCTGTGAGCCTGACGATAGGCAGCATTGCGGCCTTTTCCCTGATCATGCGCGGATCTTTGATTGATGTCATGACGGAGGAGTACATCACAACGGCGAGGGCAAAGGGTCTGACCGAAAGCCGAGTGCTCAAGGACCATGCCGTGCCAAATGCGATGCTCCCGATGGTCACTCTGATAGCGATGGACATCGCTTTCGTGGTCGGTGGAGCCTTCCAGACTGAGATAGTCTTCAACTACAAAGGAATCGGATGGGCTACTGTGGACGCCACCTACAACAAGGATTATCCTTACCTGCAGGCGGCCTTCTTGCTCATAGCAGTGACTGTGATCTTCGCAAATCTGATTGCCGACCTGACGCTGATGTATCTTGACCCCCGGGTTAAGATGGGGTGAGGAACGCATGGAGACTGGATCAGACAGGGCAGCAGAATTGGAGTCGACTCCTGGCAAAGTCGGCAGGCGGAGGCTCATCGACGCATTGCGCTTGTCCGAGCCCACCAGAGAGAAGCTCAAGCTGGCCCGGAAGAAGACTGCCGAGATCTGGAAGATATTCAGAGGAAACAGAATAGGCATGGCAGGCCTGGGGGCGCTGATATTCTTCATCCTGATGGCCGTTTTCGCTCCACAGTTCATGTATGTTCTTTCACTGGTTTCCGACGGAGCAGGTCATCCGTGGGGGAACGTCTACACGCCTTTCAAGGGCACGGGCGACGGGGTATTCAAAGGGCCTTCGTGGGAACACTGGATGGGTACAGACCAACTCCAGCGGGATATTCTGAGCCGGACGATCTATGGCTCGCGCGTGTCTCTTGAGATAGGGCTCGTCGCGACAGCTGTGTCGATGGGCCTGGGCACTCTGATCGGGCTTTTGAGTGGCTACTGGGGCGGTTGGAGAGATGAGGTCCTGATGAGAGTCACCGATGTGTTCCTCGTCCTCCCTTGGCTGGTACTCATGATCGTCCTTGCGTCGTTGCTTCCTGGAGGGCCTTCTGTCTCAAAGGTCGTTTTCGTCATTGGGATTACAGGTTGGTCAAGCACGGCTAGGATTGTGCGGGCGCAGGTGCTCTCGTTGAAGGAGAGGGCCTTCGTGGAACGGGCCAGGGCTCTCGGATCTAGCGACTATCACATCGTTCGGAGGCACATATTCCCGAACGTGTTCCCGCTGGTGTTCGCTAACTCGATTCTCACGGTTGCGCTTTCTATACTCTCCGAGAGTACCCTGAGCTTCATCGCTCTTGGCCCGCCTCCGAGCAAGGTGGTCACGTGGGGGAACATCCTGTATGACGCCTATTCCAGAAACGCGATCACCAACGGCCTCTATTGGTGGATAGTCATACCCGGACTCTGCATCGTCTTCGTGGTGCTTGCGTTCACGTTTATCGGCTACGCCTTGGATGAGATTTTCAACCCCAAGCTGCGCAAGCGATAGTCTCCCAGCAAGGGCCGAACCTCTCAAAATCATCTCTTCTCTTTCCAGTCGGTTCTCAACATCGAGAAGAGGACATCGTCGGCGTAGTTCCCGAACTCGTCAAAATAACGTTGCCTGAGCAAACCCTCTCTCTTGAACCCGAGGTTCTTGACCAACTTGATTGAACGCTTGTTCCGAGGCATGATGAAGACTTCTATCCTGTTCAGCTCCATCTTCTCGAAGCCGAAGTCGATAACAGCCTTCATAGCCTCGGTCATTATGCCCTTGCTCCAGTGCTCTCTTACTAGGTCATAGCCCATCTCGGCCTGATAGCCCTTGGAAGGGGCCCACTTGTAAAAGCCCAGCGAACCGATAGGCCGGCCTTCCCCCTTGATTGTTATGACCCATCGGAATCCTAGCCTCTTCCGGTACAATTCGACCATGTCCTTCCTCAGCTCTTCCCGGGCGACCCCGATGTCCCTCGGGCCCTGCTCTCCCCCTCCCCAGACAATCTCGGGCCTCGAGAAGTGTTCAAAATACCATTTGGCATCCTTCATCGATGGCCGCCGGAGAAGCAAGCGCTTCGTCCTGATCTCGGGGAACTCCCTGAAAGCTGTCTTCCTGTTCATTGGGGATCTCTCGCAGACGAGCCGTTACGTCGCTGCCGTTCAGTTGCATGAACCATCATAATCTTTGCGGCAACAGCCATAAGCAGGAGGCGACAGGATAGCTAGGGTTAGAAGACGAAACCCTCACAAACCTTTTCCTGTTCGCCCTTCCATCCCTGTGGGCTTTTCCGAGGGGCGAGGCTCAAACCCCTTTCCTCTTTCTGTTCAATAGCAGATACGTCAGCGACGCCGAGATTGTGGCCGTGCCCGTGAGAGCCAGGATGATTCCCGTCACGAGGTGAGCCACATCGAAGAGATAACCGATGATCAATGGGTCATCCATAGGGCCGCTGGACTGAGGATAGGCTTCGGGGTCCGATTCCGAAATCTCCACTGCCCCTAGCAGTATCAGGACCGCGCCGACAACCAGCGCAACAATGGCTCCACGTGCTGCTATCCTCTTCGTAACCAAGATCCTTCCCTGGTCCTCAATCGCCTTTCCTCCCCTATGGATGTTATGATGAAATCGTCCCTCGGGATCCGCAGCATACGAATAGTCGAAAGACCATACGATCTCTTAGTCACGGATCCGACCCCGGGAAAAGAGTGCACTTCGAGTGCGTCCTATGGATTGGGGCAAATCCATGACAAAGGGACGAAGTACCATAGTGCGGGAAAACCGCGAATAGAGGTATGTCCGAAAGCCCCAGGGAATCCGTGAAGATCGGGAGAGTTGAGAAGAAGATAACCTGCATCGAGTTGTCGACTAGGGACATTTCATCATAGAGGTCTTTTCGCTGGATGAAGCGTTCCTGATTTTTATTCGAAAACAAAAATGGACCCTGTGGGATTTGAACCCACGGCCTCTTCCTTGCGAAGGAAGCGATCTGCCACTGATCTAAGGGCCCTTGTGGAGTTGCTGAGACGGCGAGTGCTATTTCTAATTTTCCTCAGGCGACAATCTTGAGGATGTTGTCGACCGTCGCTCCTGCGCTTCCCAGGTAGGCTCTGGGATCCAGCGAAGCGTCTATCTCCTTCTCGGAGAGCCGCGACCTGACCTCTTTGTTCCCCATCAGATAGGTCTTGAAATCCTCACATGCCCGCTGGGAGTCTATGCTGCAATTCCTGATCAACTCGTAAGCTTCTTGTCGCCCCATGCCTTTGCTGACGAGTGCCAAGAGCACTGACTCCGCCATGATGACGCTCCCCGCATTTGTCAGATTCTTCTCTATCTGGGCCGTATTGATCACAAGAGTTGCGAACAGCTTGTCCATCTTCGCGAGCACATCGTCCAAGAGTATGAACGAATGTGGGACGAAGAACCGTTCCGCCGACGAGTTGGTGAGGTCCCGTTCGTGCCACAGCATGGCGCTCTCGTACGCAGGTGTCATGAACCCTCTGACGATCCGGGTGAGCCCGCAGACGTTCTCCGCAGTGACCGGGTTCTTCTTGTGTGCCATTGTGGAACTCCCCACCTGCACGCTCTCGTCGAAGAACTCTGAGACCTCGTTGATCTCTCCCCTCTGCAGGTTTCTTACCTCGGTCGCGAACTTCTCGACCGATGTGGCGATGTTGGCCAGAACGGACATCATCTCGACGTATCTGTCCCGAGCGACTATCTGAGTAGGGCCCTCCTCTACGCCGAGCCCGAGCTGCTCCATCGCGAGCTTCTGGATCTCGAGGGCTTTCGGCCCGAAGCCCGCCCCGGTGCCGACGGCTCCGCTCATCTTCCCGACAAGGATCCGCGGAGAGCACTCCTTGAGCCTGAGCTGATGTCTCTTGACCTCCAAAGCATAGTTCGCAAGCTTGAGGCCCAAGGTGATAGGCAGGGCGTACTGTCCGTGCGTCCTGCCGAGCATTACGGTGTCCCTGTGCTCCTTCGCCCTCTTCGCCAGGGTTTTCTTGAGCTTGTCGAGGTCACCGTCGATGATCATGATCGCATCCTTGATCTGGAGCGCCGCGCCAGTATCGAGAATGTCGTTCGAAGTGGCTCCCACGTGGACGAACTTGCCGCTCTCACCGCACTGCTCGCTGAGTGCCCTGATGATCGCGGTGATCTCGTGGTTGATCTTCTGGTCGATTTCGCGCACGTGGTCGAGCTTCACATAGCGGGTCGAGGCTGTCTTCTTGATGATGTCAGCATGGTCCTGCTTGATATTCCCGACCTTCGCCTGAGCCTGGGCCAAGGCGGCTTCCACGTCTAAGAGCTTCTGAAGCCTGGTCTCCTCGTCGAAGACGGCCTTCATTTCCGGGCGTCCGTACCTGAAATCGAGCGGACAGACTGGCATCTGGGCACTTCCGCTGGTAGATGCCTGTATGCCAATTAATCCTTTCGTGAGTGCGGCTCTGGAGCACTTCGGGTGGCGAAGACCTCTCCGAGCGCGGATATTGTCACTAGATTGCTACATGTAGTCGGAGAAGTGTAATATACTGGCTATCGTCAAGGGCAAGATGCTGGCCAAGGGAGTCGTCTTCTATCTGGAGTCAGACCTTCCATCCGAAGGGAAGTTTCTGCTCGAAGACTTCAGATTGGCCGTCAACAACGCGATCCGGGCAGGCCTTCAAGCGCGACTCTCATCGAGGAACGCCCTGGTCAAGATCGCGTACAAGGATTTTCGCCAAGAACACCCGAAGATGTACGCCCAGCATCTGGTGTCAGCGTTCGAAGTGGCTTGTGGCATCCTCAAGAACCACCGCAAGCGCGTTCGGAAAGGCGACACCCGCAAGATCCCCTTTGTCAAGCGCCTGATGATGAAAGCAGAGAACCAGGCGTACAAGCTCGATCGGAATTCAGGAGTCATCGACCTTCCTATCAGGGCTGGCTGCCACGTCGAGTTGGGACTCATCGTCAGCGAATATCATCGGAAGTATCTGGATGACATGTCCCTCTCCCTCGGATCGCTGACCGTCCTTCCGGATCGAGTCATAGTGGCATTCAGGAAGAATGCACCCAAGCCATATACTCCCGACTCCGTGATCTCCCTGGACACGAACGAACGGAGCCTTGACGGCTTGTTCGTTGAAGGCGATGTCGCCAAGGCCATAAAAGCAGGATTCCCAGAGGTCGCCATCATCCAGCAAAGGCACCATGACAGGCGCAAGAGGCTACAGAAGAAGAAGGCGCATGACAGGCGGACATCTAAGATACTGTGCAGAAGGGAGGGAACGAGGGAACATCACCGAATCGACCACAGGCTCCACCAGGTGGCGAACTCGGTCCTGAAGTTCGCAGAGGAACGGAGATCTGCAATCGTTCTCGAGGACCTCAAGGGATTAAGGCCGAAAAGGAGCAAGGAACTGAATCGGCGCCTAAGCATTTGGCCCAGAAGGAAACTCCATCGGATCATCGAGTACAAAGCTCAGTGGAAAGGCATTCCGGTGGTCAAGGTCGATCCAAGGAACAGCAGCAGAACGTGCCCGATATGTGGGAGGATACAATATTCCCGAATGGGCACTGAGTTCAAATGCGAATGTGGCTGGCATCTGGACAGGCACATAAATGCCAGCATCAACCTGCTGCAAACAGCTATCTCAAGAGGGATGGCAGGGGGTTTACGGTTCAACCCCGGCGCGTTCCAACAAGACGTGATGATGATCCTATACGAGCCAGCGATGGCCGCACGGTCGGAGCCGAATGGAACGAGTAGCATTGCTGGGGTGACCTAGATGTCACCACCCGATAGTGCAACAGAACCCGTGAGTGCCTAGGCTTCCTTATCAGGCGTGATAACCTGAAGGTAATCTGCTTAAATGCGGCAGGGCCTCATTCCAGCTGAGCTCAATGACCCCCGAGCACAATACGAAGGACGTTTCGCGCCTTCTGGCAGACAGCTACTCACAGAAGATCCTTGTCAGCACATACACTTCCCCGATGTCCGCCCAGAGGCTGAGCAGGACCTGTCAGATACCGATAGCCGCATGCTACCGCAGGATCCACGAGCTCGAGAGCGCAGGATTGATCAGGATCGACAGGGAGAAGGAAGTCTACAAGGGCCGGAAAGTCCGACTCTATCGGTGCCGCCTTCGTTCGGCGACCATCAAGTTCTTGAACGGCAGATTCGTCCTGAGATACGAGACCGAGCCCGAGAACGGCAATAGCGCTGAGGCGCCCTCCGTCGACGCAACCGCTCCAGCGCCTGCACAATAGTGAGATGCCGACGTCATCTTCGGTCCAATTCGTTGTTGACAAGGGTTATGCAGTGGTCGGCATGGTAGCTGCTCGGACCAAGTGAGAGCCTCTTCGGCTCATAGGTCATCAGGGAGTCCTCCTCCGCCTGCGTCAGGTTCTGATCGTCGCCTAACACGAAAGTAGCGTCTGGCGCAAGGATCGCGGTCCGGATGTCCTCCCCGTCCTCCCTGAGATAGTACATCTTTGACTCCTTTGATACATTGGAGAGCACTTCTTGGTAGCTGCGCTCGGAGACGAAGATCCCGGGGGAGCACTTCCTCTCGCCCTCGCCCTTCTGGAGCAGGGCGTTCCTTATCAGCGCGGCCGTGCTGCGCTCGTCCGGGTTGAGATACTTCACCTCGGAGCCGTTGATCCTAATGGTCTTGGGAGGATTTGGCTCTCCCAGAAGCATCAGAACGATCTCCACGTCCTTCCGGACGCCGTGCGACAGGAAGAATGCGGAATTGACGCATCTGAGAAGGATGTCCAGCCTACCAGTCGAGCCGCAAAGGTCGTCGAGCTTGAAGTCAGCTGATGTTATGGCCCTGTGACCCATGACGATGTATCTCCTCATCGGATCACTCCCCCTGTTCGAAGCCCGAACCCTTCATCTGCTTCATGAGCTGCCGGCGCATCTTCCTGTTGCCCATGAAGCCCTTCATGGCCTTCCTGGAGTTGTTGTACTGCTTCAGGAGTTCCCGGACGTCCCTGGGGGATGTCCCGCTGCCCCTGGCAATCCTCGATACCCTCGATGATTTGATCTCCTTCGGGTTCTCGAGCTCGAAGTCGGTCATGGAGTCCATTATGACCCTCCACCTGGCGAGCCTTTCCTGGGTCTTCTCCATGTCCTGCTCCCCTATCTTGTCCCCGAGCCCTGGAAGCATCGCTGCGAGCTTCTTGAGCGGTCCCATGCCCTGGAGCATCTCCATCTGCTCGTACATCTCCTTGAGCGTGAACTTGCCGGACATCATCTTCTTGGTCAGTTCCTCGGCTTTCTCCTCGTCCATGACCTCGGACGCCGACTCGATCAAAGACTTGATGTCGCCCATTCCCAGAAGCCTGCTAATGAACCGGTCGGGGTCGAACTTCTCAAGATCCTCGAGATGTTCTCCTACACCGATGTACGAAATTGGCGCTCCGGTCTCGGCGATGGCGCTCAGGGCACCACCCCCTTTGGCGGTTCCGTCGAGCTTGGTCAGTATGACTCCGGTCAGACCCACCGCGTCATGGAAGGCCTTTGCTTGCGGTCCCGCCTGCTGTCCGGTCTGAGCGTCCAGGATCAGGAGCTTGCTCTCGGCATCGACCGTCTTCGCGACATCCTTGATCTCCTGGATGAGGTCGCCCTCGAGGGAGTGTCTGCCAGAAGTGTCGAATATCAGGACGTCATAGCCCTCGAACTCCTTCATCGCCCGCTTGGCAATCTTGACGGCGCTCTTCTCCTTGGGGTCACCATAGACGGGCACATTGATCTTCTTCCCGATCTGCGACAATTGGTCGTATGCTGCCGGTCTATGTACATCAGCGGCCACTAATGCGACCTTCATGCCCCGTTTGTGAAGGTCCTTGGCGAGTTTGCCCGAGGTCGTTGTCTTGCCCTGGCCATATAAACCCACCATCAGGATCCGTTGCGGCTTCGCCGGTATCTCTTTGGGTTTGCCTATGATCTTGACGAGTTCCTCATAGACGATCCGTATGACATGTTCCCGGGAGCTCATCCCCGCTGGCGGCTTCTCCGTCAGAGCCCGCTCCTCCAGCTCCTTGGTCATCTGAAGGACGAGCTTCACGTTGACATCGGCCTGTAGCAGCGCCCGTTGGATGTCCTTCACGACTTCCTTTACGAGCTTCTGATCGATGTGGGATGCGTTGGCTAGCTTCTTGATAGCGTTTCTCAGGGACTGGCCAAGGCCTTCCAACACCATGTTCTTCGCTCTCCCGGCTAAGCAGGCGGTTCGGATAAATAGGTTGTGCAGACGCACTGATTGTTACAAAAAAAGGGAAGGGAAGGGCTAGCCTTGTCAGAAGGGATGGGATGCACTCTAACAACTAGCCCAAAATTTCCCGGGTGATATATTGATTGTGCACTATATGAATTTTTCGAATTACGGCTTAAATATACTAGCTGTCTACAAAAGGACAGGACATCATCCGTCCAGCTTCTGATGGGAAGCGGTGTAGGACGATACTGGCGCACCCCGGCGTTTCCGGTGCTGCCTGTGCAGGTCACATGTACCCCGACTTCTGCAGGACCATTATGTCCTCGGTGCTAAGCTTCTCCCCGCTTCGGAACTTCTCGAAGATCTCATCGGCCTCTTTCTTAGCAGATGTGTCATCCTTCTCCTTGCGGGCCTTGAGACCTTTGTCCCTGATCCCGGCGATGATTTTGTCGAAGTCGTGCACCTGCCTTATGTGCTCGATGTGCTCCCGATGCTCCTCGTCTGCCGCCAATTTGGTCTCTATGAACTTCTCCTGGGCCGTGTCAGCCTCCTTCCTCAGCCTGTCGGCCTCCTCGTAGAGCTTGAGCATCGCGTCATGCTCTATCTGAGCCTTCTCTGCGGACTCCGAGACCTTCCTGTGGAAGTTCTCGGCGCTGTCCTTGGCGTCCCTGGCCTCCTTCTCAGCTGTCTTGACCTCGGAGAACTGCTCGATCTCCCTCTCCATCTCTTTGATTTTCGCGTCCAGCTGCGACATCTCCTTCATGAGCGCCTTCTCCTTGTCTGCGCTCAGCACGGATGTCATGTGCCTTTTCTCTAGCGCGCGCAGCTCAGCCTTGAACTTCCTGATCGAAAGGCCGCTCTTGGGCATCTTCTCGCGCCTGAGGTTCATCGCCTTGTCGCTCAGATCGTTGAACTTCCTATTCCACTCGTCCCGCTGGGCCTTCGCCTCCCTGACCTCAGAGTTGAGCTTGTCCCTGCTCTCCCGCTTGAGATTCGCTTCGTCAATGAGCTTCCTGACCTGAGAATTGAGGTCGTCCCGCCTCTCGGCCCATTCCTTGGTCTTATCGTTGAGTTCGTCCCTGAGCCTTTTGTGCTTCTCGGCGTCGGCATTGTGCCGCGCTCGCTTATCCTCAAGCTCGCCAATCAGCTCAGCCATAGCACATCAACGCCCTCAGAACACGTGAAGTTTGGACGCGGAAAGGACAATACTGGGTCCGCTTTATATGTCTTTCGATGCTGGCGATATGCGGGCGAGGCTCTTTACGAAGCGCCTCCAGACTCTGAAGCTGAGCCATTATCCGAGTTGATAATCTCGACAACCTACTTATATGCGCTACACACAATCGACTACTAGTTCCAAGCGGTGTGATTGTTGAATGAGAATGATTTAGAGTTGGTCCATGCCGTCAGTTCCGTCCTTACTGGAGAAGAAGGTTCATCGATCTATCTGCTCCAAGTGAAGTACACCAACCTTGTCCGCATGAACCTCGTTCTTCTGAAGGCGTTCCTTGAGGACAAGAAGGAAAGAGGTCTGATGATCACAATTGACAGACCCCATCAGTACCTCTCGCATCTCATGCAGCTCCACGGGGTCGACCAGACCAACCTCGTATTCGTCGACGCCATATCTCTTCACTCGGCGGACACCAAGGGTGGAGAGGTGGCTCCGGAGTTCCAGATGGGGCCGTTTCACATCGAGGCTCTGCCGGATTTCCTCATGAAGCACGAGGACGGTGGGTCATCATTCCAGATAGACATGTCGAAGATAGATTTCGTCATGATCGACAACGTCTCGACCCTTCTCACCTACAACTCCATGGAGAGCATCAAACGGTTCTTCCAAAGGTATGTTGATGTCTTGAATGGCGTGAAATCCCGAGGCATCCAGACGGCCCTGGTGATGGACAGAGACCAACATACCGAGTTGTATGAGTACATACTCAGCCTATCCAGGAAATCGATAGAGCTGGGCCAAGACATGCTCGTCAAAGGAGTGCACATCATGGGGGCGCAGGTTGCCCTCCCGTCTAAGGCGGTGCTGGACGCACCTGCCAGCGTGAACGGCGGGGTTGATAGCCCCCCTATCTCAGAAAGGAAGTGAATTGATCATGGCGAATGTGGCGTTCCCGAGGATTGAAAGCGGAATTCCAGGTCTAGACGAGATGATTGAGGGAGGGTTCCCTTTCCCGTCTGTGATCTTGGTGGCTGGCGGCGCAGGTTCTGGTAAGACCACGTTCGCCCAGAAGTTCCTCTTCGCAGGAGCTGACAAGGGCGAGCAGGGTTTGTTCTTCAGCACGCTTAGCGAGCCTGCGCAGTGGATGCTCAGGTACGCTGCCCAGTTCGATTTCGTGAAGCCCGAATACTACGGCAAGGAGGTCATCTACTGCGACCTGGGCAACCTTCTGAGGAAATGTACCGGCGATGAGCTCCTGGCCTACATAGACCAGAAGGTTGCGGAGGTCATGCCGCAGAGGATAGTGATCGACCCCATCACCGTGGTCGGCAGCATGATGAAGGACGACTACAGGGTCTTCGCGTTCGACCTCACCACTCGCCTGAAGAACTGGCAGGCCACGACGATGCTGACAGGCGAGGTTCATCCTGGGGAGTTGTATCCCGCGGAGATGTCCTATGCTGTCGACGGAGTCATCCTGCTCATGCTCTCAGACGAAGGCGATGCCAGGCGGAAGTACATCGAGGTCCTCAAGATGAGAGGCACGAACCACCTGACTGGTAAGCAGTCGGTGGACATCACGAGGAAGGACGGCGTCATAGTCCTCAAGGCAAGGTTCTGAGACTCCAGACGGATCTCGCTCTCGGTTGTCCTAGGTTATGATGAGTTGTGCAGAGCCTGTGATAGGGCAATTCCTAAATGTGCTCCTATCAGAGTAGGCTTTCTCGAACCCCACTCCTGGTTGCTCTAGGATTGATGGCCTTAGTCACCGTACTCAGTAGCGGATAGGTGAAGCTCTAAGGGAGGAAAGGCGATGCCCTTCTGGAGAAATCGCGATGAAGTGTCCAAATTGCGGAGCCAGTCTCGAAGGCGCTTCAACTTCATGTCCGTCCTGCGGAAGCGCGTGGAGTGGCGATTGGTACGAGAAGAGGGATGAGAATGTGGTGGCTGAGCATGACCGCCATCTTGTCATGGGCAACTACCAAATGGTTTTGTCCCGAAGAGATATGAAGAGCTTCATGCTGCTCTTGGGGGCTATTGTATCTAGTGCACTGATTGCCATTGTGCTGCTGTTCTTTCTGGTTTGAGTCGACTCGCATCAACGTCCTTATCCAGAGCAACGTGCGTCGCTGTGAATATGAGAAACAGAGAAACCAAATGCAGCACAATTGTGCGGGACTAGTGATTTTTTGAGAATTCTCTACGCAGTGGTTGCGAGAGAAGTGAAAGAGGTCTAGGTCCGACCTCAATCCCTGCTGATTGACCACATTGGCCCCATTGACTGGCTCATCATATCAGGTTATCAAGGCTGATTACTGGGTCGACAGGGGTATAAGTACAGTCCGAGAATAGGCTTCTCGTAGTTTCAGAAATGGACCAGTGAAGACGAGAAGGCGACAACCAATGGCAGGACAAAGAGCCCAGAAGCGGAAGACCGACGAGAAGACTGGCGTGGCCAAGTCATTGTTCGGGACTCGCAAACCCAAGGAAGACACAGAGCCAGTCAAGACCATGATTGTCAGGCGAGAAACGAAGAAGCTGCGGAGGGTCATGAAGACCGGGAAGATGGCCAGGAAGCACGGTTCAGACGCTTTCCGGGCTCCCGCGATGACTGAGAAGGATGTCCAGATCACGGAGCAAGTCATGGAGAGCATCGCGCCTTCCGTGCCTGCTCCTCCTCAGAGGACCCAGGAGACATTCGCATGCGTCCAATGCGGCGCCGAGGTCCCTCTCGAAGCGGAGCGCTGCCCGATATGCCAAACGCTATACATCAAGGACGTCTTGGACGAGGCGCTCGACGAGGTCGCGGCGGCAGAAGACACGCTCGACGAGGACGCCAACGCATTCATGGCCACCGAAGCCACCCCCTGCATTCACTTTGACGCCGACACAGGCACGATTAGCTATCTCGAGAACGACAATAGCGATCCCGATTTCATGCTCGAGTGTTCCCACTGCGGAACCGCCGTCCAGTTCAACATCGACAAGTGCCCAATCTGCGGGACGAAGCTCGACGTGACGGACACGGGTATAGTGAGCCTGCTCGCAAACATGGAATTCGGCGAGAATGACTTGGAGGAGGAGCTTGACTGCCCGTTCTGCGGAGATCATGTCTCGCTCGTGCAAGGTGCCTGCCCCTCATGCAATGAGAACGTCGAGGGCGCAAATGCGGCTGAGAAGATTGACCCAATCATCCACGGAGACAACGTCGTCTTCATGCACCTCGATGTGGAAACGGGTGAGTTGAACTATCTCCAGAGGCTTGTCAAGCGGCTGGGGTTCGAGCAAATGACCGTCCACCTGGACGGCATCGGCCAGAGCGGTGGGTTCGAGAAGGACTGGCAGAGCCTTTCGAGGATCTGACGAGGTGATCTGCCATGGATGCTTTTGATTTGTTCCGCCTCGTGCTCGACGAATATTCCTCTCAGATCATCCAGCTGACTTCCCCTCATCCCATGAACGCAATACAGCTCAGCGACGCACTGGGGATCCCGATCGCTGCCTGTTATCGCCGGATCAGGACGCTCAAGGAGGCGGGTGTCCTCAAGGAGGAGGGTAGGGCGGTATCCATCGGTGGGAAGCTTGTCGCAACATATCGGTCCTCCCTGGAGAAGGCAGAGGTCATACTCACTGATGGCAGGCTGAGGATCCTGATCAAAGCGAATGGTCAGAAGACGGCGAACGAAGTGCTTCTCTCTGATGAGACATCAATGCTGCATTGGCCTATCGACCGGGATGCTGCGGACAAGTAGGGCGCTTCGAATTCTAGACGGTCAGACGCTGGCCTTTTCCAGGTTGTCCGCGCGCTTCGCGTAGCGCCTCGCCTCGCTCTCGAAAAGCTTGTTCTGCTCCAGGAACTTCGCCGCGCGAGTTCGATACTTCGCAGCCTTGGCAGTCTGTTGAGATGCCTTGGACTCATTCTTCCGGGCGAGTTCCTCCTGCTTGGCGACCTTCCGCTCCATTGTCGCAATCTTGGTCCTCAGCGATTCAGGACTCAGCTCGCTCCCGGACTGGGCGGCGCCTGAGAGTTCAACCTCATACTCCCTGGCCATCTCCTTCAAGCTCTTGGATTTCTCCTTTCTCTTAGCCGCCTTCTCCCTGTAGGCAACAGCTCGCGCAGAACACTTCTGGGCCTTTGCCTCGTTGGCTTTGTACTTGTGATAGAGTTTTGCGGCCTTGTGTCCGAATGCATGCGATTTCTTGCGCAGGATCGCCACGTCCTGATACGCCTCGCTATCGGCCCTGCTGCTCCTGGCCGCCGTTATCTGCTTCTCGTGGTCCTCGTCTGTCAGCTCCCCCTTCTCTTCGGCCGCATAGGCCTTGACAGGGGTCGCGAGCGGTCTGGGAGTCGGCTCGACCGGAGGTCTGGATGCAGCGGGCTGAGAAGTCCTCTGGAAGTCCGAACGCGAAAGGAACGAGTCGATGTCCTCGTCGGTCTTCTTCTGGAATTCCTTCCTCTTGGCGGAGTCCTCCTGAGCACCCATGAGCTATTCACCTAAACCTTCGGATTTGTGTCTGGGATGATAAGGCTTTTGTTCCCGAAGTCAACTGCGGTCCCAAGATCCTCTCAAGTGAGAGGGCTATCGATGTGCGCAACCTAGACGGGGTGCCCTAGGACGAAACCATGACACTCGATGGGATTCCCGAGTATCCGGCGTTTCGCAAGATAACGCTGGAGGACCGTACTCCGGTCGAGGAGATGCTCTCGAAGTACCCTACAGAGGTCTCCGAGCGTACATTCGGATCCGTATTCATGTGGCGTCTGTACGAAGACCGTTCGTCATTGTCTCAATTGGACGGCCATTTGCTGATCTCTTGGCGGCGGGAGAGGTACGGGAGCATCATGCTGGAACCGGTGGGTCCCCACCCTGCGGGCGTCGTCTCACGCCTCTCCACTTCGGACGCCATGAAGATGCACGCGTTCAACGGCGTCTTCGGCATAGTCGAGCCACTGGCTACCGACTTGAAGACAGAAGGGTTCACCGTCCAATCACTGAGAGACGAGTGGGACTACGTCTACAGGACGGATGATCTTGCCAATCTCGAGGGACCGAAATACCACACCCAGAGGAAGGAGATGAAGAAGGCGACCTCGGAATACGAGCTCGTCTTCGAGCCGATGACGGAGGAATACCGGCAGGCCTGCCTCGAGCTCGAGGAAACCTGGTGCGACCTCAAACACTGCACTCTAGACAAGTTCTCCGCAGCGGAGGACAGAGCGTTGACGGAGGCTATCACGAACCTCGGCGAGATCGGGTTCTTCGGAGGCGTCGTGCTCCTGAAGGGGAAGGTCCAGGCATTAACGATCGGCGAGAGGCTGAACGCGAGCACCGCAGCAGTGCACTTCGAGAAGGCGAACCCGAGCATCCGAGGACTCTATCAGGTGATCAACCAGCGGTTCTGCGAGGTATCTCTGAAGGGTTTCGAGTTCGTCAACCGGGAGCAGGATGTCGGAGAGCCGGGGCTGAGACGAGCGAAAGAGGGCTATCATCCGCATCACTTTGTCGAGAAGCACATGCTTTCGCTCAGGTGAAATGAAAGTCACCAGTTGGTGCGAAGATTATATATGCGCTAGGCCGTTCAGTCTCACAACTGAAGGGATTCGCATGGTGAAGTCGTGCATATTGGTGTGTTGCAGATTGCTGAAGACCAAGAAGGTCGTCGATCTTGCCAAGAGGCAGACGGGTGTAAAGGACGCATTCCCCGTCCACGGACGATGGGACGTGGCTGTCAGGACGGACGACCTCGATCTCAAGAGGATCGCGGAGATAGGAATGAACATCTACAAGGCCGAGGGTGTCGAAATCGTCGAAACCCTCGTCGGCTATCCGGACTGAGGTGATTGAGATGGTGAAAGCAGTGGTTCTTGTCATGCTGGAGCAACAGACGTTCGAGGACGCTTCGAAGATCAACAAGATACTGGGCGTCATTGACGGCTACCTCGTCTTCGGTCACTACGACTATGTGGCATTCATCGACGTGCCCGGCTTGGAGAAGGTCGGCCAGATCGCCGACAAGATTCAGAAGCTCGGGTTCGTGAGATACGTCGAGACGCTGATCGAGAGATAGACGACGTTCCAAACCCTTTCTTAATTCCCATTTCTCAGTTGGCAGCGCGGGCTTTCCACTAGAAACGCAGCTTGCGTTCTTGACCATGTCTGGCTCGGCGACCAAATGAGAACACCAGCAGGAATTTCAGTTGGTTAAACATATATATGCGAAGCCTAATCCTGCGCCCAAGTCAGTCAACTTGGAGAGAATAGGATGGTAGACATCACCCTTGTTATCCCGATTGCAGGCGCAGTCGGGTTGGCTTTTGCTGGCTATCTGACCTGGTACGTTTTCCGGAAGGACCTCGGGACTCCTGAGATGCAGGAGATCGGGGACGCCATCAGGCAGGGAGCCATGGCCTACATGAAAAGGCAGTACACGACCATAATCGTGATAAGCCTCCTGCTGGCCGGGCTGATTGCCGCATTGATAGACCCCAAACCCTGGGTCGGCTTGTCGTTCCTTGTCGGAGCACTGGCATCCGCACTGTCCGGGTATATCGGCATGTACGTTAGCGTGAGATCGAACATCAGGACGGCCGCGGCTGCAAGGCGGACGCTCAATGAGGCCCTTGTCACTTCGTTCAGAGGCGGCGCGGTCTCGGGCATGGGCGTTGTTTCACTGAGCCTGCTCGGGGTGGCGGGCGTATTCTTCGCATTCCGCAATGGCATGGGCTTTGACCCCGGCAAGTCGCTAGATGCCGCCATCGGATTCGCATTCGGAGCCAGCTTCGCCGCTTTGTTCGCACAACTCGGTGGGGGTATCTACACCAAGGCAGCGGATGTCGGCGCGGACCTCGTCGGGAAAGTCGAGGCTGGAATCCCAGAAGACGATCCGAGGAACCCAGCTGTCATCGCAGATCTGGTTGGCGACAACGTCGGCGACTGCGCGGGCAGAGGGGCGGATTTGTTCGAGTCAACTGCCGCGGAGAACATCGGCGCGATGGTGCTCGGCCTCTCATTGTTCAAGTTCTGGACATCATTGGTGCCTGCCTCTCTCCAGTGGTCCGAGTCCGAGGCCCTTGTATGGATATTCTTCCCGCTCGTCGCTAGGTCGTTCGGGATATTCGCATCACTTGCGGGCGTCTTGGCGGTCAGGCTCAGACGTGAAGACAAGGACCCTATGTCCGGCATCAACATGGGTTACTATGTGACGTGCGTTCTCGCGGCGATATTCTTCTTCATCGCCACGAAGTACATGATGGGCGACAAGTACCTCTACTTCTTCGGCGCGGGCCTGATCGGTATCGTCTTGAGCATCGTCATTGTCTACATCACTCAGTACTACACATCTGGTAGCTGGAGGCCGGTTCGCGAGATTGCCCAAGCATCGACAACGGGTCCGGCGACGAATATCATTACTGGACTCTCGATTGCAATGGAAACCACGGCAATGCCCGTGATTGCGATCATCATCGCTCTCCTCGGCGCTTTCGGGCTCGGCCAGATGGCTGCACCTACTGACCCGGCGATCGTCAATGCTACGAACTTCGACTATGCGACCTACAAACTGATATACGGATTCTACGGCACTGCCGTGGCGACAATGGGTATGTTGGCTACATGCGCGTTCATCCTCGCGACGGACACCTTCGGGCCGATAACCGACAATGCGGGCGGCATCATAGAGATGTCCAACCAGCCCGAGGAGATCAGACGCAGGACCGATAGACTCGATGCCTGCGGGAACACCACAAAGGCGCTCACGAAGGGATATGCGATGGCAAGTGCAGCCCTTGCGGCGTTTCTTCTGTTTGGGGCGTATTTCGAGCGCGTCGCCGTGAAGAAGTACGGCGGCGACCTTTCCTTGGCGTTTCATGTGGATATCGCCCAACCGGATGTGTTCGTCGGCGGCCTTCTCGGCGCGATGCTCGTGTTCCTGTTTGCCTCACTAGCCATAAGGGCAGTCGGCAAGGCGGCCTATGCTATGATCAACGAGGTCAGAAGGCAGTTCAAGGCCGACCCTGGCATCATGGAGAGGACCTCCAAACCTGACTACGCAAAGTGCGTCGACATTGCCACGAAGGGAGCTTTGAAGGCGATGGTGCTTCCTGCGCTGCTTCCGGTGCTTGTCCCAGTCACTTTCGGCATAGTCATGAACATGGCTGGCTACCACGCTCCACAGGCTGTAGGCGCGCTGCTGATGGTAGGCACTATCACGGGCATCATGGTCGCGAACATGTTCAACAACGGCGGGGGCGCATGGGACAACGGCAAGAAGTACATCGAGGCCGGGAACCTCGGCGGAAAGAAGTCTCCGGCACATGCAGCTGCGGTCGTTGGTGACACGGTCGGAGACCCGTTGAAGGACACTGCAGGGCCGTCTATACATGTGCTCGTCAAGTTGCTGGCGACAGTGACGCTCGTATTCGTCGGTCTGTTCATCTGAATGTGAGGAGACTGACCTATCGGCAAACCATATATATGACCACGGGCATCGAGAAGCCCGCGAGCCATTTCATTAGAGGACTGTCTAGATGTACGTGATAGCATCCAAAGAAGATGTCGTCAGGATACCCCCCAACCTGCTGGGCGAGGATTTCTACAAGCTCGCCATCAGGCTGACTCAGGAATCCTTCCAGAACAGGGTCGAGGGCGACGGCAGCTACACCGTGCTTGTCAGGAACATCGAGCCCCAGGGCGGCGGAAGGATAATCCATGGCGACGGGGCGGTCTATCAGAAGGTCAAGTTCGAGACGCTCATGTTCAGGCCCGTGCTGCATGAGGTCGTCGAAGGGAGCATCTGCGAGGTGCTCAAGTTCGGGGCGTTCGTAAGGTTCGGTCCGCTCGACGGCCTGTTGCACATCAGCCAGATCATGGACGACAGGATCGATGTCGATGTCGACGGGCACAGGCTCGTGGGCAAGGACACGAAACGCGAGCTCAGGCTCGGGGACAGCGTCCGCGCGAGGATAGTCTCACTCAGCATCAACGAGAGGAGTCCGAGAGAGAGCAAGATCGGCCTCACTATGCGGCAGCCAGGCCTCGGCAAGCTCGAGTGGATCGAGGAAGACCGCAAGAAGCGCGAGGAGAAGGGTAAAGGATGAAGTTCGAAAAGGCCTGCAAGAAGTGCTCCTTCATCACCGAGGAGGACAAATGTCCGCTATGTGGCGGGGATACCTCGAAGGAGTGGCAGGGATACGTCGTGATCCTCGACCACATGAAGAGCGAGATCGCGAGGAGAATGGGCATACATGTCAACGGCAAGTTCGCCCTCAGGGTTCGATGATTCGTTCCCGGAGAAGGACCTGGAGCTCCCGGAGGAACTGAGGGAGGAGCTCGGAAGGCCCATAGGAAAGCTCGTGTCCGCATGGTCCCTCAGGAAGCAGATAGAAGGCAGCCCACGCGTCATAGCGGTGGGGGATGTCGTCACCATCACTCTCCTTCAGATGGGGCTTGAGCCGGATGTCGCCGTATTCGACTACAAGACTCAAAGGTCCGAGGACTACAAGGCCAAGGAGCGGATCTCCAAGATGAGCGGGAAGCTCGTGAGGGTCGACAACCCGCCGGCGAAGATCACGCGCGCGCTCTGGCGAGCGGTCAGGGACGCGGCGCGGGCGAAGGAGAGGATAAAGATAGAGGTCCAGGGAGAAGAGGACCTCGCGGCGCTCGCGGCTGTGGCCACTGCGCCTGATGGAGCTCATGTCATATACGGCCTGCCGAAGAGAGGCATGATGGTCGTCCTTGTGGACAAGGACACGAGGTCTCTGGCGGCCGCTGCGATAAAACGGATGGCAAGGTGAAGCGATGGAAATCGAGATAGTCTCGAAGAAGGAGAACGAACTGCTGGACAGGACAGAGATCACTTTCAAGGCTGTGCACGCCAAGGAGGGCACCCCGCAGAGGGAGGCCGTCCGGGAGAAGCTGGCCTCGATGATGAAGGCCACGAAGGAAAGGGTCATAGTGGACTCCATGGACTCCGCGTTCGGCAAGATGGAGACGGTCGGCTATGCGAAGGTCTACAAGACGAAGGACGCCGCCATGAAGTTCGAGCGGGAGTACGTGCTGGTCCGCAACAAGCTGAAGGAGAAGGTCAAGGTCGAGAAGAAGGCCGCGGCGACGCCCCCGCCTGGAAAGCCAGCTGTTGTCGCGCCGGCAAGGTCCGTTGAGAAGGCACCCGAGAAGCCAGCCGAGAAACCGGCTGAGAAGCATGCAGAGAAGCACGGGGAGAAACACGCAGAGAAGCCGGCTGAGAAGCACGCGGAGAAGAAAGCCTAGATATCAGGACGGTGACGATCAATGGCTGACAAGGAGAAGAAGGCAAAGGCCCCGAGGATCGCGAAGAAGGACTACTTCAAGGTGGAAGGCGGAAAGCTCACGAGGACCAGGAAGCATTGCCCGAAATGTGGCCCTGGAGTCTTCATGGCTGAGCATGCCAACAGGGTCTCGTGCGGCAAGTGCGGATACACGGAATTCAAGAAGAAGTGATGCGGGTTACACAGAATTTCAATACTCCGCCACCCATCCTCTCATCGTGGGAAACGGTCTCACTCCATCGACACCTGTTCCATTACTTTAGCTTTCTCTCTGACCGAGGTGAAGGACATAGGCCCCTTGGATGTTAACCAGGTTGATAGACGGTGGTTGTGGCTTCCCTGTGTAGCAATGGCATTGCTATTTTACTCCTGTCCTCGTATGAAATTCAAATCGGATAGAAATTCTATTCCTATCCTCATGAGAAAATCTATCAACCGCCATAAACCAATAAACATAGGAGTAGGGCATCAACAGTTCATTGACCAGAGCCCTATTGAAACACATGCCCATACTTCATTCGAGTACTAGTCTGACAACTCCTTTTGAATGGTTTGTTTTCAAGACAACTTGCGGATGGCCTCTGCCAAAGCCGATGACGACTCGACAAGTGCTTGGTTGAGCTCTGAAAGCTTTCTGTCGACCTCCTCTGATATTCTCTCGAACTTCTCTTCTAGAGAGGCGATCTCGGCGCTCACGTCCTTGATTCCCTTTTTGAACTTGTTGTCCAATTCGCGCGCTTCTGGTATTATGTCGAACTTCAAACCTTGTGCGCGTTTCGAGTCAAGTATGGTCTTTCGGAAGGTGGCATACACCTTTGGACTGACGTTGAGTCCCCAGAGTTTCTCTGTTATGGCCTTCAGTGAGGTGGTCAAGGTTTCCTTGTCTGTTCTTTTTGCCGCGACGATCGCTTTTCTCAGGTTGATGAGAGCGTCAAGGTAGGCTGGAACGACGTAGGCGGACTCAATAACCATTCCGCATTTTATGTCTACTAGCTTGGGATTGAGAGAGGAGCAGACTTCACGCTGAACGCGGTTGACGAAGGAGACTGTTTTCCCGTCGAGCTTCTTCTTCAGCGCGGAAGACTTCTTCTCCTGAAACCTTTCTGCAACCACCTTGAAGTGGGCCACATTGTCGATGAGCTTCTTAAGATCGATGGCATCCTCGACCTTGGCAGACCTCTCAGAGAGCGCCTCATGAAGGTTCTTGGCCGTAGACGTGAAGTCGTAATGCAACAGCTCCGGAGAGTCAAGTCTCAGCACTAGTGCCAGAGTCATTCTGAGAGCACTCCTGACAAGGACCGCGTTAATAAGCTCGGGTGTGTCGCGATTGCTATGATAGATCTTCATGTATTGGTTCATTCTTGGATCGATGCTCACGCTCGGAACGCCATGTCGAACAAACCACCATTGGTCTAAGCCAGTGTCAGGCGCTCCTTCGACCTCATAGAGTGCCTCAGCCTCGAGCTCCTCGATCAGTTCGTTCGTTAACGACTCGAGCTCCTGCGTGAGAGTTATGTTGCTACTGAAGCCATAGGCGAAGCCGTCGAGATTGATGTTCGCGACGATCTTCTCCAATTCGTCGGCATGTTGCTTTGTGTAAGCATATGAGCCCGCCAGCCACCGGAAGACGTCTTCGACGCCAGGTTCAATGCTGGATTCCTCGCCGCCGCACGTCACGAACCTTATCGTCCTGGCATTCTTGTAATTCTTGGCCAGGACTTCTGCGACGCCCATGATTGCCGCAACTCCGCTAGCGTTGTCGTTGGCGGCTCCATACCAGCTGTCGTGATGCGCAGTTAACACAATAACCTGATCGGGGAATTTCCGCCCTGGGAGCTCACCCACCACATTGTGAGAGGTGCTTTTAACGTTCAGTTCAACAATATTCTTCAAATTGGCCTTAACTTCTCCTTCTCTGAGAAGACGACGTATCGCCTGGGCTTCGATGTACGGAATCGAGACGACTGGAATTGCAGCATCTTCTGTATGGTAGTTTCGAAGGATATCACGTTCGAAAACTACTGATGTGAGGATCGCTGCCACGGCTCCGAACTCCTTAGCATGAGCGACTGGCGCCCAGTTTCCGAAGTAGAAGAGGTTCTCATTTCCCTCTATCAACACTATCTTGTCCTTGAGATTGACTCCTTCGCGCTTGAGCCGTTTGAAATCTTGGATTGCGCCAAAGCCCGCGTCAACGATGGTTCCTGTGACGCCCTGTGCGTTGGTGGCGAAGCCTGGTCGATTTGTTCCGAAACACCCCCCACATGGTAACTTCTTATGGATTGGCTCTAGCAACTCCAGTTCGCCGAGCTTCCGGTTGCTTGTAGCAATCTTAAAGGGTTCCAGGTGGACATTCTTGAGGTGTATCTCTCTGAATCTTGACTCAATCAACTTGACCGCTCTGAATTCTCCTGAAGTTCCGACGGCTCTCTCTCCGATGTTGAAGAGGCGGTCTATGTCATCCAATGCTTTTTCGAGTGAAAGTAGATTTATCAGTTTCCATTGGTCCTTGTCTAATACTGTCTTGGACATTTCGAAATCACGCTACACAATCTCCTCTGGGGGTAAAAACCATTGCGACAAATATGCATTCAGGACCCATTCAATGTTGCGGGTCAAGGTACGCCAGACACCCCTCACATAAAACCTCTTCCCAGCGTTTTGTTCTTCCGATCAACGCTGGAGCCATTATCGATTCGACAGATACTTCAACTGGAATGCATTCGGGGTCGCCAGGTGCGTCAATTTGCAGATAAAAGAGCCAATCGGCGGTCAATTGGAGATACTTTCAAGAGACGACCTGAACAAGATCCACGGCGCTACAGTGGAAGTCCTTCAGAGATTGGGCGCAAAGATCTGGGAACCAACGGCTCTGAAGCTTTTCAAGGATGCAGGAGCTGAAGTCGATAAGAAGACGATGATGGTGCGCATCCCGGAGAGCCTCCTCAAAGAGACCATCCGGAAGGCCCCTCGGGAGTTCAAGCTCTACGGAAGGGACCCGAACTACGTCCTCAACATGGCCGGGAACGTCGTCCACTTCGGGCCTTCTGGCCTGGCCGTGAGGGTGCATGACCTCGATGGCAGAATAAGGCCGGGGAAGCTGAAAGATGTCGGGGACCTTGCCAGGCTCGCCGACGCGCTGGAGAACATTCACATGGTTATCATGATGGTCACCCCGTCCGACATCCCGGACGATTTATATCACATGTACGTGATCCTGGAGGACTGGAAGAACTCAGGTAAGACCACGGACGGATGGAACTACGCCGCGAAGAAGGCTCAGGAAACCATCGACATGGCATTGATTCTCAGGGGCGGCACCGAGGAGCTGATGAAGAAGCCATGCCTCCTTGGCTTCACCAACCCCGTCAGCCCGATGCAGCAGTCCAAAGAACTCATCGAGGGGGCGCTGATCTACGCGAAGTACAAGCAGCCGATGATCTACGCTCCTGAAGCGCTGGCTGGCGGCACAGCACCAGCGACCCTCGCAGGACTACTTGTGCAGCAGAACGCGGAGGTCCTCTCCGGAATCATGATCTCTGAGCTCGCGAACCCGGGAACCCCTGTGCTCTACGGGACGGTCTCAGCGGCGCTAGACATGAAGACGGGGGCGACAGCCCTAGGGGGGCCAGAAGTCGGCCTGCTAAACATCGCAACAGGTCAGCTGGGCAGGTACTACGGGCTCCCGCGCAGGGGCACGGGCGGCAATTCCGACTCCAAAACACTTGACGCCCAGGCGGGGCTGGAGACAGCGACGAACATGCTCATGGCGGGGCTCGCTGGAATGAATTTCATCTACGACGCCTGCGGCTCCCTCGAGGGCAGCATAACGATATCCTATGAGAAGCTCGTGATCGACAACGAGATCGCCGGCATGGTTTCGAGGGTCTTGGGCGGCATCGAGGTCACAGAGGAGACGCTTGCAGTAGATGAGATCTGCAAGGTTGGGCCGAATGCCAGCTTCCTCGGCACGCCCTTCACAGCGAAGCACTTCAGGAACGAGCACTTCCTCACGACGCTGCTTGACCGCAGATCGATGGACTCGTGGCTGAAGACCGGTTCGAAAGACATCACCGCGGTCGCGAGGGAGAAGGCGAAGAAGATACTGAAGGAGCACGAGCCTGTTCCCATGGACAAGGGTGTCACAGCCGAGCTGGAGAAGTACATCAAGAAGGAGTCAAAGACCTACGGTCTCTGAGAGGCGTCCGCCTATCTTCTTCTCAGCTTCGGGTTGAAGATCTCGTCGAGTGCGTAGCCAATCAATGTGAATGAGAGTACGACAAAAACAATGCATAGACCAGGAACCAGAATCCATAGATAGAGACCGTTGAGGAATGCGTGGCCTGACATTGCATCTTCGAGCATATTCCCCCAAGTGACAACCCTGCTCGGATCAGGGCCGAGTCGGATAAAGCTCAATGTGCTCTCGGAAAGAATAGACAACGCAACAGTCAGTATAGAATTGGCGAAGACCAGGGGGAATACGTTTGGGAAGATGTGTTTCCTCACGATATAATAATCCCCAGCGCCAACAGACCGAGCCTTTTCAACAAAAGTCCTATTCTTTGTTGACATGACTTGTGCTCGAACCATTCTCGCCGTGCCTGACCACCCAGTTATGCCTATCACGAAGACGACCTTTGCCACGCTCGGTCCTCCCGGAAGGAGGGTTGCAAGCACAATCATCAGGACAAGCCACGGCAAGACAAGAAACACATCCGTAATCCTCATCAGCAGCTCGTCTCTCCAGCCACCCCAGAAACCGCTGAAGAGTCCGACTCCGGTTCCCACCCCCATCGATACCAGGGTAGCCACGAGCCCCACCAACAGCGAAACCCTCGATCCGTAGATTGTCCTTGCAAGAATATCATTGCCACGTGTATCCGTTCCGAGCCAGTGATCCTTAGTTGGGGGAAGACCTGAGCCAATAGGCGCTACCTCATCAAACGGGCCATATACCGAAGGCCAGCCAGCGATATGAGCGATTACCCACATAGCCTGGCCTGCGAAGACTGACATAAGAACGAAGGCAAGAAGCAGCACCATGCCTAGCATACCCATCTTGTTTCTTCTATAGATCTTCCATGTAGCCAAAACCTTCTTCTTCAAGAGCCTCAATCTTTCCATTGTGGGTTCAGACAGCCCTCTCCTCCGGATGTCTCCATACGAAGTTTCGGGATCGGTATTAGGGATGTCTCGGTCGCTCGTGATTCCTCACCCCACCGATATGCGCGGGTCCATCATCATAAGCAGCAGATCCGCAATGAAATTGGCAACTATCACCATGACAGCTATCAAGAAGAACGTGGCCTGAAGTATGGGGTAGTTGAGATCATACGTTGCCCTTATGGTCAGGTATCCAACACCGGGATAGTTGAACACGATCTCTGTCTGAAAGACCCCGCCCACAACAAACGCTAAGGTAATTGCTATTAGGGCGACCATCGGCAACATTGCATTCGGAACTGCATGATGTCTCATCACATCTCTTTCGCGGAGCCCTTTTGCCCTAGCAGTCGTTATGTAGTCTTCGGTCATCACATCGATCAACGAGCTGCGCATTATCAACGCGAACTCTCCGATTGCTCCCACCGTCAAGCTCGCCGCTGGCAGTATCAGATGCCTCACGAGATCAACAAACGATGCCCATGTCCATTCAGGACGCGTTCCAAACGTCAATGCCCCGGAATCTGGAAACCAACTAACGCCCCTTGCGAAGACCGCGATGAGCATCATCGAGAACCAGAATGTCGGCATCGCATAGAAGAAGAGTGTAAATGCAAGAGACCCAGAATCAAATAGGCTGCCACGCTTCCATGCAGATGCTATTCCGATCGCAGTCCCAATCACGATCATCAGAATGGATGAAGTGCCTGCAAGAATCAGAGTCCATTTCAGATTGGAAAGGACGATGCTCATTGCAGAAGTGCCAGGGTCCGCAAACGAATCTCCGAACTTGAAAAGCAAGGCATTCTTGATGTATGTAAAGAACTGAACATACATCGGATCGTCTAGACCATACTCTTCTATCAGATGTTGTTTGTATTCAGCAGGAATCCTTGGATCCGATGGGACCATGACGTTGACTGGATTACCCGGCATCAGACGGAATAGTGCAAAATTGAGGATGATGACCAAGAACAGTGTGATGACAGAGTTTACAGCCTTTCTAGTGATCATTCTCGTCATGGCTTTCATGTTAGAGTGCGCTCCAATTCGAGGCTTTCATCCTGCTCGTCGACGCGATCACATCATGTGTAATACAGAAGGGAAGAGGTTTGGCGACATTGGCATCCGCCGGTCACTGAGTGGCCGGCGGCTCTTTTGGCGGTTCCCTCACTTTTCGTCTGTTCAGTAGAACCCACGCGAGGACACCCACGACGACGAGTGCTGCGACCGCTCCGATAGCAGCAATTGCCGCAGTGCTCAGCCCGCCCCCACCTCCGCCGCCAGACGGCGTGAGATCGAAGTCCTGGGTCTTCGACAGCGAGGTCGTCATCGTCAGTGTGGTTTCGTTTGACTCATAGTCTGTCATTTGGGCCCTGACGGTGTATGTTCCGAATGCGATGTCCAGCATCTCGTAGTAGCCGGCATCATTGGTCATCTTGCTGAGAACAGTCGCATTTTCCAAGACCAGTTTGACAGTCGCGCCTGCGATTGCTCCGTGCGTCCTGGAGTTGTAAACGTGCCCGTTCAGAGACCATGCCGTGGCGGTCAGCGTGATGTTGACCCAAGTCGTCTCATGGGCTGCCACCGTGGCCTGTGCCGTGGCGTTCATATGTCCGGGTGCACTGACATTCACACTGTATGCTCCAGGCAAGAGCGTGAGATTGTAGAAGCCCCAAGTGTCAGTCGTTCGCACGAGGGTCCCTGCTGTCACAGTCGCCCCCACGATTGCGACACCTTTGCTCGAATTCACGTAGCCAACAATCCATCCAGCATTTGCCGGGACGGGTATCACCGTCACGGTGAGCTTGTCATCGTCCCACAGCCCTCCGGGGTCGGTGACATTGAGCGTGACGTTCACTATGCCAAGGTGGTCGAAAGTGTAGTCCACCGTCCTCTCAGTGAGCGTCGTGAGCGCTCCGGTTGGTTCCTCGAAGGTCCACTTCCAGCTGAGGTTCGCGATCGGGTCATTCATATCAGTGGCGCTCCCCGTGAAGCTCAGCACTTCCCCAAGATAGGCCGTCCTGTCAGGGCCCGCTTCTGCCTCAGGCCTTATGTTCGAACCTATGAGCCCAACATCGAAATAGTACCAGAAGTTGTCAGGCGTTGCTCCAGGCTCAGCCGCGAAATCCGGATAGTTCGTAAACCTGTCCAGTCTGTACGCAAATAGGGAATATGGGTACCACAGTACAACATACGGGCAGTCATGGTAGAGTATCCTCTGCATCTCATGAACGATGGTCAGTCGTTCTGTGAGGTTCACAGCGCTCTGCTGCTGGATGAACATCTGATCGTACACCGGGTTGCTGTACATGGCGTCCTGCCAAGCAGACATATCACCGTTGTCAGCTGGTATCTCCGCGGTTGTCATAACAGAGAGTATGAAAGAGGGATCGGGATCCGGCCACCAGTTCCATAAGTACATGTCAGCCTCCATGTTGACCACTTTCTGATACATGGTCATCTCCACAATCGGGTCTGGCTGTACGCTTATGCCGATCGCCATTAGCCAGTCCGCAATCTTGCCGGCAGCCAGTTCATCTGCAGCTACGCCAGTTATGTAGAAGAAGTTGAAGCTCAGCTCAGACGTCGGATTCGAGACATTCTCTCTTATGCCATCAGAATCAACGTCACTATATCCCGCAGCCTCCAATTTGGCTTTCGCTCCTTCGGGGTCAAACTTCCACTCCTCGGCTCCAGTCACATTGTACTTCCAGAATGGAGTTATCGGCGGGATCAACGTATCTCCTTTATCGGCCAGGTCTTTCATGATTTCGGTCACTAGCTGCGTCTTGTTTATCGCCATGGCAACAGCCTGTCTGACGGACATGTTCCACGTCTCGGTCTGCTGGGTAGCCTTGGGGAATAGCGGTCTGCCATGAGTGTCTGTGGCGAACTTCATGGTTGGCGACGCACAGTTGAATCCCAACTCATTCAAGACGAACGCGTCCGCGACCTGTCCATCTATATCTTCGCTCGCAAGAGTCGTGTCCCACAGATTGTTGGGAACATACATTGCCAGATCGATACTGCCTGCGTCGAGCGCGGTCATCATGGGGTCCTCGCTCGAGAATATCTTGAACAAGACCTCGTCGACATTTATGGTGCCCATATGGTACTTGTCCCACTTCAAGAACCGGACTTCCCCCAGAGTCCTGTCATAGGAGTCCAGGATCATAGGTCCAGACCCTATAGGCCCGTTCGGGAAAAACACATTGCTCCACATGTCGACGCCCTGAAGCCGGTTGATTGGCACCGCACTCCACAAGTGCTTGGGGAGAATCGGCACCCACATTGAGAGCATTGTGGCCTTTGGCACGTCGGTCGTGAATCTGACTGTATAGTCGTCAAGAGCACGGACATCAGTGATGTTCGTGACGTAGTTCGAATAGAGGCCGCCTTCACGGGGGTTGTCTAAGATCAGGTTGAACGTGAAGTTTACATCTTCGGCAGTCACGGGTATGTTGTCATGCCAGATAGAATTGTGCACGAGATGGAATGTCCATACCTTTCCATCGGAGCTCGTCTCCCAGGACTGCGCGAGCATCGGTATTGGCTGTCGATTGACAGAGTCATCAGTTACCAACCTTTCATAAATGAAATGCGTGGCTGTCCAAGACGTGCCGCTCATCATTGAGAACGGATTGAATGTGTCAGGCACTAGGGTGGTACCAACCGTCATCACAACAGGCGCTGCCTTTACAGGGGCTGAGGACATTGGAAACACGAGCAGCGCAGAAGAGATGAGAATGGCCAACGAGGCCACGGATAAGCACTTTGCCATCACATTTCTCCCACGCTTTCTCGCACCGAGATCTCTTTGAATATCTTCTCTAATGGGCATACTTTCTTGGGCAGTTGTTTTCGGCATTCTATCATTCCCCCATTCGTTTTTCTAGCGGCAACAAGACAATAAGGCCATCATTCCCCACGAATTCAGTCAGGCCGCAGACGACTTCCCGTCCCGATTGTGTATCGTTTCATGGAACAGCCGGCTCTTCTAGGGTTCAAGGCGAGTAATGACATGCATCCTACTAAAGCATTTCTGGCTACAGACCCTACTGACTCACACTTCAAGAATGGTGCTTTGAAAGAGGCATTAGCCTCTCAAATCAAGAGAATACAATGATGCTTACAACACTTGAAAGTTTTCCAATTGAGCGATGAGCGCCAAATGCTCAGATGTGAGCATTGAGCGAGCTCGAGACCTCCTCCGATTCAGATCTCGGTCAGACCGTACACGGTCTCCTTGTCGAGCTTCCCCACGACGTCGACCACGCGCCTATTGGGTCTCGATGTCGCATGCACTCTTGGTGCACAGGCGACACGCTACTAGATGGCCACCCCCAACGTCCAACAACTCCGGCTCCGAGGATTTCTTGAGTTTCATCGCCACTGAATTCTTTGGTCCCTTTTTTGACTTGATGGCAACTCCTGTGACGGCCGCATCGACCCAGTCGTTCTCATTCACAGATCTACCGAAGTAGCTCTTCAACTCTGATGCGAGCTTGTCCCAGTTGTCGTCTGGTCCGAGCACCTTGAGGGTCACACCGTTTCTTGTTGCTTTGACTGAGAGGAGCCTGTTGTAGAATCTGGAGGAGCGGTCAGATTCGAAGGCATCTTCGATCCTCTTCGCCAGCTCCACAGCGGTTCTCTTGACAGACATCTTGCCATCACGGAACGTGACCTCGATTCTCCCGCTTTCGGTCTTCCTGATGCTGGACATGGCCTTTAGCTCAGGGTTCGTCGTCTTTCGGAGGCGTTTGACGAAGTTGGCGATAAACTCGACAGCACTGTCGGTCTTGCCCTGTCCCGCTTCGATGATGACCTTTGCGCCATCCAATTCCGCATTGGCGACTAGCCGGAATAGTGGATTGACCCTCTGTCTGTACTCAACCTGTGGGTTGAGGAGTCGCAGGAACTGTTCTGCCAATAGGTCAGCGGGTATCCGTCCGCTCCTGCATCTGACCAGAATCTGCTTGTTGCCCGAAATCCGGTCGACAGCGACGAGAGCGTCGAGCATCGGTACGGTCTTCTTTAGTTCCGAAGTCCATGACTGCAACCATCCTTTCACGACATCCGGTTTCGACCCTGTCTTGAGGTCTGCAATTGCCGCGAAAGGCTCCTGCCGCAACTTCTCGATGTGCTTTGCCATCGGATGCTTCGGATCCAGCATCTTCTCATGCTCGGTCAAGAAAGGCACTAGGTCTCTGCCCTCCCAACCACAATCCCCGAACGCCAGCAAGCACCTTGGGTGGAATCTGCATCCGTTCGGCGGATTGATGGGGCTCGGCACTTCGCCCTCGATGCCCTTTCTCTCCTTCCTTAGTTTAGGATCCGGGATGGGAATTGACGCTATCAGCGCCTGGGTGTAGGGATGTTTGGCGTTGTTCAGGAACTCCATGGTGGGCGCGAGCTCGATTATCTTGCCCAGATACATGACCGCTATCCTGTCGCTCATGTGCGCTACTACTGACAGGTCATGTGAGATGAACAGGTAAGTGAGACCGAACTTGCCTTGCAGCCTCTTCAGAAGGTTGAGGACTTGGGCCTGGACGGATACATCGAGTGCGGACGTTGGCTCGTCGAGAACGACGAAGTCAGGCTCGAGAGCGAGAGAGCGAGCAAGGGATATCCGCTGTTTCTGCCCTCCGCTGAACTCGTGTGGAAGCCTGGTCATATGGTCATCCGACAACCCGACCTGCTCGATCAACTGGTGTATCCGTTCTCTCTGCGCGAATTTGACGTTCTTTGAGACTGATTCGGGTGGGCCGTGGATGGCGAACCCCTCTCCGACTATCCTCTCCACAGTCATCCTTGGGTCGAGACTGGAATAGGGGTCCTGGAAGACGATCTGCATGTGCTTCCGAATCCCCCTCAGTTCTGCGGGCGGGATGCTCAGAATATCCTTCCCGTCGAAAACTATCTTCCCACCAGACGGTTCGACAAGCCTGAGGACCGCGCGCCCGTAGGTTGTTTTTCCGCAGCCGGACTCGCCCACCAATCCGAGTGTCTCCCCCTTTCGGATCGAAAGCGTCACCCCGTCGACCGCATGGACATGCGCAACAGTCTTGCCGAAGACACCTTTCTTGATGGGGAAGAGTTTCCGGAGATTCTCCGTGAAGATCAGAGGGCCAGTGTCAGGACCTTCCGTTAGGCCGTCAGGCATTGTCCTTCTCACCTCCGCTTGGATAGAGATGACACGCGACGATGTGTCCGGGCGCGACCTCCGCCATCATCGGCCTGACTCGCTTGCACTGGTCCGTCGCGAAATCGCATCTATCGACGAACGAGCAGCCAGGGAACGGATTCATCAGGTTCGGGACGGTTCCCCTGATAACCGACAGTTCCTCCTTCTTCTCCCCGAGTTTCGGAAAAGCAGTCAGAAGCCCTCGAGTGTACGGGTGCATCGGTTTCCCAAACAGTTCGAAGGTCTCCGCCTCTTCGACTATCCTGCCTGCGTACATGATGCACACTCTGTCGCAGGTCTCGGCCACAACACCGAGGTTGTGAGTAATGAGCATCATCGAGCTGCCGACTTTGCCCACGACGTCCTTTAGGAGTCTGAGGATCTGCGCTTGGATCGTGACGTCCAATGCGGTTGTGGGTTCGTCAGCTATCAGCAGCGACGGGGAGCATGAAAGGGCGAGAGCGATCATGACTCGTTGCTTCATGCCTCCGCTCAACTCGTGCGGATACTGCTTGATGACGCTCTCGGCTGCTGCTATCCTCACGAGTTTCAGTATCTCCACCGATTTCCGCATCAGGGCGGTCTCGTCGTAGATGTTCTGGTGGAGGGAGATGACCTCCCCAAGCTGATCACCGACGGTGAAGACAGGGTCCAGGGAGGTGGATGGGTCCTGGAAGATCATCGAAATCTTGCTTCCTCGTATCCCTCGCATCTCGTCGTCCGAGAGCTTGGTCAGTTCGGTTCCCTTGAATCTGATAGACCCCGCGGTTATCCTTCCTGGCCGGGGGACCAGTCTGAGGACGGAGAAAGCAGTCATGCTCTTTCCACAGCCAGTCTCGCCGACAATGCCGACGGACTCGTTCTCGTAGATCGTGAGGTCAATGCCGTCGAGGGCGGTGACTGTCCCCTCGTGCATGATGAACTGGGTCCGAAGACCGCTGATCTCCAGGACTGGTTTCTTGCCAGGCATCATCTTCTCAGCCCCTTCATGCGGGGGTCAAGGACGTCCCGCAAGCCGTCCCCTAGCAGGTTGAATCCGAGGATTGTGAAGAGCATGGCGACTCCCGGGAAAGTCGCGATCCAGGGGGCTTCCTCGAGGTAGCTGATCCCGCGCTGCAGCATATAGCCCCAGCTGGGAGTTGGCGGTTGCGTGCCCACTCCGAGGAAGCTCAGGCTGCTCTCGATGGTGATTGCGTCCGCAACTCCAATCGACGCCCACACTATCAGGGGGGCGAGGCAGTTGGGCAAGACGTGGGTGAACATGATTCGTCGGTTCTTGGCACCCAAAGCCCTGCTAGCCTCCACGAACTGCCTCTCACGGACAGTGAGAGCCTGGCCGCGGATCAGCCTCGCGAACCCGGCCCAATAGGAGATGGAAATGGCAAGAATCACGTTGGACAGGCTCGGGCCGAGCGCTGCGGCAAACGCTAGCGCTAGAAGGAATGCGGGAAAGGTCCAGAAGAGGTCGATGACCCCGGAAATGAAGTAGTCCACCTTCCCTCCGAAGTATCCCGCGGTCAGCCCCAGAACAACCCCGATCATCATGGAGAAGAAGACTGCCAGGGTCCCGACAGACAGAGAGACTCGAGCACCCCAAAGGACTCGGCTGAAGATGTCACGGCCACGCTCATCGGTGCCAAACCAATGGTTCCACGCAGGAGGTCTTTCCGCCAGTGCAGGGTCTGCGTTGATTTCCGTCGGACTGCCGATAGGCAGCACAGGTGCGAGCAGGGCGAGTGCGACCACGACGGCTATCACGGCGAAACCTATCAGCACCATCTTGTTCCTGCCGCCTCTCTCCAATATGTCCGCAGCGGTCTGCTTGAATCCGCCTGATATCTTCCAGGTGGCAAGCCTGTCGTTCAGACTCTTGCGAGGGCTCATCCTAGCCTCACCCTCGGGTCTACATATGCGTAGAAAATGTCCGCCATTAAGTTGCCGAGAATAACGAAGATCGCGAGTATCAGTATGCACCCTCTGACGAGGGGAAAGTCAGCGTTCGAAATCGCATTCGTCATCAACATGCCTATTCCGGGCCATGAGAAGACGGTCTCCACGACCACAGCTCCAGCAACGAACCATCCGATGTCCAGGCCTATCACTGTGATCACTGGGAGGATGGCGTTCTTCAAGGCATGTCTGAAGATGATCTCGCGTTCCGGCAGGCCTCTCGATCTCAGTTGGGTGATGTAGTCCTGTCTGATCACTTCGAGCATGCTCGATCTCATCATGCGAGTCGTGAGAGCTGCATTCCCTATCCCGAGGGTCATCGCGGGCAGTATTATGCTCGCAAAACCACCGATCGTGCCTTCTGCTGGCAACCAGCCCAGTCTGACGACAAAAAGCATCATTAAAAGGATGCCTAGCCAGAACGAGGGCATGGCGTACGCGACGAGCGTGAACACCATCACGCTCCTGTCCGCAATGGAGTTCTGCCTCAGGGCCGAGAATATCCCGAGCGGGATTCCAATCGAATACGATATGGTCAAGCCGATGGCCATGAGCTCCAGAGTCCGGGGCAGCTTCTGAACCAGGAGGTCGCCGACCTGGAGGTTCTTGGTATTGCGACCGACCGATATGCCAAGGTCGCCATGCATCATCTGCCAAAGGAAGATGCCATACTGTTCGTAGAACGGCTTGTCAAAGCCGTACTTGACGCGCAACTGCTGCATCTCCGCAGGGTCTGCGTGGGGAGGCGCCATTGATGCGATGGGATCTCCAGTCAGATATATCAAGAGAAAAACGATGAGAGTGGCGACGAGTATGACAGGGATAGCAAGCATGATCTTCCGGACAACGTATGAAACTAGATCTGCCATGGGTTACCTCCCGCATCGACCCCCATCCGTGCCCTAGACATCACTCGGTTTGCTCCGTTGGTTGTTGTTCTCTGGTAATGGAATAGAATAGTAAAGGGTTTGCGAGGGTTTTCGCTACTCCACGATGTCCACATCAGTGATGTCTATGATCTGTTCCTGACCCAGCGGGTTGACGGTCCATCCAGTCACATAGTTGTGGACTGCAAAGATCTGGTGCCAGAATATGATCGGTGCCCACGGGGCCTGGTCAAGCAGTCTCTCATGTGCCTTTGTGGCGTTGTCTGAGAAGGCCTGTTCCGTCTCAGCAGCGGTCCAGTTGGTTACGTAGTCGTCAAAGACATCATCCATGTACCAGCCTGTGTTCGAACCTCCAGCCGCCCATGTGCCGAAGTGCCAGTCCAGGATCTCCGCCCTCGGCCACGAGTACCAGAACAAGATGGCTTCTTGGTTTCCAGCCGCAGCCTCATCTCTGAGTTGTGTCTCCGCGAACTGCCGGAGCTCGATGTGGACTCCCACAGCCTGGAACTGAGCTTGCAGGATCTCCGCCATCTGGACGTCCTCGCCCTTGTTCGTCGTCCACAGATGCAGTGTAAGACTGCCCGTTCCTGTCGTGCTGTTCTCGAGCCAGCCGTCACTGTTCGTGTCGTTGTAGCCGGCCTGCAGGAAGAGAGCCTTTGACCTGACCACATCGTAGGAGAAGTTGTATTGCGACGGGATAAACCTCCCCTCGGGCTCGATCGGAGACAAGTAGTTCACGCCTGGTTCTGCGTATCCATGCCAGACAGAATCAACGATCTGGGTCCTGTTGATGGCGAAGCCGAAAGCCTTCCTCAGCGGCACGCTGGTCCACGGGGTCTTGTTGCAGTTGAACTCCACATGGTATGTTCCCTGCCCGGCACCCGTGATCACGGTCATCTCGCTGTTTGCCGCATATGTCTGGACCTTGTTCGGAGGCACCTGCTGCAGGACATCGATCGCCCCGCTTTCGAACCCGGTGAACCTCGAAGCCTCGTTGGCAATTATCCTGTAGATCACCTTGTCGATCTTGGCAGGACCCTTGTTTGTGACCCATGCTGGCCCCCAATTGTAGTCCTTGTTCTTCACAAGCGTGACATGGTCGTTGGGCACCCATTCCTTCAGCTTGAACGGACCAGTTCCAATGACCTTGTGTCCAGCAGTACCGTAGTTGTCCAGGCCATCGGACTCCAGTGCGGCCGGTCCCATCATCGAAGTGTATAGGTGCGAGAGGTTGAACACGAGGGCGACGTCGGCCCAGGTCAGGTTCAGGACCATGTTGTAGGTGTCCTTGCACCATATTCCGGCGCTGGGCCAGTCAGTCTTGTTAGCGCATCCATAGACAGCCCAGAACTCGTACTGTACCCAGCTGTCGTTGTTGGAGTAGTAGTTGATGATCCTCTTGACGGCGTCCGTGTCGAATGGCGTCCCATCATGGAACTTGACTCCCTGATGTAGACGGATTTCAAACGTTGGATGACCCGGGACGGTCGTGTTCATGTGCCACCAGTCGGCAAGGCCCGCGACGTAGCTGCCGTCATAGGCCCTTCCAATGAGCGTCTCGTAGATCATGCCTGGCGGGCCGTACATCGCGCTTGTTTTCGCGGGGTCCATCGTCTCGACATCCGAGCTCATCGCAATCGTTAGGACCTTACCTTCATTCCTGCCTAACAGTCCTGCTGCCCATGCCCCGGCGACTGCAGCGATTACCAGTACTACAACGATCACAATCGCCAACATTGCCTTGCTCTTAGGTCTAACCGGCGCACCGGCAGGCTGCGCAATCTCACTCTTGGGTTTTCCTTCAGAACTTCCCACCTTATCCCCCTCCTATGGTCTTCGAAGCATGACTGACGAATAGGCCAGTCGCTAATAGTCAGACTGCCCACCGAGTGCTGCCTCAGACCTCTTGCCTCCTCAATCAGCCTATACTGTATTTATAACGTTCTCTTCGGCCGAAAGCCAAGTGACTGGCTGACAATACGGCTGTTTGACACGATTCTTGGCACAATTGAATTTCACCCCGACTCGGATTGGCATGATAGGGCTGCTAGTTCACGACCGGGATGATTCTTCCGTATTCATCTCGCGCTTGCTCGTCGCTGCGAAATGCACATCTCTATTTGCGGACAGGCCGAATTGCCGTTCCTGCAACCAATGACGCCGATGTGCCAAAACCTTCATCAGGGACCTCACCTTCCCGGCCTTCAAGGCACCGCCTCGCCGGCCTTGGTGGATGTCAATGGAACTTTGGTTTGTCCTCGCAATCGTTGTTGCGCTATTCTGGGGGAGCGCCGGGCTCTTCGCCAAGCTGAGCACTCCTCGACTTGGCGTCGCCAGGGTGGCGATCCTCATTGCGTCCGTCGAAGGCGTGATGTACACAATCGGTTTCCTATTCTGGAGGCAGGACGTCTCGATATCGCTGGCCGACGGTGTTCTGGCCGCGTCGTCATGCCTGATAGGCATTTGCGGCTACCTCTGTTTCTTCGAGTCGATAATGGAGGGGCAGGTGGCGATCGCCGGCACGATATCAGCTGCCTATCCAGCGCTGACGGTCATAGGTGCGATTGTCGTTCTCTCGGAATCGCTCACCGGCGTTCAAGCATTCGGGGTTATTGCGGTAATAGGAGGCGTGATTGCACTCTCGTACGAGCCAGAGCCTGGCACAAAGCACGCTCTGAACAAGAGGTCGCTCATGTTTGCCCTCATGGCTTTCACTCTCTGGGGGATGTGGAGCCTCACGTCGAAGATGGCCATCGACAGGATCGGCGCAGGCAACATATTCGCGTTCTACATACTCTCTGCGCTGACAGCGCCTGTCCTATACGGCTGGCTCAGGCGGGTGCGCCCGATTGGTCCGCAGAGCACGAACCCGCCGCCGAAGATCTGGTTGCTTGGCGCGATCTGCCTTGCGCTCAACGTGACTGGCGCCTATGCATATTCATTCGCCCTCGACGGCGGAAACGCCTCTCTCGTCGTGCCGATCTCGAGTGCGTACCCGCTAATCACAGTCGTCTTGGCGGTGGTCTTCCTTCGGGAGAGACTGAACCGGATCCACCTGCCAGCCCTGGCAATCGTCCTCGGAGGTCTAATCCTCCTCGGGATGACTGTCTAGTGGCATTCTGTGAAATGAGCCAACATAGATATACGGACGAGGCTTTTCGACGGACCGGGCCTGTAGTGTAGCTTGGATATCACTGAGGCCTCCGGAACGCCATTCTGGCGCTGGAGAAAGCCTCAAACTCGGGTTCGAATGGGATGGTCGGCCGGCCTCCCCGAAACTCCCGACAGGCCCGCTCCCAATCTCCATCATCCTATTATATCGGACCAGTAATCTCACAGACGATGCATCTCACATCGCAGGAGGAACGCATACTCGCCGGCGAGGAGGGCCAGGGGCGGCAGAAGGCCCTCGAACTCCTTGTGGCACTTGGCGATATCTATGGCGCGAAAAGGCTCATACCGATTGCGTCCGCGCAGGTGTCCGGGGCTTCTTTCAAGACGATTGGTGATGCCGGCATCCAGTTCCTGGAGGATTTCTCCGCAGAAGCGAAGGCGACGGTCCCATCGTCGTTGAACCCGCTGGGTCTGGACCTGAAACGATGGAAGGCGATGGGAGTTGACGAGGAATTCCATTCCAAGCAGGCTCGAATCGTGTCCGCATACAAATCGCTGGGAATCGGCCCACTCTATTCTTGCACTCCATACCTCGCAGGCAACCGACCGAGGACGGGGCAGCACATCGCGTGGGCGGAATCGTCCGCGACAGTCTTCGCGAACTCCTACCTGGGTGCCATGACCAACCGTGAAGGAGGGCCTTCCGCTTTGGCCGCCGCAATCATAGGCAAGACCGCAGAGTATGGCCTCCATCTGCCAGAGAACCGCACGCCGAGGGTCCGGATCGAAATCGAGGAGATACCCGAAGGGCTTGTGCCTCTGGCGGGATATGCTGTGGGAAAGATGGCAGGGAAGAGAGTTCCGCTCATTAGCGGAATATCTCTAACGGCCGACGAGCACAAGGCCTTCGGAGCTGCGATGGCTGCCACTGGCGCCGTATCGATGTACCTCCACGCTCAGAAGGGGAAGAAGACGAGGATAGATACATCATCCGTCGAAGAGTGCATGTCGTTGCCCAAGACCGAACTCGTCGCTTGCGCGGAGAGCCTGAAGGGCGATGACCAGTGGGACCTCGTCGCCATCGGATGCCCTCATTGCTCCGCCGCGGAGATCAAACGGATGGCAACGTTTCTAAAGAACAGGAGACCAAGGAAGGACTCCGATGTCTGGTTCTGCACTTCCAGGTCCGTGTTCGCCAAGTGTCCGAACGAGATCGCAGTGCTGAAGAAGTTCGGCAAGGTGCTGTGCGATACTTGTATGGTGGTTGCGCCGATCGAGAAGATGTACAAGAGGACGGCGTCCGACTCTGGGAAGGCCATGGTCTACCTGCCGACCTTGGGCAAGCAGCGGGCATCCTTCAGGACCAACAGGGCTCTGCTGGAGGCGATATCACGATAGTGAAGGCGAGGAAGGTCAGGGGCGGTAAGGCCTCGGGCAAGTCTGTTGTGTGCTCATCGCCTTTCTCGTTCCTGGGCGGTGTTGACCCTGCCACATCCAAGATCCTGGATCCTGAGTGCGAGTCCAAGGGTCTGTGCATATCCGATAAGGTGTTCTGCTTCCCATACGGCAAGGGCAGCACGGTCGGGTCATACGCGATGTACCAGCTGAAGATCAACCATATGGCTCCGTGCGCGATAGTCAACGGGTCCGCAGAGCCGATCGTCGCTACGGGGGCGATAATCTCGGAGATACCAATGGTCGATGGTGTCAACGTAGGCTTGTTGAGAACGGGGGACGACCTGATGGTCGATGCGGACCACGGGTCCCTTGAGATTGCGAACGTCACCGAGAAACATGTCGTCACCAGCATCCTTCGGAACAAAGGGAGGATACTCCTCTTACAGAGAAGCGACAAAGTCGGGTCATACCGGGGTCAGTGGGCCGGCGTGTCGGGTTACATCGAGCATGGCGAGGCCGACCAGACCGCTGCTCTTCGCGAGATCGAAGAAGAGATTGGGAAGAGCAAGGCCAGACTCGCGAAGAGGGTCGACCCCGAGCGGTTCAGGGACGGGGACACCATGTGGTGTGTGCATCCTTTTCTTTTCGACGTGAAGGACCGGAACATCAGTATCGATTGGGAGCACCAGTCTTTCGAATGGGTCGCTCCCGAGGACGTCGCAAGATACCCAACCGTCCCGGGCCTTCAGCAGATAGTGTGCAAGCTGATCTAGAGAAGAATCGAGGGCTCAGCCGGTTATTGTGTAGTCGACCTCTCTCTCCAGGAGGTTGAGCTGATGGCTCTCGAGCGTGGATCTGTTGACTGCCATCAGGAGAATGGACTGGTTGATCGCGACCTGGTCCCTGAGAGATTGGATGAGCCTCAGAACGGTGATGAAGTTGTTGTTCGTGATGAGGTACTCCAGCCCGTCGAGGAGCACTATTCCCCCGCCCGGTTGGGAGAGGAACTGTTCGAGGGATACGCTCAGCTTCTCGAGGTCCTTCGGCCTGATGGCGTTCTCCCTGCCGACATTGGACAGCCAAATGACTGGCGTGTCCTTCAGGTCGAACTTGCTCTTGATCTTCGCGGGGTAGTTCCTCGTGATGCAGTATCCCTTCATGCCCTTGCTCAGGGCGTTCAGGAACAAGGAGTACGACGCTTCTGGCTTGTCCTCCTCTACCAGATATGAGAACGATCTCTCCAGCTCGGTCACGGAGGGCGCCGGTTTTACCTCCGCGCGCACCTGCCTCGCACCAGGGCTGGGCTCACTGATGAAATGCTCGATCAGCATTGTCGCCACCGATTCCGAGACTCCCTTGACCTTCATGAGGTCGCCAACAGCGGCGTTCATCAATGTCGGGCCCGAGACGTACCCGGCCTCGTAGATGGCAAGTGCAATCGTCTGGTCCAGCCCCTCTATCCTCCGGAGTCTCTCGAGGAAAGTCTCCTGTGGCTGGGGTGCAGGGGCAGGGCTCGCGGGTGCTGGTGGAGCCTGCTCCGAGGCCCCGGGCTGTGGAGCGATCGCTGCCGGCGTCGCTATTGGCGCCACATCGTCTTTGTGCAGGCTGTCGTAAATGCGCTTCGCGTCGAGCTTGGTGATCCCTTCGACGATCGCGAAGTCCTCCGTGCTGGCTTCTTTCATGTGCTCGATGGAACTGTACCCGGCATCCACAAGCTTCATGGCCTTGTCAGGCGAGATTCCGGGGATGCTGGTGAGCATATCCATCCCCTGTTTCATCTTGAGGGATGTGAGCCCGATCACCATGGCTTCGGACTCGATGTTCCATTCCACTATGTACTCTCCTCGCGGAGAGTCGGCTATCTCGAAGTGCCTAGCTCTCGTTTCCCTGGCGATCTTGTCCTTCCAGCTCTCGAGGAATCCTTCGACCCGTCTGCTGCATTCTATCTCGACTCTGATGAACTCCTCGACGTTCAGTCCCATGTCCTTGCGCATCTGCTGGACGCGCCTGATGATCTCTCTCGAGAAGCCTTCTGATTCCAGCGCGGGCGTCTGCTCCAGGTCGAGATATGCAATGCCTTTCGAGAACTCAGCGCTGACAACGTCCGGAGGCATAGTGGATGTGAACGACACCATGTTCGGAAGGATCTTCACCAGCTGGCCCTCGATACCCAGCGAGTACTCCCCCTTGTCGATGCCTGCCTTTATCGTCTTTGCTGGCCTGTTCTTGAGGAGCACGGCTATCTTGCTGGACCACTGGCGGTAGACCTTGCCGATGGCGTTCGGGTTGGGGACGACGCTGAGGATCATCTCATCCCACTCCTCTCCCGCGGGGACCAGCTGTAGGTCCTTGATGTTGTTCTGGGAGAGCAGGGGGTCCTTGAGGGTGATCAAAGATTCGATGACCTCATCCGACTCCGCTTTGAGGACTACCCTCTTCACGGGCCATCTCAGGTTGAGGTTGGATTCCTGCCTAATGCGGGCCACTGTCTCCGATATCTCGCGGACGAGGTTCATGCCCTCCTCCAGCTTAGTGTCAATCCATCTCGGGTCGAAGGTCGGCCATGATAGCATGTGTACGCTCTCAGGCCTGCCATTCAGGTTGGTGTACATGACATCGGAGATGTGCGGCGTCATCGGCGCCATAAGCGTAACTGCGGTTGATAGCGCCTCGTGAAGGACCTTGAATGCCGCGAGTTTGTCTTTGTCCTCGCCCTCCTTCCAGAGCCTATCTCGTACTAGCTTGACATACCAGCGGGACAGGTCCGTGACGACGAAGTCCTCTATCGCCCTGGCGGCCCTGTGTATCTCGTAGACTTCCATGGCCGCGGACACATCCCTCTTGAGGCTCTCCATCCTCGAGAGCAACCATCTGTCCTCCGCTCTCAGGTTGTCCTTGATCGCCTCAAGTCTCGTGCTCGCTGGATCGAACTTGTCTATGGACATGTAGAGCGTGGCGAACTTGTAGACGTTCCACAGGATGTTCAGAGTCCTATTGGCCGCATTGACACCCTCCAGCTGGAACGAGAGATCGTCCCATGGGGCGTTCGCTTTCAGGAGGTAGAATCTCAACGAATCGGCCCCTAATGTGTTCACAACGCCGATAGGGTCTATTGCGGTGCCTTCGCTCTTCGACATCGCCTGACCCTCTGGGGTCATCGCCCAGCCGTGCATAAGGACGGAGTTGTACGGCGATCTGCCGAAGGCCAGAACACCAGTCACCAGCTGCGAGTAGAACCAGCCCCTGGTCTGGTCATGGGCCTCAGTGATCCACTCGCTCGGCCACCACTTGTCGAACTCATCCTTGGATGCGGGGTATCCGAGCGACGCCCATGAGCACACGCCTGCGTCGAACCAGACGTCGAGCACATCTGGGACTCTCGTCATCGTCTTCTTGCATTTGTCGCACTCGAACGAGAGTTTGTCAATCCAAGGCCTGTGGACGTCCATGCCATCTACGAAGCCTTTGGCAGTCTTCAGCTCGTCCATGGACGACACCAGCCTGATGTTGCCACACTCGCATCTCCATATCGGCAGTGGAGTCCCCCAGTACCTCTGTCTGCTTATGCACCAGTCCCGGGCGTTCTGGATCCAGTCCTTCTCCCTGTTGGAACCCGCCCACTCGGGATACCACTTGACCTTGTCGTTGGCCTGGTCGATGTCTTGCTTGAAATCGGTGACCTTCAAGAACCATTGGTCGGTGATTCTGTAGATGATGGGCTTCTTGCATCTCCAGCAGTGCCCGTACCTGTGCGTGACCGTGGCTTCGTGAAACATCGCGCCGTGCTCCACTAGGTCCCTCATGACGAGCGGGTTCGCGTCCCGTACGTTCTTGCCGGCATAGTGTTCGCCCACCTCTGCTGTGTAGATGCCCGCTTCATCGACCGGAGAGAATGCATCCAGCTCGTGCTTCTTGCCTATCTCGTAGTCCTCGGGCCCATGGCCGGGGGCGATGTGGACTATGCCTGTGTTCTCGTTTGTGACCGTATCCGATGTGAGTATCGAGTGAACGAATTTCCCCTTGACCTGCTGTTGGTACGGGACAAGCTCCGCAAGGGGATGTCCGTAGTGCATCCCGACAAGCTCCGACCCTTTTGCGGTCTCGAGGATGGTCGCTTCCTCTATCCCTGCAATCTTCTTCAGCTCTTCAATCTTCTCCGCCAGTAGGATCAGGGTCTCCTCGACCATGCCGCGCTTCACCCTCACGACTGCATAGGTGAAATCAGGGTGAACTGCCGCTGCCAGGTTCCCAGGTATCGTCCATGGAGTGGTGGTCCACACGAGCAAGTACGTGTCCGGCTCGCCCCCGACCGGGAACTTGACATAGATCGAGGGGTCGGTCTCGTCCCAGTACTCTATCTCGGCCTCGGCGAGAGCTGTCTCGCAACGAGGGCACCATGGCAACACTCTGTGGTCTATCATCAGAAGGTTCTTGTCGTGGGCCTGCTTGAGTGTCCACCAGACGGACGCAACATAGGACGAATCGATTGTGAGGTACGGCTTGTCCCAGTCCATCCAGACTCCCAGCGACTTGAACTCCTCCGTCATCTTCGATTTGAACTTCTGCGCGAAATCCCTGCACGTGCTGACGAACTTGTCTATGCCCTGGGTTTCGATCTCCTTCTTGGTCTTGATGCCCAGGGCCTGCTCAACCTTGACCTCGATCGGCAGGCCATGCATGTCGTACCCCGGCTGGTCTCTCACATGCAGGCCCTGCATTCTGCGGTAGCGTATGACCGTGTCCTTCAGGATTTTGTTCCATGCGGTGCCCACGTGGATCGAGCCGGTGGTGTACGGAGGGCCGTCAAGGAAGTAGTAAGCCTTGCCCGACTCACCGGCCTTCTTGACCTTCTCGTAGATTCGAGTCTTCTCCCAGAGCGTCCTGACATCTTTCTCCAGCTGGACGGGGGAGTAATTCTCGTCTACTTGGCGCATAATCAATCTTCCGTAGGCAATATGGATGGAGGGTATTTTAAAG